>WNGG01008852.1_pt1 | contig 11055 bp, 7 predicted proteins | sample 5400661 | NCBI WGS metagenome assembly WNGG01 (sample SAMN13153372, study PRJNA577476) | soil metagenome | isolation source: 100 cm soil or saprolite under Garry oak tree replicate 1 | place: USA:California | collected 2016-06-15 | reverse complement strand
AGTAGCCGTACCAGCCGGACTGTTGCTATTAGGCTCAGGAATAGCCGAGGCTACCAAGGCGAAACGGTGAAGATGATCGCGCCCGTGTCTGGGCCGGAAGATAGACCGTTATGGACATTCAACAGCTAGGCTTTCAGGCACCCTACACAGCGATAGTTCAGCCGTCAGGAAAGACCGACACAACAGACACCACGAACATTCAGGCAGCCATCAACAGATCCCAGTAATCACGCCCGGCGGTTTTGTGCTCGAGGGAGAGGGAAGAGAAGCAACTATCCTGGTGGTTCCGAATGGTGGCACATGAATAACTAGAAACTATGTCGAGGCTTGAATGAGAAAATGGCAGCTACATCAGAACAGCCGTTTGCGGAGATCGTCCAGAAGGTAGCGGATCTGATAGGCGTAAAGGTCCGGGAGGATGAGAACGGAGTCAGCTACGTCCAGGCTGATGCTGGGACGATGCTGGCGGCTTTCACAGCCCTGAACGTGTTCGACGAGTCGACACTGAAGAGAATAGAGTCGGCGATCCAGCCACTAGAGGGATGCTGAAACGGACTTCCGGAGCACGGGCGGAATCTTCCTCCGGCTTGACCCGTCCGGCAACCTGAACATTTACGATGCCGCCGGCAGCGTTCTATTGAAGCTGATCGCCGGGGCGCTCTCTGCCAGCGGCAACAAGGGAACCCTGGTCAACAATACGCCAATAACCTCGACAACCTCAACCGGCCACGTCTACCTGGGCTACAGTGTCCAGTTCTCGCCGAAAGTCTCCTCGACAGCCCTAGTCCTCGCCAACTACACGGGGAGCAACAATACAGCGGGAGACGGCGGCTTCCTAGGAATACTGCAGCTCAACAATCTCGTGAATCCAGCCGGGGGAAGCGCTGCTGCGGGATTGGAGTTTTTGACGGCTAATCTTGTGAGCGCGGCAGGCGGCAACAGCTACGATCTGACACTGGCCGGACTGGCGACGGGATTGACGCCGGGGAACAATTACACGTTCAGTCTCACCTGTAATGCGGTGACTGGTGGAACGTTCTCGTTCGCGCCGGCCAACAGTAACTTTTCCACGTTTGCAGTCATAGAGCTCTAGGCTATTGGCCCGTCTGATAGTTTGTCACCGGCTGCGACTTCACGTTTCGACCTGGCATAGTGTCGAGAAGGCCAGCGCAAGCGAAGGAACCTTTCCGGAGAAATGGATTCAGGATGCGATTATGTTGAAGCTGGCGCGAGACTTGGGCTTCAGTGAACAGAAGCCAGTCTTAGACCCTTAGACCGTCTTCGTAATCGTTGCCTGTTTCGTTGCCCGTTGCCCTTTCCTATCGTCGCCTTTTCCTGCTGTTTTCGTTGCCCTGAACGTTGCCTAGGCAACGTTTTTTCGTTGCCTCTGACACTCTAAGAGCGTGGTCTACTCCAATTTAGAGAAGAGAAGGCAGGCTGCGAAGACAAGATACTGGAAGGCGAAGGGCGTTTCCTTGCCTGAGAACAACGGTAACAATGGTTCAGCTCCGGAATCGTTGCCTTCACCACAACGGATCCCGGAATTCCAGCCTCCCGGACGTCAGAGACAGCTCGCTAAGGCTGAGGACTGGTTCCGTAACCATTCCTCGACCCTTACCGGGGTTGTGGTTCCACTGAGTATCGGTGCTACACTCGGGTTCTTTGGGACGTTGTTCGCGTCAAAGTATCTGGCCGAGCTTGCTCCGAAGGCGAAATCGTTCCTGTCCTCATATCTTCCGACGTCGAACCGTCAACCCGGACCCGTGAAGAGTGGTATGGACCAGCTTCTAGACTATGCCGAGGGCGTAATGGGCCGAAGCGCTACATATTGAGGGGGCATTAGGCTTCCTCTCGAAATGGGCAGAAAAAGACAAACAAGGGAAATGGAAGCGAAGAGTCAGCCACGCCATAAGATTCTGGGAAGCTAGCTTTGCTCTCTTTGTTCTAGCCATTCCTATCTGGGTTTTCAACAAGCTGTTGGATGCTCTCCCCCTCAACGGTCAATTTCCCCCCCTGTCGTGGTGGTACTTCGTTCTCTCTTACACGACTGCATGGGCTGTTCTCTTCTGGTTCATATCAAAGGTGAATCCGAAACTCTGGAAGAGTCTGAAGAAATTCATGCCATGGATTGAAGAGAAGAAAGAGGGCGACTAGTATCCAGGCGTGGAGGCCCCTTACCAGGCGTCCCTACACTCATTTCGCTAAGTCGCCGGATCCGCGATCCAGCTAAAGGGTAGCCACTGATAGAATGTCTCGTTCGGCCGCCAGCGATAGCAGAGTATCGTCCAGTAGATGGCTATGCCACGTCTGCGTCTTGCGACGACTGAGGGCTTTGTAGTCATCAACTAACCACAAAAGAAGGGGGACGGTACAAAAGTCGGAGCAATCCGGCGAATCCCACCGGTCCCGCCTTGTTCGGTGTTCATTTCCGGCGGCTGTTCGCCTTTCGGATCATCTGAACGTCTTGTTTGGCGCTGATTGTGTCTGATCCAACAGCCTAATTCGACATATGAACTCTCCACGCAAGACTAAGCACATGAACGCGAGGAACTTAGAATAAGTTAGACCCTACCTATCCGCAACTGCGCGCATTATCTGATAACTTCGGGGAACTCGCTCATCAAAAAGAGTCTGGTTCTTCGCTCCCGAGCTTGAAGGATCCCTCGCTTCCGCGTGGGACTAACCACGATACGAAACGAAAGGGAAATCAATTGGAACCAATTATGAATGGATGCACCTTCGAAAAGACATTCCACTCTGGCCAGTGGTTCCTCACAGGTGAGAGAACGAGTCTTCGTCTACCCGTCTCATTGGAGCGAATCCAGAGTTGAGATTGTTCGGTCAGAGTCCGATCTTCAGCACAAGACTCGTCATTCTCTGTATGATAATACTCGTAGATGGTTCCCTGACTGGTCAGTTGCTTTCTCTGGAAACTTCTCCCGCTACTTCCGTGGCCAGTCTCAACAGTATTCTGTCAACTCCAATGACAACTCAAACCATCAATGTGCCCGCCAACAATTTTTCGGTCATATCGGGTAGCGTGAGCGGGCTCGCAGACAATTCGATTTACACTAACGTTGACCGGGTGAGAGCAGCGATGACATCTCCGGACCCAGGAGTTCTCTCAGCGAGTTATCACTTCAAGATCCTCGGCAACTCATCAACCGTTGTGCCTGACTCGGACGGTGTCACACGACAAGGTGTCGTCTTCTGGGCAAATATGCAGAACGCGTGTAATCTCTATTTCCTCTTTTGGAGAACGGATAGTACTGCTCCAGTGGGAACGACCGTGGTCGGGGCAAAGGTCCAAGTGAATCCCACCGTAACAAGTTTAGACGTCAACCATTCCGACCTGATAGCTTGTGCGGGGGTTGGCTACTCGACCATTTCCCGGCCAGACGGCTCAGCAGCAGAGATTTCCTCGAACATTAACATAATGGATGGTAATTGGCACAACTTCACTGTCGTCAAACTTGGCCCAGAAAGATGGCGGCTCTATACGGACGGACTGTTCGCTTTTGAAGCCTACGATCCAGCAAATGATTTCCCTGTAGATAGTAATCTTTGGGGCATGCGTCTCGACAATGTTGAGATTCAGCTCTATTACCAGCTTACCAGTAGTACTTCACAGCTGTTTTCAACATCGTTTACTGTTAACTCGCTTTCTGGACAGGCGGGCCAGTCGATTTCCTTCTCGGCTTCGGTCTCCGGCGGATTACCGCCCTACACTTATTCTTGGGCTTTCGGTGACGGCTCAACAGGCATAGGAGCTGCCCCCAACCACACTTACGCCTCATCCGGGGTCTTCGATGTCATAGTTACCGTACAGGATTCCAACAGTCACACAGCGAGCGCGTCGCAACTTGTCACCGTGTCGAACCCACTCCCCGCTCCTCAGCTCTCGGCCAGTTTCACTTACCAGCCCAACTCCGTAACAACAGCCACGACGGTCAGCTTCACCACAAGTGTAACGGGAGGAACATCTCCCTACAATTATGGATGGGATTTAGGAGACGGGGCCAGTTCCAGCGGCGCGCGTACCAGTCATCTATATCCATACCCTGGCACTTATACGATTCAATTGACAGTCACTGACAATAACAGGCAATCCTACTCAACTTCCCAGACCGTTACAGTTATCGGCTCACAGATGCAGCCCTTGTCCGCAGATTTCAACTACCAGCCCACCCAGACGAGCGTAGACGCAACGGTCACATTCACCGCCGCAGCAATAGGAGGAGCAGGACCTTATGCTTACGATTGGGACCTTGGAGACGGTAGCGCTGCTACCGGTACGAGTCTGGGGCACCTGTACACGAAAGCGGGAAACTACACCGTCGTTCTAACAACCACGGACTCCCTCGGTGAGACGAACACTTTGTCAAAGACTGTCAGCGTAGGCATTGCATCAACTTCGCAATCCCAACCCCCCGCGCAACCTCCCAGCAACCAGCCAAATGGAGGAACCTGTATCCTCTGCAACACATCACGCCTGATCTCTACCTTATCCCTATTAACGATCGGACTGTTCGCTGGGGGATTTCTAAGCGTCGGCGTCTTCCTATCGCGATATCACGCGCAGAATCATCGACTGGCAGCGGAGCTACGTCGGTACGATCAGGTGAACCGAACATCTGGTCTTCGCGTCAAGCGTACGAAGACTGAGAGAAGTCACAGTTACTACGTACACAAAACGATGCAAGGAAAGGGTTGGGCAAGTCAACACCGTAGTAGCTAAATCCCACCGGTCGCACTCTTCTTCCGGTTCGTCTGCGATGCGAGGAGAGTTTGTTCTCAAGAAAACTCGCTCGGAATTGTCGCAAATTGGTAGTTAGGGGTTCCCTCAGATGCACTTCGATATCCTCCACGATCAAACTATTAATTGGTGGGTGCGTTAGGACGACGACAGATCTCCCAAAGAGATGGATTCAAACTCCAATTTGCGAAGGTTACTTGGTCTAGCGCATGACGTTCGTGTTTCGCAGATGACAATAGGCGAGAAGGAACCATGCTTCTAGGCGCAACCAGACCATTCAAATCTAGCATCTCAAGACTTATTCTCTTAACAGTACTGTTATCGTTCCTGCCCTACACAAATACGGCAGGCATTTCTGCAAAAGCGTTCCATCAAACAAATGTCCCAGAGGCATCCACCCTCGCGCCCGTCCTCAGGCAAGGCGACATCTGGCACTATCTAGGTAGCGAGGGAAACACCACTGAAATCATTCGCAGAACAGCGACTTGTGGCAACACTAAATGCATCGTGGCCAACGAGGTTAACCTTGCGTACAACGACACTCAGTGGATTGTGGCAGGAAACTGGTCTCTTGTCAGGGAATATTGCGTAGGCTGCAATGGTTCTAGTGTCATCACGAATACGGTGTACAATCCCCCCCGGCAGCTCTTCGCCTTTCCCCTACAGCCAGCGCAATCATGGTGGTGGAACGGCACAGCCTCTGGCTGGGCCTCAGACGCCAATGTAAACACAACTTTCTCCAACCCCCTGTCCATACTTAGAAGTGTGATCAACGAGACATCGGTGAGTGTGCACGCTGGAACTTTCGATACGTTTCTAGTTGCGGAGTACAATCAGGGTGGCACAGTGCTCGACGGATATGCATGGTTCAGCCTTGAGACTGAGACATCTGTCAGGGCTTTACGGCTCAACAGTTCCGGAGGAGTCATCGACTCCCGCGAACTGATTTCCTATCGAATCGTAGGAGTCAATCCCGGCGAGTTCGTCCGCCTAGGCAATTTCTCTGTCGAGTATGAATCCAACGATACTAACGCCGAACCCGCATGGTCGTCTCTGAGGGACGTTGATTCGATTGACGTTACGATTCAGAGTGTTACGGGAACGAAGGTGATTTTTGATATCATTTCGAACTTTAAGAATGGAACACAGTCGGTTACGACTAACACGACCGACATATCCACGGGGTTTCCGGCTCCATTATCGCTCGGGCCCCTAGTAACAGAGGCTGGGTTGCGTGGCGGGAATACTATTCCCAACTGGCAAGGAATGTCCCTCAACTATGCGAGGTCCATCAGCTACCTTGGGATCTTCCGAGAAGTCAGCATCCTCAACTCGACCCAGACACTCCAGTCACCTCTGACCGGATGGGTAAGACTACTAAGATACTGGGACAGAGCGTCAGGATTCTTGCTAGCGACCCGGACCGACGTAAACGAGACCTATTCCAGGAATGGGTCTTCCTACTTTCTTGTGGAGTCTATCAGTGCCAGGGTCGTTTCGACTAACCTGTGGCAAGGCTTCGTTCCTGGTTTCAAAATCGGCGATTGGGTCAAGTACGGCGACTTCTCCGGATCCTGGACGTCTAACATACCGGGCGACCAGAACGCTGTCGAGTCGTACCAAGATACCTACTGGCTGATCGATAGGGTCTTGGACATTTCTGGTAGCAGCGTGAGCGTTGGATCAACGGTGGCATTCGCTAATACAACAGGAAACAGGCACTACGGACTCTCAGGAGATGTTTCGGCTGGAAATGGTAATCTCACAAGCTTCTGCCTCGTCTCGTGTCTTCTGGCTGGCAATCTCAGATCTGGAGATCCAGTCTTTAACTCCTTAGGACTCTCGACAGCTCCAACGATCAATCAAACCGTGGACAGAATCTACCTAGGGGTACACCGACGGGTCAACATTCTAAACATCACCTCAGCATCGTCCGAACTAAGCAACGGCAATTACAGCCTTGTTGGAATCTACGATCAAGCGACTGGAGTCTTGCTAGAGTTTTTCTACACCAACTCGTTTTCATACCGGTTCTATAACGACTCCCTTTCATACCAGAACTACACGCGGATAGCATCAGCTCACTATCGCATAACCGAGACTAGCCTGTGGAACGCTACCAGGCTTCCCGACTTCAGCATCAGAGTTCTCCCTCCGATGTTATCGATCCAGCCAGGGTCATCTGGGTCGGCGAAGGTAATTCTGTCGAGCCTTCACGGTTTTGCTGGCCCGGTCAGCTTCACTCTAGCCGTCTCTCCTACGGGGCTGAGATTTGGCACCCTACCAAGCAGTCTGACGATAACTGCAAGCCCAATATTCTCAGCCTCATCTTTCCTCTTGAATGTTTCCGCAACCAAGGATCTTCCAGCTGGCATTTTCAACGTAACTCTGACCGGTAGCAGCGGGCCAATGACGCACGGAATGAGTTTCTCCGTCCTTGTGTACCGTCCTGTGCCAGTCGAGTGCGGAACCAGAGACATCTGCTACATCACGGCCAATGTAACCATATCAGACGTAAAGTCAGCGGGAAGCATGATTCACTTCAAGGCTGACGGACCTCACGGGATTATAGGCAACGCGAACGTGACGATTCCAGTAACATCGCTTCCCAACCCTGATGCTATGGAAGTTATCGTAGACAAGGCCCAGCTCCCCCAGTCCGCGGTTGAGACAACACTCGATCCAAGAGGGCATGGGTACCTTGTACACTTCACATTTACAATCCACGGCCCTGTGAACGTCGACTTACTCCTCAGCGGGTCCCAAGCTCAGCCCAATTCCTCTCAGCCTTTTCTCAGGCTCAGCCCCACAAGCATAGGAATCATCGGGGTCTCCATAGCCATAATCGCATCTCTTGGAGTCGAGGCTTTCAGAAAAGTCAGGGCGAGGCGGCGCCCTCCGAACTCACCCGAACAGAGGGAAGCAAAGGATAGAGCTCCCAGATGGGCATCTATACTGAGATGCGAATTGTGCCTCAAAATCCATCGTCTGGTGGAGGTAGGTGTCTCAGCATGAAACCTTCACTCAAGACTACAGCCATCTTAATTGAACTAGTCGCCATCATTGCTCTTGCTGGCTGGCTCTTCTCTGAGTATGTGAACAACCCGTTTATGAGGCAATACATCAATTCGTTTTTGCAGGGAACTCAAGGGGGGCAGATACTCCAGGAGCTTGCTGGAATCGGGACCTTCTTCATACTCCCCCTTCGCCTCTTGGCCTTATCACTCCTCTCCGTGGTAAGCCTGATCCTAATGCTCCTTCTGCTCTTCATGTTCGCCACTTTCTTGGTCAGCGTAATAACCGGTCGGGGAAGGACGAAGAGGTAAGAACGAGGCCCGAACTATTGACAAAATGTCGGTTTTCGAGGGTTCGTACTATACTGCGTTCGTATGTGCTGATGAAGTATATATCTACGTTCGTCTCAAGCTGTACGAATTCGGAGAGTCATAGCTCGACTTGCGCGTATCAGTTATCGCGTCCGGCGTTGTCGGAAGAGCAACAGGCAAAGGGCTAGAAGAGAAAGGACACGATGTAGTCTTCTACGACATCGACAGCGTAAAGCTCACGCAGCTAGCTGCGGAAGGACACGAGATCGTTACCTCTGTCCAGGATGCGGTGAACAGGAGCGATGTATTGATGATATGCGCCCCCTCGCCCAGTCGGAACGGTTCCGTGGATCTTCGCCCACTAATCTCAATCTGCACCGAGATCGGAAACGCGCTCCGTGAAAGCCATTCCTACCACCTTGTCGTCGTACGGAGCACGATTCCCCCAGGGACAACCAGAAGCCTTGTAATCCCATTGATCGAGGATTCGTCTGGCCTTAATGTCGGCCCTCAGTTGGGAGTCTGCCACAACCCTGAGTTTCTGCGAGAAAAGTTCGCCCTCTACGATTTTCTGAACCCAAGGGCGATTGTGATTGGAGAGGCGGACAGGCCGGCCGGTGAGATGCTTCAATCAGTCTACGATTCCTTCGAATCCTCCATCATCCGTTGCGGCCTGGAGACTTCCGAGATGATCAAATACGCGACCAACCTGTTCAACGCGACCAAGATTAGCTTCTTCAACGAGATAGACCGTGCGTGCAAGGTTCTAGGAGTAGAATCAGAAGAGGTTAGCAAAGTAATGCCTCTTCTTGCTTTGGGGCTTCGGGAAGACATGAAGGACTGGGGGATTCACGGGGGCCGTGAGTTTGGCGGGATGTGTCTTCCTAAAGACTTGGAAGCGTTCATCTCCTTCATGACGAGCAAGGGTGCTTCTCTTCCCCTTCTATCTGCTGTCAAGCATGTTAACCAGATGATGAAAGAAAGAGAACGAGAAGCTCCAGAGCTCATCGTTCATGGCTAGCATTCTGCCCTTCATCCCTCTCGGCGTTGTTGGTACGATCACGTGGAGTCTCTGGGCTCTTCGAAGACTGTACGGGGCCACCTACAAGCCTTTTCAGGGAACTTTCCGTTCGACAACTTCCGGTGTTGTGCCGGTCTACATGGAGGAACCAGATGTTCTGCTCCGGGCGATTAGGTCCTACCTGGCAAACAATATCGGGGAAGTGATTCTGGTGGTCGACTGGAAGGATTCTCTTAACATCGAGAATATTCGAAAGAATTTTCCACCCGAGGACTTTCCGAATGTGAAGCTCGTTGTGACCGAGGTGCCTGGAAAGAGGCCAGCCTTGGCTCGTGGCATAAGAGAGGCTACAGGAGAAATAGTGGTTCTCTCAGACAGCGACACTTCTTGGGCGGAGAATCTTCTTGAGGAGATATTGAAGCCGTTCAGCGATCCTGAAGTCGCGGGTGTGTCGGCCAGACAGAACGTGGAAAATGCAGGGAAGTTAGTAATATGGAGGATCGAGAACTGGCTTCTCGACCTGAGATACAAAGACTTCGTTCCAGGAATGTCCGTCGACGGAGTCGTGAACTGTCTCTCCGGCAGAACAGCCGCCTACAGAAGATCGCTTCTACTTCCTATCCTAGACGAGTTAACGGGAGAGACCTTTCTGGGTAAGACATGCGTTGGAGGAGATGATGTAAGGCTTACGCATCTGATGCTTATTCGGGGATACAAGACAGTCTATCAGAGCACAGCCCGGGCTCAGACTGTCTATTCTGGCGGGTTCCGCCTCTTTGTCAGGAGAAAGGTCCGTTGGAGTAGAAACAGCTACAGGGCGAACCTACGCGCGTTCTGGGACGGTTGGGTGTGGCAAAAGCCTTGGATTCTCCCAGTCAGCATATTCCATGCGACAATAACACCATATACGTTCGCACTTGGAGCTCTAGCAACCCTCTATCTCGCTCTCACTCATCCCGGTACAGTAACGACAATATTCGGCGTTGCCTTCAGCTTCCCTCTGCTCTGGCTTATCTTCTCTATTAGCGGCCGCTCTTTCAAGGGGCTCAGCCACTTGAGACAAGCACCGGGGGACCTGTCTCTGGCAATCATCATCACCTTTCTGATGCTGTTCGTTATGATCCCTGTGAAGTTATTTTCTTTGGTAACAATGAACAGCCAGGGTTGGGTTGGAACGCGACAGGCTCCTAAGCCCTAAACTGACTAGGCGTTTGGGGCCAATGAACTCATGCGGCTAGTTGAGATCGGTCAGCGTTAACAGTTCTTGCAAATCCCCTTACTTACGAGAGCAAAAACGGACTTTCATATAGAGAGATTGCCGTACATGATACTGTAGGGATGGGGTGAATCTCCTTCAATCCAAGTGATTTGAATGCTTGAGGGGTTGATCGGATTCGCGGGAAGGTTGATGAATCTGTTGGTGGTCGATGATGTCAGTTGCCTGGCTGACCATGTCCCGTTGAATTTTGCCAGCCAAATCTGCGAGCCGTCAAACTGGCTGGGAGGGTCTCCTGGCCAAGAATAAGGTCCACCCGTATACCACCCGACGTAGACGTTGCTATCGTTGTCAACTTGGATAGTGGGGAACATCTGATTCTGTGTGTCAGGATGTACTAGCATGGGCGGGGACCAGACTCCTCCGGATAGGACTGAGTATAGGGTCTGGTTCTGGGATGACGATTGACTCTTCTCCTTCCAGACCATGTACACGTCTCCTCGAGAGTCCGCGGTTAGGCTCGGGTACCGTTGGTCGACCCCATAAGTCTCAGGAACGGGTTGTGTCTCCGCCGACCATGTCTTCCCGTAGTCTGTGGAATTGACGTATCGGATCTGAGCATTCCTTTCAACCATCGGGTTGGTTGCATACCATGCCACGTGCAGCACACGGTGAGAGTCCTCAGTGATTGTGGGTCTGGACTGAGATTCTCCGTTCGGCTGAACCAGTTTCTTGT
>WNGG01023379.1_pt1 | contig 11056 bp, 8 predicted proteins | sample 5400661 | NCBI WGS metagenome assembly WNGG01 (sample SAMN13153372, study PRJNA577476) | soil metagenome | isolation source: 100 cm soil or saprolite under Garry oak tree replicate 1 | place: USA:California | collected 2016-06-15 | reverse complement strand
AGGCATCGTAACCGTTTCCGCGGGCGCCCGCTTGCCACGCACGTCGATCTCGAAGCGCGTCCCCGCCCGCGCCTGCTCTACGGGCAGATACGTCGTGCCGATGGCGCCATTCACGGTTGGGGTCACGGTCCCGCTCCGCACGACGTCCAGCCGGCGGCCGTCGAGGTACACGGCGTGGCCGGGGCGGGCGACGACGCGCGACTCGAGGACCTTGAACCCCACGAGCCGGCGCTTCACGCCTTCCAGCTTCTGCCGCTTGAGCGCCGCGAGCCCAGTGAAGTCGGCGCCTTTATCGAGCTTCACGATCCAGCCGAGCCCGGCCTCAAAGGGCGTCACCGTCTCGTCAATGTCGCTGCCGCACAGCGGATACCCGGCCTCGAGTCGCAGCGTGTCGCGCGCCCCGAGTCCGCACGGCACGGCGCGGCCGGCACCGGCCAGCACGTGCCACAGCCGCTCCAGGTCGGCGGCGCGGCAGTACAGCTCGAACCCGTCCTCACCCGTGTACCCGGTACGCGAGATGAAGCATTGCGCGCCCGCGACCGTGCCCTGGGCGAAGTGGTAGTACCGGATCGTCGCGACGCCCACGTTGCTGAGCGGCGCGAGCAGCGCTTCCGCCCCGGGACCCTGAACCGCCAGAAGACCGGTCTGGTCCGAAATGTCGCGCAGCCGGACGTTGGCGCCGCGCTTCTGGGCCACGATGTGGGCCCAATCCCTGGCGCTGTTGGAGGCGTTCACGACCAGCATCAGCCGGTCGTCGAAGCGGTAGACGATGCAGTCGTCCGCGAACGTCCCCTCCGCGGTAAGGAGCGCTGAATATTGCGCCTGGCCGGGCTCGAGGGCGCCGACGTCGTTGCAGGAGACCCGCTGTACGAAGGCGTTGCGGTCGGGCCCGGTGATCTCGAACTCGCCCATGTGCGATACATCGAAGATGCCTACCGCCTCGCGCACCGCCCGGTGCTCGGCCGCGATCCCCCCCCCTCCCCCCCCGCTCCTCCTCGCGTAGCTCACCGGCATCAAGTAGCCCCCGAACGGCACCATCTTGGCGCCCAGGCTCACGTGGATGTCGTGCAGCGGAGTGCGCCTGAGCGGGGGGCTGGGGGGGGCGGGGGGGGTGGGGGGGCTTTGGGTCTGCTCGACCATGGGCGGCTTGGGTGAGTGAGGCCCGCGTCAGCTCAGCAACGTGGCAAGGAGCGCTTTCTGGACGTGCAACCGGTTCTCGGCCTCGTCCCACACCCGGGACTGAGGCCCGTCGATCACCTCGGGCGTGACTTCCTCGCCGCGGTGCGCAGGCAGGCAGTGGAGGAAGATCGCCTGCGCGTCCGCCAGCTTCATCAACTCGGCGTCCACGGTATAGCCCCGGAAGGCGTTGCGCCGCGCCTCAGCCTCGGCTTCCTGGCCCATTGACGCCCACACGTCCGTGTTCACCACGTGAGCCCCCTCCACCGCCTCCTCTGGGGTCTCGGTGACCGCCACGCATCCGCCGGTGGACCTGGCGCGCTCGAACAACTCGCGGTTCGGCTCGTACCCCTCGGGGCACGCCAAGCGCAGCTCGAACCCCAGAACCTGGGCCGCCTCGAGCCAGCTATTCGCCATGTTGTTGCCGTCCCCCACCCACGCTACGCGCTTCCCCTCCCAGGTCCCGAGGGCCTCGCGCACGGTGAACAGGTCCGCGAGAACCTGGCACGGGTGCGACAGGTCGGTGAGGCCGTTGATGACGGGGATAGCGGCATAGCGGGCGAGCTCCACCACCTCGGCATGGTCGAAGGTCCGGATCATGATTCCGCTCACGTAACGCGACAGCACTCGGGCCGTGTCGGCAATGGGCTCCCCCCGACCGAGCTGGATGTCCCGGGAAGACAGGAACAGCGCCTGGCCACCCAGCTGATGGGTGCCGACCTCGAACGAAACCCGAGTGCGGGTGCTCGACTTGGCGAAGATCATCGCCAAGGTCTTCCCGGCCAGGGGAGTCTCCCGGTACGTCCCCGTCTTCATTCGGTGGGCGAGCTCGAACAGGCGCAGGATCTCGTCTCGGGAGAGGTCCGTGATGGCGAGGAAATCGCGCTTGGGCATGGATCCCCCGAGAGCAGGTCAAAATGACAGCCGTCAACTGCGAATTCTACCTGCCATGGTACAACCGGACAAGCGGGATGCTTAGAGGGATGCTTAGAGGGATGCTTAGAGGATGTAGCGCCTCAGATCCTCGTTTTCGAGGACCTTCGAAAGGCGCTCGCGCACCTTGGCGGCGTCGAAGACGAGGTGCTTGATAGGGTAGTCGGGCAGCTCGAACAGCAGCTCTTCGAGCAGCGCGGTCATCACGGTGTGCAGCCGGCGGGCGCCGATGTTCTCCATCTGCTCGTTCGCCTTCGCCGCGATGCTCGCGACCTCGCGGATGCCGTCGGGGGCGAACTCGAGGGTCGCGCCGTCTGCCGCGCAGAGCGCGGCGTATTGCTTGGTGAGCGCGTTCTCGGGCTCGGTGAGGATCCGGACGAAGTCCGCTTCGGTGAGGGGCTCGAGCTCGACGCGGATGGGGAAGCGCCCCTGCAGCTCGGGGATCAGGTCGGAGGGCTTGGAGACGTGGAATGCGCCGGCGGCGATGAAGAGGATGTGGTCGGTGCGGACGTAGCCGTACCGGGTCTGGACCGTCGATCCTTCGACGATTGGCAGCAGGTCGCGCTGCACGCCTTCGCGCGACACGTCGGGGCCCACGGAGCCCCGCTCGCCCGCGATCTTATCGAGCTCGTCGATGAAGATGATGCCGTGGTTCTCGACCCGGTCCAGCGCCTCGCTCACCACGTCGTCCATATCGACGAGCTTCTTCAGCTCTTCGTCGACCAGGATGCGGCGCGCCTCGTGCAGGTGCACCGTGCGCCGCTTCTTCTTTTTCGGCAGGATCTCCTGGAGCCACTCGGTGAAATTGAAGTCCGGCCCCTCCATGCCCGGCGGCGGCTGCATCATCTCGAGCATCGGGAAGCCCTGCTGCTGGACCTCGACCTCGACGTCGCGCTCCTCGAGCTTCCCCTCACGCAACTGCTGCCGCAGCTTCTCCCGCGTGCGGCGCCACCGCTCCTGCACCTCGGCGCTCACCTCGGGGGCCTTGGGCGTCACGTCGCCTCTCGAGGACACGACGAAGAGCGGGCGGGTCTCCCCCGTGTCCTCTCCCTTCTCTCCGGAGGGCGCGGAGGGGATGGGAGGGACGGGCGCCGAGGGGACCGGGGGCAGGAGGATGTCGAGCAGCCGCTCCTCGGCGCGCTCTTCGGCGCGCGGGTAGACATCGTCCTCCCGCTCGGTGCGCACCATGTTGATCGCGACATCGACGAGCTCGCGGACCATCGACTCGACGTCGCGCCCGACGTAGCCCACCTCGGTGAACTTGGACGCCTCGACTTTTAGGAACGGCGCTCCCGCAAGCCGGGCGAGGCGGCGTGCGATCTCGGTCTTGCCCACGCCGGTGGGCCCGATCATGATGATGTTGTTGGGGACGATCTCGTCCCGGATCTCGTCGGGGGCCTGGGCGCGCCGCCAGCGGTTCCGGACCGCGATGGCCACGGCTTTCTTCGCCACGTCCTGGCCGACGATGTAGCGGTCCAGCTCGGCCACGATCTTGCGCGGCGGCAGCTCTTCCAGCCACGGCAGCGGCTCTTCTTCCTGCGCCCGCTGCTCGGGCGGCGGCTCCTCTCCCGGCGTGCGGCTGGGCTCGGCCATCACAGCTCCAGCACGGTGATGTGCGCGTTGGTGTACACGCAGATCTCGGCCGCGATCTCGAGCGACCGCTGCACGATGTCCTTCGCCGAGAGCTCGGACGACCGCAACAGGGCGCGGGCGGCGGCGAGCGCGTAGCTCCCGCCGGACCCGATGGAGAGGACGCCGTCGTCCGGCTCGATGAGCTCGCCGGTGCCGCTGATCACGTAACCGTGCTCCTTGTCCGCCACGGCGAGCAGCGCCTCGAGACGCCGCAGCACCCGGTCCGAGCGCCAGTCTTTCGCGAGCTCGACGGCCGCGCGAGGCAGATTCCCCGGATAGCGCTCGAGCTTCTCTTCGAACTTCTCGAACAGCGTGAACGCATCGGCCGCGGCCCCCGCGAATCCCGCCAGGATCTTGCCGTTCTTCAGGGCCCGGACCTTTGTGGCGTTGGCCTTCAGCACCGTGTCGCCAATCGTGACCTGACCATCGCCACCCAGCGCCACGTGCCCGTCCCGGCGCACACCCAGGATCGTGGTGCTGTGAGCCCGCTGCATGGATCTCATGCCCGGGGGTGAGCCTGGCGGTACGCCTGCTTCAGCCGCTCGACCGATACGTGAGTATACACCTGCGTCGTGCCGAGAGAAGCGTGGCCCAGGAGCTCCTGCACCGCCCGCAGGTCGGCTCCCGCGTCGAGCAGGTGGGTTGCGAAGCTGTGGCGGAGCGAGTGCACGTGCAAGGCGTGGCCGCGGGCGAGCGCGGCGAGCAGGCCCTTGATGGCGAGCTGCACGCCCCGCGGCGTGAGCCGCTTCCCGCGCCGATTCACGAACACCGGCCCCCCCCGCCTCGCGGGCCCCGCTCCCCCGCCCGTCGCCGCCAGCACCTCGTCACGGTGGCGGTAGTAGCGCCGCAGCGCGCGTTCTGCATAGCTCCCCACGGGCACGACCCGCTCTTTCTTTCCCTTGCCGCGGACTTTCAGCCGGTCGGAGACGAGATCCACGTCCGGATCGTTGAGCCCGGTCAGCTCCGCGAGTCTGATCCCCGTCGAGTAGAACAGCTCGAGCATCGCGAGGTCACGCGCTCCTTTGAAGCCGCCCGCCTCGGCGCGATGCTCGGCGTGCGCGAAAAGTGTCACGATCTCGCCGCGGTCGAGGGGGGTCGGGAGAGTCTGCTCCAGCTTCGGGGTGCGCGCCGCCTTCGCCGGATTGACGTCCAGCCCCTGAGTAACGCTCAGGAACCGGTAGAAGGTCCGCAGCGCCGACAGGGCGCGCGCCGCCGAGCGCCTCGCGAGGCCGCGCTCCTGCATCGCCCCGAGCCAGCCCCGGATCGCCAACCGGTCCACGCCGGCCCAGCTCCAGCGGCCGCCGTAATACCGGCCGCAAAACGCGGCGAAGTCCGCGACGTCCCGGGCGTACGCCGTCACCGTGTGCGGCGAATCGTTGCGCTCCTTCGCGAGGAACGCGGCGAAGTCTCGGATTTGGGGGAATTCGGAATGCGGAATGCGGAATGCGGAATTGACGGGCGTGCTTCGAGCACGTGGGCTGCCTACGGATCGAGAATCCGCCTCTCTATTCCGCATTCCCCATTCCACATTCCGCATTGATTCATTCCGCATTCCGCACTCCGCACTCCGCATTCTTCGCGATCCCGAGCCGCTCCGCGAACCGGTCCATCTCCGCGAGCGCCCGCTCGACGAGCAGTTCCCGCTTCCGGGCCTTGTCCCGCACCGGAGTCTCCAGTGGCTCGAGCAGACCGAAGTTGGCGTTCATCGGCTGGAAATGCTCCGGGTCCGCGGCGTGCAGGTAGCGGTACAGCGCGCCCAGCATCGTCGTCGCCGGCGGGACCAGCGGCGGCTCGCCGGCGAGCAGCCGCGCCAGGTTGATCCCGGCGAGGATGCCCGTCGCCGCCGATTCGGTGTAACCCTCGACGCCGGTGATCTGTCCGGCGAAGAGCAGTTGCGGATCGTCCTGCGCCGCAAGATGGGCGGTGAGGGCGCGCGGCGCGTTGATGTACGAGTTGCGGTGGACGCTGCCGTAGCGCAGGAATTCGGCGCGCTCGAGCCCGGGAATCATCCGGAACACCCGCTGCTGCTCCGGGATTCTCAACCGGGTCTGGAAGCCCACGAGGTTCCACATCTGCCCCGCGCTGTCCTCCTGCCGCAGCTGCACCACGGCGTAGGGCCCCTGAGACCGACCCCGGGCGCCAGCCCCGGGAGCCCCGGGCTTGCGCCCGGGGTCGGAAAGCCCGACCGGCTTCATTGGCCCGAAGCGCAGCACGTCGCGGCCGCGGGCGGCCATCTCCTCCACCGGAAGGCAGCCTTCGAAGTACGGGGGGGGCGTCTTGTCGACCTCGTGGTGCGGCTGGTACTGCTCGCCCGTGCGCAGCGCGGTGACAAACGCATCGTACTGTGCTTCCGTGAGCGGCGCGTTCAGGTAGTCGTCTCCGCCCCCCTTCCCGTAGCGCGAGGCGCGGAACAGCCGTTCGTGGTCGAGGGAGTCGGCGGCGACGATGGGCGCGATCGCATCGAAGAACGCGAGCGATGCGGCTTGGGGTGGCCGGTGACCCGGTCGTGCACTCCCCGAGAGAACGCCAGGCGATCGACTGCGAGCGCCGCGCCGCCCGGCACGCACGCCGCGTCCGCCGCCTCGAGCACGATGCTCCCGAGCCGCCGCATCTCGGCCTTGAGCAGGCCGTGAGCGTTCGACAGCTCCACTGATTTGAACGAGTTGCTGCAGACCAGCTCGGCGAGGCGGTCCGTCTGGTGAGCCGCCGTCATCTTCACGGGCCGCATCTCGTACAGCGTGACCCGCACCGCCCGCTCGGCCAAGGCCCACGCGGCCTCGCTCCCCGCGAGCCCGCCACCGACGACGGTCGCGCTCAAGCCGCGTCGATCCCCGCCGGCCCACCCTCCGCTTGCTTCACCTCGTGTCCGCACTTCAGGCACTTGCGCGTGACTCCCTCCGTCTTGGTCTGCCGCTCCTCCATCCCCACGAACCCGCACGCCGGACACGCGACCGGCACCGGCCGATTCCAGACCGTGTAGTCACAGTCCGGGTACCGGAGGCACCCGAAGAAGTTGCGTCCCTTCCGAGAGCGGCGCTCGGCGAGATCGCCGCTGCCGCACTTCGGACACTTCACGCCGAGTGGCACGGGGCGGGTGTGCTTGCACTCGGGGTAGCGGGTGCACGCAAGGAACTCCCCGTAGCGCCCGGTCTTGATCACCATCGGCGCGCCGCATTCCTGGCACACCTCGTCCGTCGGCCGGTCGGGCACCCGATCCTTCTTGAGCGGCCGCGTGAACCGGCACTCGGGGTACTTGGCGCAGGCGATGAACGGCCCGAACCGCCCGCTTCTCACCACCAGCTTGTCGCCGCAGGTGGGGCACTTCTCCTCGCTCAGGCCCGACAGGTCGTGGACGTCGCGAATCAGCCGCTCCACATCCACCGCCGCCAGCGCCCGCGAGAACGGACCCCAGAAATCCTCCAGCACCCGCTGCCAGCGGAGATCGCCCTCCTCGACCTTGTCGAGCTCGGCCTCCATCTGGGCAGTGAACCCGACCTCGAAGACGTCGGGGAAGCACTGCTTCAGGGCCCGCCACACGGTCTCGCCCTGAGGCGTGGGATGGAAGCGGCGGTCCTTGGCCGTGGCGTACCACCGATTCTTCAGAGTCGAAATGATCGTCGCGTACGTGGAGGGCCGGCCGATCCCGAGACGCTCCAGCTCCTTCACCAGGCTCGCCTCGCTGAAGCGTGGAGGCGGTTCCGTAAAGTGTTGGTTGGGCGTTACTTGGCGCACCGTCACCAGATCCCCCTCCGCCAGCGCCGGGATGGGTGGGAGATCCTCGAGCGTCTTCCCCTCCTCGGGCTCGTGGGCCTCGCGGTACAGCGCGTGGTAGCCGTCGAACAGCGGCCGCGACCCCGTGGCCCGGAACACGAAGCGGCCGAGGTCGAAATCGACCTTGGTCGTCTCGAACACGGCCGGGTTCATCTGGCACGCCACGAAGCGCCGCCAGATGAGCTGGTACAGCTTGAACTGCTTGGCGTCGAGGTACTTCTTGACGTCCTCGGGGCGGCGCCACACGTCCGTGGGCCGGATCGCCTCGTGGGCGTCCTGGACGCGGGTCTGGCTCTTGCCGCCCCGGTGTACGACCGGCGCCTCGGGCAAGTAGCGCGCGTCGAATTGCTTTCCAACGTACTCCCGCGCCTGGGCGATGGCGCTATCCGCCAGGCGAAGCGAGTCGGTTCGCATGTACGTGATCAGGCCGACCGGCCCCTCGTCGCCGATCTCCACGCCTTCGTACAGCTGTTGGGCGATGCGCATCGTGACAGCCGCCGAATAGCCCAGCTGCTTCGCCGCTTCCTGCTGCAGCGTGCTGGTGCGGAACGGCGGGGGCGCCGGGCGCCGGCGCTCGCCCTTTTCGACCGTGGTGACCCGGAACGGGAGCTTGAGCGCGTCCGCGGCGACGCCCCGCGCGGTCGCTTCGTCCTTGATCTCGGGCTTCTGCCCGTCGAGCTTGTGGAGCCGCGCCTCGAATTGTTGGCCGTCCTTCTCGAGGTCGGCCTCGATGGTCCAGTACTCCTGCGGCACGAACTGGCGGATCTCGCCCTCGCGCTCGCAGATCAGCCGCAGCGCCACCGTCTGGACGCGGCCCGCCGACAGTCCGGTCTTGATGCTCTTCCACAGGAGCGGCGAGGTCTTGTAGCCGACCAGCCGATCGAGCACGCGCCTGGCCTGCTGGGCGTCCACCTTTTTCTGATCGATGTCGAGGGGGTTGGCGAGCGCCGCGGTGACGGCGTCCTTCGTGATCTCGTGGAACAGCACGCGCCGCACGTTGCTGCCGTTGCCAAGGCTCTCCGCCACGTGCCAGGCGATCGCCTCGCCCTCACGATCGGGGTCGGTGGCGATGAGCACGCGCTCCGAGACCTGCGCCGCCTGCTTGATCTCGGCGAGAGTCTTCGCCTTCTCCTTGATCGGCACGTACTCGGGTGTGAACCCGTGCTCGACGTCCACGCCGAGTTTGCGCCTGGGCAGGTCACGCACGTGCCCCACGGTCGCCTTGACCGTGTAGCCTGGGCCGAGGTATTTCCCGATCGTCTTCGCTTTGGTGGGCGATTCGACGATCACGAGGGCCCCGTGGCCGGTGCCCCGGGCCCCGGGCTTGCGCCCGGGGGCAGCAGCACCCGCGGGTTTGCGCTCGGCCCCGGGTTTGCGCCCGGCCCCGGGCTTGCGCCCGGGGTTAGTAGCCGCCTTGGCCTTGCGCCCGGGGTCAGTGGGCGCCCTGGGCTTGCGCGCTCGCCGCTTCGGCTTCGCCTCGACCGGCTCGGCCGCCAGCACCGGCGTTTCAGTTTCCACGCTGCGCTTCTTAGCGCCCACGCATCAACTCCTCGTCAAACGACAGCGAAAGCGCATCTTTACCATCCACCCTTGGTTTGCGCAAGCCTCGCGACCTCACTCGCCACCTGCTCCGGCGCCTTGCCATCGGTCACAACGTGCGCGTGCGCATCGCGATAGAACGGTTCGCGCTCCTGGAACAGCCGGCGCATCCGCGCGACCGGATCTTCCCCCATTAACAGCGGCCGGGTTCCTTCGGGCACCGCGCGCTGAGCCGCGGTATCGGGACGCGAGCAGAGATAAATCACGAATGCGCGGAGTTTCGCGGCCGCGAGCACGCCCGGCTGCGCGGCCCAGCCCCCGCCGGGCGCGATGACGGCCGGATCGTTCGCGAGCGCCGCCTCCGTTTCCCGCTGCTCCATCTCGCGGAATGCGCCCTCTCCACGCTCGGCGAAGATCATGTCGATCGGCTTGCCTTCGCGCCGCACCAGGATGGCGTCCACGTCTACGAATCCGGCGTGGAGCTGATCTGCTACCAGGCGGCCGACCGTCGTCTTGCCCGACCCCGGGAGACCGACGAGCACCACGTGCTGCTTCACGACGCGGCCCCCTTAGGAATGCGCGCACCTACCTGGGCGAGGTACCCCTGGAAGTTTCGCTTCATCTCTCCGAGCGAGTCGCCGCCGAATTTCTCGAGCATCGCCTGCACGAGCATCAGGGCGATCATCGCCTCGGCGATGACGCCCATCGCCGGCACGGCGGTCACGTCCGAGCGCTCGGACTGCGCCTGCGCCGGAGCGCCGCTCGCGAGATCCACGGTGCGGAGCGGGGACATCAAGGTGGAGATCGGCTTCATGGCGACGTGCAGCACCAGGGGCTCGCCCGTCGTCATCCCGCCCTCGGTGCCCCCGGCGCGGTTCGTGGCGCGCGCGAATCCGGGCATGATCTCGTCGTGCACCTCTGAGCCCTTGCGGCGCGCCGCCTCGAACCCGAGGCCCAGCTCCACCCCCTTCACCGCCGGGATCGACATCAGCGCCTGGGCGAGGCGCCCGTCCAACTTCCGGTCCCAGGAGACGTGCGAGCCCAGGCCCACCGGGACCCCCGCCGCGACGACCTCCACCACCCCGCCGAGCGTGTCACCGGCCGCCTTCGCGGCGTCGATCCGCGCGATCATTTCCCGTTCGGCGTCGGTGTCCAGGCACCGCACGGGGCTTTGATCGGCGTATCGGTTCAGGGGTGTCGGTAGGGGCGCAGCATGCTGCGCCCCTACGCGGGCGGTCACTCCTCCCAGCTCGACGACGTGCGACCCGATCTCGATGCCGAACTGCTCGAGCAGGAGTTTGCAGATGGCGCCACAGGCGACCCGCGCCACCGTCTCGCGCGCGCTCGCCCGCTCCAGGATGTCGCGGGCGTCGCGCCGGTCGTACTTCAGGGCGCCGGCCAGGTCGGCGTGGCCGGGGCGGGGCCGGGTCACCTGACGCCGCCGCTCGGCGCCGGGGGGATCGGCCTCGGGCGCCATCACGTCCCGCCAGTGCTCCCAGTCGCGGTTCCAGACGAGCATGGCGATGGGCGAGCCCAGCGTCTCGCCCGCTCGGAGCCCCGAGAGCCATTCGATCCGGTCGGCCTCGATCTTCATGCGCGCGCCTCGGCCGTAGCCACCCATGCGCCGCTGCAACTCCGCGTCGATCCGGTCGGCCGACACGGGAAGCCCCGCGGGAATCCCCTCGAGGACCCCCACCAGGCCGCGCCCGTGCGACTCGCCCGCCGTCGTGAACCGGAAGGTCACAATGCTCCTCCGTCGCGGCTGAAGCCGCGGCTCGGCATCTCCCCGCTGAAGCGGGGCAGTGAACCCCGCCGGCCGGTTTACCGGCCAGGGGCCGAGCCGCGAGTTCACTCGCGCTCTTTCCAGCGCCCGCCCCCGCCCCGTCCCGATAATAACACGCGAGCCCGACGAGAGTCGGGCTCGGGTGCTGTGCGGCGCGGTCGCGCGGCTGAAGCCGCGGCTTGGCATCGTCTGCGAAGTAGGGGCGCAGCATGCTGCGCCCCT
>WNGG01008850.1_pt1 | contig 11056 bp, 7 predicted proteins | sample 5400661 | NCBI WGS metagenome assembly WNGG01 (sample SAMN13153372, study PRJNA577476) | soil metagenome | isolation source: 100 cm soil or saprolite under Garry oak tree replicate 1 | place: USA:California | collected 2016-06-15 | reverse complement strand
TGAAAGCAAGGAGGAGGTAGAGCATACAGCGCGTCGCCCACCAGGGCATTTTGGCGATCACTTCGGAGACTTCAGGCGACGTGTTGATGTTGTCAGGAGCAGTCCACGTCGCACCTGGTCTGGCGGGGTCGAATGAGTCGCGCGTATTAGTCGCGTTGTCAGTAGCTAAGTTCATTTCTAATACCTGTCGCTTGTGGGCGAAGTGCGCGCCAATGGCCGCAAGCCCCCCCAAGATAACTTTGGCTCAGCGCCCGCACATCTGGTGGCACATCTGTCATAGAGAGGTCGCCCGTCATCTATCCTTCAAGCTGCTGGCTGTTCAGATAATAATAGATCCCTTTCTGCTCCATCAGACTGTAGTGGTCGCCGATCTCCCGAACGGTTCCACGATCCATTACGACGATCACATCGGCATTCCGTACGGTGCTCAATCGATGCGCGATAATAAGAGTAGTTCGGTCTTTGAGAATCTGGTGTAGATTCTGTTGAATCGCCCGTTCGCTTTCGGTATCGAGCGCGCTCGTGGCTTCATCAAAGATCAAGATACGCGGTTTCTTGAACAGCGCGCGGGCAATGGCAATACGTTGTTTTTGACCGCCGGAGAGGCTTTGCCCCCGTTCACCGATCTTCGTCTCATATCCCAGAGGCAACTCAGTGACAAACTCGTGGGCTCCCGCCAGCATCGAGGCACCGACGACCTGCTCCATGGGCGCATCAGGGTCGCCGAACGCGATGTTCTCGCGAATAGTGCCACTGAAGAGAAAGACGTCCTGCGGCACGACACCTACCTGTGAGCGCAGGCTGCTGATTGAGACCTGCTGTAGATCATGCCCATCGATAAAGATGCGACCTTCATTTGGTTGATGCAGCCGCAACAACATGTTGGCGAAGGTCGTTTTACCAGCGCCGCTCCGGCCTACAATCGCCACCGTCTGACCGGACTGGATTTCAAGATTGACGTTCTGGAGAGCGTTCTTGTCGGCGCGCGTGGGGTAGCGAAACGTAACATTGTCGAATTTGATGTGACCGCGGATGCGCGGCATTTTCATGCGAGTCTGTCCCGCAGAGTCTTCTTCGGGTTTTGCATCGAACACGTCGTTGAGTCGTTCGAATGCAATATTGATCTCCTGAAACTCGCGCCATAGATCGACCAGGTTCAAGATGGGTCGAGTTACATTGCCAACAAGCACGTTGAAGGCTACCAATTGGCCGACCGACAACTCGCCGTCGATCACGAGATGGGCACCGTACCAGAAGAGAATTATCGTATTGAGCATCTGCAGCATGTTGCCAATCGAAATCGTAGCCATTCCAGTTAACGCGCTGCGAAATTGCACGTTTAGCGACTTGACGATTAACCCCTCAAGCTTCCAGCGAATATTCCTTTCGGCGGCCGTCGCCTTAATGGTGCCGACGCCGGAAACTGATTCCACCATCTGCGAATCTGCTTCGGCCGATTTCTCAAAAGCTTGCCGGTACTGTCGCTTGAAGAATGGCGTTACGACCAAAGTGAGCGTGATGTAACCAGGAATGAAGCAGAGGGCTACGAGCGTCAGCTTGATGTTGTAGTAAAACATCAAAGCCAGGTAGGCGAAGATCATGACACAATCCAGCGTTACACCTAGTGCGCGCCCCGTCAGAAAATCCCGAATCCGAGTATTCTCGTTGAAGCGCTTGAGGATATCGCCCACCTTGCGCTCCTCGAAATAACGCATCGGCAAGCTCAGGATATGGCGGTAAAAGTCGACCACCATCTGCATGTCGATGCGCCGCGTCGTATGGACCAACAAATAGTAGCGAAGCGCGCTGGTGGTGGTCTGAAATACGGCGATTAACAACATCCCTAACAGCAGGGTGTTGAGTATCGACGTGCTTCTGTGAACGAGAGCGTTATCGACAATGACCTGAGTGAAGATCGGCAAGGCTAGGCCAAACAACTGAAGCACGAGAGACGCGAGGAAGATTTCAAACAGCACTCGTCGGTAGGGTTTGAGCAGTGGGAGGAAGCGACCGAATGTCGTCTTTGACTCTTCAATACCTTCTATCTTCGCGGTGGGGTTAAGGAGTAACAAGTAACCTGTCCAACCCTTTTCAAATTCTTCGCGCGATAGCTTACGCAAGCCGATCGCCGGATCGGCCAGCACCACGCGGTCCGGCTTCACTTCGTAAAGCACGATGAAGTGAAAGCCCTCCCAGTGGGCAATGGCGGGCAGTTCCAACTTGTCGAGATGATCGTAAGAAACCTTGACGCCGCGCGAGCGAAATCCCAGCGTCTCCGCTGCCTCCGCGATGCTGTAAAGACTCGAGCCTTCCCGGCCCACGTTGGCCAGATCGCGCAGTCTATTAATGCTCACATGTTTGCCGTAATAACGGAGGATCATCGACAAACAAGCGGCCCCGCAGTCAGTCTCGCTCAACTGTAACAGATAGGGATAACGTCGTCCCCGAGGTGCTTCGTAGTCGGGTTCCTGCTGAATACGAGCTGGTGAAGGTTCGTCGCTAAAAGCGGGAGCAACCAGATCGTGCTCATCTTCGACCACCGCTCTACCGTATCCCGAAGCGATAGAGACAATCGCGGCTCTGCATTTCGGCGACGAGGCAATGATTCGGTCGAACTCGGTTTTTCCCAGGCGAAAAACTGAGGATGGTTCGGTAGTGATGACGCTGGCTGTGCGCGGCTGCCCGGTCAACAAGGCCAACTCACCGAACGAGTCGCCTGCTCTCAACTGATTGAGTACCCGACAGCCATTGCTCTCTTTGATGACCCGGGCGCTTCCGGCCCGGAGAATGAAAAAGGCATCGCCTGCTTCGCCTTCTCGAATGATAGCTTTGTCCGTCTCGTACTCGACGACTTCCATTGAGCCGAGCAAGTCGCGTATCTCCTGTGGCGAGAGCGGCGCCAATGCCGTAGACATCTTAAGAAAGTTTCGGACGGAGATCTCCGAGACATACAAATCGAAGTATTTGCGCAACGTCGGTTGTTTGCGCAACAAATCATCGAAGTCTTTCTTGCGTAGGCGGAGTGCCGCCATGTCACTGGCGGCTCGAATCGTATGATTGCGCGGGGAGTTGGTCAGCAGACCTTGCTCGCCAAAGGTGTTGCCGCGGGTGAGAGTTTCCAGGGTGACCTCTTCGCCTGAGTTGTCGAGCGCAATCACCCTGGCCCGGCCGGAATAGACTACAAACAACGCCTCTGCTTCTTCCCCCGCACGCATTACAGGCTGCCCGAGAGTGTAGTGGACGAGTTCGAAACGATCAGCGAGATGGTCCAACTCCTGGTCTGAAAGGATACTAAGTGCGGTAGTGCCTCTTAGCAGTTCTTTGAGTTCAGTAGAATTCATCTCAGCATTTGCCTCCTTCGCTTGCCGGAATCACAGAGGCTCCTAACTCCCCACACTTATATGTGGTCCAAACTATGTTCCCATCACACACAATTTTGAACGGGTCTTCCGGCTAAACCACTCCTGGCGGACTCAAAAGCGCCTGCTGAGACTTTGCCAAGAAAGCTCGAATCCCAGCCAGGGCATTAATGAAGCTTGGTACCGGAGCGCGATCAACCGAACAATTCACGATCGGCAAACTCCGGGTGATGTTTTTCGATCCGTCGCCACTATCAGGTTGGAAGGTAGAGATGTCCGTCAATAGTCGGATATCAACAAACGTCAGAATGCAGAAAGGATACGAATCATGAGTAAAGAAAAAGAGCAGCAGCCGGAAGAGAAGAAGGGGCGTGTTAGCGTTGGCAACCTGTCCCAGCCGGAAAAGGAGCTGAAAGAACGCGAGGCCGAGAACATCAAAGGCGGAGGCGGACTTTCAGGTGGTGTGGTGGCACGAGGCGGGGCTCAAGGCATAAGCGAGGAAATTCCTCAGTAAAGCCCAGATCGTGTTAGCCCTGTTCTAAGTTGCGGTGACTTAGTGCACTTGAGAACGTCGATTAGGTGGTTCGCCGCTTAATCGACGAACTCGGTGCCTGGTCGAATGTATATCTCATTTGAAAACCAGGTAGTAGGTGCTTCACCGAATCGGGAGCCAGGATGACAAGCTTGAGCGAGTACATTGCAGTCGACGTCAACGGCGAAATGATCAGCTTGCAGGAGGTCTTGCGCTTTGCGAAGTGGTGCGGTCAATCGTCCTTCATCAAGGACGCCGTACATGCCGCGCTTATTAGCCAGGCAGCAATTGAACGTGGCATCAAAGTGTTGGATAAAGAGCTTCAGCAAGCGGCAGATGCTTTCCGCGCTGATCGTGATCTATATGATGCAGAAACAACCGAGGACTGGCTGGCTACCAACTATATTTCACACGCTGAGTGGGAGTCGTTACTAGAGGACGAGATCATTAGACTAAAACTGCGCGACGTTCTGACCTTTGGCAGGGTTGAAAAGTACTTCGCTGAACAACGGTTTTGCTTTGACGCCGCGATCATTTCTCGGCTGGTGGTAACCGAGGAATGCGTCGCTAGAGAATTACGCGCGCAGATTGTCGCGGACGGCGCGGATTTTCACGCGCTGGCGCGGGAGTATTCCGTCGATTTGTCGACCCGGGCAGCGGGCGGTTATTCAGGGGTGATGCGCCGAGCTGAGATGGAAGCGGAGATGGAGGCGGCAGTTTTTGGCGCGCAACCGGGTCAGACTCTTGGCCCGATCAAAACGTATGCGGGGTGGGAGCTCGTGAAGCTTGAGACTTTGCATCCGGCCACACTTGATGACGCAATGCGTGAGACCATCAAGTCGCTACTCTTTGATGATTGGTTGGCCTGTCAGCGCCTCAAAGCGAGGATTAGCATTCCGTTGCTTGAGCCCAGGCCGGGAGATCAGGCAGCGAAGTCTTCAGCGTGAAAGAGATCGGTTGTGCAGAATGAGTAGAGATGACAAAACTTGCTTGGCTATCCTGCTGTTGTCCACCTGTCTACTTGGTGGCTGCATCGCACACAGTCAAACCCGTGTGCCAAATAATCAGAGCATAGCGACCGCAAGCCCGGTCGTCGTTCACGTGTTTGATGTTCAGCCGTCCCCCCATCTCGCGGAGGGCGATCTGTTGATTCCCGCCGCAATTTCCGTCGAGGACACGGCGGTTGTGCTCGCCGAGCGCGAAGGACGGATCTTGAACTTGTCTGGGCAGGAAGGTGCACGCGTCGCGAAGGGCGAGATCCTCGCACAACTCAACGACGAGGATCAGCGCGATCAGCTTCGCCAGGCCGAACTCGAAGTCAGCCGTTCACAGGTTGAAGGGCAGCAGTTCGAAGCCATGGTCAAACTTAACCGTAGCGAATTGGATCGAGAGACGTTGCTGGCGAGCCAGGGCCTTTCCAGCAGGAGCGATGTGGAGCGAGCGCAGTACAAACTGGAACAGTCAATCCACGAGTATGAAAAGACGAGATTCTCTACGGAGAGCGCACTGGCTCGGGTCGAAGTAGTTAAGCTTGAACTGCAAAAGAGCACGGTTCGCGCGCCCATAGCCGGCGTTGTCACGCGTCGCTACGTTGCTCTGGGTACCAATGTCGCTAAGAATGAGAAGCTCTTTGAAGTTTCGAGGGTTTCAGGAATCGAACTCAGATTCAGACTTCCCCAAACTACAAGAAACACGCTCACTCCGGGTCAGGTTCTCAATCTCTCGGCTGTCAATAGCGATACCATAATTGCCAAAGCCCGGATTCGACGGATCGATCCAATTGCTGACGCGACGAGCAATACGTTTGGTTATGTGGCAGACATTATCGGCGCCGCGGACCTAATGCCGGGTTTGTCAGTCTATGTTCATCTTCCACGCCCCGGGGGCGGTGTTAGTTTCTGGGTGCCCCGTGCAGCCTTCAATACCGGAGCCGATCTGCACAGCGGCGCGTCAAACAACCTATTCGTGATCGACGGAGAAAAAGCATGGTCCCGAAACGTTGTTGTGGCTACAACCGAAGGTGACCAAGTGGAGGTTGTAGCCGGCCTGGTGAAGGATGACTGCGTGGTCCTGGCGCCGCCGGCCGGCCTGAAGGACGGAGATCTAATTGAAGTCAGGCACGGTTAGAATCCCATCCTTGAGTAAAAGTGTTTCGGCTCGATTCGAGCTTCCAATAGCTATCGATGTCAAACCGTAGCGGCGTCGCGTCGGAACAAAGAACGGATGCTAGCGACCATCTCACTCGGCGTTCGATCTCATTCGCCCCTCGCTTCCTTCAGCGAGGTGGTAGGCGCTATGTAGCGACGCCGTTTCAACTTTTTCTATTCTGAAGCCGTTAATACGGCTGCGATCGCTTCTCGGTATTAATTCGGGCCTTCTCGGTATTAAACTGTGGCCCCACTCATACGAAAAGCAACCCTGATTCTGGCTCTTTTCTTTGCGCTCTCTGTCTTTGGACAGGCAGGCCTATCACGGCCAGAAGTTGAGGTTGAGTGCTTCGTGGATCGTTTTACGCTCGGTAAGCCAATCTCGTAAATTGTGTGATTTATCTGTCAGGTGCAGCTATAATGTGTTGCCCAGAGATACCCGTGGATGCAGCGCTTGAGGTTCTATGTCCAGGCCAGTTCAATCCGCCCTCGTCTCGAGGAGACCGCTTCGCCGCTCACGCCTGAGTTGTATCCCATATTTGGGTTTAGTTCTCTTACTTATTCCAACCACCTCAACCCTGGGCCGTCATACCCGGTCTCGACCTGACACTCAGTTGCAGGACTCGGTAGTTAGCTCGCTTGAGCCGGGCAAACCGATTGAGCGAGAGATTGCCGGCGGTGAGACACATTCCTACCAGTTAACTCTCGCCGCGGGCCAATACGCGCGGGTTGCGGTTGATCAGCGACGCATCAATGTCGCGGTGGCGGCTTTTGATCCTGACGGCAAAAAGATTACCGATGAAGATTGGTTCGCTATTGGAGATTCGGAATTGGTTTCGCTCATCGCCGACAGTGCGAAGACCTACCGGCTGGAGGTCCGGGCGCCCGACAAATCAGCGACGAAGGGAAGCTACGAGATTAAGATTAAGGAGTTGCGGGCTGCCACCGAGCGAGACAAAAACATCGTCGCGGGTGAAAGGTTGCTGGCCGAGGGATTTCAACTGGGCGGCCAACCGACCCCGGAGTCCTGGCGAAAAGGGATCGAGAAATATCAGCAGTCGATCCCATTCTGGCAGGCGGCTAAAGAACCGGCCTGGGAAGCCAACGCACTTTGTCTGATCGGCTATATGTATCTCGCATTACGCGACAAGGAAAAGGCGTTTGAGTTCTTGAACCAGTCATTGCCTGTTGCCCAGGCCCCAGCCAGACAGGACGACGAGGAACGAAGGCGGCTGGGGATTAAAGTCGAGGTGATGGCCTTTAATTATGCGGGTATGGTGCACGTCGAATTCGGCGACCGGAAGAAGGCGCTGGAGCTATTTCAGCAAGCGCTCTCCTTCACGCGAGAGATAAATGATCACGCGAGAGAATTAGACACGCTCAACCTGCTAGCCTCGACTCATCAGATGATGGGCGATTTACGCCAGGCCCTCGACTATTCAAATCAGGGGCGGCTGATCGCCAGTCAAGTCGGTGATCGCTACAAAGAATCCACGTTACTCAGTAACATGTGCGTGATCAAGGACGACCTGGGTGAATTCAGGCAGGGGATAGAGTTTTGCAATCAGGCGCTGGCGATTAGACGCGAGTTGAAAAATCGCGACGGTGAGGCCACCGTACTCAATAACATTGGCGCCGCCTATTCGGGTCTGGGGGAATATCAACAAGCGCTTGATTTCTACCACAGCGCATATGCGATCCATAAGGAGCTCGGCAGCCGCCGTGACCAGGGAATCGCCCTAAATAATATTGCCTATATGTACGCCACGTTGGGCGAGTATCAGAAGGCGATCGATACCTACACTGACGCGTTGCCGCTCTTTCGCGCCGATAACGATCAATTTCGCGAAGGAACTGTTCTCGGTAATATCGCCGCTGCTTATGCGCTGCAGAAAGATTTTCATAAGGCCCTCGAGCTGAATCAGCAGGTGCTCCAGCTGCGGCGCGCCGCAAAAAGTAGCGACGGCGAAGCGGTGACCCTTAAGAACATTGGCGATTGCTACTCGAATCTGGGAGATAAGCAGAAAGCGCTGGATTATTTCCAGCAAGCCGTGGATCTGCAACGCAAGGTTGGGAATCAGCGGCAGCTGGCGGTCGCTCTCGGCAATGTCGGTTCAGTCTATCGAGACATTGGTCAGTATCAGAAGGCGCTGGACTATCTCAAGGAAGCACTAAGCATCTCCCGGACCATCGGAGACCCACGCAATGAGTCGACTGTTCTGGTGCTGCTGGCCGGCACTGAACGTGACCAGGGCAATCTGAATGCCGCTAAGAGCCGAATCGATGAAGCGCTCGCGGCAGTCGAATCATTGCGCATCAATTTGAAGAGCCAGCAATTGCGCGCTTCTTACTTCGCTACCGTTCGAAAGTATCATGAATTCAATATTGATTTGTTGATGCGTCTCGACAAAGCTCACCCGGCGGAAGGATTCGATGCCGCCGCCTTACAAGCGAGCGAAAAAAGTCGTGCGCGCTCTTTGCTGGAAATACTCAACGAAGCTTCAGCGGAAATCCGGCAAGGCCTCGATCCGGCGCTGGTTGAGCGTGAGCGAATATTGCGGCAAACGATCTCGGACAAAGCGGATCGCCAGACCCGCATGCTCAGTTCGTCTCATACAGAAGCCCAGGCTACGGAGGCAGCGAAAGAGCTGGACGCGCTGACGAATGATTTCGAACAGTTGGAGGCCAGGATTCGGCAAACCAGCCCGCGATACGCTGCGCTGACCCAACCCTTACCGCTCAGTGCAAAAGAGATTCAATCACAGTTGCTTGATGACGACACGGTGCTGCTGGAATATGCGTTGGGTGAAAAAAAGAGCTTTGTCTGGGCCGTAACGCCGACTGCGGTGAAGACTTTCGAACTGCCTAAGCAAGCCGAGATAGAAACGGCTGCGCGCCAGGTTTATGACCTCATCACCGCCGCGGACCATACGGTTCCCAACGAGAGCCCGGAACAGCGACGAAAACGACTGGATCAGGCGGATGCCGAATACCCGATCGCAGCCGCCGCTTTGAGCCGAATCGTGTTGGCGCCCGTCGCGGCTGAGTTGAAGAATAAGCGACTCCTGATTGTGGGCGAGGGAGCGCTGCAATATGTTCCCTTTGCCGCTTTGCCCGAACCTGGAGCACCTCTCGCTGCGAATAATACCGGCCAGGCAGAACAGAATCATGGGCACCAAATAACCGGTGCAACACAGCAAGCTATCGAACGCCCTATACCGTTGGTGGTCCGGCACGAGATCGTAACGCTTCCTTCTGCTTCAGTGCTGGCAGTCTTGCGAAAAGAAGCAGCGGATCGTCAGCGACCGCCGAAGACCGTCGCCATCTTTGCGGATCCGGTTTTCGATGCCAGAGATCCCCGGGTGGCAAGCGGCGGCAAACCTCAAGCTGATGCCAGGAACGAAACCTCGCCGGCCGGCGAGCTAAGAAGATCCGCAGCTGAATCTGGACTGAACGATTTTTCGAGACTGCGTTTCAGTCGTCAGGAAGCTGAACAGATTGTGCGGATGGCTTCGGCATCCAAGAGCCTTGAGGCGCTTGATTTCGCCGCTAATCGCGCTGCGGCGACCGATGACAACCTGCAACAATATCGCATAGTGCACTTCGCCACTCATGGCCTGATCAATAACCAGCACGCTCAACTATCAGGCATTGTCTTGTCTTTAGTTGATGCGCGGGGCCAACCCCAGAATGGTTTTCTCCGGCTTTATGAGATTTATAACCTCCACCTAAAATCCGATCTGGTTGTACTCTCAGCCTGCCAGACAGCTCTGGGTAAAGACATCAAGGGTGAAGGTTTGATAGGCCTTACTCGCGCCTTCATGTATGCCGGTGCGACCCGAGTGGTGGCGAGCCTGTGGCAGACCGAGGATCGTTCAACTGCCACACTAATGGGCCGTTTCTATGAAGGCATGCTGGCTCAGGGGCTGAGCCCGGCGGCGGCTTTGCGTAGCGCTCAGGTCTCAATGTGGAGAGATAAACGTTGGCACCAGCCTCGTTACTGGGCCGCATTTACGATCCAGGGCGAATGGAAGTAACCAACGCGGTCGAAAGTCCCATGTCAAAGGTCTCGAGTTGAGCATCGAAACCAATCCCGACGATACCATGGCTGCGGCGCACCCTCATCGCAAATGGTCTCTCACCCAGGAAGCATTCGACCTGTTGTTGCGGTGTCTCGCGGACGACCGGGAGATCGCTGGCGAAAAGTACCTCGAGATCCGGCGTAATCTGATCCGCTTTTTTGAATGGCGCGGCTGTCCTTTTCCTGAGGATCACGCGGACGAGACCGTAAATCGCGTCGCCAGACGACTCTCGGAAGGTGAGGAACTCCGCAACCCCAGCGCCTATTTTATCGGGGTTGCGCGTTTGCTCGTGCTCGAAATTGTCAAAGCGCGGGCCAAAGAGAGCCAGGCTCTGGGGGAGATAGCCAGCTCAAGTGTCGAACCGGTTGAAGCAACCGGCGACGAGCCTCGGATCGAATGTTTGCAGCAATGCCTGGAAACCCTCTCAACCACTAATCGCGAACTCATCCTGCAGTATTATCAGGGCGAAAAAGGCGAGAAAATCAAAAACCGCAAGCAACTGACCGTGCGGCTGGGAGTCCCGCTCAACACCTTGAGAATGCGTGCGTTGCGGGTGCGAGAGAGTTTGCAGGGATGCGTCGAGCAGTGTGTTAGTGAAACTGGAATGTGACGAATAAGCAATTTTCGCCACTCATATTCGGGGAGAGTTCTGTGGATGTAAGAGACGTTCATCTAAATGAAGAGTTAATCATTCGCTATCTGCTGGGCCAGTTGCCCGAGGCGCAGCAGGTAGAGATAGAGGACTCTGCTTTCCAGAGCCAGCAATACATGCAAGACATCCTGGCAGTCGAAAGCGATTTGATCGATGAATATGTTCGTGGCGAGATTACCCTCAACAACCGCGAACAATTCGAAAGACACTTTCTGGCTGCACCCGAAAGACGCCGCAAAGTCGAATTCGCCAGGGCGTTGGCGACGGTCACTTCTGCAGTTGAA
>WNGG01019495.1_pt1 | contig 11057 bp, 7 predicted proteins | sample 5400661 | NCBI WGS metagenome assembly WNGG01 (sample SAMN13153372, study PRJNA577476) | soil metagenome | isolation source: 100 cm soil or saprolite under Garry oak tree replicate 1 | place: USA:California | collected 2016-06-15 | reverse complement strand
AGAACACCGAGAAATCGACGTCGACGATGTTCTCGTCCCCGGTGAGCATCAGGCTTTCTTCGGGGACGTCGCGCATGGTGGTGCCGCGGCGGATATCTTCGACCAGCCGCATGCCGACGTCGATCTTGTTCACGCGCAGGGCCTTGGGGGTGAGCGCCGACTCGATCGGATACGGCAGGTGATAATTGAGTCCCGGCTGCACATCGCGGACGTATTTGCCGAACCGGAGCACGACGCCGAGTTCGTCGGGCTCGACGCGGAAGAAGCCGGAAAATCCCCATAGCGCCAGCACGGCGAGCGCGATCAGCGCAAAGCCGCGCCCGCCGAAACTCCCGCCCGGCAGCACGGTCCTGAGCTTGTCCTGGCTGCGGCGCAGCAGCTCCTCGAGGTCCGGCGGAGTGGGACCGGAGGACTGCGGTCCGGAGCCCCAGGGCCCCTTCCCGGAACCCCAGGGTCCGCCGCCCTGATTGCTCCACGGCATGAATGGCTCCAAATCGCCGGTCGAGCCGGCAGTGCGTCTCCCGTGCAGGGGTTATAGGGGACGCATTCGTCGGTTACAACGCGGCTAATCTGTGCCCAAACCCTGCTCCCGCCTAGCACCGGCAGACTTGGTTAAGCGCGGCTTTCCGTCGCGTGCCCGATTCGACGTCTGCGGTAACTGACAAACGCAAACGCCGCCTCATCATCCGGACCGGGCGCGAGCTCGATGCGTTCCGTCTCTTCCCACACCTCGCGGTCGATCGGCGGAAACATCGTCTCGCCCTGCGGCCGGATATGCACCAGGGTGAGCGCGATGCGTTCCGCCAGCCCCAAGGTCTGCGCATAGATCTCGGCCCCGCCGACCACGGCGATTTCGCCGACGCGTCGCCGCAGCGCGTCGCCGCGACCGATGGCGAGGGCATTCTCGAGGTTCGGCGTGACGAGCACACCCGGCGCGGAAAAACTTCGGTCTCGCGTGATCACGATGTTGGTGCGTCCCGGCAACGGCCGCCGCAGCGTCAGATAGGTTTTGCGGCCCATGATCACCGGCTTGCCCCAGGTGAGCGAGCGGAAGTGCTTCATGTCGGATTTGAGCCGCCACGGCAGGCCGCCGTCCCGCCCGATCACGCCGTTCTCGCCGACCGCCGCGACGATGACGATCGCGGCCGACGGCGGCGCCGAATCCGCGGCGCCATTGCGCCGCGATGCATCGCTCACACCGCCACCTCGGCCCTGATGGCCGGATGCGGATCGTAGCCTTCGAGGCGAAAATCCTCGTAACGGAACGCGAACAGATCCTTGACGGCCGGGTTGATGCGCATCTTCGGCAGCGCGCGCGGCGCGCGCGAAAGCTGCAGGCGGGCCTGCTCGAGATGATTGAGATAGAGATGGGCGTCGCCCAGCGTGTGGATGAACTCGCCGGGCTGCAGATCGGTCACCTGGGCGACCATCAGCGTGAGCAGCGCGTAGGAGGCGATGTTGAACGGGACGCCGAGAAACACGTCGGCGGAGCGCTGGTAGAGCTGACAGGACAGCCGCCCGCCCGCGACATAGAACTGGAACAGGCAATGGCACGGCGGCAGCGCCATCTTCTCGACCTCGGCCGGATTCCAGGCGGTGACGATGAGACGCCGGGAATCCGGGTTCTTGCGAATGGATTCCACGACGTGGCCGATCTGGTCGATGGTGCGCCCGTCGGCCGCGGGCCACGAGCGCCACTGCTGGCCGTAAACCGGTCCGAGCTCGCCGCGCTCGTCCGCCCATTCGTCCCAGATCGAGACGCCGTGCTGCTTGAGGTACTGGATGTTGGTGTCGCCGCGCAGGAACCAGAGCAGCTCGTAGACGATGGATTTCAGGTGGACTTTCTTGGTGGTGAGCAGCGGGAAGCCCGCAGCAAGATCGAACCGCATCTGATGCCCGAACACCGAAAGCGTGCCCACCCCGGTGCGGTCGCGCTTCTCGGCGCCGTCGGCCAGAATGCGCTCCATCAGCTCATGATATTGACGCATGGCTCAAGCCTCGAGGCCCGCTGTATCTCGGCCAATCCATTATACCGGATCGCGAGATTCGCACGCGTTCTGCCGGCACACGTCCGCGCCGCCGGCCGAACCGCCTGCCTAGACGAGGCCGGCCAGGCCCAGCAAGCCCGCGCCGGCGAACATCCACAGCGGATGGATGCGGGTCGCATAGGCGAGCGCCGCGGTCGCGACCGTGACCAGCACGGCCACCCAATTGTGGTCGGCGGCGCGCGCCAGCACCATGGCGGCGGCCGCGATCAGGCCGATCGAGACCGGGACCAGGCCGGCCTGGACCAATATGCGCCAGCGCGCGTGCCGGAACCGGTTCCAGACCCGCCCGGCGAAATAGACGAACAGGCAGGGCGGCCCGCACATGGCGGCCGTGGTGACGAGCGCCCCGGCGACGCCGGCGACCTGGTAGCCGACCAGGGTGACGATGAGGATGTTGGGGCCGGGAGAGGCTTGCGAGATGGCGAACAGGTCGGCGAACTGCTGGTCGGTCATCCAGTGCGAGACCGCGACCGCGTCGCGGTGGATCTCGGGAATGACCGCATTGGCGCCCCCGAACGCCAGCATGGAGAGCACCAGGAAATGGGTTGCCAGCGTCGCCAGGATTCCGGGCTTCATCGCCGCTCCCACCAGGCCAGCGCAATGCTGAGCGGCGCAAGCCCCAGCAGCACCCACGGCAGCGGCCAGCCGATGAGGCCGATCGCCAAAAATGCGGCGAGCACGATCCCCCAGCCCCAGAAGGCACGGCTGCGGACGAGCGGCTCGGCCAGTTTGGCGGCCGTGGCGGCGATCAGCCCGCACGCCGCCGCGGCCATGCCCGCGAGGACGCGCCCGAGCGCCTCGACGTCTGCGAACCGCGCATAGAGCGCGCCGAGCAGGAGCACGATGCCGAACGGCGGGCCGACCAATCCGAAAAAACACACCAGCGCCCCGCGTATTCCACGCATGCGGGAGCCGAACACCACGGAGAAATTCACCACATTGGCCCCGGGCAGGAACTGGCAGAGCGAGAAAACTTCGCTGAACTCCGCGGCGCTCATCCAGCGCCGCTTCTCGACCACCATGCGGTAGGCCCACGGCAAGGTCCCGCCGAAGCCGGACAGCGATATCGCCAGGAATGCCAGGAAGAGTTGGGAAAGCGTCGGCGCGTCGGGTGGGGAATCGGGGACGTGCTCGGCCATCGGCGAGACATACCCCCGCCCGCGAAGCAGCAAAAGCCGAGCCTCGAGCCGTTGGGAGCTGGTGACGGCCTGGTCTAGCCGGGCTTTCCCCGCAGTTCGTATGCGCTTATATTGGGAACGTCGGCGCAAGCCGGCTATGGCGATAAATGGCCGTCGCAATAAACCCTTCGGACCCGGGGGCGGTACCCGGCGCCTCCACCCAAGCCCGGCGCGGCCGGGTTTGGGCGGGGGCGAAACAGGATCGACGAGGGCGTAAAGGGCGCGCTTTTGCTCGGCATGGTTCCGCCGTTATCGGGCCACGGCAATAGTTGCAAACGACAACTATGCTCCGGTTGCTCAGGCCGCGTAACGCGGTTTGAAAGACCGATCGAAGCCCTGACGTCTTAGCAGCGTCAGGCGGGGTCCGGGGGCACCTGGCAACAGAAGCCCCCACTCTTGCCTCGGGCAAGCTTGCGGACCGGCGCGGTCCGCTTCACTCTAGGATTCGAGCGACCCCGATTCCGCCCCCGGCGCGGAAACGAGCCTTTCATGCCGACCGACCACATCCGCTACGACCTTCTCGCGCAGGAAGCGCTGCGCGGCGTGCTGCGCCGCGTGCTCGCCGACGTGGCCAGGAACGGGCTGCCCGGCGAGCACCATTTCTATGTCACCTTCGACACCCGCGCGCCCGGCCTGAAGATCTCGGAACGGCTCAGGACCGAGCATCCGGAGGAGATGACGATCGTTCTGCAGCACCAATTCTGGGATCTAACCGGCGGCGGCGCCCGCCGAGGCCGAGGATACGAAGCGGCGGGAGTCCAAACCGGTGATCGCTCCGGCGGCCGAACCGAAGCTGGCGCTGCCGGCCCAGGCGCCCGCGGATGCCGGCGAGCCCGAGCCCCGTCCGCCTGGCCCGGGCGGCGAGGTGGTGCGGCTCGATCGCTTCCGCAAGAAGTGAGTGCGATGCGGGCTTCCGACCGCCGGCGGGATCGGCGCGCTGCGAGCGCCTCGCCTGGACCAGGCGCGAAGAGCCGCACCGAGACCGACAGCTTCGGCCCGATCGCCGTCCCGGCCGATCGATACTGGGGCGCGCAGACCCAGCGTTCTCTCGAGAATTTCCCCATCGGCACCGAGCCGATGCCGCGGCCGCTGATCCATGCGTTCGGCATCATCAAGCGCGTGGCCGCCGAAGTGAACCACGAGCTCGGCCTGCTCGATGCCCGCCGCGCCCGCGCCATCGCCAAAGCTGCCCGCGAGGTGAGCGAGGGCAAGCTCGACGATCATTTCCCGCTCGTGGTCTGGCAGACCGGCTCCGGCACCCAGACCAACATGAACGTCAACGAGGTCATCGCCAATCGCGCCAACGAGCTGTTGGGCGGCGAGCTGGGCGCGAAGCGCCCGGTCCATCCCAACGATCACGTCAACATGAGCCAGTCCTCGAACGACTGCTTTCCCACCGCGATGCATATCGCGGCGGCGCAGGAGATCAGCCACCGTCTGATCCCGGCTCTCGCCCATCTTCATGCCGCGCTCGATCAGAAAGCCCAAGCGTTTGCCGAGATCGTCAAGATCGGCCGGACCCATCTGCAGGATGCCACGCCGCTCACGCTCGGCCAGGAATTTTCCGGGTACGCGGCGCAGCTGCATTCGGGGCTCGAGCGGGTGAAGCGATCGCTCGCCGAGCTCTACCCGCTGGCCCAGGGCGGGACGGCGGTCGGTACCGGACTCAATGCCAAGCCGAGATTTGCGCGATTGTTCGCCGCGAAAGCGGCCGCTCTGACCAAGCTGCCGTTCGTGAGCGCGCCCAACAAGTTCGAGGCGTTGGCATCGCACGATGCCTATGCGGCCGTGCATGGCGCGATCAATTCGGTCGCGACCGGCCTGTTCAAGATCGCCAACGATATCCGCCTGCTCGCCTCCGGACCTCGCTCCGGCATCGGCGAGCTGATCCTGCCGGAGAACGAGCCCGGCTCCTCGATCATGCCTGGAAAAGTCAACCCGACCCAGTGCGAGGCATTGACCATGGTGTGCTGCCAGGTGTTCGGCAACAATGCGCTGGTCACGGTGGCGGCGAGCCAGGGGCATTTGGAGCTCAACGTATTCAAGCCGGTGCTCGCCCACGCCATGCTGCAATCGGTGCGATTGCTGAGCGATGCCGCAAGGTCGTTCACGGACCGTTGCGTGGTCGGCATCCGGGCCAGCGAGCCGCGCATCCGCGAGCAGCTCGAGCGCTCCCTGATGCTGGTCACCGCGCTGACGCCGAAGATTGGTTACGACAAGGCGGCGCGGATCGCCAAAGCCGCGCACGCCAATGGAACCACGCTGCGCGAGGAGGCGATTCGGCTAGGGTTCGTGACACCCGAGGAGTTCGACAAAGCGATCGATCCTAAAAAAATGGTGCGGCCCGGATGATGCGTTCAGGCTTCGGACAATGCCCCACGCAGCAACGGCCGCGCTCGGGGCTGGCTGACTGCGACGTTTCTGCATTTGAGCGCCCGTCGCGTCTCCCCTAAAATAATACTCTGCGGATATCGTCCGGTTATGAGACATAAATAAGCGTGTCCCGAATAGCCCCTCTGCAAGGGACCCATTGCGTTCCGGGAACCCCGAGGTGGCCTCCTTTGCAGAAATTTTTTTGCTGGGGAGGGAGTCCGGTTCGATCGGGCGGGCGTTGATACCTACGCCGAGCGACCAGTGTCGATCCCTTGAGCGGTGAGCGAGAACATGGGCGAGGTCGTCAGGTTGGGATTCAATCGCAAGCAGGCGGCGCGGCGTGCCAAGCAAGTACGCGCCGCGGCCAATCGCCTCGCGTTCGGACGCTCGAAGGCCGAACGCAAGCTCGTCGACGCCCGCGCCGACAAGGCCAGGCGCGAGCTCGACGCCTGCCGGATCGAAACAGGAGAGGATCAATGAAATCCCCGGTCGTCAAACGATCGATCGTGATCGCCGGGCACAAGACGAGCGTCAGCCTCGAGGACGCGTTCTGGAAGGGACTGAAAGAGATCGCGGCGGAACGGAACGTGACATTGTCCGATCTCGTCGCCACGATCGATGGAGGTCGCCGCCAGGGCAATCTGTCCTCGGCGATTCGGCTCTTCGTGCTCGACTATTATCGATCGCAGTGCGGCGGCGATCACTCCCGCTCGGAGCTGGCCACGAACGGAGCACTGCCGCAGCCATCTCCCTCAGTTGTGGGTTCCAAATAGCCGATCCAAGATCGAGCGCTTTTGCGGCGCGGGCAAAGCCGTCCCATCGCGCGCGAGGGGACGCGCGGGCGCCGGCGCGCTCTCCTTCGGCCGCGTGGCTCGACTGGAGGCGGGGCCGGGGCCGGGCGCCGGCCGGATTTCGACCGGCGGCGGCAGGCTGGGCGCCTGCTCGGCGGGCGCGGCGGCTGTTTCCGGCCGGCGCGGCTTTCTGGGCAATCGGGAGGGACTGGCTCCTTGCGAGGGGCCGGCTTGAACCGCGGGCTCCGGCTCGGTGCGGCCCGGGACGCTCGGCCCTTCGGCCGGAGCCTCCGCCGGGTCATGCTTATCGGCCTCGACCGCTTCCATCCGCCGGGTCTCGCGATCGAGCGAACGCAACATCAGCCAGTCCACGAAGGCCGAGACGTCGACGTTGCGTTGCGGCGCTGCCGCCGGCCCCTGCAACGCCACGAACAGGTCGGGACGCGCCGTTCCGGGCGCCCCGCCGTCCGCCGGGCCCGACAACGTGAGGCGTGCATCCAGCGCCCTGCTGGCGAGATCGAGCGTGCCGCCGAGCGTGAGGTCGGCACCCTCGCCATGGGCAATGACGTTCGAGACATGCGCTCGACCGGCCGTGATGGTCAGCGCGCCATCGGCTCGCGAAATGACGAGCTCGCCTGCCGCGAGTGCGGGGCCGACGACCTCGCTCACCTTTGCGGAATTGATCGCGACGCCGCGGTCGGCGGCGCGAATGGCGGCTGCGAACGCCTGCGGATCGAGACCGGCCAATCGCGCGGATTCAATCGATACGGTTCCGGTGCCCTGGAGCGATCCGAGCAGACTCGCCGGGCTGTAGCCGGCTCCGTCCGCTTCGACCTGCAGTGTCAAGCGGCCGTTCACCGCCGGCTGGCCGGGACCCGGCACGATGGCGGACGTATCGACATTGGCGAGCGCGATTCTCGCGTGCGTGGAGAGTCCGGCCGCGTCGCGACGGAACGCGAGCTCGCCGAGCATGCGGCCTCCGCCGAGACTCCCTTCGACATTCTCGAAGGCGATCTCACCCGGATCGAGTCGCAGCGAACCATGCAGCCACCGGCTCCTGAATCCCGGCGCGAAGATCGCCCGCGCGGTGCCGAACTCGAGGCGGCCGGTGAGGTTGTCGAACAACCCGGCATCGAAGGGCTCCGGCGAGGCCAAGCCGTCCCGTGCCACCGCCTGGGCGGAGAGGCCGATGGCGCTCGCCAGCAAGGCAGGAACGACGATCTCTTCCGCCTCGACATGCCCGTCGATCCGCGGGGTTGCCGCAAGTCCGATCGCGAGTTGGCCGCGGACCGGCGAGCCTGCGACTGAACCGGCGATCTCCTCGACCTTGAGGTTGCCGGGTGAAAGCGAGAGCCGAGCCTTCAGGCTCAACGGCAGCTTTTGGCCCCAGGTGCCATGGCCCCACAGCGGTGCGGCATCCGCGGCCGAGACGGAGAGGTCGAGGCCGGCGGTCGATACGGCCGGATCCAGCAGGTGCGTCGTGCCCTTTATGCTGGCGGCGAGCCCGCTCGCCGCCAGTTGCGCGTCCACGTAGAGATCGCCGGACGGCCGCCCGCGGAGCGTGACGCGGGCGTTCCCGGGACCCTTCTCGACATTGACCCAGCGCCCGAGCCCCAACAGCCCGACGAGCTGCGTCCCGTCGTCGGCTGCGAGATTTCCGTCGAGCTTGAGTTCGAGCGCGTCAATGTCGAGCGGATTGCCGATCGCTTCCGAGACGAGATGAAGCCGCGCCGGGCCGGCCGTCCCGTCGATCGCAAGCTTGGAAGTTGCGCGCTGGCCAGCGACGACGTCCGACTCCTCCATTGTCAGAATAGCCCGGAGATCGAGCGGCGAAAGACGCGCGATGTTGGCGCGGATGGGTTCCCCGACCGTCGGGCTCAGCTTCGCGGCGACGGCCGCAAGCCCCTCGAGCCCGCCCGCCTTCAGCTCCAGGGCGATGCTGCCGCGCGGCGCGCTGAGCAACGCGCGCACCCGCCCACTGAGTTTCAGCGAGGCACCGCCGAGGTCGCCGATCGAGAGGCGATCCAACACGAGCCCGGACGCATCATAGCTCAGCTTCAGGCTGGCGTTCTTGGCGGCGACGCCGGCGAGGATCGCGCGATCGATATCGGCTGAGAGCAGCAACTCGCCGGGGAAATCCGGCTTCGATCCGGCAAGGATCGCAGGCGCGAGCACCGCGAGCTCGTCCAAATCGAGCTCCGCGGCCTTGAGCTCCAGCTCGAGCCGAGCCGGTTGGCGGTAGAGCGGATAGACATAGACGAGCCGGCCGCCGAACTCCTTGCGGTCGACCTCCGCCTTGAGCCGATCGATGGCGACCCGGTCGGAGCCGAGCGTGAGTTCGCCGCTGGCGCGCAGCAACCCGGCCGGCCCGCGGGCCGCGCTGGAGCGGCCTTCGAGCCAGGCCAGCAGCGCCTTGGGATCGCTCGCCTCGATGCTGGCCGGACCATGAAAGTTCACCCCCTGGTCGGCGAAACCGAGCCGGCCGCTCACGCGCGCCGACGTGAATCCGGGTGCGCGGAACTCGAAATGCTCGAGATCCCAGCCCTTGGCGTCGGATGTGAGGTCTCCGCGCACGTCGCGCAGGGGACTGCCGGCGAGCGTCACGCTGTCAATGCCGATTCCGACCCTCCCGGGGATCGGCAACTTGAGCGGGCCCGTGAAGAGCTCGGCCAATTCCTGCACGGCGGCCAAGGGCGGACGGCGTGCCGATTCCGGCAGCGCCAGCAGGGCGTCGAGATCGAGCTGTCGCCCGGAAAGGACGGCGTCATAGCGCGGATCCTGGCCGAACCTGAGATTCGCCGCGCCGCTCAATCGGATCGCGCGCTCGTCGGGCCCGTATTGAAATTCGGCCTTGTCGAACAGGGCGTTCGCAGCCGTGGCCTTGACATGCCCGTCGCCCCGCCAGGGAACGAGCGCCACGCCGTGTCCCGTCGCGTCGACCACTCCGGCGGACCGGGCCAGCTTGAGCGCACCTTCGAACTCGGGCGCCGCGTTCGCGAAATGCACCATGCCGTCGGCTTCCGCCGACCACGGCCGGTCCCGGGGGTTGACCTCGACATGCAGCTTTATGGCTTCGTCTTCGAGCCTGCCGGCCGCGAGCACATATCGGTAGCTCTCGCCATCGGCCTCGAAGCTTCCCTCCCCCTTTGCGGGACCGAGCAGCGAGCGAAACTCCCCCGCGAACGACAGCCGGTCGACCACGAGCCGCCCGCCACTTGCCGCGTCACTCAGCACGATGCGGCCGCCCTCGATCACGAAGCGATCGATCGAGAGCTGATCCGGAGCAAGGTCGGCGGAGTTTTTTGGCCAATCGATCGCCCCGTCCCGATCGAGCCCGACATGGAGTTCCGGTCCTAGGAGGCGCAGCTCCGAGGCCCGCCAATGGGCGCGCAGCAAGGGACCGAGCCCGAACTCGATCGACAGCTCGCGGGCGCGCACATGCGGCACGTCGGCGCCCGCGCCCGCGCCGGCCTCGACGTCTTTGAGCACCAGCGAGGGTGTCGGCAAAAGCCGCGCGTCGATGGCGCCGGTCACCCGCACCGGCATGCCGGTGAGCCGGCTCGCCTCGGCCTCGAAGGTCGAGCGGTACTGGTTCCAATCGACGAAATGCGGCCCGACCAGCGCCGCGAGGAGCGCCAGGATGATGGCAATGCTCACTGAGAGCAGAGTCGCTTGCACCGCGCGCTCCGGGCCCTGGGCTCTCGATGCTGATAGCCGCCGCCGCACGGCCTTCAGACAGAATCGGAAAGTTCTGGGGCGTTTCTGTGTCGGTTCATGACGGCTCACCCGAGCGCGACGATCTTGCCCGGGTTCAGGATGTTATGCGGATCCAGCGCGCGTTTGATCGCCCGCATGGCTTCGAGCGCCGCCGGCCCGTGTTCCGCTTCGAGGTATTTCATCTTGCCCTGGCCGATCCCGTGCTCCCCGGTCGAGGTCCCCTCCATCGCCAGCGCCCGCTCGACCAGCCGGTTCATGAAAGCTTCGGCGGCCTTGATCTCCGCCGGGTTCTCCATGTCGATCAGCGGCGCGCAGTGGAAATTGCCGTCGCCCACGTGGCCGAGGATCGGGCAGATGAGCCCGCTCGCCGCGATGTCCTTCTGGGTTTCGGTCACGCATTCGGCGAGCCGTGAGATCGGCACGCACACGTCGGTGGCGAACGTCCGAGCCCCCGGGCGCAACGTGAAGGCGGCCCAATAGGCATCGTGCCGGGCCTGCCACAGCCGGCTGCGGTCTTCCGCCTTAATGGCCCATTCGAACGGGCCGCCGCCATATTCGGCGGCGATCTCGCCGAACCGGTCCGATTGCTCCGCGACGCCCGCCTCGCTGCCGTGAAATTCGAGGAACAGCACTGGCGATTTGGGCAGGCTGAGCTTGGAATAGGCGTTGCAAGCTTTCACCATCAGGGCGTCGAGCAGCTCGATGCGAGCTACCGGAATGCCCGACTGAATGGTGGCGATCGTCGCATTGCACGCGGCCTCGACCGAAGGAAACGGGCAGACCCCACCCGAGATCGCTTCCGGGATGCCGTGCAGCTTCAGCGTCAATTCGGTAATGATGCCGAGCGTGCCCTCCGAGCCGATCAGCAGGCGCGTCAGGTCGTAGCCGGCCGAGGTTTTCTTGGCACGCCTGGCGCTATGCAGGATCTCGCCGTCGGCGAGCACCGCCTT
>WNGG01011000.1_pt1 | contig 11060 bp, 7 predicted proteins | sample 5400661 | NCBI WGS metagenome assembly WNGG01 (sample SAMN13153372, study PRJNA577476) | soil metagenome | isolation source: 100 cm soil or saprolite under Garry oak tree replicate 1 | place: USA:California | collected 2016-06-15 | reverse complement strand
AGAATGGACATCCCGCCTCCTAGGGCTTCGGGGATTTGTATTCGATGCGGCCTCCGCGCGCGCGGAACGCGTCCAGAAGAGATGCTACCGGCTTCAGTTCGTCCGAGCTCAACCAAACGGAGTCCGTCAGGCGTACGGAGGTTATTCCGGACAGACGCTGTTCGATCTCCTGGAGAAACTGCGGGGTGGTTCCATCGAGCGTCGAATCAAGATACCGCATGTAGAGCTGCTGACACGACAGCTCAGCGGTGTTCTTGCGGGCTTTTGTAAGAAACAAAAATTGGCGGCGGTTCATGGTGCGTGAAATTCTCAAAAAACCGGGGTTCGCTCTAATGACAATTGAACATTGAACAATTTTCGGAAAATGTTCATTGTTCACTGTTCAATTGTCATTGGAAGACGCACTCACCCCCTCGCCGCGAGTTCGAGCAGCGTCCGGCGAACGACGCCCTTTGTAAGCGGCACCTTGTACGCATTCTTCGCCAGCGGTTTTGCGCCTTCAAGAGCGGCTTCTGCTGCCTTGGCTGCCAGCGCCTCGGTGATGCGTTCTCCCGCCAGCATTTGTTCCACTTTCGGCAAGCGCCAGGGGATCGGGGCGACACCACCGAGCACAATGCGCGCGCTGCGGCAAACCTGTTTGTCCATTTCGAGAACGATTGCCGCGCTGACGACGGCGTGCGTCCACGCTTCGCGATCCATGATCTTGTGGTACGTACTGCGCGTTCCGGCGCGAAGCCCGGGCAGCTGGACTTCAGCTAAGGCTTCATCAGCCGCCAGAACATTCTCTCGAGCGGGATTCCGCTGCGGCAGAGCGAAGAATTCGGCAGCGGGCAATACCCTCTCGCCCGAGGGTCCCACGATTCGGAACTTCGCATCGAGCGCGAGAAGCGCAACCGCTGTATCCGAAGGATGCACAATGTAGCTTGGTCCACCGCCGAAGATCGCATGGAACTGATTCTCGCCGCCGAAGGAGAAGCAGGTATTTCCGCCGTTCTTGTAACAAGGAAAGCCGTTTCGAAAATACCAGCACCACGGACGCTGGCAGACGTTGCCTGCCAGCGTTCCGACATTTCTTATCTGCGGTGTCGCGACAGTTTCTGCCGCTTCCGCCAATACGGTGAATTGCCGGCGAATCACATCATTCCGGCTCAGTGTGTCGAGCGTGATCAACCCGCCAATATTCACGCCGCCGTTCGCCGGCCTGACCTGATCGAGACCTTTGATCGTTTTCAGGTTCACGAGAACATCGGGGTTGACGATACGCTCTTTGACGAGCGCGAGCAGGTCGCTACCACCGCCAACGAGAGATGCGGCGCGTCCTTCCTGTCGCGTTTGCTGGACGAGAGCCGCGGCGTGCTGGAAATCACGAGCGTTGGAATTGGCAAAAGTTTTCATGCGAGTGCTCCCAGGATTTTGTCGCGCGTGATCGGCAGGTCTTTCATCCGGCGGCCGATCGCGTTGAAAATCGCATTGGCAACAGCGGCAACAGCAGGAACTTTGCTGGATTCGCCGATGCTCTTGGCGCCATAGGGTCCGAACCCATCGTCGCTTTCGATGAATATGACTTCGATGTCCGGTGCATCGCGATGCGTCATGATCCGGTCACCGTAGAATCCGGCTGTCAGCGGCTGGCCGTTTCGGCGATCGTAGATCAGGTCTTCATGCAGCGCCATTCCAATACCCATCAGGACGCCGCCTTTAATCTGGCTTCTCGCCGTCAGGGGATTCATGATGCGCCCGCTGTCGTGGACTGCAAGATACTTGGTGACGCGCGCGTGGCCAAGATCGGTATCGACCGCGACTTCAACGAAATGCGCCCCATATGCGGCGCGAACCTTCCCTTCCAGATTTGGATTCGGAGAAGCCGACCCGACGAGAACGTTTTCGCCTGTGGGCAAACCTTTTTCAGCAATCTGGCGCTTCAACGCCTCCGCAGCTTGAATGACGGCATATCCAGTCTGGATGGTCGTGCGGCTGCCGGATTCACCAACGGAGTACGGGCAGCGGTCGGTATCGCCCCAAACGACTTCCACATTGGCGAGCGGCACTCCCAGCGCTTCGGCAGCAATAAGCGCCATGGTTGTTTTCGCGCCGGCTCCGATGTCGGTCACTCCGACGAACACGGTGTACTTTCCTTTGGCGTCGAGGCGGATGACCGCATTGCTGCGCCCGAGGGCCGAACGAAATGCCATGAACGCGATGCCGGCGCCGTGTTTCACGGGACCGGGATCGGAGCCGGGCTGCGGCCGCCATCGGTTTTTCCATTCGAACGTCTCGGCGCCGCGCCGGATGCAATCCTCGAGACTGTAGTTCGTGTAAGGGAGTTCATCGCGGTACTTGCGCGTCATATTCTTCAAAATGAACTCGACCGGATCCATCTTCATCTTATACGCGACATCGTCCATCATCGATTCGATGCCGTAGAAGCCCTGCGGGTATTCGGGACCGCGGAAATTCCCCGACACGGTTTTGTTCGTGTAAACGGGATAGATCACGCTCTCGATGTTCGGACATTGATAAATATCAATGCCTCCGATAGAGCCGGTATTTTTGCGGTATCCGCCCATGCCGCTGTAGCCGCGAAGCTGAATCGCCTTGAGCAGACCGTCACGCGTCACGCCAACCTTGTAATACTGAACGGTGGGCCATCGGCCGTGGACGCCAATGAAGTCATCCTTCCTTGTGAATTCCAGTTTCACTGGTGCGCCCGCCTCCTTGGCGAGCATTGCCGTGATGAGGTCCGCGTCCTGGTTCTGGTTCTTGTTGCCGAATCCACCGCCCATGTACTGGCAAACGATCTGGACTTTCTCCGGCGGTATTCCCAAATCGCGCGCCGTGTCGCTGCGGCAGTTGGAGATCCCCTGCGTCGGTGTGTAGAGTGTGAGCTTATCTCCCGCCCAGTGGGCAATGCATGAACGAGGTTCCATTTGCGCGTTGTGAACGAAAGCCGTCGAATAGCGTTCCTCGAAGATCTGATCGGAAGCCTGAAAGCCCTCCGTGACGTCGCCACGGCGGGCGGTCATCGGCTGCGCCTGATTCTGAGTATTGAGGGAAAGATTGCCCTCGGGCCAGATCTTGACCGCGTCCTGCTTCAGCGCTTCTTCCGGTTCGAGAACGAAGCTGAGGACTTCGTAATCCACCTGAATCAGTCGAACCGCTTCTTCGGCGACATGACGATTGACTGCAGCGACAGCCGCTACGGGCTCGCCGACGAACCGCACGGGATTGTTGAACACATAGCGGCGCTGCCTGGTGATCTTCTTAATATCATCGTTGTATTGCAGCCCGCCGGAAATTCCGCCGGCTCCCCAGACGACCTGACAATTCTCGTGAGTGAGGATGGTCTTCACTCCGGGAACAGCAAGCGCCTTGGACACATCGATACGGCGGATTCGCGCGTGCGGATGCGGGCTGCGGAGAATTCGCGCGTAGAGCATCCCCGGAAGCTGAATGTCGTTCGTGTAGGTTGCCTTGCCGGTGACACGTTCGAGAGCATCGATACGAGGCGTGGCGTGCCCGACGGTCTTCAGTGGTGTGACGGAGGAACTGTTCTGCCGTCTCATCGCGAACCTCCTTCCTTGAGGCTGCGCCCTTCTCCTGAGGCTGCGCCCTGCCGGGCTGGCGCTCCGCGCGGGCTTGCGCTGCGCGCCGCTGCAGCCAACACCGCTTCGACATAGTGGTTGTAACCGGCGCAGCGGCAGAGATTTCCTGTCATGCCGGCGCGTACCTCGTCCGCGCTCGGCTGCGGATTGCGCGTCAAGAGTCCTTTCGCGCTCATGAGCTGACCTGACGTGCAGAAGCCGCATTGCGGAGCATCGTGATCGATAAAGGCCTGCTGCAGCGGATCGAGGCCCCCATTCTGCGCAAGACCTTCCACTGTTTCGACGGACCGGCCATCCGCCCACACGGCTAGATTGCTGCACGAGTAGACAGGCTTGCCGTCGAGCAACACCGTGCAGGCTCCACATTCGCCGCGGTCGCAGCCGATCTTGGTCCCGGTCAAGCCGAGGTGATCGCGGAGAAGCTCGACCAGCGTCCAGCGGTCTTCGATCTCGATGCGCCGCTCGGTCCCATTTACGGTAACCCGTATCATCGACCGAGGAACCGCATCCGTGGCAACACCAGCTGCCGGCGTTTGTGCTTCGATTTTCGGCGCTGCCGTCGCAACCGCGAGCGCCGCCCCAGTTCCCTTCAGAAATTTCCGCCGGGAAATCTTTTTCTTCGGTTTGGATTTGCTCATGGAGGAATACTGTAGTGCGGTCGGGGCAAGGCTGACAAGGATTTTGGATTTGTCCGATTTCAAAATTTCTACATCCCGGGCCTATCTCACCAGCACCGCCCTAGCGCGGTCGATCTGGGCAGCGGTTCGTTCGAGCGTATTCGCAACAACGACAATCTGTTCGCTCGCCTCGTTCCAATTGTGCTGCTCGATGGCTTCACGAATTCCAGGTAACGTCTTCACGCCGTAACCGGTGTAAAAGCCGGGAGCGTAGATCTGATGCGTGAACCATGGACGACGAGGCAGGCCCCGGTCGGTGATCATGGCCAGCTCGACCAGGCGCAGCGCATCGTCGAGCGCCTGCTGGACATCGGGCAATTGCAGGCGGGCGGCGGCCGCGGCATCCCGCATCGCGTTGTCGTAATTGCGGCTGCTCTCCTCCAGCCGCGACAACGCATTCTGGAGCGGTGCGAAGTTGATGAACGGCGCCGGCGTTTCCGGCTTCGGAACCACCAGTTGCCGCACCGGGTCATCCACGATCTCGAACGTCTTCTCGTTGATCTGTCGATTACGTTCGGCGATCGCGTCGCGTTCGTCGGCGGCAAGCTTCATCACTTCCTTGACGTACTGGGAAACGGTATCGGAAAGATTCCCCAAGCTCAACGGTAAGTAGTCCGCGGTCGCGAATCGCAGGACGGCGCGGCCTCCGGTCTTGCTGAGGGTGATGGCGTAATCGAATGCGGGATCGGCGAAACGAAGGTAATGATCGAAGGAATCGTAGATCGAGTGATAGACGCCGCTGGTTTCGCCCTCGCCCCCGTAGCCGATGTTCAGCGTGGCGATTCCGAGGTGTTGCAGGAATGGCGTGTAATCGGAACCGGAGCCCAGAGGGTCTATCCGAACATCGGCCCGTTCGCGCGCCTCCCGGCGCTGGTCGGCATTGCCGTTCAGAATGCGCCGAGCGCGCCATCGTTCGGCGACCGGAACTTCTTTCTCGGGATCGATCACATCGCGCGCGACGTCGTTCACGAAGCGTTCGAGCGTGTGTGAGCCTCCAACACTCAGGTAACCACGCGAGTTTCCGTCCGAGTTCACGTAGACGACGGCTTTTTGTTGCAGTTCCTGGGCGTGAGCCTCCGCCCATTCGGTGGAGCCCAACAGGCCGGGTTCTTCGCCATCCCAGGCGCAGTAGATAATCGTCCGTTTCGGACGCCAGCCGGATTTCGTCAGCTCACTCGCCGCCCGCGCCTCTTCGAGCAGGGCCACGAGGCCGCTGATGGGATCTTCGGCGCCGTTCACCCATGCATCGTGATGATTTCCCCGAATCACCCATTCGTCCGGACGCTCGCTGCCCCGAAGGCGCGCAATGACGTCATACGCAGGCACGAGCTTGAAATCGAATTCGAGCTTCAGATGGACGGTCGTCTTGCCCGGGCCGATGTGATACGTGATCGGCAACGCTCCGCGCCATGCAGCGGGCGCCACAGGCCCTTCGAGAGATCGCAACAGAGGAAGGGCATCCGAATAAGAGATGGGCAAGACCGGAATCTTGGTGAGCGTTTGCGCGTCTTTGATGTCGAGGCGTTTTGCATTGGCGGTTGCGCCGACGCCCGGGGTGAGAGGATCGCCGGGATATAGCGGCATGTCGGCGACCGATCCTCGTTGTGCGCCGTTCTCATTTCGCCACGCGCCTTTCGGATAGACATCACCCGCAAAGTAACCGTCATCGCGCGGATCGGAATAGATGATGCAGCCGATCGCGCCATGTTCGGCGGCAACTTTGGGTTTGATACCGCGCCACGAGCCGCCGTAGCGGGCAATTACGATCTTGCCTTTCACATCAATGCCCCGGCGCTCGAGCGCTTCGTAATCTTGAGGAACACCGTAGTTCACGTAGACCAATTGTCCCGTGACATCACCATTAATCGAATACGCGTTGTAGGTGGACAGTTGCTCGGATTTCTGTCCCGAAGTGGCGTCCTCTTTGAGCACAGGCTCTTCCAGTTTTGCGGTGAACCTTTCCGGCGCGGTCATTTCGAGAATGCGGGTTTTGGGGGTAGGGAACAGAACGTCGAAACGTTCGATCTCCGTGTCGTAGCCCCAGGATCGGAACAGGCCGGCAATGAAATCCGCATTCTCCTTACCGTAGGGAGATCCCACATGGTGCGGCCGGGCCGATAGCCGCTTCATCCAATCGCGTGCTTCGTCTTTCTTTAAGAACGAATCGAACTGCTTTTCCAGCGCACGCTGACGATCGGCGCCCTCCTTCAAGAAGCCTTGAAGCGGTCGCGGCTGGCTGGCCGGGACGCTCTGCGCGACGGCGCCCAAAGCGAGAAATAGAGCTAAGGTGAAAGTCATCATGCTCTGGGATTGTACTACTCTCAATCAGAGATAGTAGAATGCCCAGTCACTTTGCCGCCCGAGCATCAGTTTGCCGATGGATTCGAAGCGGCTGATGGATGCGAAGGCATGTTGGCTTGCAGTATGAACGTCACGGAAGTACTGCTGGAAGCGGTATTCGTTTCGAATGGCGGTTGTACCGGCCGATGCGTGCACCAGGTCGACAGCGTTCGACGATGCTTCGACGGCGAACGATCCTGCAAGAGCCAAAGGAATCCCCTGGGCCATTTCGATGCGCCGGCCGCTCTGTACGTATTCCCAGGCTCCGGCGGCCGCACCGTAAACGTAATGTTGTCCGGCTTCGATCAATGCACGAGCGCGGGCAATTCGGTCTTGCACGACCGGACGATCTCCCAGCGGGGTCTGCGTGTAACTCGGAGTCTTTCCCTTTGCCAGCTCGATCAGGTCATCGAGCGCAGCGCGGGCAATTCCGAGGCACACTGTAGCGATCGTCAGAGGCACGATCCATAATCCAAAGCGGTAAAGAGGACCGCTGAAGGCCGAGCTCGGCCGGTCGAGAGCAGATAGGACAAAACAGCGGGTCGCCGGAACGAAGACGTTATTCAGCCCTACATCATGGCTGCCGGTGCCCCGCATTCCCAGCGTATTCCAGTTATCGACGATCTCGGCTTCGCTCGCGCGGAAGAACGTGATGAGGGAAACGGGATTTCCGTTCGCATCCAGGCGCGGCTTGTCGCCGTCATTAACCAGCACATGGCCTGTGAGCCAATTCGCATAATGGCAGCCGCTCCCGAATGCCCACTGGCCTGTCAAGCGGTAGCCGTCCCGAACTGGAACCGCTTTGCCGGGCGGGAACCAGCCGCCCGCCACAACCGTCTGCGGATCGGAGAACATCTCTGCGGCACCTTGATCACTGATGACCTGGCAAAAGAAAGCGATGATCGAAGAATTCGAAGCGATCCATCCCGCTGCACTGTCAATGCGCGAGATTTCCTCGAACATCTTCAGGGCGGGAACGGGATTCATTTGCAATCCGCCGTATGCCTTGGGCACCCACGTACGCATGATCCCTGCATCATGAAGCGCAGCCATCGCTTGCGGCGCCAGCCGCCGCTCTATTTCAGCCTGTGCCGCGTGTGCCCTCAGAATCGGTTCGATCTTGGCGACCCGGTCGCTCGTGGATTGCGCTGTAGCTGACATCGACAATTCTCCTTTCGGCATGCCGTCTGGCAAGACGTCGGGACATTTTCGATCATCTTGCGCGGCGCCGCCAGAGGTAATTCCGTATCTGTCCTTCGGCGCAGGAATTGCTCAAAGACCCGCCGGTAATTATGATCATCGTGAGGGGAAAACATGGCGAGACCACCTGCAATGGAAATAGATACGGCAGTTCGGGTTGTCTTGAACGTACGATCTCTCAACCTGACGGATGACCAATTTATTCGCCTTTGTAGCGACAATCGCGACTTGCGCATTGAAATGAGCGCTGAGGGAGAGTTGATCATCATGCCGCCGCCAGGATCAAAAACCGGTCAACGCAATGCAAACGTCATTTACTCCTTGATGAGTTGGGCGAAACAAGATGGAAGCGGCATCTGTTTCGCGACCGACACGGGATTCACTCTTCCGAACAGCGCAAAACGCGGGCCGGATGCTGCCTGGGTGCGCCTTGAACGATGGAATAAAATTCCCGAGGAGCAACAGGAGAGGCTTGCGCCGCTTTGTCCCGATTTCGTCGTCGAGTTGCGTTCGCCCTCAGATCACCTTTCCGATCTCGAACGCAAAATGGAAGAGTACATCGCCAATGGCGCGCAACTCGGCTGGCTATTGGATCCTTTCGACAAATGCGCAGTGATCTACCGTCCCGGCCAACCACCCGCACGAATTGAAAACCCAACGATCCTTCGCGGCGATCCCGTCCTGCCCGGATTCCAGTTGGATTTCCGAGAGATCTTGTAAGCGCGCAGAGCGGCACCGCACTGCCGGTTTTCTCTGCGGCCGAGATACTTATTTCGGCCGCCAAGAAACTCGTGTGGAGGGTGGAAACAATCATGTACGCCTTGGAGGCATCGGTTTCGCCCCGCAACTGATCGTTTCCATGCCGGCATTGATTGCGTGGTTCATGACTTCCTTTCCACAAAAGCCAAATGCTATCAGCGATATAGAGACATTTCTCCTATTTTTCCTATACTTCGCGCGACCCTGGAAATCGCGTCGCTTTTCTTTTGAAGTTTGGCACGTCGCCAGGATCCTCGCAGGAATCGCTCAAGTCCGGCATGCAGCTCTCGAAGCTCTGCTTCCGGAAGCGCTACCTCGCCGTCGAGCTCCACATTTTTTCGACAAAGCCGGGCACATTCCGGTCCCGTTCGCGCTGTCGGGCAAGAAATGTTTCCAAATGCCCGGCGATAACCCCATACAACGGATTCTCTTGCGGATTGAAAGGCCTGGTAGACGGCGTCGATGGCCACAAATGCATCGCACTCGACTGACAATCCCTTCGATAACCGCCTCAACATGTTGCGTGGTGGCTTCCATGAAAAATCCGGCGAAACGGCGACTCTCCCCTCGCGTTTGTCGCGCCTTTGCCGACTTTGGTCATCGTTAGCTGCTGGTTGTCCATCTTCGAGGCCAACCCGAATTGAGGACTCGTGACACGAGTCGTCATTTCAAGCCGGCTTCATGAAGCTCAAGCCACGAGTTCTCATTTCGAGCCGATTTCGTGAGGACTCGAGCCAAAACAGTGAATATTACGATCAGATCATCATCCAGGGTGATCCGATTGTCTACAGCAGGAAAGGAAACAGGCCAAACAAGTTGGAGGCAATCGAACCGCGAACACGCTGAAACGCACGTGAGCGGTGAAACTACATGGATGCACGCCGGTCTCGAAGCCTGCACATGCTCGTGGACGCATGCACATCGGACTGCAAGCCAGCACGTCGACGCCGCAAACGTGCACGTGTCTTTGCACGCATGCATGCCGTTGTGCATGCGTGCACGAGGCACATGCATACGTGCTCAGGATGTGCATGCGTGCACGAGGCACATGCACGCGTGCTCGTCGATGTGCATGCGTGCACGAGGCACATGCATGCGTGCTCGAGGATGTGCATGCGTGCACGAGGCACATGCATGCGTGCTCGAGGATGTGCATGCGTGCACGAGGCACATGCACGCGTGCTCGAGGATGTGCGCGCGTGCAGAGCCGCGTGCTGGCTTGCACGGATGATGTTCTGGCTAGCCCGCGCGCCCGGCCTGCAGGCACCTCAAGGTTGACAGAATGTCTGTTATCGGACATCGATACACGGCCCATCCCGCTTGAATCTTTACTATGCTCTGGCTGTTTCGATTCCTACGCGCAACGAGTTGTTCGGTTTCTTTTGAGAATCCGCACAACTGTGCGCGCGGCTTAGTAGTCTGTGATCTGGATTGTCAGCAGATGCTTGCTCCTCGGGGTAACTTGGCCTGGCTGGCTCGGTTCCTGCGGAGTTGCCTATGTTTCGGATCTCATTTTCCAGATGCCGACTTGAACGAAGCCGCTGCCGCGGCGGACGCTGCGTTAGCGACTTCTGCGTCCCTAATAGTGGTTTTTCCTAAACGCTAGGCGACTTTCCGCGAGTAGTCCATAGTCCGGCGTTTGGTAAAGAACCAAGGCACTTCTACGACAAGCCGACACCCAAGTGACCACAGTGGCGAGCGTGGGCATACGAGAGTCAAACGAAAAGCCCCGGAAGAGCTTCGGCGAAGGAAGTGAAGAGCAGTTTTAGAATGGCCTACCGTGCGAGTCCGAAGCGTTCGACCAGGCAAGGACCTCTACCTTCCTTAGACTTCTTCAGGCCGTCGGGGAGTTACTTACCTCACCCAACGTATTTTGAACGGATCGACGCCGTGGACCTACACGATGTCGACCTCGCAAGCGCGAAATGGCGGATGCCTTTGGGCAGGACAATATTTCGTACCCACCGAAGAAATCGAACGCCAGTATCCGTGGGGAGCACCTGAAACGGGCGCCGAAAACCCTGCAGACAAAAGCCATTGACTATCTGCTGTTTAAGCGTATTGTTAAGGTGGCGGTAATGAAATCGTCAAACAGTTCAAATGTTCGGAAGTTCCTCGTCTAACCGGTCGTCGATTGTTCTTTGATCCCTGCCGCAAAGCCCCGGAAGTTCCCTCACAAGTATAGGTAAATAAATGTCGAAAAAAATATTTGTTGGAAATTTGTCGTTTCAAACGACAGAAAACGATCTCAATGACACATTTGCGCAGCACGGCCCCGTAGAAGCCGTCGCGATCATCACGGATCGCGAGACAGGCCGATCCAAAGGCTTTGGATTTGTAACAATGACGGAAGGGGCGGACAAGGCGATTGCACAGCTAAGCGGGTCTGAACTCAACGGTCGAGTGCTGACCGTCAATGAAGCCAGGCCGATGGTCAAGAGAGACTTTGGCGGCGGCGACCGCGGCGGTGGTCGTGGTCGAT
>WNGG01008837.1_pt1 | contig 11064 bp, 9 predicted proteins | sample 5400661 | NCBI WGS metagenome assembly WNGG01 (sample SAMN13153372, study PRJNA577476) | soil metagenome | isolation source: 100 cm soil or saprolite under Garry oak tree replicate 1 | place: USA:California | collected 2016-06-15 | reverse complement strand
TGCGTGGCAGCTGCTGCCCCACCAGGAGGCGAGCCAGTTCCAGCACTGCGGCCGTGCCTGTGGCGTTATCATTGGCCCCAGGACTGCCAGGGACCGTGTCATAGTGCGCGCCTACCAGGACGATCTCATCACGCCGGGAACTGCCTGAGAGTTCTACTGCGAGGTTGTATACCGTCTGCCCCTCGACGTCGAAGGGCTGCCGCGCTACCTTGTAGCCCTGCCCATTCCAGGTTGCCTCGATATAGCGGACTGCCTGATCGAGCGCCGCAGGACGCCAGATGTGGCGCTCACCAATCATCCCTGCCAGCGCCTGCACGTGTTGCGTTAGATGGTCACGAACCGGCAGCTCATCCGCGCTCAGTGGTGGCAGCGTCCCGACATACGAGTGCCCAGGCATGGAGAGGATCACATAGTACGCACTGCCCAGGAGAAGGGCGAGTACAAGACTGCCCCAGAGTAGCATGCGTTTCCACTTCCAGCGTCTCATACTCGCTCTAGCGCTCAGGCCAGCAGGCGGTGAAGTAATCGCGTCCTACCAGCTTATCCTCGAGTGAGCCGCAGGCCATCATGTAATGGTGCTGGTAGCCAGACAACTCCAGACGCTGGAACAATGCGGCAAAGTCAATGTTCCCCTGGCCCGGGTTGAGATGTACCTCTCGGTCGCCCAGGTTGTCGGCCAGGCGTACTTCACCAATGCGTGTGACGCCAAAGGTATCCAGAAAACCGTCGATCCCTTCCGGCACCAGATGCGCATGATTGACAGTAAACGCCCAGCCAAAATGTGGCGAAGCGATGGCGTCGAAATAGTAGCGACACTCTGCGACCGTGTGCCCCAGGTAGTGTACCTCGGCAGTAGCGGGTTCAAGATTGAGATTTTCGAGCAGTAAGCGTGCCCCAGTGCGTTCGGCATACGCCACGGCGCGCCGTAGGTGCTCCAGCGCGGCGGCCTGACGCGCCTCGACACTGCTACTGAAATGGAAGCCGGCGTGCACCACGAGCCGCTCGCAGCCTAGACGTTGTGCGACATCGATGTTGGCCTGCAGGTAGGTATCGACCGCCTCACTGACGTATGGCGAAAACTCCGCCACATTGACGCCCGAGAGCGTATGCAACCCCAGATGGATGTCGGCACGCTCACAGCGCTGCCGGATAGCGCGTACACGCGCCGCGTCCCAGGCATCCAGGTAGTTCGGTGGCTGATCGGCGTTAAAATCGATGTGATGGAAGTCATGGTGTGTGGCCCATTCCAGAGCATCTTCGAGACGCATGCCGCCAGCGTCAAAACCCATTCGGTCGCGTAGACTCATGGCCTGATCCTCGTGAGTGGAACAATTCTTGGCATATACAGCGATTTACTCGCAATGACTCGCCTTTGTCAAGAGAGGACGAGGGGTGTACAGCAGGCGTTGCCGAAGACCGCGCTTGACAGAGACCATAGCGTGGCCTATGCTCGCCGTGCTCTGCATCGTGGAGCGTCACGCTACTATGATCCCCTAACGCGAGGAGAAGTCCGATGGCCTTCAAGCTCAACCATGTGCATCTGAAAACGACGGATCCACAGCAAACCGCCAAATTTTACGTGGAGAATCTGGGCGCTACCATGGTCGCGCAGACCGGCAACGGCGGGTATCGTCTGAACCTCCATGGGGTCACCTTAAATGTGACCAACTTTGCTGAAAACCAAAAACGCCAGCAGGTCTACGGCATGGAGCACTTCGCCCTGGATACCGATGACCTGGACGGCGCCGTGACCAAGCTCAAGGCGAATGGGGCGCGGGTCTTAGAGGAAATGGTCTCGGGTAATGGCCGACGCATCTGCTTCCTCGAGGGTCCAGATGGTGTACAGCTCGAGATCATCGAAGTGAAGAGCTAGTGTGGCGCACTCCCACAGAAGGAGAGACGTATGCCAATCGAGCAGCATGCGCCAGGACTCACGCGTATTGTCGATCTAAACCAGGAGATTGAAGAACTGGCGCGGGGCTTCGGTGGAGAGCGCGGACCAGCCGAGGGGCCGGTGTGGTGGCAGGAAGATGGCTGTCTCGTCTTCAGCGATATCGGCCATAATCGGCGTATGAAGTGGTCTCCAGGGGCAGGTGTCACTCTGGTGCAGGAGCCCACCAACGAGGCCAATGGACTCACCCGCGATCGGCAGGGCCGCCTCGTTGCCTGCGAACACTTCGCCCGGCGTGTCACCCGCCAGGACCCGGATGGTAGTATCACAGTGGTAGCCAATAATTATCACGGCCGCCGCTTGAACCGCCCGAACGATGTTGTGGTGAAGTCGGACGGGAGCATCTATTTTACGGATCCGGGGCTCGGCCGGATCGAATCGGAACTAGATTTCTGCGGGGTGTATTGTGTCTCGCCCGACCTGGGCTCGATCCATGTGCTGGTGCGGGATTTTGTGGTGCCGAATGGTCTGGCCTTTTCTCCAGACGAGCGCCTTCTCTACGTCAACGACTCACGCCGGGGGCATATTCGGGCCTTCGATGTTGAGCCCACAGGCCTGTTAGCCCTGGCTACGGATCGCGTCTTTGCCACCTTGCAGGGTGACCGCGTCGGCGTTCCCGACGGCATGAAAGTCGATGTGGAGGGGAACGTCTACTGCACGGGTCCCGGCGGCATCTGGATTTTTGATCCACACGGGACGCATCTGGGAACCATAGCGACCGGGGCCCAGACGACAAATGTCGCCTGGGGCGATGCTGACTGGTCGACGTTGTATTTTACGACCTGGAGTACGTTAGGGCGTCTCCGCACCAAGATTCCGGGCATTCCTGTCCCCCGTGGACAGGTGTGACCGCCTGCAGTGACGACGCTGCTGGCCGCTGACCCCGCCCCGTGTGGAAGCACGGGGCCTGGGGTCATGCGGGTGTCTGGCTTACCCTTTCTTGACCACCTTCTGATAGACGGCTTCGATATTCACCCCGATGCGCTCCCGATACTGGCCCAGCGGGTATTTGGACATGCCGGCTTCGTATTGTGGCGCCAACTGGTCCGCCACCCCTGGTTTCATTTCCTCCAGACTGGCCCCTGCCGCGGCCGCTTGCTTCACGGCCGCAATGAGGTCTGTTAAATACCCTCGAAAGAACGCGATGCTCTCTTTGGTCATCACAGCGCCATGGCCCGGGATGATATGCGTGAAGTCGATGTGTGCCAGGGCGTCTAAGGTGTGTATCCAGTCCTCCGGATAGCCATCGCCTAGGAACGGCATCCAATCGACCACGGCGTCCCCCGTAGCAATCACCTTTTCTTTGGGGAGGTAGATGAAGAGGTCACCATCGGTATGGGCCCGGCCTAACAACAAGAGCTGGATCTCACGCCCGGGCTCATTGAGCGTCGTCGCATGGGCCACCGTGCGGGTGGGCAAGGTCGGCTGGAGGCTTTGCAGCTCTTCGAGAAAGGCCTCGGCTTGTTGCAGGTTCGCCTCGATGCGGGCCTGCAACTCAGGACTGCTGGCCCGCCGAATGTCGTCCTTGAGTTGCTCGATCTCCTTGGGGAGGGTCGCGAGCTGGGTTTCGATGTACGGCACGCCACCCACACCGACATCTGGTGTAGTCAAATTATAACAGGTGCGCTCGGAGGTGATAATTTCCAGGTCGGACGAGGCGGCCGCATAGACCTCATTGCCCTGCCAATGATCCCAATGAAAATGGGTATTGATGAGCTTACGGATGGGTTGCTGGGTCACCCCCCGGATCTCCTGGAACAGCGCCCGGGCTGCGGAAGGCTTGGAGTGCGAATCTACCACGACCACTCCATCATTGGTCAGAATCACCGCAGCGTTGGAGTTTATTTTGTACTGCGGCGCGGCGATAGCAGCATACACCCCGTCCGCCACCGGTTTAAGTTCGAAGAGGTCTTTGGTCACGGTCTTGCCATCGGCCGGGAAAACACAGCAGGGGTCGCGCTGCATGCCATGTGTACTCATCAGATATCCTCCTTGCAATGTGTACCGACCCGCCCGTGGCGGCGGGAGGCAAGCGCTCATCCCAGTAAGACGCGATCAGGCGTCGGCCATTGTACGCGAGTGCGGTGTCGGACGCTAGCCAGACCACACCCGTTCCGGGAGGGAGAGGGAGTGAGAGAATTTGGCGTTGCAATTTCTCGCCCTGTCATGCACAATGCCGGCCTAGAAATTGCACCAGTAACCTAATGGTTGCTGTGTCCCTCGTTACAACGTCACAGGGAATCACCGGCAGAGAATCTCCCTATGCCCCATGACAGTCGCCTCGATACGTTTCCTAAACTGTTGCTCGACCGTACGCAGCAGCATCCCCACAAGATCGCCATGCGTGAAAAAGATCTCGGCATCTGGCAGGCCTGCACCTGGCGCCAGATGTATGAGGAAGTGCGGGCGCTCGCCTGTGGGCTGGCAGCCATGGGTCTGGCACGCGGGGACAAGGTGGCGATCATTGGCGACAACCGCCCGCAGCTTTACTGGGCCATGGTCGCTGCCCAGTGTCTGGGCGCTGTGCCAGTGCCGCTGTATCAGGACGCAGTGGCTGAGGAGATGCAGTTCGTGCTCGAGCATGCCGAGACGCGCTTCGCGGTGGTCGAGGAGCAGGAGCAGGTGGACAAGCTCCTGGCCGTGCAAGCGCGCTGTCCCAAGCTGGAAGCCATTATTTACGACGATCCGCGTGGTCTGCGGCACTATCGTTCCCCCTGCCTGCAGGCCTTGGCTGCTGTCCAGGAGCAGGGCCGCCGCTTCGATGCTGAGCATCCGCACTATTTTGACGAGCACATAGCCCAAGGGCACGGCGCCGATCTCGCCGTTATTCTGTACACTTCTGGGACCACGGGCCGTCCCAAGGGCGTCATGCTGTCGTTCGATAACATCATCGTCACCTCGCGCAATGCTGTTAGCCGCGAAGGACTCCGAGACGATGAGGAAATTTTGGCCTATCTGCCCATGGCCTGGGTAGGTGATCACATCTTCTCCTATGGGCAGTTTTACTGCGCTGGCTTCACCGTCAATTGCCCGGAGAGCAGCGCCACTATCCTGCAGGATCTGCACGAGATCGGCCCTACCTACTTCTTTGCGCCACCGCGCATCTGGGAAAATATTTTGACGACCGTGATGATTCGTATGGAGGACGCGGCCTGGCTGAAGCGTAAGATGTTTCACTTTTGCATGGGCGTGGCACAGCGGGTCGGGGCGCGCAAGCTGGCCGGGCAGTCTGTAGGGCTGCGCGATACCCTGCTGTATGCCCTGGGTCATGGGCTCGTCTATGGTCCCCTTAAAGACAACCTGGGGCTGGGACGCATTCGCCTGGCGTATACAGCTGGGGAGGCGATTGGACCGGAGATTTTTACCTTTTATCGCTCGCTGGGTATCAATGTGAAGCAGCTCTATGGTATGACGGAGGCGAGCGTGTTTGTCTGCGTGCAGCCCGACGGGGAGGTGCGCCCTGATACGGTGGGGACCCCTATGCCGGAGGTGGAAGTCAACATCAGCCCTGAGGGGGAAGTGCTGTTTCGTAGTCCAGGAGTCTTCCTGGGCTATTACAAGAATCCACAGGCCACCGTGGAGACCCTGGAAGATGGCTGGGTGCACTCGGGCGATGCTGGCTACATCGACGCGCATGGGCATCTCAAAATTATTGACCGCGCCAGGGACGTGAGCCGGGTGGCTGATGCCAACCGTTCACTGTTTGCCCCGCGCTATCTGGAGAACAAGTTAAAATTCAGCCCGTTCATCAAAGAGGCCGTCGTCCATGGCCAGGAGCGACCGTTCGTGGGGGCTTTTATCAATATCGACCTCGAGGCGGTAGGCAACTGGGCCGAGCGCCGTGGGTTGGCCTACACGAGCTATACCGATCTCGCCGCCCGGCCAGAGGTCTACGATCTCGTTCAGGGCGAAATTGCCCGCGTCAATGCCAGCCTGGCGGACGATCCACAAATGGCAGGGGCGCAGATCCGCCGCTTCCTTATCCTGCACAAAGAACTCGACCCGGATGATGGTGAGTTGACCCGGACCCGCAAGGTCCGGCGCCGATTTGTAGCCGAGAAGTATACGGATCTCGTTGAGGCATTGTATGGTCCGGATGACCGGGTCCCAGTCGAGGCGCAAGTCGTCTTTGAGGATGGTCGGCATGGGACGCTCAAGGCGGACCTGCTGATCCGTGATGTGTCTCATGAGACACCTGTCGCAGTTGCCAAAGGGTAATGAAGCTGTGGTACAGGCAACAGAGACACCGCTACACAGCGCGCCCAGCGATAGCAGGGCTCCATTGCTGCAAGCGCAGCATATCTCCCTAGCCTTTGGAGCTGTGCAGGCGCTAAGCGACGTCAGCGTGGATATCTACGCCGGCGAGATCCTTGCCATCATTGGGCCCAACGGGGCTGGCAAGACGTCGCTGCTCAATGTTATCAACGGCATGTACCACCCGCAACGCGGTCGTATTGTGTTCCAGGGCGTGGAGCGCGGCAAGCACCTGCGACCCTATCAGGTGGCGCGTCAGGGGATTGCGCGGACTTTTCAGAATGTGGCGCTGTTCAAAGGCATGAGCACGCTCGACAACCTGATGACAGGGCGCGTCTTACATATGCATACCGGTCTCTTGAGCCAGGCGCTCTACTGGGGACGGGCGCGCCGAGACGAAGAGCGGCAGCGGGCGTATGTCGAGACCATCGTCGATTTTCTGGAAATTGAAGCCATCCGCAAGACGCCCGTGGGGCGGCTGCCCTACGGGCTGCAGAAACGCGTCGAGTTAGGCCGGGCCTTGGCGGCGGAACCAGTGCTGCTCTTGCTCGATGAGCCCATGGCCGGGATGAACGTGGAAGAAAAGGCCGACATGTGCCGGTTTATCTTCGACATTCGGGACGAGTTCGGCATCACCTGCGTGCTCATCGAGCACGATATGGGGGTCGTGATGGATATCTCGGACCGCCTTGTGGTGCTCGACTATGGTCGCAAGATAGCGGATGGCCCGCCAGACGTGGTGCGCACCGATCAAGCCGTCATCAATGCGTACCTGGGTGTGGCGCAGGCGGACGCGTAGATATGGAAACAAGCGATGGCGATAGGCAGTGCTCTTGCTGTGCTGGTGGCGCCGTTTGCGGATATGCTATCTTCCCCGATCTTTTTCGCCGAAGTCGTGGTCGGCGGCTTAATGGCCGGGGTGATGTATGCCATGGTGGCGCTCGGTTTCGTGCTCATTTTCAAAGCCTCGGGGGTGTTCAACTTTGCCCAGGGTGTCATGGTGTTGTTCGCCGCTCTGACCCTCGTCGGGCTCATGGAGCATGGCCTGCCGGTATGGCTGGCGCTCGTCATCACCGCGGTGGTGATGATCGTCCTGGCGTTTGCGATCGAGCGGGTGGTGTTGCGCCCCCTCGTCAACCAACCGCCTTTCACCCTCTTGATGGCGACCATCGGCCTGACGTTTTTCCTGGAAGGGCTCGGCGAGTTGGTCTGGGGCAGCAATGTCAAGAAGCTCAACCTCGGGATCCCAGAAGCCCCGGTGGACGTAGGTGGTATGCTGCTCAACCAGTTTGACCTGTTGGCGGCCGTAACCGCCGCCACCCTGGTAGCTGTGCTGGCCTTTTTGTCCCAGAAGACGAGTATCGGCAGAGCCCTACGGGCGGTCGCTGACGACCACCAGGCGGCGACAGCGGTGGGTATTCCTCTTCAGACTATCTGGGTGACGGTCTGGTCCGTGGCCGGCATCGTGGCCCTGGTCGCGGGCATCATGTGGGGCGCTAAAAGTGGTGTACAGTTCAGTCTCTCGCTCATCGCCCTCAAGGCCTTGCCCGTGTTGATCCTGGGCGGCCTCACCTCGATTCCGGGAGCGATTGTTGGGGGGCTGATCATCGGGGTCGGAGAAAAGATTGCTGAGGTCTATTGGGGACCGCTCGTCGGTGGGGCGATCGAAAACTGGTTTGCCTACATGCTGGCAATGGTGTTCCTGCTGTTTCGACCGCAGGGCTTGTTTGGCGAGGAGATCATCGAGAGGGTGTGACAGGCGATGCTGTACCGTGAAGCGGGCCAGTTCAAGGCCACCTATCGGCAGGACCAGGCGATTTTCCCGATTGTGCAGGACCGTGTGTGCGTCGTAGCGCTCCTGGTTGTCGCTTACGTGGTGGTGCCGCTGGTGGCCAATGAGTACTGGTTACAAGCGATTCTGATCCCATTTCTGATCTCGTCTCTGGCAGCGCTGGGGCTCAACCTCCTCACCGGCTACGCTGGACAGGTGTCCCTCGGCACGGGGGGGTTCATGGCTGTAGGCGCCTATACAGCGTATAAAATGACCACGGCCTTTCCCGATCTGAATATCTTGCTCATTTTCCTCCTCGCGGGACTCGTGGCGGCGGCTATTGGCCTGGTCTTCGGCATACCGAGTCTGCGCATCAAAGGGCTGTATCTGGCCGTGGCCACCCTCGCGGCGCAATTCTTCCTCATGTGGCTTTTCAACCGCGTGGCGTGGTTCTACAACTACAATCCTTCTGGAACTATTACGGCCCCACCCCGGAGATTCTTGGGCCTCATGGTGACCGGTCCCGAAGCCACGGCCACCGTACGCTACCTGGTGGCCCTCAGCTTCGTCGTGGTCTTTGCCTTGATTGCCAAAAACCTGGTGCGGAGTGAGATTGGCCGGACCTGGATGGCTATCCGCGATATGGACGTGGCCGCTGAGATTATTGGCATTCGACCGCTCACCACCAAGCTCTCGGCCTTCGCCGTGAGTTCGTTTTATTGTGGAGTGGCAGGGGCACTCGTGCTCTTTCTCTACCTCGGCAGTGTCGAAACCCTGGCCTTTGACATTACTGTCTCATTCCAGGTGCTGTTCATGATCATCATTGGCGGCTTAGGGAGCATCCTGGGATCGATTATCGGCGCCGCCTTCATCACCATTGTGCCGATTTTTCTCACCAATGCACCGCGCCTCATCGGTCTCGCCGTGCCCGTCGACCTGTCGAAAAATATTGAGTCAATCATTTTTGGCGGACTCATTCTCTTCTTCTTGATCGTGGAACCCCAGGGCCTGGCGCGGCTCTGGCAGATTGGCAAGGAGAAACTCCGCCGTTGGCCGTTCCCGTATTGAGCACTGGCCGCGGCCATGTAGGCTGCGGGACAACATGCATATCCTCAGGGAGGAGGGAGGCTATGAAGCACAGGAAAACTCTATCGATGGCTGTCGGTCTCGCCGTGCTGGTCGGGCTTATCGGTGCAGCTCCGGGGCTGGCCCAGAACGAGCTCTTTATTCCCCTGCTCGTCTACCGTACAGGCCCCTATGCCCCGAATGGCATCCCCATTGCCAACGGCTATATCGACTATCTCAAGCTGCTGAACGCGCGTGACGGTGGCGTCAACGGCGTCAAGATCACGTGGGAAGAGTGCGAGACGCAGTACGATACCAAGCTCGGCGTCGAATGTTACGAAAAGCTGAAAAACCAAGGGCCGACGGGCGCCGCCCTGGTCAACCCCTACAGCACCGGGATTACCTATCAGCTCCTTCCCAAGGCGCCAGTCGATAAAATCCCCCTTCATTCTATGGGCTATGGCCGCACTGCTTCAGCCGATGGCCGGGTGTTTGAATGGGCCTTTAACTTCCCCTCGACCTACTGGAGTCAGGTGTCGGCCTTTGTGAAGTACATCGGCGCGCAAGAGGGGGGCATGGACAAGCTGAAGGGCAAGAAAATTGCCCTGGTGCATCACAACAGCCCGTACGGCAAAGAGCCCATTCCGACGCTGGAAATTCTCGCCAAGCAGCTCGGCTTCGAGCTGACGACCCTGGCCGTCGACCATCCGGGGCAGGAACAGAAAGCCACCTGGCTACAGATCCGGCGCAATCAGCCCAACTGGGTCTTGCTGTGGGGCTGGGGCGTGATGAACCAGGTGGCCATCAAGGAAGCCGCGGCTATCAACTACCCGATGGACCATTTCATCGGCGTGTGGTGGTCAGGGAGTGAAGCCGACGTGGTCCCGGCAGGCGACGGAGCCAAAGGGTATAAGTCTGGCAATTTCCACGGCGTTGGCACAGATTTTCCGACACTCACCGCCATCCTCAAGCAGGTCTACAACGGTGACCAGGCCGCCGCGAAGGCCAATAATGTCGGCGAAGTCCTGTATAACCGCGGTCTCATCAATGCCGTGTACGACACGGAAGCCGTGCGCACGGCCATGGCCAAATTCGGCAACAAGCTCCTGACGGGTGAGCAGGTGCGGTGGGGGTTTGAGCATCTCGATCTGACTGAGGCACGCCTGAAGGAACTGGGGCTCGAGGGGTTCGCGCGACCGATCAAAGTGACCTGCGAGGACCATGAAGGCAATGGCCCGGTCTTTATCCAGCAGTGGGACGGCAAACAGTGGAAGAAGATCACTGACTGGATTTCCCCCATGCGCGAGGTCGTACGGCCGCAGCTTGAGCAAGCGGCTGCGGACTATGCCAAGGAGAACAACATTACGCCGCGCAACTGCGCCTCGGAAAGCTAGTGCTACAGGCATGAAAGGGCCAGCGTGGAGCCGCAGCGCACCGCCATGCTCAAGGTCAATAATGTCGAAGTGGTCTATGACCACGTCATCCTCGTCCTCAAAGGCGTCTCTCTAGAGGTTCCCGAGGGGGCCATTGTGGCCCTCCTGGGTGCCAATGGAGCTGGCAAGACGACCACGCTCAAGGCCATTTCGAATTTGTTGCGTGCCGAGCGTGGTGAGGTCACCAAGGGCAGCATCGAATATCGTGGCGAGCGTGTGGACCGCCTCAATCCGTCGCTGCTGGTGAGTCGCGGGGTCATTCAGGTGATGGAAGGGCGGCACTGCTTCGGGCACCTGACATGCGAAGAAAATCTGTTAACGGGAGCCTATACCCGCAAAGACGGGCGCGGGGCAATCCAGCGTGATCTGGAGATGGTCTATACCTATTTCCCACGCTTAGCAGAGCGGCGCCATGCCAAGACGGGCTATGTCTCTGGTGGTGAGCAGCAGATGGTGGTCATTGGGCGCGCCCTGATGGCCCGCCCCCGGTTGATCCTACTCGATGAGCCGTCGATGGGGCTGGCGCCGCAACTGGTAGCGGAAATCTTCGCCATCGTGCGGCGCTTGCACGAGGAGGAAGGTGTCAGTTT
>WNGG01008834.1_pt1 | contig 11066 bp, 11 predicted proteins | sample 5400661 | NCBI WGS metagenome assembly WNGG01 (sample SAMN13153372, study PRJNA577476) | soil metagenome | isolation source: 100 cm soil or saprolite under Garry oak tree replicate 1 | place: USA:California | collected 2016-06-15 | reverse complement strand
TTGGGCTCTTCACTATCAGTCTTTACCGGTGCCTGTTGACAGGATATCATTAATAATATTGATTAAATTATCTTAGGCAAGGTTCAAAGAGAGGCAATCTTGCTTGACGCTGTTTGCCTCGTGTGGGTATAAAAGTGTCAAGTTCAGTTGAACCTTGCCTTAGTCTTTATTTTGTCAAGAACGCTGCCAAGTGATTAGACATTTGGAGAGAAGACTTCCTGTGATCGGACGGGAGTGCTCTCCTGTGTCATCCTGAGCGCACGCGAAGGATCTGTGCGTCCCTCGAGCCAGATCCTTCGCGTGCGCTCAGGATGACACACATTATCTCCAAATGTCTGCCAAGTGATCTCAGTGATCACTGGCCTTCTATGCAGGCCTTTCTCATAGCGCTCTCTGAATCCGTGAAGACGATGTAGACTAGGAGAGGAGTTTTCACTTTGGATGAGTACAGAAAAACCAACCAGGATTGGTGGAATGAAGCGGCTCAAGTCCATCCCGCACGTCTCATTGTGCTTGACACAGGACGGTCGATTGTGGTTTTCAAAGCCTGGAAGTATAATGGGCCTATGAAAAAAGCAGAACTGGTATGAAGTCTTTAGTAATCTCTCACTTTTACGGTGGAGTGCTTACACTACGGAGGTTTTATGAGATCCCTGCCTTACAACCCTCTTGCCTTCAAAGCCACCGTCCTCGTAGTCGTGGTCGCCCCTCTAGTCGCTACTGCTCTCGCCATACGATTGCTCTGGCAGCATGCTGTTCACTGGCCTGACCTAGCACTATTCGCAACGATGTACGCTCTTACTACACTTGGTGTAGGGCTTGGCTACCATCGCATGTTGTCACATCGAAGTTTCCGTGCTCAACCTGTTGTCAAGTTTGTCCTGCTCGCCCTCGGCTCCATGTCGTTGCAGGGGAATGCAATTGAGTGGGCAGCCACACACGTCAAGCACCACGCGCTGGCAGATCGTGAGGGCGATCCACACAGTCCCCTCGAGGGGTTCCTACATGCACACCTTGGCTGGCTCTTCCTGGGTGGTGTAAGCGTTGTCGATGCCAAGGTCTACTGCCCACACCTGCTAAAGGATCGTGTCGCCGTCTTTGTCAGCCGGACATTCTGGCTCTGGGTTGTCCTTGGATTTGTAATCCCATTCGCGCTCGGTGGCTGGACGGGTTTCCTTTGGGGTGGGCTTGTGCGGCTTTTCCTCGTGCATCATACCACCTGGAGTGTCAACTCCATCTGCCACATGTTTGGCAAGCGCGAGTTCGAGACAAATGACCGGAGCCGCAATGAGTGGATTGTGGGGCTGCTGGCTTTCGGTGATGGTTGGCACAATAATCATCATGCCTTCCCCCGCTCAGCGTTCCATGGGCTTCACTGGTGGCAGTTCGATCTCTCCGGCTATATCATCCAGGCTCTCGAGCGCCTCGGTCTGGTATATGATGTGTATCGCATCCCGCCTACCCTGCTAGAACGGCGAGCTTCTAGCAAATTGGGTGCTGGATCCAGCATGCCTGATCCAGTTAGTAACCACATGTGAGCGATCTGCGATTAAGAAAAGAAAGGAACGAACTATGGCGACGCAAGCGATCAAGGCCCCCGATTCAGCCGTTCAAACCACCTTATCGTTGTTACAAGACCTATTCGGTTCCTCTGAGCAGCGCAACTTTGCTGTACAGCTCTGGGATGGCACCACCTGGAAACCCGAACCGGCTGAGCCGACGCGCCTCACATTGGTACTGCAACACCCTGGCGCACTGCGCAGGATGTTCCTGCCACCCAGCGACCTGAACCTGGGCGAGGCTTACATCTACAATGACTTCGACATTGAAGGAGATATCGAGGCGGTCTTTCCACTAGCAGATCAAATCATTGAGGGCGGCTTGGGAAAGGTGGAACAGTTGCGCTATGGGAAACGTCTGCTGAGTTTGCCGAATACTGGTCAACCACGCTCAAGTGATGCGGCAGCAAAATTGCGCGGCCCACGCCATTCAAGAGAGCGTGATCGACAGGCCATCGCCTTTCACTACAACCGCTCCAGCGAGTTCTTTGCCCTCTGGCTGGGCCAGCGCATGGCCTATTCCTGCGCCTACTTTGCTACTCCTGATGATGACCTTGACACTGCCCAGGAACGTAAGCTCGATTATGTTTGCCGCAAGTTGCGTCTGCGTCCTGGTGAGCGCCTGTTGGATATCGGTTGTGGTTGGGGTTCGTTGATTCTCTATGCAGCACAGCACTATGGAGTAGAAGCGCACGGGATCACTCTCAGTCAGTGGCAAGCTGAGTTTGCACAGAAGCGCATCCAGGAGGCTGGGTTGACGGAGCGCTGTCATGTAGAGGTCCGTGATTATCGAGACCTGGCTGAGCTGGGCAGCTTTGATAAGGTCGCCAGTATCAGCATGTTTGAACACGTGGGTGAAGCGTTGCTACCCACCTACTTTAAACAAGCGTGGCACGTGCTTCGTCATGGTGGCGTCTTTCTCTGCCATGGAATCACAAAGAGTACTTCTCTACAAGTACCATGGAGAACGTCTTTCTCCAACCATTACTTTTTCCCTGACACTGAAATGGTACTAATCAGTAGCCTGCTCCGATTTGCCGAGGAGAATGGCTTCGAAATACGCGATGTGGAGAGTCTCCGTGAACACTATCCCCTCACACTTCGACACTGGCTACGCCGACTGGATGCACATGCCGACGAGGCACGTCGTCTTATCAGTGATGTGAGCTACCGCATTTGTCGCTTGCACCACGCTGTAGCAATCTATGCATTCCAGAGTGGTCGAATTAGTCTCTACCAGGCACTGTTGGCGAAACCTAACCACGGTGATAGCCGCTTGCCGCTGACTCGTGCTGATTGGTACGTCTGAGCTGGCTTCTCTTCCAAGTACGATGAGATATAATACTTTAGGCAGAAACCACTTTTCATAAGTGGTGTTCTTCTTGTGCCTGGAACGCCTCGTGTATCAGTTCGTCAAAGCACTTAACCGTACTTCTTGCAAAGGAGATTCAAGGATGGCCGACCGTGTAGGTCAACAGCTTGGCAACTATCGCCTGATCCAATTGCTGGGGCGAGGAGGTTTTGCTGAAGTCTATCTTGGGGAACATATTCACCTTGGCACCCGGGCAGCCATCAAAGTGCGCACTACAAAACTGAACGATGCCGAAGTCGAAAAGTTTCGCCACGAGGCACGCACGCTTGCCCGCTTAGAGCATCCTCACATTGTGCGGGTGCTGGAGTTTGGGTTAGAGGAAAGTACCCCTTTTCTCGTCATGACTTACGCTCCTCATGGCAGTCTGCGCTCGCGTCACCCGAAAGGGACGTGCGTTTCGCTCAGTACAGTCGTAACGTATGTCAAACAGGTCGCTTCTGCTTTGCACTATGCGCATGAGGCTGGGCTGATCCACCGAGATATCAAGCCATCGAATATGCTAGTGGGACGCAACCAGGAGATCTTGCTGAGCGACTTTGGCATGGCCATGGTCAGTCAGAGCTCGGAAGAGGACTCGTTGAGCACACAGGAGATGGTGAGCGTACAAGAGATGGTAGGGACGATGCCCTACATGGCTCCTGAGCAATTCCAGGGAAAGCCGATGCCAGCCAGCGATCAGTATGCGCTTGCGATCGCCGTCTATGAATGGCTGAGCGGGGAGCGACCATTTCATGGAGCCTTTCCTGAGATCGCTGTCAAGCACTCACTCACTGCCCCCCCCTCCTTGCATGAGAAGGTGCCCGATATTAGGCCTGCGGTAGAGGCGGTGATACTGAAGGCACTCGCCAAAGAACCAGGCCAGCGGTATCCTACCGTCCTTGATTTTGCCGCTGCCCTGGAACAAGTGAGCCAGTCAAACCCCGACCTGGACTCTGGAGAGGAAACCCTCTTCGCCCTCTCTTTGGGGCAGGCAGCCAAAACTGGGTATGCTTTGAACTCCGTGAAAGCGCGGCCTCCCAGTCTGCCTGCTCAACTGAATTCGTTGATTGGGCGCGAACGCGAAGTAGCGGAGGTATGTACCTTGCTACGACGTCCCGAGGTCCGGTTAGTGACCCTCACTGGTCCAGGTGGCATTGGCAAAACGCGCCTGGGCCTGCAGGTGGTAATTGATCTGAAGGATGAGTTTGCCGAGGAGGTCTGCTTCGTGCCCCTGGCTCCCATCAGCGATCCAGACCTGGTAGTACCCACTATCGCCAAGACACTCGGACTTGCCGAGGTCGGTAGCCAGCCACTATTTAGCATCTTGAAGGAGTACCTGCAAGAGAAACCCCTCCTGCTGCTGCTCGACAACTTTGAGCAGATAGTGGCAGCAGCTCCTCGGCTGACAGAGCTGCTGACGGCCTGCCCACACCTGAAGATGCTGGTGACAAGCCGGGCTGGGCTGCATCTTACAGGCGAACATGAGTTTCCGGTCCCACCCCTAGCATTGCCAGACCGGGAGCAATTCCCTGAGAGCGAGGTGCTCTCGCAGTATGCAGCGGTGGCCCTGTTCACGCAGCGAGCCCAGGCCGTCAAGCCAGACTTCCGCGTGAGCGATGCCAACGCCGCTGCTATCGCAGAGATATGCACTCGACTGGATGGACTGCCGTTGGCGATCGAACTGGCGGCAGCGCGTAGCAAGTTACTCCCACCCCAGGCACTGCTCGCACGGCTCGAGCGTCGGTTGCAGATGTTGACGGGCGGACCACGGGATGCGCCAGCACGACAGCAGACACTGCGGGATACGATTGCGTGGAGTTATCATCTGTTAGATGCACAAGAGCAGCTGCTCTTCCGTCGGCTCTCCGTCTTCGTTGGTGGCTGTACCCTGGAAGCAGCAGAGGCAGTATGTGGTGGAGGTGATGCTATCGCCTTGTTAGATGGTATAGGATCGCTCATCGACAAGAACCTCCTGCAACAGGCGGAGCAGAAGGGAGATGAGCCACGCATTATGATGCTGGAGACCATCCGCGAGTATGGGCTGGAGTGCTTGACCGTGAGCGCAGAGCTGGAAGCTACCCAACGAGTTCATGCTGCATACTACCTCGCGCTGGCAGAAGAGGCAGCATTGAATCTGACCGGTCCAGAGCAGGCAGTATGGTTAGAGCGATTGGAGCAGGAACATGACAACCTTCGGGCTGTGATACGGTGGTCGATGGAGCGCGTGCGCGAAGAGAGAGAGACAGCTTTGCGGCTGGGTGGAGCACTCTGGCGATTTTGGTGGGCCCGTGGCCATCTGAGAGAAGGACGGAGCCTTTTGGAGAGGGTACTCTCTGAAAGCGCAGAGGTCGAGCTGTCCTTGAGGGCAAAGGCAGTTTATGCTGCTGGATTGCTGGCCTGGTATCAAGGCGACTATGACCAGGCAGAAGCTCTCTGTGGGGAAAGTCTGGCGTTGTACCGGGAGCTTGGAGACCAACAAGGTATCGCTTACTCCCTCGGTAGGCTAGGAGCGGTAGCCATGGTGAGACGCAACTATGCGACGGCACGGTCCCTGTTCGAGGAGTCCTTGGCAGGGCACAGGAAGATAGGAGACAAATGGGGTGTCGCCTTCATGTTCGCGACCCTGTCGCGCCTGGCCCTTTCTCAAGGTGAGGAAGCCAGATCGCACGGGCTGCTCGAGGAGAGCCTGACGCTTTTCAGAGAATTAGGTGATAAGGAAAATGTGGCCTGGCTGCTCCTCTACCTGGCAGGGATGGTCACAAATCGAAGAGACTATGCGAGAGCATCTTCACTCCTGCAAGAGGGTCTGGCACTCTTGAGGGAGGGAGGTAACAAGTGGGGTATTGCCTACGCGCTCCGCCTCTTGGGGCAGTTAGCTCTCAGTCAGGGTGACACTGCCCAGGCACGTTCGCGGTTCGAGGAGAGCCTGGCGCTTTTCAGGAAGTTGGGGCATCGGCAGTATGTTGCCCAGTTGCTTTCCCTTTTAGCGGGTGTGGTTGCTGTCCAAGGTGACTATACGGCAGCATATGCCTTCTACGAGGAGAGCCTGACGATATCGAAAGAGGGGGGCTATAAAAAAAGCGTAGCCACCAGTTTGGAAGGATTAGCAGGCGTGGGTGCAGCACAGGGAGAGCCAGCATGGGCAGCACGACTGTGGGGTGCAGCAGAGGCTCTGCGCGAAGCTATCGGTGTGCCTATGACCCCTGGCGCACGCGCTTCCTATGAAAGCTCGGTGGCTGCTGCACGCACCCAACTTGGGGAGGCGGCATTTGCCGATAGGTGGGCCGAGGGAAGGACTATGTCGCTGGAACAGGTCCTTACCACGGTATCACCAGATAAAGGCAAAAGAGTGCAAGAAGGCCATACACCCCTGGAAGATTGAAAGGGATTGACATGCTCTTCTCTTTGCTTCTATACTTTCATTGGTAGCTTAACCAATACAGTCACGAAGAAAGCTCGCACGCACAACGAGCAGGAGGTTCTGACATGAAAATAGCTGTTGGCAGCGACGAACGCACCCACCTTACCGACACGGTGGTCGAAGAGCTCAGGAAACGGGGGCATGACCTCGTTCTGTTTGGTCCCTTGGCCGAGAATGACCCCGACAGCGATTGGCCGTTCACCAGCAGCAAGACAGCAGAGGCGGTAGCAACGGGGCAAGCTGACGAAGGCATTGTGTTCTGTTGGACAGGAACAGGAGCCTCGATAGCGGCCAACAAGGTAGCTGGTATCCGGGCGGCACTCTGCCATGATGGCGAAACCGCACGTGGCGCACGCATCTGGAACCATGCCAACATCCTCGCCCTCAGCTTGCGTGCCACCTCAGAGGCCCTGGCCAAAGAAATCCTGGAAGCCTGGTTCGCCACGCCCTATTCTGACGATGAGTGGAACCGCCAGCAGATCGAGCGTATTCATCAATTGGAGGAACGCCACACGTAGGAATGGGAAGGGTTCCAGAGGTATTGTCAACTTGATCAGGCAGGCGATGCAGACAACCGAACGGTATGATAAAATAAGAGCATGAAAACACAACCATCTGCTCCCGATTACAAAGGCTTCCGTTTCCCGCCTGAGATTATCAGTCATTGTGTCTGGCTCTATTTTCGTTTTTCCCTCAGTTATCGTGACATCGAAGAGCTCATGGCCGAGCGCGGCATCGTACTTACGTATGAAACCGTCCGGCAATGGTGCCTCAAGTTTGGGCAGACCTACGCCAATGAGCTGCGTCGTCGTCGCCCTCAATGTGGCGATAAGTGGCATCTGGATGAGGTGTTTCTCACCATCAACGGCAAGCGGCACTACCTATTAATCTTCATGTTGACTGCTAAGTTGACAATACCATTTGGTGGCCCCTGATTGTTACGATAGAGTCTGTCGTTTAGCCCACACTGCCAGTCATCTCCAGCTGGATCAGGCGGTTCAGCTCAACCGCGTACTCCATCGGGAGTTCCTTGGTGATCGGCTCGATGAAGCCGTTGACGATCAGTGAGTAGGCCTCGGACTCATCCAGACCGCGACTCATGAGGTAGAAGAGTTGGTCGTCACCGACCTTCGAGACGGTCGCCTCGTGGCCGACCTCGGTCTGGTTCTCTTCGACGCGAATGGTTGGATAGGTATCGGTGCGAGCATGCTCATCGAGCAAAAGCGCGTCACAGCGGACATGGGACTTGGTGTGGTGCGCACCCCGGTTGATGCGGACCAGGCCGCGATATGTGGCTCGACCATTCCCCTTCGAGACCGACTTCGAGAGAATCTGGGAAGTTGTGTGCGGAGCAAGGTGCGTGACCTTGGCTCCAGCATCCAGCTGCATCCCATCACTGGCGAATGCCACTGAGAGGATATCACCACGAGCGCCTGGCTCCATCAACAGAACCGCCGGATACTTCATCGTCACCTTCGAGCCGAGGTTCCCATCGACCCATTCCATCGTTGCGTCTCGGTATGCGGCTGCACGCTTCGTGACGAGGTTGTAGACGTTCTTCGACCAGTTCTGGATGGTCGTGTAGCGTACGCGGGCACCTTCCATCACCTTGATCTCGACGACGGCACTGTGCAGGCTGTCGCTTGCATAGGTCGGGGCGGTACAGCCCTCCACATAGTGGACATAGGAGCCAGGAGCGGCGAGAATCAACGTGCGCTCGAACTGACCCATATTCTGGGCATTGATACGGAAGTAGGCCTGCAAGGGAATTTCTACTCGCACATTCTCTGGCACATAGACAAAGCTGCCACCACTCCACACCGCGCTGTTGAGCGAGGCGAATTTATTATCAGACGGCGGAATAACGGTGCCGAAGTGCTCTTTGATGATGTCGGGATACAGGCGCAGCGCGGTATCCATGTCGGTGAAGATCACGCCCAGCTTCTCAAGATCTTCGCGCACCTTGTGGTACACCGCTTCACTCTCGTACTGTGCCGTCACTCCTGCCAGGTACTTCTGCTCAGCCTGCGGAATACCCAGTCGATCAAAGGTGTCCTTAATGTCTGATGGGATGTCGTCCCAGGTTTTCCCCTGCTGCGCGACTGGCTTGATATAGTAGTAGATAGTGTCGAAGTCAATCCCCGAGAGGTCCGCGCCCCACGTTGGCATGGGGCGTTTCTCGAAGAGGGCCAGGCTTTTAAGACGGAACTGCCGCATCCAACTGGGCTCGCCTTTCATCTCGGAGATCTGCTCGACGACCTTCTTGCTCAGTCCCCGCTCGGACTTGAACACATAATGTTCGGCCATGTGGAACCCAGGAGCATATGCCTGCTGTTCCGTACTGTCTACTTGAGTAATCATCAGAATTCACTCCGTCTCATAACTATGTTCGTGCAGGAAATCTATCATAAAGCCATTCGCACTATTCTTCTCAATTGGCGCAAAGGTTTGCCGCTGGTGCATCATTGAATCAATCCGGCAAACCATGAAGACAAATCACTCGTAGAGGCGCGTGAAACCCGGCGGAGATTCCCCCTCTTGGGTCTTACCGGTTCCACTGCTTTGTGTTGGTGTCACCCTCTGTCGCGCTGATGTGCTGTGACAGGGAGTGACACCGCTTGTGGCCGTCAGGCCTATTGTCCTGGCGCGGGGATCACGCCGAGTTGTTGCAACAGGCCCAGCGTGTCCATTTCGAGCCAGTGTTCGACGCCCTTACCGCCCACGATGCGGTTGATGTCGATTGCCGTGACCCTCACTTGCTTGCCGGTTGGGGGAATGCCCATAAACGCACCTTGCTGTGTTCCACGCACAGTCAGACGGGCCACAACCTTGTCCCCTTCAGCAATTAGGTCTTCAACCGTGAAGTGCAGATCAGGGAAAGCTGTCAGGTACATAGTGAGGGTGTGTTTGGCACCCTCGATACCACTCGGCGTACCGGGAGGGGCAGCGTGATCGACCTGATTGGGGGCGATGAATTCGTCGATGGCAGCCCTATTCTTCTTGTTGAACACTTCATCGTAGAAACGGCGGACACTGGCCTGGTTTGCTTCAGTTGACTTGTTTACTTCGGTTAACATGTAAATATTCCCTTTCGGTGTGGTAAGTCAGGGTTGTTCGTGCGGTACGGTCTCTGCACTGGCAGATTACCGTTGTCGTAAGCCTGGCTCCTCGTCAAATCGACAGAGGGGATGTTCAGTGGCATTACTGGGAAGATACAGAAGCAGGGAAATACCGAAGCTGTTCCTGTCGGAAGAAAGAGACATGTGTTTGCTCTTTTTCTTAATTATATTATAGCACAATTATTTAATATTTGTCAAATATATAAAAAATCTGATATTTTAATATAAGAGATATACTCATCTATCTCGAATGATGATACCAGTGTCACCAACATTACTGAGAGACATCACTATTCTCCTCTTGTATTTTTTGCAACAGAACCCATCATTCTCCCTTCGCTTTATCCATAGGATACAGACTACAACCGCCATCGACGAGTAAGACCGCCCCGGTCATATAGCTGGCCATGTCAGAACACAGAAAAAGGAAAGCGTGTGCTACTGTCTCTGGAGGTTGCATATAACCGAGCGGAATGGCCTTTTCAGCGCGAGCGCGATAGGCAGGCTCAGTATCCCATTGATGCTTGGCCATCCCCACTGCCACAATGCCAGGAGCGATGGCGTTAGCACGGATGCCATGAGGTGCAAGCTCGCGAGCAAAGCCACGCATCATGGCTTTCAGCGCTGCCTTGGTGGCAGTGTACGGGGTGATTTCAGGCCAGGGCACATCCTGAACCCAAGAGGTGGTGAAAATGAGGTGACCTGGTATATTGTGTTGGAGCCACCGTTGGGCCGCAGTCTGGGCTACAAGAAATGCAGATCGCACATTCAGCTTGAAGAGCGAATCAAAGCCTTCCACTGGATACTGCTCAATCGGATATGATCCGGCCATGCCAGCATGACAGCACACAATGTTGGGAAGTAAATAGCAGTAAAAAGTATTGACTTTCGGGAGCGTTTATGCTATTCTATCAGCATGAGATTAAGTCAGTATGCGAAAAAGATGGGTGTCCATTATAAGACGGCTTTTCGCTGGTGGAAAGCCGGCAAACTGGACGCCTATCAATTAGACACCGGAACCGTCATTGTACGGGAAAGCTCCCCTTTGCCGGAAACCGCCACCGGCATTGCTTTGTATGCGCGTGTCTCCACACAAGGACAGAAAGCCGATTTAGAACGGCAAGTCGAACGCTTAAAAACCTATGCGGCCTCAAAAGGCTATCACGTCTCCAAAATCGTGCAAGAGATTGCATCAGGGATGAATGATAACCGTCCGAAACTGGCTAAGCTTCTCACTGATGCGAGTCTGGGGGTGATTGTGGTCGAACATCGGGATCGCTTAACGCGCTTTGGCTTTGCCTCCATCGAACAGTTGATGCAAATGCAAGGGCGTCGGATCGAGGTCATGTTCCCAACGGATACCAATCATGACCTCGTAGACGATTTCATTGCCGTGATCACCAGCATGGCTAGTCGCATCTACGGACGACGGCATTCCAAAGAGCGAGCTGAGCAAATCAAAACGTGTGTTGAGCAAGTCATGAAGCGGAGCGAGGATCAGCCATGAAGGTCGTACGGGGGTACAAAACGGAACTCGACCCAACTTGTGAGCAAGACGTGCTGTTTTGCCAGTGCGCAGGAGCTTCACGCTTTGCCTACAATTACGGTTTAGCTCG
>WNGG01012818.1_pt1 | contig 11068 bp, 7 predicted proteins | sample 5400661 | NCBI WGS metagenome assembly WNGG01 (sample SAMN13153372, study PRJNA577476) | soil metagenome | isolation source: 100 cm soil or saprolite under Garry oak tree replicate 1 | place: USA:California | collected 2016-06-15 | reverse complement strand
TGTGGTACGGAAAACTCTCTTTGTTTTCCGTACCTGTCTGTTAACAATGACTGCAGTTTATTGCCTACAGATACGTTGTCGTACCAAACCCAGTTGAGCCGGCGCTCACCTTCTGATAATTCACCTGTAGGCCCTGGAATTAGGTAACAGAGAATTTGAGTATTTCTTCCATGAAAGAATGTGAATTTGTCGGCAAAGAATTGTACGATATCGATTGGCACTTTATTTTCGTCTACCACTCCACGCCAGGCAACATAACCGGCGTATTTTGGATAAACGTCATGAAGCAGCTGTTGGCGTACAATAGAACTAGGACCATCAGCACCAACTAACAGATCACATCTTTCACTATGCCCATCTTCGAACTCTGCAACCAAGTAATCTTTATATTGTTCAAAGCTTGTCAATCTTTTTCCATTATGATATAAGTTATATGGCAAAGCATTCCTTAGCTGTCTGTATAGGGTGTCCCATGACGTCATCCGTTGCAGAGTCTGTTCTTCCCATTGTATGGTGCCCTCTTGCGATAGGTACTGTCTTTTATATGCTGGAATACTTATTGCTTCTTCTGCAGCTATGCCATGTTCTTTTAGAAAATCTATAAGTTCCGTTTGTACTACGAGACCAGCACCGCGACTTTTCATTGCACCTCGGGACCTTTCGAATACATCTACATCGCAATCTACGCAACGCAAGGCTAAAGCGCTACTCAGACCGCCTAATGGCACCGCACGTCTTATGTGCTGTTAATAGCATAGAATAAAGCTATCTTCATGCCCCCTGCGCCGGAACCTAGTCTCTTGCTTCAGATCTATAGTCTAAATTGTATCGTTTAGGTACGACAAATCGGAGAATTTTGCCATTATTTCCTCACACCTTTTAAGTGACTTCTCAATTTTGGTGGCTGCACTGGATTTCTGGACCTAGTCTATTGATTTTACTCTATCAAACCATCTTCTTACACAAATTGCTGCAGATAACGCTAACGATAACTTCATCATACAATGTCAAAAAGGCTAGTGCCACAATAAGAAAAGGTGAAGGAGGAGGAACCAGATCGATCTATTGAACAGGAAATTGAATGTCCGCGCTGCCATGATGTTATGACGTTACACTCTGAATTTGATAGGCTAGGATACTATTGTGAGGAATGCAGCTTTTCGCTTCACCTTAGCCACTAAACTAAACTAAACTAAACTAAAACACAATATATCCGGTCATAAAAAAAGTAATTCGCCTTCCAAGAAGCGAATAGGCGGGACTATGGAGACAGAAAGAATAGGCTGTACTCCCCATACTGGTATTATATATTGTACCTTGCCTTGTCCTTTAGTTGAGAGTTGCCTTACAACTTCACTGCCAACAGTTCCGGTTGCACCTGTTACCAAAATTGTACTTCCGTCGTCCGTAGTCCGAAGTTTGTTCGTAGATGTGGTGGTTTTGATTATGGTTCTGGTTGTTGATGTAGTCTCGCCCCGATATGCCTTTTTTCACGGTTTTGAATATTAAATCTGTCTATATAAGTTAGTATTATATATGCACTTACTGGTGTGTAATCTTTTCGTTGCTTGGAGACCAACGACTTTTTCAGTATTAGTGACATCTACTTTTCTTTACACGTAAAAAAGGTTTTCACCTTTGTCACAAAACCCACCAATTAATGGACTTAGCCCAGGTCTTTTAACTAATAATCCGAACTTGGCTAATCCATTCCGGATTGACAGAGCAACTGCTAGTATGGTAGGTCTATGTGTTGGAAACCATACTTATACGGCTGTTTCTTGTTGAGCTAGCTATCCTCATACACCCACTAATTGAGTTCTGTTGAAAAAGTTCTGCCCTTTCAGCTCACCGAAGGTCACTATTATGACAAAGGCGAATGAGCAAACAAGATGCCCCTTTGGGCTGTTTTTAACAGGATGTTTTTTAGTTCTGTTAAAATAGTAGTTTACTAATGTCATTTTGTGCATCCGGCATTATTGGCTCTGGCAATACCGGCCATATCACCTAAGATCACTTTAAAGGAATTTCAAATTAAATCTGGATTCGGTAAGACGACGGCAAGAGGGGTTTTAGAATTTTTGGTGGGATAGGCCAAATTTCTCGGTATAGCTTTTCATTCTCTAAAGTGGACAAGATGAAACTCGCAATACTTGCACTTCAAAGTGGAAACGACATAGAAACAATTTCTAAATCTTTAAGCTGGCAGGATTTTGAAGCATTCATTTCAGATCTTCTCAAATTGTCCGGATATGCGGCTGAATGCAATCTGCACTTTTCGAAGCCAAGTAGAATGCAAATTGACGTAGTTGGAGTGAAATACAATTCTCAATTAGCAATCGTGGCTGATTGTAAACACTGGAAGCGAAACGACCTTTCATCGATATCATCTTATGCAAGAAAGCAAGCTGAGAGGACAACCAAATTATTAGTCCATAGAAGAAAGATTTCTCATGCCATTCCTATTATATTGACCCTTCATGCGATGGATATAAGATTTGTCGATGGTATCCCTTTGGTGCCTGTAGCCAAATTCAACTCCTTTATTAAAGAAGTTCCACTTTATCTTTCTGAGATCAAAGTCATATCTAGAATTCATGAAAATCTTGATGGATGATCTCCTATCCGACGTTATTTTTAAAACTCATACCCGCGACCGACACAATGATTACTATTTCCTGCATGTAAATATTGTAAAAGTCTATATCAAAAATCTTAACGTCATCAACGCCGTCAGTTATTCACTTCTGTGTCGCAGGTGAGGCAGAAATTACACTTATGGTACCCGCATTCGCATCAGTTAAGAATATGGTCCCTGCTGAATTTACATCAATATCTATTCCTGTAATGGGGCTAACTACAGATGTACCAGGTGGTAGTTCCCATTTATTGATGAATTTACCGTCATTTGTAAACGCCTGTACGCGGTGGTTGCCTGTATCAACTACATACACATTTCCTTGAGGAAATTGAACAGTCATGCCTGTAGGATTATAGAATTGTCCGTTATTCTGTCCAAGTGATCCCCATGTCATAATGAGTTTGCCATTACCATCAAACTTTTCGATACGGTCATTACCAAAATCGGCAACGAAGACATTACCTGACGGATCTACAGAAACACGTCCAGGATTATTGAATTGACTCGGTCCAGAACCAATGGAACCCCATTGAGAAACAAATAAGCCATTACTTGCGAACCTTTCAACACGATTGTTACCAACATCGGTTACGTACACATTTTGCTTAGTCTCGTCCTCGTCAATACCTATTGGAGTATTGAACTGACCAATACCTGTACCAAATGAACCCCAACTCGTTATGAAAGTGCCATTACCAGTAAACTTTTCAACACGCTCGTTCCCCGTGTCAGTTACGTATACATATCCTTGAGTATAATCAAGAGTAATACCTAGCGGGCGATTGAATTGTCCATCACCCGTGCCGAATGAACCCCATGTTCTAATGAATTTGCCATTACTATCAAATTCTTGGATACGATTATTACCAGAGTCAACTACATACAAATTGCCTTTAGTGTCAACAACCACTCCTCGTGGATCATTTAACTGACCGTTACCTGAGCCAGGAGATCCAATTGTCTTTAGGACATTTTGTGCGTTTGTCGGAAGCGACAAAGATCCCAAAAAGACCATTAACCCGATTATTGCTGATATGATGATTATTAGTGCCATGCTATTTCAGATCCTGTTTCCAGTGACCGACGAGGCGTCGATCATGACTGTTTGATAATTTAAAGGGAAGTTAATAAAGATTTTTTCTCTGCACCCTTCGAACCAAATCAGCAACATGTGACATTTCAAAGTAGAAGTAGTACTATTACTGTTTTCTCATCTAACCTTCTTCTTCGGAGTAGTAGAAGAGGAAGGGCTCTACCCATCTTCGGAGGCTGGCTGTCTGCCCCCCAGCCATTTGGTCAAGCTCCTGATGTCAAGCGAACTATAAGAGCGATAGGATATCTTTCCATAGATTACTGGAAACTTGGTTTTTCTATTATCAATCATATCTTTTTATCGTTATAAACACAAGTATACTAAATATCTAAATTTTAGATTATACTAATAGCTCCTCAATCCAGTTGCTCATCATCAAGGCGTGCTCAGGCTGACAATCAAAAGGGAAGATCGTTTAATTCTTGTTGTTTGACTGATCGTCGACCCATAATATTTGTCAACTAGACAACATTTGGTATGGCCATTTTTGTAACTCTCCGTCTTAGTAGTATTGCTACTGCTATCGACACAATAGACACTATCATCGCGGTTAGGAATATGAGGTTGTATGACATTATAGATGGAAAGAAACGAGTTATTCCTCCTATTATCAACATCGATTGATTAGACTGCATATACATTCCTGCTACTGCAGGACCTATTGCGCTTCCTACAATTCTCATAAGCATACTAGTACCCAAGGATATTCCAGTATACTGTTTCGGGGTAGAGAGTATTACTACATTCACTGCTCCTACACTCGTCAATGATAGTCCAGCTGATAGAATCGCAAGGTTCGCAGATATTTCAATTTCCGTTTGATGTAGCATTAAAAGACCAATAAATCCTGCACCACTTATTATAGTACCAATCATTATTGGCCTTAATGATCCCAATTTTGATATTATAAACCCCGAGGTTGGGCCAAATACTAGAAGTACTAGAGCAAATGGTAACTGAACATGTCCAGCGTTAATAGCGCTTTCTCCAAAACCAATTGGAGTAGGGCTTCTTACTAATATCGGTATAGTTTGAAAAACCATAAACATTGATAGCCCAATAATCATTATCAGAATATTTGCTGGAAGTATTGTCTTGTCTAACATCATCTTAAAATCAATCAATGGTGAAGCCGCTCTTCTTTCCACCACTATGAATAATGAAAGTGAAACAACTGCTATTGCTAGAAACTCAATTACAGGCTGAATTGAAGAATTATCGTTACCTGTCTCCAGAAATGTAAGTACAAGTAGAAATGAAGTTATGGTGGCAGCTAATGTTAATGCACCTTTTACATCGATGGTTTTATTACTAGAAATTTTAGTGTTATAGTTGTTATCGTTATTTCTGTTATTCAGATTTACGATACTGGATTTTTTATCCATCTTTTGTTGTAGATGTAAAGGCTGCTGCTCTTCATATTCATTTTGTTTGACATTTATAAATCGCCAGATTACTATCAGGAGTGAGATTGAGACGGGTATTATTGTGAAGAATGTGGCTTGCCATCCAAAATTCTGAATTATAATTCCTCCAACCGATAACCCTATCACAGCGCCTGATGCAAACATCGAAGTAATCACTCCTTGACCGATCGATATCTTTTCTCTTGGAAATTGATCTCTCACAATACTAAAAGCAATGGGAAACATTGACATCCCTATTCCTTGGATTGCTCTAGCAACTAGCATAAAGTATATGTTATTAGCAAAACCTGCAGCAGAAACTCCTATCGTATAAATCGCCAGTATAATAAGCAAAATCTTCTTTTTACCATAGATATCAGATAACTTGCCAGCTATCGGAGTCATAACTGCACCGGAGACTAGGTATGCAGTAAGAATCCATGAAGACATACTATATGACGTCCTAAAGTCTTTGATAAGATCAGGGATAGCTGGAATAAGCATTGTTTCTGCATACATGACCATAGTAGCTACAAGGCTCAATACAGCAAGTACCTTCCATGCATAGGACGGAATCTTTACAGCAGAAGTAGATGTCCCGGAGGTTGATTTATTATAGTGATTAGTATCTTTTTCTTTGGCGGTTACCATTTTTATTACTCACCTCATTGGTTAATCCTTTTTTTATTGCTGTATCAGGTGATGTTACATTCTGATTATTTTTAATACTTGCACAATCAACGTCAAAATGAAGTCTGAGATTTTGCCAAATATTCTCTAGTGCATCTTTCATTATCTTGAGATTTTCGTCTGGTATGCCCTTTAGAGATATTTCCTTTATATTCGATGCACATTGTATCATTTTATCCCATAGATCATCAGCCATTTCTGTACGATAGATCTTATTATTTCGCCTATCGGTTGGGTCAACCTTCCTTACTACTAACTTATCTTTTTCCATCTTATCTATAATGGGAATAAGCGTAGCGCCTTCCAATCCCAATCTGTTAGCTATTTCCTTTTGAGTAAGACCATTTTGATCAACTAACATCACTAGGACCTTCCATTGACCAACAGTTACACCTACTTTTTCCCTTAGCTGAGAATCAAGAGCCTTGACATACGCCTTAGCCGTCCGGTTAATTATATACCCAATATTATTTCCAAAATCATACCTTTGGATCGACATATACTAATGATTAGTATACCAATAAATAGTATATAAAGCTTTAATCGTCTGTCCGATAATTGTGTGGACGAATAAGATGTTTTCAGATTCTCTTTTTGACATTGTATGATTACTCATAAGCGGCCCCAGCTTGTAATATGCCTCATGCATTTGGGTAAATCAAACTAATTGAAGGATAACTTCTATAAGCTGAATAGTTTTCGAACCAACTTATATCTAATCAGGATGAGGAGTGAAATCCCAATAGAATGAGCCAGAGAACGCTGTGCATGACTTGTTGAATTTTACTACAGACAATTAAGTAGGACCTGTCCGCTTCCAGACGGTTTTAAAAGCTGGTCTGGATAAATTAAGTGTTAACTGCGACTTACTTTACTTTCTTTCCGCACACATCACAGTATCTTTCTATTACAGTAAGTCCGCCGCCAACGCTGAATAAGGCTTCAACAGTAGCTAAATTACCACAACTGGCACAGAATTTTATTTTGCCATTATGATGATCATCTTTGAAAGACCTCAGCGATGCAAATGTTTTTTCCATTTTCATTTTGTTATTTTCACCTCATGAGAAGCATCAATTTCGCAAATTTGGCTTATTCTTCATCACATGATAAGGTTGTCATACCCATAAGAACGTACGCACTGAATTGTGCCGTAGGAGGTAGACTACTGATATATGAGGGATCAAATTTTAAATCTGAGCAAACTATCAGAATCATCCCCAAATTGTAATTTGAAACCTCACAAATCTTTGCTTACTGACTATGGTCTTGCCGAATAAAGCACATTTAATTTGAGATTTTCGTCCTTTCTACGAATGATACATTCGAGTCCATGTATTGTCATTGTTAGTCTTGTGTTTATTGTGCTTCACTTATTACCTCCTGTAAATACCGCTTTATATCCTCTTCTCTAAGAGAGAGTTGAATTCCTGTCTCTTACTGCCATTAGATTTGATTTTATTTCTTATATCCTATCACTATCTCAGCAGGTTCAATTAGTGGTCTTTTCTCTATATTTTTAAACCCCGCCTCCGTGAGCATTTCTGAAATTTCAATATAGGAATAACCTCTTCCTTTGCTATTTTCTATTATCATGGTCAATCCCATTAGAGCTGAAGATATAGGGCCAGTTTTTTCGTCGTTAAGTAACCATTCACTTATTATTATTATGCCATTTTCATTAGACAAGCTATCATGTATTTTTTTCAACAAAGTGATGTTTTTATCTTTATCGAATATGTGTATGACATGTGACAAAAATGCTACATCGCAATCGTTTGGCAATTGATCTTTGAAAAAGTCAAATGTCATTGTCTGAACTTTATTCTGCAAGTTGTACTGTTTTATATATCCATCAGCCACTTGGCATACAGGTTTAGAATCCAACACTACAGCAGACATATTATTAGGACTATTCGCTACTACCTGTATCCCATAAACCCCTGAACCTCCTCCAATATCCATCATCTTTTTGTGGTTTGAAAAATCAACATTTTTGGCTAATGCCATTGCCGGCGCAATACTAACTCCATGCATAGCATGAGTAAATTTTTGTAGTTGTTCCACGTCTTGATTCGATTTTGCTTTGTCAAATATGCTTTCTATATCTTCTCCTTGTCTTTCTCCAATGGGCTTGTTTGTCTTGAGAGCTTCTGAAAGTTTGTCCCATCTTTTGTATAGACGTTCGTCAAACATAGCTATGACATCTCCTATGTAGGTAGATTTACTCTTGTCAAGAAACATTGAAGATACTTCAGAATTGGCGAATACTTTTTCTCCGTTCTTATTCTTGTTTACTTTTAATAACCCAAGTGATACAAGTGCTGTAGTAAATGCTTCTGCGGGTCTACTCTCCTCAATTCCTATTATGTTTTGAAATTCTCTCATAGTCATAGACTTACTATCGCTATCTTTTTGATAAGCTGAAATTTTTGTAAAAACGCCCAATTCTACTGCAGTCATTAGAGTCTTAGATACCCAAAAGCCAGTAGCCATTTGCATTATTGGCGATGGAGATATATTATTAGGAGGAGATTCCAAAGGTGACATGTTTTATCTTTTAGTATTTTAACTACGGCAGTAATTAAGTATTAGTTAAGATACTGATGTGCTGTATCGAAGACCTTATCTTATTGTCTCCTCCTCCTCATTAAATCAAGAAAATAAGACTTAGTTTGTTGCGTTATCCTGTTTGACTTATCATAAAACAATATTATAACCGGTCAGGAAATATATAATGAATCTAGATCTATGGGATCAACGTGAATTATTGCGTCAATGTAAAAGAACATGATATCTTTTAACTTCCCTTCCTTGAAGTAACGGCAACCTCTTCTCTTTTATTTTTTCTAGACACCATTACTTCTGTATGGATAGGCTCTATTCCTACGGTTATGTATAAAGTTCTTCTCCATAAGTTGCCTACGAAAATAATTCAGGGACTAGCACCCTGATCCTCTACCTCTTTTATTTGGATATCGAAAAGAGATAGGATTCTCATATATTATATTAAATGCTCTTCTTGATACTGCTATTACGGGAGAGAGATCTACAACCGTAAGATCCGGGTCAACGCCATTAGTCCCGGTCCGATAGACACACCGAGCCTCAGAGGGTTTGTTAGTGGCTTGGGGCAAAGTGATGAGCAGTTCAAGACGAACCTCGTGAGCACCGTGCGATGGGGAGGCAAACTAACTACAAAGGTCATACTAAGTTAGTTTAGTCAACTACATTAGTAACCAGTAAATTCTTCAATCTTTATTCTTTCTTTTGGAATGTGTAACTCATCTTGTAATAGCTTTTGCATGGCTTTTAGCATGCCAGGAGGCCCACAAGAATAAAATATTGAATTCTTTATATCATCATCGCTTAGATACTTGGTTAACATTGCTTCATCGATTCTTCCTCTTTCTCCCTCCCATTTGTTACTAGAGGATATTTGTTCTCGTTCCTGCCCACTTTCCTCTTCACTAATAGTGTAGATAATTCTTAAATTTTTATTTGAATTTGCAGATGCATCAAACTCATTTTTATAAAGTATGTTTTTTTCATCTCTATTGGAATCAAACATTATTATTTTAATTGGCAGTTGTTTATCTGTAGCATACTTTATCATACTTCTAAATGGAGTGACACCTATGCCACCCGATAGAAATATTGCAGGCTTAGAATAGTCTTCATGCAAAACAAAATTTCCCTGGGGTCCTCTTACCTTGACTTTAGCTCGTTCTTCTAATGACGAAAGTCTTTTTTTGTAAGGTGTGTCTCTAATTCTAGTGCTAAGCATAATAAAGTTCTCAGTTGGAGAAGAAGCAATTGTAAAATGCCTAATTGGCCCTTTAGGATCATTATTAACTCCTCCTATATCAAAAAAGGCATACTGTCCTGCTGTGTAATCCAAGGAACTTTTATCATTTCCTTGATCTACTTCTTTTTGTTCATTTTGCTTAGTAAACTTAAACGACATAATATCAGTACCTTCAAACTTTTGCTTCTCTACTAATGTAAGCTGATATATGGAAGAGGCTGCTGGCTGCTTCTGATCTTGTTGTTGTTGCTCTATAGTTGTTATCCGTTTCTTAACTAGTATATTATTGCCTTCTACCTTTACTTCATAGACTGGTTCTGGTGTATCTGCAGGAGGGTTTTTCACCTCTCCTGTTCTTACATCAAATTTGGAGCCATGCCAGGGACATTCAACTTCGTATCCCTCAAGCGTCCCATCAGCTAGAGGACCACCTTCATGCGTGCAAACACTGCCAATAGCAAAGTATTTGCCCTCGACATTAACGATACAGATATTTTCACCACCAACTTCAACCTCCTTCAACTGTGAACGCGGGATATCCTTTGTATCGGCAACCTTAACAAATTCCTCACTCAATACGAAGACCATTTTCAAGTTAGAATCTAAAGTCTATATGCATTTTGGTTTGACAAATAATACTAATCATATATTGCCATCATATGTGACGTTAGTAAATCTTCAGAAATGAATTCACCTCTATAGAACTGGTTGACAAGATCAAAGAGGCAGACAGACTTAGGATTCAATGAGGAATCATCTACTCTATTTGTCAACTCTCAGGTGTCCACACATTTGAACTAGGACTTTGACAAGATTGGATTTGCTATTCGTTTTTCTGATTTCTTCTAGTATTGGTTCTGCTTAATGTTAATTCCCTTCTTTGAAAGTTATTCTAATCACCTTTTTAGGTTCCCTCTTCTTCTAGTTTCTTCTCTCGTTCTTCTTCTTCCTGTACCTTTTTCTGTTCAATAGCATCCCGCATTTTGTTAGGCTCAAATTCACTCGACTCTTTGGCTATCTGCTTTCCACTCGCTAAATATGCGTAATGTGTCGAGTTTGTATTTATTATTCCTTCTCTAGAATCGATTATTTGCTGCATCAACTCTAGGCGTATTTCTTGTTCTTTTCTTTCCATCTCATCGGCCATCTCCCTGTCGTATCTATAGCTGCCTGATTCTTCAGGCGTGGGTATCCATCCAGGACCGCAATCTATCTGTTCCGTACAAGTTCCACCATGACTACGGACACCAAAATGGTTGTAAGGGCCCAAATAACTTATCGGATTTAGGACAGTTTCAAGCTCCTTCACTGTGGGCCTTGGATAAATACTCAGAAAAGTAGCGCATAAATCTGTTGGTGCAATACTCATTCCTGTTTCGCCAAACATAGTGGGATGTGATGTTTCTACAGATTCGATTCTGAGCAAATCT
>WNGG01017400.1_pt1 | contig 11069 bp, 2 predicted proteins | sample 5400661 | NCBI WGS metagenome assembly WNGG01 (sample SAMN13153372, study PRJNA577476) | soil metagenome | isolation source: 100 cm soil or saprolite under Garry oak tree replicate 1 | place: USA:California | collected 2016-06-15 | reverse complement strand
TACTACCAACTGAACCGGGAAAAAGAGGCAGCTATTATCGCCTGGCTTCAATCCAAGTAATCCACCGCACGTGGGTCTTTGGTCGGCTCGGTGACCAGATTCGCCGGGGATGCCGGCCATTTAAAGGGTTTGTCGAGTTTTTCCGCCGGACTGTGAGTGATTGGGAAATTGAGGACATGGACCTGGCCGAAGCTCAACTGACTCGAATCATTGAACAGATTGGCGCGCGGAAACTCGCCCTTTCTCTACGGCCCTCTTAACCGATCGACGAACCAATTTATGAAAACCAACCCTTGGCTTGCTTTGACACTCACCCTGTTTTTGTTCTGCGCGCGCGGACAGATTCCACTCCCGTTGCCAGCCAACGGTCCTGTCGTTGTAGAGGCTGGGCCACACCATCGCATCTGGCGAACAGTGGCGGTCGATGAACAGGGACAGACCCACATCGGTTCGTTCACCGAAATCGCCACGGGCTTAAACTACTTCGATCCCGTCACCAAGCAGTGGCAGGAAAGCCGCGCGCAATTCCAAATCGCCCCGGACGGCTCGGCAATTGCGACCAACGGCCAGCATCAAGTAATCCTCAGCGCAGATATCAATTCAGGCGGATCGGTCGATTTGCTCATGCCAGACGGCCAACGCCTCTTGAGCAATCCGATGGGTCTGAGTTTCTTTGACACGGCCAGCGGCATGAACGTGCTGATTGCCGAAGTCACTAATTGCATTGGCCAATTGATTGGTTCCAACCAGGTGCTTTACGCGAACGCATTCGACACGCTCAAAGGAGCCATCCGTTACACCTACACCAGAGATGGCTTCGAGCAGGATCTCATTCTCTATGAAAATCCCGGCTCCCCAGCCGACTACGGGTTGAACCCGGCCACCACTCGGCTGGAGATGTACACCGAGTTTCACAATCACCCAACGCCGCAGTTAAGGACTCACCCGCCGGCGAATGGTTCGGAAGATGAAACGGTCAGCTTCGGCCAGATGCAGGTCGTCCGGGGAGCGTCTTACGTGCTCAATGACGTGCTGGAGGCGGTCGGCGTGGAGAAAACCTGGGCGCGGATCGATGGTCGCCAATTCCTCATCGAGTCTGTCAACTACAATGCGGTTCAACCGTTGCTCGAAAAGGTTCAAGCCAGTGCTGGTCGCGCCACGAAGACCCGAGTGGCCAAGGTAACTTTCTCTGAGCGCCGCCAATTCGTCTCTCAACTTCTGAGGACCAAGAAGAAAGAGTCGCGCGTGGCCCGCATCACGCCGGCCGGCTCAAGCCCGAAATCGGGCTTGGTTATGGACTATTTGCTGCTGAATACCAGTCAAGCCAACTACACTTTTAAAGGAGACACGACATATTATGTGAGCGGCATTGTGAACCTGAGCGGCACTACTATTCTAGAAGGAGGCGCCGTAATTAAATACACCAACAACGCGCAGATTAACATAACCGGTTCAGGAGCCATACTGAGCTGCAAAACTTCCTCCTATCGGCCGGCCATATTCACATCCAAGGATGACAATTCAGTCGGAGATACCATCAGTGGTTCTGATGGGAATCCGAGCGACAGCTACCACGCGAATGTTGCCCTCAATTTTGATTACTATTCGTCAGGTTATCCAGCCAACCTGCAGTACGTTCGCTTCACGTATCTCAACAACGGCATAGGCTTCTTTGGCGGCACCGGCCACGTCCTCAGTCACGCACAGTTCGCTTACTGCAACAGCGCGCTGAATGTCTATTACACAGACTATTCCCTGCGGAATGTCCTCATCGCGTCGGTGAACAATGTGTTTAACAATTCTGCCTCATGCAGCGGACGCGGCGAACACCTGACGATTCACTCGGCCAACAATATGTGCAGTTACGGCGTCAGTCCGGTCACGCTTTTTCTTACCAACAGTGTGCTCGCTGCGGTATCAAATCCAGGATCTTACAGCGGCAGTAACAACGGCGTGACCAGCACTGACACAGGCGTCTTTCAATCTGCCGGAGCGGGCTACCACTACCTGGCCAGTGAAAGCCCTTACCGGAACGCGGGTACAACGTCCATCAATAGTACGCTTCTCTCTGAATTGAAAAAGAAAACCACTTATCCTCCGGTGGTGCTCACGAGCGACTTCAATGTGAGCACAACACTGTCGCCGCAGGTTCAAAGAGACACGGACACCCCGGATCTTGGCTACCATTACGACCCATTGGATTACTGTTGGAGTGGCCTTAACATTTTAAATAATGTCTCAGTGACACTGACGAACGGCGTTGCCGTCGGTCTTTACGGGACTCAGGGGACGTTGCTGCAAAATGCGTCCAAACTGATCAGCGAAGGCACTCCTTCCGCCATGAATCGGCTCACCCGGTATTCGACCGTGCAGGAGCAGGCTGTCATTTGGGGCACCAGCGGGACCACGTTCTCGATCTTCGCTTTCAACGGAAGCATCACAACCGGACCGGAAGTGCGGCTGGCCTTTACCGACGTGTCGCTGCTGGCGGCCCCCATCAGCAAGCGCCGGCTCCTTTACAACGGCGGCACCCGCAGCACGCTGTCGTTGCAGGATTGCTGGCTGCGCGGCGGCTAAGTTCAATTCCCATCACCGTGGCGCTGACCAACAATCTCGTGCAATGCTGTTATCTGGACCTGTTCACGTCGTATTACGGGACGCCGTTTCAACTCAATTTTTACTCCTACAACAACCTGTTTCAGGGCGGCACCCTGTCCCTTAATTACGGCTATACGTACGGCACCTGGGCGATCACGGACAACCTGTTCGACACGGTGATGGTATCGTTGACCCAGTACGACGAAACGCCGTTGTCCGCTTCGTATAATGCCTACAAGAGCACAACTTCGCTTGGAGGATCGAACAACAAGACTTTGACGACATGTGATTACCAGACAGGGACATTAGGAAGCTTCTACTAAACGACCACGGGCGGACAATTGAGTTCTCTAATCGACGCCGGCAGTAGAACAGCCGAAGCGGCTGCCCTGCCCCACCATACCGTTCGCGTGGATCAAACTCAGGAAGCCGCCACGCAAGTCGATATCGGCTTCCACTACCTGGCCGTGGATGCCAATGGTCAACCTGTTGACACTGACAATGACGGGATTCCGGACTGCAAAAACACTGCCTTGGTTGCTCATTGGCGTTTGGACGAGCAAAGCGGGACCATTGCGACCGACTCCTCGGGTTACGGCCACACGGGCACGCTCGTGAATAGTCCCACCTGGATGTCCGGCCTGGTGGGAGGAGCGCTGAGTTTCGATGGGGTGAACGACCAGGTGACAGTTGCTGACACGAGCGCCTTGAGGATCACGGGAGACCTGACGATTGCGTTCTGGATGAACAAGAGCGCGCACGCCACAGATTGGGAGCGTTTGGTTGGCAAAGGCAACAGCCTCCGCAACTATGGGGTCTGGCTCGAGCCCGGTTCTGGGTCGCCCGGCTCCGGGGCACACATACTATTCCAGCAGCTCGATTTGCTCAGCAGTCGCCAGTTTGGGGTTGGCTGCTGGTATCACGTTGCGGTCGTGGTGAGCGGCAGCGCAGCTTACATTTACATTAACGGTGCTTTGGACGTTTCGGGCACCCGCACGGGTACGCCAGCGGTATCCGCCGATCCGCTGACTCTCGGATACGCGGGTTACCTCGCGCCGTTCGCAGGGCTGTTGGATGAAGTGCAGGTTTACAAACGTGCGCTTAGCGGTTCGGAAATTCTCGCTCTCGCCATAGCGCCAAACCGTGCCCCGACAGTCAGCGCATGGCCGGATCAAACTGTGATTCTGCCGAACCGAGCGAATTTCTACCACACAGAGACCGACGACCGGCTTCCCCGCGGCCATAGTTGCGAAAGTTACCTAAGTATAGGCGCATACAAACTAAGTGGACCCGGGGATGTAATCGGTTTTCCTGGGATCGATCAGGGATGGGCAACCTTCAGCGAACCAGGTGCCTATGTCTTGCGAGTTGAAGCGAGTGATGGGCAGCTATCTGGTCACAGTGACATCGTTGTCAACGTGCTGAGCAGTTCGACGGTCAATCAGCCGCCCGTCGTGGATGCAGGAAGGAACCGGTCGGTCATAAAGCCCGCTTCGGGCGGAGCGCAGATTACTTTGGAAGGGTTCGTAACGGACGACGGGTTGCCCTCAGGTAGCAGTCTTTCTATCTCATGGGCTGTTGACGAACAACCGACTGTCGGTGCCGTGACGTTCAGTGATGTGACTTCTCCCACCAGTCCAGCGGTTCTCACAACAATCGGCCGGTACGTGCTCCGACTGACAGCGGATGACGGCTCGGGAGCGATCAGTGACACGGTTACGATCAATGTCTGCCAGGAGGAAAGAAAACCGAGGGACATAATGTTGCTTGCAGAGCATAGCCGCTACGCGGAGTGGACTCCGGAATTGAACTATGCCTTTCGAAGAGCGAGCCAGTTCATCGACTTTCTCTCGCCCGAAACCGATAGAGCGGGGCTGATCAGCTATAGTGCATTGTCGTCGTATTCCGAAGTCTATCTGCAGCATGTTTTGACCCAGGATTTGCAGGCGGTAAAGAATGCGTCGCCGTGGCTTCAAACGATAGACAGCACACTTGCAGTCGCGGACGCAATTCGTGCCGCCACGATTGAATTGACCGGGCCCCGACGAAATCAAAATGCGTTACCAGTGATTGTTCTTTTCAGTGCGATGGGGGAGAACACACTTACGCCGTGGATTGACAAAGAGGATGCGGTTGCAGCGGCAAATGAGGCAAAAGCCAAGGGGATACAAATTGTTTCTGTCGGGCTCTACAAGACTGCAATCCCCGTTGATCCTGCCACACATGCCATAGCAGAGGATACCCTCAAGAAGATCGCATCGGACCCCAGCGCGGACTATTACGCAGTGATCGGATTCAGCACCGGCATACCGCTGGATGTGAAGCAAAGTTTTCAAACGATTGTTGATCGCTTCTGTTCCTCGAAACGAATCGGCGTGGAGGCTGGAGTGCTTCAAGGCGGCGGCACCGTAAAAGATCCCACAATCGCACGGCCTTCCAACGGAAACGTAAACTTTCAGCTCACTGTTAGCGCCACGAGTCCGTTTCCCCCGATAACTTATCAGTGGCAGCTCGTCACAGAATGGAGTGCAGGTCCGGCTCAGATTAGTAATCCGGCTCTGCAATCACCAACGGTTTCGATTTCGGGCGCTCCCAATCCTGGTACCTACATCTTCCGCGTTACCGCGACCGATTTCACCGGCGTGAGCGGGACGGCTCACGTGGTAGTGAAAGTGACGTCACTCCCAGTGGATGATTTGGTTGTCATCGAAAAGGGGAGTGAGAATGTGCTGCTGGCTCCACTTCAAAATGATCCGAACAATGCGTTGTACAAGCTCGACATCTGGCTTCCGCCAGATCTCGGTGGAACTGCGGAGGTTACTCCCGATGGGAAAATGATCACCTACACACCCGTGGCTAACTATGACGGTACCTTTGAGTATATCGAATATTACTGGACGGATCTGAACGGGCAGCCCGTTTTTGGTGAAGGCGGAGAATTTTTGATCGGTCAAATCAAAGCGTTCATCAGCCCACTCAACGAACCCCCGGTGGCGCGTGACGACCCCGATTATATCGTCGCGCCGAGCAGTGGTCCAACACAGCTTAATGTGTTCCAGAACGACAGCGATGTGAATCCAGGGGACAGAGGTTATTATCCGTTCAGAATTGTCGAGGTAACGCAGCCGGAAAACGGGCTTGGTTCTGTGACCTTCGACCCAAACGAACCATACTACGTCACCTACACGCCGCCGGGCAGCGGAGCGACGGGTGTCGCAATGTTCACTTATACGGTGCGAGACACTTACGGTGCGCTCTCGAAGGCAACGGTGAGAGTCACAGTCAGTGACAACCCGCAGCTATTCGCTCAAAAGGCGAAGGATGACGTTGCTGTCGTCCTCTTGAGTGAGACCGTCAAATACATCGACGTCCTCGCCAACGACCTGCCTCAAGGCCAACCGAATACAATTGTTTCGCCGCCGGGTGCTGTAACCCCTGGCAATGCCGGAACGGCAACAGTGGCGCCGGTTGACGATCCGAACAATCCATTCGGCCGGCCTGCGATTAAGTTCAATGTCAACGACCGGTCACTACCAGCGACCTTCAGCTACCGCCTGTTTACAGGCAGTAATCCCGATCATCAGGCGACCGTCACTGTCGGCTTCGAGGTGAATATGAACAACCCTCCGCACGCGGAGATCACCAAGATCGACAATCAAGCCGTCAATACGGAAGCCCCGCCGATCGTGAAGAAAGGAATCGTGCAAATCCATGGAGTGGCAGACGATACGGATGCGGCGAATGTCGTCGTCCGTCGCCTTATTGTATGGTCAATGGAGGACGATCAACTTGTTGCCGAAGCCGAGTACGTCGGAAAAGTTCCTGCGTTGCCGGACGGGTCGGGCGGATATCTCGGAGACCTCGATCTGACGAAAGTACCGGACGGCGCGTATCGGCTCCAATTGATTGTTGCGGACGATGGCGAAGCCACCATCAGCCTCGGCGGCAACGATGCGGTCGATTGGCAGTATTTCTTCCTCCAGAGTCCATTCAAGCTCGGTCGGTTCTCGTTTACGGAGACGGATTTGTCGATCCCCGTCGAAGGAATGCCGATCACATTTGCGCGCACGTACGACAGTCGGGACCCGGCGGTCGGCGACTTTGGTCCGGCGTGGCGTTTGGCCGTGGGGGGCGGGAAACTGACCAAGAACGGCATTCTGGGCAAAGGATGGGCCGAAAGCGGCACTTGTGCAGTTAACGCCGGTCATCAGGTTGTCACGATCGAACTCGATAACGGCGAGGTTTTCAAATTCGTTCCGATACTGGTAAACTGTTCAGGCGGCACCGCCTCCGGGGTCGCTTTCGACCTGTTCTACGGACCGGGCGGTTCCACACTTGCCGTTCAGAATTATCCGGAAGGAACAGACCCTCTCTTTGTGGTTCCAAGTCAGACTGGGCAACCGGGCGAGATGGACATTTGGGACGTGGCTACCGAGCTTTTCGATCCCGAGGAGTTCAAACTTACCCATCCCGATGGCCGGACGTTTACCTTCCGGAACGGGCGTCTCGTTGCCTTCAAAGACAGGAATGGAAATGAGATCACCATTGGCACGGACGGGAGTATTAACCACTCAAAAGGAAAATCCGTCCGAGTTCAGCGCAACACGGATGGTCTTGTCACAAAGATCGTTTCGCCCAGTGAATGGTCCGGTTCTCTGGATGGTTCCATCGGAACTGTCCTCTATGAATACGCGCAATACGGCTCGACCAAGTATCTCGCCCGGGTCAAGCGTCTGACTGACAAGTCCGACCCGGCCAATCCCAAATATCAGACGACCACCTATGTTTACCCATTCCAGGCGCAACCGCCCGTCGACTTTCCGCCGGGCCAGGAACACTATATTACCGAGATCAAAAACCAACTCGGTCTCGTCGTTCGAAATGAGTACGACGAAGACGGCCGCCTGAGCGCCACGATCGACGGGAATGGCAATGCAACAAGGTACGATTACCACGACGGGCTCACTCAGTTCTTCAGTTCCGCGGCGAAAGGGAGGACCACGATCACCGATGCCCTCGGCCACTCGACGATCCATGAGTACGACCGGCTCGGAAACATCGTCTTCACCCGCAATGCGCTTGGGAAGGACATGCTGCACACTTACTATTACGATACCCTGGACCGGACTCAGTGGGAGATCGAGACCGATCCACTGGGCAATAGCACGCGGCGGGATTACACTTACTACGGCGACTCGGACGTCATCAACACGCTCACCGTCACTCTCCCGCACGATCCCGCTCTACCCGACTCGGCTTTTCGGACGATTACCACTTTCAACGATCGCGGCCAGCCAACCCAGGTAACGGACGCGAACGGAAAGATTTCGACAATCCAGTACGTGGAAACATCGGACCAGAACAGTTATCCCAACGACTACGTTGCTGCGCTCGGCAAGATCAAGACGATTACCGACGGGGAGCAGAACTCGACCACTTATACTTATCCCGCGAACAAGATGCGCATCACTGATGCTCTGAGCGTCACTACGGAACATGAACTGGACACCTATGGTTACATCAGCAAGACCACGGTCAAGAATAGCAGCGGCGTTCCCGTCGTGGAGACATGGTTTACCTATGATCTGAACGGCAATCGACAGACCGAGACGGTGATTCGCAAGCTGGCGAACATCAGCAACTCGGACAAAGAGAAGCTGGAAACAACCTACAAGTATGATGCAGCCGAACGTCTCGTCGAGACGGAAACGCGGATTCAGACCTTGAACAGCTCAGGAACGGGTATCGCGCCATATCCGACTCTGACCCTTATCCCGAATCCCTATCCGAAGATCACCTACGACGAAGCCGGCCGAAAAAAGACCGAGACGAGGACGCGAGCGCTGCAGAACGGTTCTCTCGAAACTCAGGTTACACAGTATGATTACGACTCGCGAGGAAACCTGATCCGCACGACCTTTGCCGACGACGAATTTGAGGAGTCATCCTATAACACCGTCGGTCGCCTCGAGACGAGAACGGATCGCGCGGGCCGCGTCACGACGTTCACCTATGACGAGGTCGGGCGTTTGAAGCAGATCCTTCATCCGGATAAGACGACTACCAGTACTGATTATGACGACGCTGGCCGAGTCAAGAGCACGACCGACGGTCGCCGGCTAACGACCACTTACGGCTATGATCCCGCCGGGCGCCGGAGATCGGTGACTGATGCGGCTCAGAAGGTGAGCCAGTACGAATACGACGGCGTCGGGAACCTTAAGACATTCACTGACGCGCTTCAGCGGGTCACGACCTATCGGTATGATGGCGTCAACCGGCGCACGCACGTCATTTTCCACGACCAGACGGAGGAGGTCACGACTTATGACGCCTTTGGCCGCCAGAAGACCGTTACGGACCAGGATGAAGTGACCACCTCTTACGATTACGACGAACTAGGCCGAATGAAATCAGTGACGCTCGCGGCCGGCCGGCCCGACGCGACCACGACCTCCTACTTCTATGACGAGGTCGGCAATCTCCTGGAAACGTGGGACGCACTGCAGCGCAGCACCAAGTTTACCTACGACAGTTTTGGTCGAAGAACAAAACGCGTCCTGCCGCTGCAACAGTTCGAGCAGTTGTATTACGATGAAGTGGGAAATCTGAAGTCGCGTATGGATTTCAACAGCAAGACAACGACCTTTGAATACGACCCGATCAACCGCATCGTCAAGAAGTCGCCCGACCCGAGCTTCAACCTGGCTCCGGTCACATTCACCTACACGGCCACCGGGCAGCGGGCCAGCATGAAGTATCCCATTGGCGCGGGCCTCGGGACCGAAGAAGTGACTTATCATTATCTGGATTCGGACCGGCTCTGGAAGAAGATTACACCGCAAGGCACGATCACCTATGATTATGACGACGCCGGCAATCTCAAGAAACTGACAACCTCTCGCGGGACTGTGGTCGGCTACGAGTCGGATCCCGTGAACCGGCTGAAGAGCGTTACGGACGACACGATCGGCACGACCCAACGGACCTCTTACGACTACGATGATGTTGGCAATCTAAGAGAGGTGATTTATCCCAACAACCTGGACGCTTCTTACCAGTACAATTCTCTGAACCGGCTCAAGACCATGACCGTGGCTCCAACCACGGCTCTCAGCAGCCCCGTGGCAACGTTTGAATACAAGCTGGGCAATGCCGGGAACCGCACGGAGGCCAAGGAATTCATCAACGGACCCGTGAACCGTACCGTGACTTACGCGTACGATCCGCTCTACCGATTGAACAGCGAGACGATCACAGGCACCGCGCCCACGGGCTCGATCACTTACGACACCTTCCCGGGTTACAACTCCACCGGTTATGACAAGGTGGGCAACCGGAGGTCGCGAACAGTGAATCTCACGCCGGCCGTCCCAGGGTTTGATTCCTCGAGTTCCCTGTACGATAACAACGACTGGCTCGACACCGACTCGATTCCAAGCAACGCGAACCCGAACTACGACCCCAACGGCAATACGCTCACTGAGACGGGCGTAACCGGAACGTTCAGCTACGACTTTGAGAATCGTCTGACCGGGCGCAGCGGCGGCGGCGCCACCATCCAGGTCGTTTACGACGGCGACGGCAATCGGGTGCGCAAGTTGGTTGATGGAGTCGCCACTCACTACCTCGTTGATGATCGCAACCCCACCGGTTACCCACAGGTGATCGAAGAATCCGCAAGTCTCACCGGTGTGCCGGACCGCGCGTATGTCTACGGACTCGACTTGATCGCGCAACAGCGACGCTCCGGCGGCCTTTGGATCAGCAGTTTTTACGGATACGACGGCAACGGGAACGTGAGGTTCCTGACGTCCACCGGCGGCAGCGTCACGGATACCTATACTTACGACGCTTTTGGGACGATGCTCACCTCGACTGGAAGCGGGACGCTCAACAACTATCTCTACGCCGGGGAACAATTCGATGCCCACTTGGGCTTCTACTATCTCCGCGCCCGCTACCTCAACCCGAACACCGGTCGGTTCTGGACGATGGACAGTTTCGAGGGCAACAACTCGGAACCGCTATCGCTGCACAAATATCTCTATTGTCACGCGGACCCAGTGAACGGCGTTGACCCAACAGGGCACGAGTTCAGCGCGATCGGCATCGCGGTTGCGAATGCAGTCGGAACTGTTCTTGACGCGTTTTACAACGACGGGGTGATTAATGGCGGATTCCTCATTCAAGATTCGCTGCTGGAGTCTCTAAAGCAGCAGACCGTTGCGGAACTTTTCGTGGAAGCACTGACAAGCGATGTACCCATTGACGATCCGGTTGCCTACGTCAGCACTAGGTTGCAGGAAATGGGCGTCCCGGCTAGCGATGCTGAGGCGTATGCGTTTCGGGAATATTTCGACTTCGCAGTTTTGCCCTTGATGCTTGATGAGGCAGACTACGTGGACAATGATTTGGACCTGCAGGATCCTGATGAAGCTGGCTTCCAGTGCTTCGTTGCTGGGACAAAA
>WNGG01003032.1_pt2 | contig 11069 bp, 9 predicted proteins | sample 5400661 | NCBI WGS metagenome assembly WNGG01 (sample SAMN13153372, study PRJNA577476) | soil metagenome | isolation source: 100 cm soil or saprolite under Garry oak tree replicate 1 | place: USA:California | collected 2016-06-15 | reverse complement strand
TCGAGCACCCGCGCGGCGAGCGAGTCGGGCGTGTCGTCCGGCCGGACCGGCACAGGCCACTGCGCGATGATCGGCCCGTGGTCGTACTCGTCGTCCACGTAATGGACCGTCGCGCCCGACACGGCGGCGCCGCTCGCGATCACCGCGGCGTGCACGCGGCGTCCGTACATCCCGGCGCCGCCGAAGGCGGGGAGCAACGCCGGATGGATATTAATCAGCCGCCAGCGGAAGCGCGCCACCACCGTCGGCGGAATCCGCTTCACATATCCGGCGAGCACGACGAGTCGCGCGTCGCCCAGAGCCGTGAGGACCTCGTCCGCGCTGGCGGGATCGGCCAGCACGGTCGTGAGTGCGCCCGCCCGGCGCGCCCGCTCGAGCGCTCCCGCGTCCGGCCGGCTCGAGATGACGCGCGTCACGCGCGCGGCGCGCGCATCGCGCAGCGCGTCGAACAGCGCTTGCAGGTTCGTGCCGCTGCCCGACACCAGCACGGCGACCGGGAGGGGAAGGGGGGCGGGTGGGGAGGGAGTCACCGGTTGCAGGGGGCAAGCGACTGCGGCTTCGCGCCCGCCGTGACGCTGAGCGCGAACGCGCCGGTGCGGAACTTGTCGCTGCTCGTCACCACCACGTAATAGTCTCCGGTCTGGGGCAGCCGCGCAGTGAGCCGCGCGTTGCAACTGCCGCCCGAATCGTCGTCCTGGGGCCGCTCGCGCTCGAGGCCCGGGCCGAGCAGGAAGACGTAGGCGTCGAACACGTCGGACACGAGGTCGATCGTCACGGTTTCGCCCGCACGGGTCGCCCCCAGCCGCCACTGCTGCGCGTACGTGCTGTCGGCGGGGAGGAGCGGATCGCGGCGCGTCAGCGAGTCGCGTACGGTCTGGCCCACCGCGATCGTGCCCTTGGGCGCCGGGCGCGCCGAGAGGACGGGGTGCGGTGTTTTCCCCTGCGCCCCGATGGAGCGCGCTGCGAGCGCTAGCACAGCGACCAGCATCCAGGGTCTCATGCCGCTGCGCAATCTGGGGGCGCCACGAGGGGTTGACAAATCTGGAGGGCACGGGGCTCGGGATTCCCAGGCTGAAGCCTGGGCTTGGCACGACACTGCCCTTAAGGGCAGCGCTGCGCCGAGCCCACCCTTCAGGGTGGGAACGACGAGCCGCGCACGATCAAGTCCGCCGCGGCCGCCAGGTCGGCCACGACCGGCACGCCCAGCGCGCGCGCCTGGGCGCGATGCGCCGCGCCGTGCCCCGTGGCGACGAGCAGCCCCCGCCCACCGAGCGTACGCGCCGGCTCGACGTCGCTCAGGCGGTCGCCGACCCAGTACGACCGCGCGAGGTCGATGCCCAGCGCCGTTTGCGCGTCGCGGAACAGCTTCACCCCCGGCTTGCGGCACTCGCACGGTCCTGTGATCTCCGGATGATGGGGACAGTAGTACGCTGCGTCGAGGTGCGCGCCGTGCGCCGCGAGCAGCTCGCCGAGCCGGCGCTGCACGGCGGCGTACGCGGCCGTATCGTACAGGCCGCGCGCGATCCCCGACTGGTTCGACACGGTCACGACGAGCCAGCCCGCCTCGTTGAGCCGGTGGATCGCTTCGGCTGCGCGCGGGAGCAGGCGCACCCGGCCCGGCTCGTGCAGGAAGCCGGGAGAGGGGTCGTCCACGATGGTGCCGTCGCGGTCGAGGAACACCGCCCGGCGGCCGTCAGGCATCGAGCGCGGCGCGCACGGCCCCTGCCACGGTCTCGAGCTGCTCCGGGAAGATGGTGCGAGGATCGAGCAACACGTGGTCGCCGGCGATGCGGGGGATAATCGGGGGCTCGCCATCCCGCAACCGGGCGGACAAGGTGTCAGGTGTCAGGTGTCGGGTGGTGAGCCGCACGAGCCACGTCGGCAATTTTGCTCCGGGGAACGAGCCGCCGCCCACTTCGGATTCGCCGGCGACGAGGTCGGCGTCCTTCCCTACGCCTTGTTGCAACGCCTCTCCGCGTCGACGTATCTGCGCGACGTCTTCTGTCAGCATTCGGAGGACTGGAATCTCCATCCGAGCTCGCTCCGGATCTCTGTAGAGGGCCAGCGTCGCCTCGAGCGCCGCCAGCGTGAACTTGTCCGAGCGCACGGCGCGCGCCAGCGGGTCTTTGCGGCACGCGTCGATCGCGGCGCGCGCGCCCAGCAGGATGCCTGCCTGCGGGCCGCCGAGCAGCTTGTCGCCCGAGAACACGACGGCGTCGACCCCGCTCGCCAGCCCCTCGCGCACGCCTGGCTCCCCACTCAAGCCCCAGGGCGCGAGATCGAGCAGCAGGCCGCTTCCCAAGTCGTACAGACTCGCGACGCCCCGGGCACGCGCCAGCTCGGCGAGCTCTGTGGCGGGCACCTCGGTGGTGAAGCCCGTCACCTGGAAGTTCGAGCGGTGGACTTTCAGCAGGAGGCGGGCGTCAGGGGTGAGGGCGGCTTCGTAGTCCTTCCGGTGCGTGCGATTGGTCGTGCCCACCTCCACCAACTTCGCGCCGGACCGGGCCATGATATCGGGAATGCGGAAGGCGCCGCCGATCTCGATCAGCTCCCCGCGCGACACGATCGCCGCGCCGTCTCGGGCCAGAGCGGAGAGCGCGACAAGCAGCGCGCCCGCGGCGTTGTTCACGACGAGCGCGTCCGGCGCCCCGGTCAGTTCCACGAGCAGGTCGCGACATAGTCCGTGGCGTGAGCCACGGGTCCCTCGCGTCAGATCATATTCGAGATTCGAGTACGATCCCGCGATGCGGGCCATCGCCGCGATCGCGGGCCCTGCGAGCGGCGCTCGGCCGAGGTTCGTATGCAGCACCACGCCCGTCGCGTTGATCACGGGCTCGAGCGACGGCGCCGCCAGCCGATGCACGCGCGCGAGCACGGCGGCGCCCCAGCCCTCGGCGGGCGCGGCGCCACCGGTGGTGCGCGCTCCTTCGATCGTCTCCCGTACCGCGCGCACCACGACGCTGCGGGGGTGCGCCGCGACGAGCGCCGCGATGTCGGGTTCGGCGAGCAGGGCCTCGACCGCGGGAAGCCGGCGACGCGGATCGGTCATGGCGGTTTGCGCGCTCCCGCCGCCCCCTTGGTGGTATCGCGGGCCACGGGCACCACCAGCACGCCCTGCGCGTCCGCCGCCACGCCGCTCAAGTTCGTCGCTCCGTGGATCCGGACGAGGTACTTGCCACCCGGCGCAAGCGGCCGCGCGGTCTGCACTACCAGCCGGTCGGATGGGACAGGCCGCTGCTTGAGAAGTTTGCGGACTCGGCTCGTATCGACACGCGCCGCGGTGTCCCGCGGAGCGGCAGGGCGGCCCGGAGCGGCAGCCCCCGGAGCGGCGGGTGCCCGCTGGGCTGCTGCGGAGGGGGCTGCCGCTCCGAGCCGCCCCGTCGTATCGCGCTTGGCGGTCGTGTCGCGGGCCTTCCGCAGCGAATCCGCGACGGCGCGGGCGCGCGCCTGGATCGAGTCGTACTGCGCGGCGCCGTACAGCGTCCGCACCGGGAACGGTGTCGTATCGGGGAGCGCGAACACGCGCACCTGGGCGGTGTCCACCGGCCGTCGGGGATCGAGCGCCGCCGTGAAGGTCAGCCGGAACGACACCGAGTCCACCGGATCGACGCTCTTCACCCGCGGGCCGACGCTGTCGTGCACGAAGGCCCACAGCAGCACGCTCGCGCTCGTGTCCAGCCTGACCGTGACCGTGTCGTACGCCTCGCGCTGGTCGGCCCGCCGGTTGTTGTTCTGGTCCTGAATCGCCTGGAGCAGATAACGCCCGGGCGGGACGTCGCTCAGCTGGAAGTCGCCGGCCGAGTCGGCCACGGTGACGTACGCGACGGTGTCCGGGAGGGGCGCCGCGCGGATCACCGCCTGTCCCAGGGGGCGCTGCTCGACCCACAGCAGTGCCGTCCCCGCGATCGTGGCGGTCGGCAGGGCGGGGCCGGTCGAGAACACGATCAGCTTCGTCCGCTTGGTCGCGTTGCGCCGCAGGTCGAGGATGCCGGGCAGGAGCTCGAGGTGGTACACGCGGTTGGGCTTCCAGCCTTCGTTGGGCTTCACGTGGATCGCGCTGCGGTGCCACGACACCTTCACCCCGCCGGCCACGGGCGACAGCACGACCTGGCGTGCCAGGCCGCTGATGGCACCGGTGCCCCCTCCGCGTCCCCCGCCGCCCCCGCCCCCGCCACCCCCCGCCATTTCGTCGATCACGTCGTCGAACTGGATGACCGCGTCGTCCTTGAGCGCCGGCACGACCGCCCCGGACTCGGGGATCGTGCGCACGACCTGCGGCGGCGTGGTGTCGGGCGGGCCGCCGGGTGGCTCGCCCTGGTTGGCGCAGGCGCCGCTCCCGCCCCACCCCACGGCGATCAGGAGCAGCCGAGCGACTTGAGCTTGTCGGCCAGTGCCTGCCGCTGGTCGCGCCACGCTCGCTCCTTTTCGCGCTCCTGGGCGACCACCTCGGCGGGGGCCCGCGCGACGAAGTTCTGGTTGGTGAGCTTGGCGGCGAGGCCGGACAGCTGCTGCTCCAGCCGCGTCAGTTCGCTCGACAAGCGTCGGCACTCCTGCCGCACGTCGATCGCGTCGGCGAGCGCCACGAACACTTCGCTCCCGTCGGCAAGTACGGCATGGGCGCCGGCACCCCCGAACCCACCGTCGAGATCCAGGTCGGAGAGCTGCGCCAGACGGACGATAGTCTCCCGTTCCCCCTCGAAGGCGGCTCGGATCAGGTCCGTTCTCGGCTTGATCGACGCCGCTAGACGGATCTTCGGAGCGATCCGGTATTCTGCGCGAATCATTCGAATCTTGGAAATGGCTTCCTGAACGCGCGTGAACTCGAAGGCCGCTTCAAGCTTGAGCAGCTGCGGCGGCACGGTGGGCCACGCTGCGGTGACCAGGAGTTCCTCCGGACGACGCCCGGGTAGCCTCTGCCACAGGTCTTCGGTGATGAACGGCACGACCGGATGGAGCAGGCGAAGCACCGTGTCGAAGCAGAAGGCGAGGACAGCCTGCGCGGCGGCGGCGTCGCCCGCCGCGAGGCGCGGCTTCACCGCCTCAACATACCAGTCGGCCAGGTCCTTCCAGGCAAACTCGAAGCAAGCCTTGGCGGCCTCATCGAGGCGAAATGTTTCGAGTTGGTCCGTGGCCGCCACGATCGTGGCATAGGCGCGGGTCAGGATCCAACGATCCGCGAGGGCAAGCGCGGAGAGATTCAATTTCTCGATCGACTCCACGTCCTCCGGCAGCTGCGCCAGGATGAACCGCCCGATGTTCCAGAGCTTGTTCGCGAAGTTGCGCCCGGGAGCGAACGTGGTCTCCAAGTCGCTCGGGTCGAGGATCACGTCGGCGCCGAGCGAGCTGCCCGCGATCAGCGTCCAGCGCAGCGCGTCCGCCCCGTACAGCCGCACGACGTCGAGTGGATCGATGCCGTTGCCGAGCGACTTGGACATCTTGCGGTGTTGCGTGTCGCGCACGGTGCCGTGCAGGTACACCGTCGAGAACGGCCGTTCCCCGAGGAAGTGGTACCCGGCCATGATCATCCGGGCCACCCAGAAGAAGAGGATCTCGGGCGCGGTCACCATCGTGTGGCCGGGATAGAAGCGCGCGAGGTCGGGCGTCCGCTCCGGCCAGCCGAACGTCGCGAACGGCCAGAGCCACGACGAGAACCACGTGTCGAGCACGTCGGGGTCCTGTTCCACCGGGCCGCCGCACTTGCGGCACTGTTTCGGGTCCTGCCTGTCCGCCCACTGCTCGCCACACTTCGTACAGGTGAACACCGGAATCCGGTGTCCCCACCACAGCTGCCGCGAGATGTTCCAATCGCGGATGTTGTCCATCCAGTTCACGTAGGTCGCGTGCCAGCGCTCGGGCACCAGGCGGTACTGCCCGTCCCGGTACGCGGCGAGCGCCGGCTCGGCGAGCGGCTTCATCTTCACGAACCACTGGTCGCTGAGCCGCGGCTCCACCACGGTCTCGCAGCGGTAGCAGTGGCGCACCGCATGCCGATGCGGCTCCACGCTGCCCGATCTCGAAGTCGCTGGCGTCGTGTGCCGGGGTCACCTTCACGAAGCCGGTGCCGAACGCCGGATCGACGGCCTCGTCCGCGATGATCGGGATCGCGATGTCGGTCATCGGCAGGCGCGCGGTCTTGCCGATGAACGCCGCGTGCCGCGCGTCCTTGGGGTTCACGGCGACGGCCGTGTCGCCCAACAGCGTCTCGGGCCGCGTGGTCGCCACCGTGAGATACGGCCGCGGGCCGCCCTCTACCGGATAGCGGATGTAGTACAGGTTGCCGGTCTCGTCCTGGAACTCGGCCTCCTCGTCGGACAGCGCGGTGCCGCAGTGGGGGCACCAGTGGATCACCCGGTGGCCACGGTAGATCAGACCCTCGTCCCACAGACGCACGAACACTTCCCGCACCGATCGCGAGTACGCCGCGTCGAACGTGAAGCGGGTGCGGCTCCAGTCGCACGAGCAGCCGATCACCTTGAGCTGCTCCAGGATGGCGTTCCCCGTCTGGCGCACGAACGCCCAGGTCCGCTCGACGAACTTCTCGCGACCGAGGTCGACGCGGGTCTTGCCCTCCTCCGCGAGCAGCCGTTCGACCACGTTCTGCGTGGCGATGCCGGCGTGATCGGTGCCCGGCAACCACTCTGCGGCACGCCCGCGCATCCGCTCGAAGCGGATCAGCACGTCCTGGATGACGTTGTTGAGCCCGTGACCCACGTGCAGGATGGCCGTGACGTTGGGCGGCGGGATCACGATGACATACGGCTCATGCGGCGAGTCGGCGCGGGGCGTGAACACCCCGCGGTCGAGCCACCGCTGGTACAGCCGGCGCTCGACGTCGTGCGGGTTGTATTGGGGCGGCAACGCGAACCGGGGCTCGGGCATTCATTATTATAGACAGGACGGGGAAAGACGGGGGACGACGGGGAAGGTAGGCGAGCCGACCGGTTCCCCGTCCTTCCCCGCCCTTCCCCGTCGTTCTAGAATACGTTCCCATGCCCGACGAATCTCCGGCGCTCCCCACGAGCCGCATCGCCCGCTGGCTCGCGACTGGGCTCCTCATTCTCCTCATGGTCGCGCTCTACTTCCGCGACGGGCGGCGCCTCCTGCCCCTGACGGCGCCTCCCGCGGGCGTCCCGGTCCCCCCCCCCCCGGCTGCTTCGCCTCCGTCCCCGCCGGGGACCGCCCAGTCGACTCCCTGACCCGATGGCCGCCGCCGAGATCCGTGTCACGCTCCCCGACGGGAGCGAGAAGCGACTGCCCGCGGGCGCCACCGGCGCCGACCTCGCCAAAGCAATCGGCCCCGGGCTCGCCAAGGCCGCCCTCGCGGTGCGCGTGGACGGCCAGGTGCGCGACCTCGCGCGCCCGCTCCCCGACGGCGCGAAGGTCGCGATCGTCACCGACAAGGATCCCCAGGCGCTCGACGTGCTGCGGCACTCGTCGGCGCACGTGCTCGCCACGGCCGTGCGACAGCTGTTCCCGCGCGCCAAGATCGGCTTCGGTCCGCCCATCGAGGACGGCTTCTACTACGACTTCGAGGTGCCCGCGCCGTTCACGCCCGAGGACCTGGCGCAGATCGAAGCGAAGATGCGCGAGGTCACGGCGGCGGACTACCCGTTCGTCCGCGAGGAGGTGGACCGCGCGGCGGCCAAGCGTCGCTTCGCCGATGATCCCTTGAAGCTCGAGCGCATCGACGACCTGGGGCCCGATGAGGTGATTTCGATCTACACCGACGGCCCCTTCGTGGACCTGTGCCGCGGCCCGCACGTGCCGAGCACCGGGCGCATCAAGCACTTCAAGCTGCTGCACGCCGCCGGTGCGTACTGGCGCGGCGACGAGCGCCGCCAGATGCTGCAGCGCATCTACGGCACGGCGTGGCTCAGCAAGGACGACCTCGAGGCCTACCTGCGGCGGCTCGACGAGGCCAAGAAGCGCGACCACCGCGTGCTCGGCAAGCAGCTCGACCTGTTCTCGATTCAGGAGGACGTGGGCCCCGGCCTGATCTTCTGGCACCCGAAAGGCGCGATGATCCAGTTTCAGCTGCGGCGTTTCATCGAGGACACGATCCTCGAGCGCGGCTACTCGTTGGTCTACACGCCCAACGTGACCCGCGAGGAGCTGTTCCTGCGCTCGGGGCACCTTCCCCTGTACGCGGCGAACCAGTTCCCGCCCATGGCAGCGGGGGAGGGCGAGTCGGAATCCGTACGTTATCGGGTGAAGCCGATGAACTGCCCGATGCACATCCTCATCTACGCCGCGCAGCAGCGCAGCTACCGCGACCTGCCGATCCGCCTCGCCGAGATCGCCAATTTGTACCGCAACGAGCGCTCGGGGACGCTGCACGGGATGTTGCGCGTGCGTGGGCTCACCATGGACGACGCGCACATCTTCCTGCGCGAGGACCAGATTGAGCAGGAGATCTTCCAGCTGCTCGATATGGTGGAGCTGGTGCTCGGGAAGACCTTCGGCCTCTCCTATCGGCTCGACCTCGCCACGCGGCCCGACAAGAAGCTGGGCACCGACGCGACCTGGGACCAAGCGGAACGCGCGCTCGAGCAGGCGCTCAAGCACCGCGGCGCCACTTACCGCATCGACCAGGGCGGAGGCGCGTTCTACGGACCCAAGATCGACATCAAGTTCAACGACGCCATCGGGCGCGAGTGGCAGGGGGCGACGATCCAGCTCGATTTCGAGCAGCCCGAGCGCTTCGGGCTCGAGTACGCGGGTGAGGACAACCGGCCGCATCGACCCGTCATGATCCACCGCGCGATCTTCGGCACGCTGGAGCGGTTCGTGGGCTTTCTGATCGAGCACTTCGCGGGCGTGTTCCCGCTGTGGCTCGCGCCGGAGCAGGTGCGCGTGCTGCCGATCTCGGACGTACAGGCGCCGGCGGCGCGTCAGCTGCGGGAGCGGCTCGGCGCGGCCGGCATCCGCGCCCAGCTCGACGAGCGCAACGAGACGCTCAATTACAAGATCCGCGACGCCGAGACGCACAAGGTGCCCTACATGGCTGTGGTGGGGCAGCGCGAGGCGGACGCGGGCAGTGTGGCCGTGCGGGTGCGGGGGGAAGGGAAGAAGCAGGTCGTGCTGCCGGTGGACGAATTCCTCGAGAAACTGAAGGAAGAGGTTCGCACGAGGGGCCTGACGCCGCTAATTTGAGAGAGAGCATTCCCCCGGGCTTGCGCCCGGGGTCAGACTAACCCCGGACGCAAGTCCGGGGTGGAAGGACGCAAGATGAGTAGTGATCAAACCATCCCCGTCATCCTGTCTGCTTGCCGCACACCTGTCGGCAAGTACCTGGGCGGGCTCGCGCCGATCCCGGCGCCGCGCCTCGGCGCGCTTGTGATCAAGGAAGCGGTGCGGCGGGCGGGCGTCGACGCCGCCCTCGTGGACGAAGTCATCCTCGGCAACGTGCTCCAGGGCGGTGAGGGCCAGGCCCCGGCCCGCCAGGCGGCGATCCACGCCGGCCTCCCGGGGACGATCCCCTCGCTCACGGTCAACAAGGTCTGCGGCTCCGGCCTCAAGGCCGTGATGCTCGCGGCCCAGGCGATCAAGGCGGGCGACGAGCAGTGCGTCGTGGCGGGCGGCATGGAGTCCATGTCCAACGCCCCCCACTACGTGTACGGGATGCGCGGCGGCATCAAGGCGGGGAACGGTCAGCTCGTGGACGGCATGATCCACGACGGTCTGTGGGACTCGTTCTCGAACACCCATATGGGGAACCTCGCCGAGTACACCGCCAGGAAGGCGGGCGTCTCGCGCGAGGACCAGGATCGCTTTGCCCTCGCCAGTCACCAGAAGGCCGTGGCGGCGATGGAGGCGTGCCGCTTCAAGGCGGAGACGGTGCCGGTCGAGATCCCCGGCAAACAGGCCCCGATCGTGGTAGACAAGGACGAGGGCCCCCGCAAGGATACCTCGCTCGCGGCGCTGGCCGCGCTCAAGCCCTCGTTCGAGAGGGACGGCACCGTGACGGCGGGGAACGCGCCCGGCCTGAACGACGGCGCGAGCGCGCTCGTGGTGGCGTCGCTCGCGTTCGCCCGGGCGCACGGCCTCGCGCCACTGGCGCGGATCACCGCGTACGCCACCGGTGGCGGCGAGCCGAAGGATCTGTTCTTCGCCCCCATCGTCGCGGTGCAGCACCTCATGGCGAAGGCCAAGACGACGATCGCCGACTACGATCTGATCGAGGCGAACGAGGCGTTCGCCGTGCAGGCGCTCGCCGACGGGCGCGCCCTGGGCTGGGACTGGGACCGGGTGAACGTGAACGGCGGGGCGATCGCGCTGGGACATCCGATCGGCGCCTCGGGAGCGCGCGTGCTCACGACGCTGCTCTATGCCTTGAAGGAACGGAAGCAGGTGACCGGCCTCGCCACCCTCTGTCTGGGTGGCGGCAACGCAGTAGCCCTCAGCGTGGAGATGCTCTGATGCGGGAGTCGTCGCTTGCCTTCGCGCCGGCGCATGTGGCGCTGCGCCGCACCGCGGCCGTGGTGCTCGGGGCGACGGTCGTCGCCGCCGCCGCGCAGATCTCGATTCCGCTCCCGGGCACGCCGGTGCCCATGACGTTGCAGCCGCTCGCGGTGCTGCTCGTGGGCGGCCTGCTCGGTCCCGGGCTGGGCTCGAGCGCGTTGATCCTGTACCTCGCCCTGGGCGCCGCGGGTCTCCCAGTGTTCACGCCTTACGGCGTGCCCGGTCTGGCGCGCCTCCTGGGACCGACCGGTGGCTACCTGCTCGCGTATCCCGTCGCGGCCTTCGCGGTCGGGAAGCTCGCACCGGACGGCCGGCGGTTGGGGCGACTGGCGCTCGCCGTGCTCACCGGGCTGCTGCTGATCCACCTGGGCGGTCTGGCGCAGCTGCTCATCCTCACGGGCAGCGGCGGCCTCGCGCTGCGACTCGGCACGCTGCCGTTCATCCTGGGCGACCTGTTGAAGCTCGGGATCGCCGTCCTCATTCTGAAGCCGACCCTGACTCCCCTGCGCGCGCGCCTATGACGGCGCGCGTTTCGTTTGTGGGGCGCGCGTGAGGGTCGCCGTGGTGGGCGCGGGCACGATGGGCCACGGCATCGCCCACGTCTTTGC
>WNGG01010659.1_pt1 | contig 11070 bp, 10 predicted proteins | sample 5400661 | NCBI WGS metagenome assembly WNGG01 (sample SAMN13153372, study PRJNA577476) | soil metagenome | isolation source: 100 cm soil or saprolite under Garry oak tree replicate 1 | place: USA:California | collected 2016-06-15 | reverse complement strand
TGCGAGGAGAGGAGTTCGATCCAGCCCGAAGCCAGGAACGATTTCGAGTGGCCATGACCGACCATGCATCGATGATTTTGCTGCCGTCGCTCGTGGCGAGCGTACGGAGGGCAGCGACTCACGTAAAGCTAGAAGTGTCCGCGTGGCGAGCTCAAAGTTATGAGGAGGTCGCGGCAGGGAGAATCGATACGGGTCTCTGTGCAGAAGAAGCGCCCCCTGCCCTGGATAGCGAAGTGCTCCTCAACTTAGATTTTGTTTGTCTCGTGGGCTCCGCTCTGCGGGTTCGCGTTCGTCGTTTTACGTTGAAACAATATCTGCAATTTCCGCACGCGATGGTCGAGATTCGGGAGGGGCAACAACCTTTAGTAGATCGCGCTCTGGCACAGCTTGGTACAAAGAGGCGCGTCGCTCTTACTCTTCCATTCTTTGTGCCCGCGATCTTTGCCATCGCCCGAACCGATTTGATCCTCACTGTGCCTCGCAAGTTGGCACAGATCACCGCTGCGATGGCTGGTGGACACATCGTGGAAGCGCCTCGCGAGATCAAGTCCTTTCCATATTTCATGGCCTGGCATCCGCGACTCACTATCACGGGCAAACAGGAAGTAGCCGATTACTTCCTGCTTGCCGACATCCGCAAGTAATCTCGTCCGTCACTTCACTGATCCTCAATTTCTGGGCCACGAACGGTACATGTACGGGAACCCGACTATATGTCTCCTGGTACCAGGGCGGCGCTTCCTAAGTCCGCGTTGATGAACAGCGTTCTGCGGGCGCACTTCCAGTCTCTTCGGGAGAAGCCATTGATTACGACAACTATTGTTTGGAAAGAGATCTGAAGACTTATCGCGGCCGGATAATCAATCGTGACCAGCCCACTCGGTCTGCAGACTTGGCGGCCGCATTAAGGTTTGCATCACCACGCAATACTGTTCTGTTTTCTCTCTCAATCCACGCAGTTGTTCCGGGGTTGCCTCAGGCGCAACAACATCAAAATCAAGATGAATACTCTCAAAGCCGACGGGCACATCTTTTGATATGCCAAGGGTGCCTCGAAGATCCAAGTCTCCCTTCACCGTGACCTCAATGCGTTCGGTTGGTATGCCCATAGCGGTGGCTACCATCTGACAGGTGATCTGCGCGCATGCCGCCAGAGCTCCAAGCAAAAGATCTCCGGAACAGGCACCGGCACCTGCGCCCCCCACTCCCTTGTGGGCCTCGGCATGGTAGATGGCACGCCCTATATCGACCGAACATGTCACCGGAACATCCGTTTGCCCGCCTTTGGCCTGGAGAGTGATTTTCGAGGCATTTGGGTCATTGTGGTATTGCTCTTTCAGCGGCTTCTGAAGCGATCGAAGATCCATGGCAACCTTCATTCTCATTCTCCTTATTCTTCGGCCATTGCTCACTGACCGGGGCGGCTTCGCCTAAATCAGGTTGAAGCCCTTCCATCTGCTTGCTAGGATATATGCACATCAGGGAAGGCCCATGCCGAAATTCGTCATCGAACGCGAAATCCCGGGAGCCGGAAGTCTATCCGACGCCCAATTGCGGGAAGTCTCACAAAAGTCGGTCAACATCCTGAGGGCAATGGGCCCCGAGATCCAGTGGCTCCATAGCTATGTAACCGGCGACAAGGTGTACTGCGTCTATCTCGCCCCGGACGAGGCGACCATTCAAGAACACGCCAGGCGCGTAGGCCTTCCTGCCAATCGCGTCTCCGCCGTGCGCCGGCTCCTTGACCCGGCAAGCGCGGAGTAAGCGCTTAAGCTTCCGCTGGCATCCTGATTTCCATCGCCATCAAGATCAACCCGTCTTGCGATGCGCTAACCCGAAGGAGATGCAGCCTCGTGCATCAGCGCTTCTTCAATAGCTTTCTCGACTGGCAATGCCCAACCTTCTAACCAAGACGTCATGCCTACAGTGTCAGTCAATGCCTGCCGTGCCGGGTGCAGGCTTGCTTCCAGTTTGGCTTGTTCCGCCGCGGTGAGCGGAGCGCCGATGTTCTGACGTAACGCTGCCGCTGCTCCGGCCAGCCGCAGCGAACGATCTGCTTCCAATTGAGCAGCGGCTGAGCACGCGAAACATTCCAAGAGGCGGGCAATTCCGCGCTTATGTCCTAGCTCCTGGAAATTCTTTATGCTTTCTCGGTACATCGTATGAGCGGTAGTATAGTCCCGCTGTTGTCTCGCCAGACTGCCCAGATCGGCCAGCGTGCCAGCAATGCCCCAACGATCACCGAGCTCTCGAAAAATTGATAAGGCCTGTTCGTACAATGTCCGCGCGGCAGCCGGGTCACTTTGATCACGGGCAATATCCCCCTGATAATTCAGCGACCAGGCAACACCTGGCCGGTCCCCTATTCCTTGGAAGATTGCTGAACACTCCGCGTGCAGCGAGCGAGCGGTACCGTAGTCACCCTGCAATTTGGCAGCATCCGCGAGATTGCTGAGAGAACGAGCAATGGCCTTCTGGTCGCCCAATTCTCTCCACAGGCGCAGGCTTTCTTCGAACCGAGAGCGCGCAACTGGGACGTCACCCCGGTCTCGAGCATTAACCGCCAGCGCGTTTAGAGAGACGGCGGCACCCTGGTCGTCATGCAACTGACGAGCGATGTCCAGACTTTCCTGGATGAGCACATCCGACGCGGGGTAATCTCCCTGCTCGACTGCCAGCACACCTGCGGCGAAAAGAGCTCGCGCTCGCCCTTTGGTGGGAGCTGCCGCTCCTGCGAGCTTCAGCAGCTTGCCCAGCCTGTCCCTGCCTTCGGCGAGATACTCACGGGCCTCCCAAAAGCGAAATAAGGCGGCGCCGAGACGCAGACCCCACTCCGCATCTCCGATGTCTGTCAGCCGCTCAAGTGCCGCGCGAAAATTGTCATTTTCGACCGTCAGGCGTTCCAACCAGATCGCCCCACCCACGCCACTTTGCTCGGGGGCCTCTTCTTCTGCCAGCACCAGGCAATAGGCGGCGTGGGCACGCTTCGTCGAGGTCTCCTCCCCGCTTGCCTTCAGTTTTTCCAGAGCGTACTCACGAATCGTTTCGAGCATCACGAACCGCGATTCACCCTTCGCTGACTCGACCTGCTGCACCAGGCTCTTGTCCACCATGGATGCCATACCGTCGAGCAGGTCCAAATGGAGATCTCTGTTGGTGTCGCATACCGCTTCCGCGCCTTCCAGAGTGCATCCGCCCACGAACACCGGCAATCTTCGGAAAAGCTTCTGCTCGGCAGGACTCAGCAGGTCGTAGCTCCAATCCATGGCAGCACGAAGTGTCTGCTGTCGGCGCGGCAAGTCCCGCGCGCCGCCGGTTAATAGCTGCAACCGGCTCGCCAGGCGTGTTCGCATCGAAGAGGGCGGAAGAACTTTGACCCGTGCGGCTGCCAGCTCGATGGCGAGAGGCAGACCATCTAACCGAACGCAAATCTCGGTGACAGAGGCCGCATTCTCTTGGTTAAGCTCAAAGTCTGGCTTGACCGCGACGGCGCGCTGCACGAACAGCGCCACCGCCGGGTATTGCGAGAGGACATCAACCGGAGGCATGGCCAGCGAATCGGGCATCGCAAGCGGCGGCACCGGAAATTCATGTTCTCCGTACAAGTGCAGCGCGGCGCGACTGGTTACCATGATCTTAAGATTGGGACCCATGGTCAGGATCTCTGCCACGATAGGTGCCGCTTGAACGAGGTGCTCGAAGTTGTCCAGCAAGAGCAGCATTGGCGCGCGCAATGAATCTTGTAAATTCTGCTTGAGTATTTCGAGCGGCGACAGACCTCCTGCCTCCCGGATCCCCAACGCTTGAACGATCACGGAAGCGATCAGGCCTGGGTCGCTTAGCGAGGCGAGCGAAACAAAATGGGTGCCACTCGGAAAACTGTCGACAAGGCCGCTCGCCACCTGCACCGCGAGCCGCGATTTGCCGATCCCACCTGGACCGGTGACCGTGACCAGGCGCACATCCTTACGCAACAGGAGTTCTTTGGCGGCAGATACTTCTTTCTCCCGCCCCACAAAGCTGGTCCGCTGCACAGGAAGATTCGGTGGGCGAATCACCACCTGCTTCAGTGGCTTCTCCGAGAAGGGGTCGCGTATGGCTGCAACTTCCGTTGCTAGGTCTCGACCCGGGATCTCGCACGCAGCTTTGACCACAGCGATGAAGCGGTATCCGCGGCCGGTGATGGTCTGCACGAATCGCGGCTGCTCGGGGTCGTCCTTGAGTACCTGGCGGATTTTGCGGATGGCGGCGTTGATACTGTTGTCCGTGTCGAGGAAGATGTCCCTGCCCCAAATCCGTTCGATGATCTGGTCGCGGGTCACGAGCTGCCCTCTCCTCTCAATTAGGAGGAGTAGCAACTCCACGGGAATCCGCTCCAGCTTCAGAACTCGGCCGGCACGGCGCAGTTCGTAGGTGCGCACGTCCAAGTCGAAATCCTCACCGAATCGGATCGAGTCTGACAGTCTGACTGGGTCGGACGCCACCGGTAACAACTCCCACACGCGGGCATAATTCTACATCGGTTGCACCGTACCTCGGCAGGCCCAGTATTTTCTGCGGCTTACGAATTCATTTGGCTTAAGCCAAGCTTAAGGCGTTTGCCATGGTCAACCCACGTTGGTTGCCGCAGTATCGCGAAGTGACCTTTTTCCTCCGTTACAGGTTTTCACCACAGTTCTCGCTATAGGAGGTGAGGGGCAAGAAAAACAGGCGCGGTCGGCTCGAAGGCCGTGACCAAAATTCAAAGGAGAAAATCATGACCACGCGAATCGGGACTCGGCTTGGATCCATTCTGTTGCTGATGGCCGCAATGGCTTCGGCTCAGACCGTACAGCGAGTGAAGGTCACCGTACCGTTCTCGTTTGTTGCCGGAAGCCACAATCTGCCTGCCGGCGATTACACCATCGAACTCAACCACGAGAAGGGGACACGATGATCCTTCGCTCGGAAGACCGCTCCGGGAACAGTGTCTTGATGTTGGCGAACAACAGCGAGCGGGCGAACCTCGGCCAGAGTTACGCGATCTTTCAGCGCTACGGTTCGCATTACTTTCTGGCCGAAGTGTGGAGACAAGGCGCCGGCCAGACCCTCATTCCGGGAGACCTGCAACGAGAACTGGCGAGCAAGCGGCCCACCGTGGAGGTGGCCAGAGTCGAAGTTCGACTCTCGCCTCGGTAAAGTGCAGTTTGGGGAATTCCGGGCGGTATCGTCTTCCGCCATTCCGCCCGGAACCTCAATCGATCTCGGCCCATTCACCTGCCGCTCGTCTGACTACGCTCAGACGCAACGGCAAGAAGTCTTTCACAGGTGGGCGCAATTTTGCGTCCGCTACACCGCACCTGGGCAAGCCGATAATTTTCTGCAGCTTACGAATTCATTTGGCTTAAGCCAATCTTAAGGCGCTCGCTATGGTCAACCCGCGTCAGTTGCCGCAGTATCGCGACGTGACGTGCTCGAAGGTTAGCACTAGCAGGGAGTCCGGTCCGATGCCAGCAGCGCTTTCCCGAGCACAATTCCTGAACACCCTTAGGAGAACCAAAATGAAAACTCTAACAGTAAGTCTCCTGGCAACGTTCTTCGTCGTCGCCCTGACGGTTAGTTTTATGCCAGGTGGCGCGATGCATGCGTTTGCACAAACCCAACCACAGGCAAGAACCGCGTCAACTCAAGGCAGCGGAAATCCAGCAACCCCCGCGCAGGTCGTGGCCTTGGACGAATGCGATCCGAACACCTTCAATGCAGCGCTTGGACCTAACTTCTGCCATAACGTCGCTCTTGCCCCGCTTGGATTCGCCACCACGCTGTCCGATTTGTTTGCCAAGGCAGCCGCTGGAACTCCCGATCCAGGCTGGGACTTCGAACCTGACACACTCAGCATCAAGAAGGGAACTCCTGTTATCGCGGTCGATCAGGGCGGCGAGCCTCACACCTTCACCGAAGTGGCGCAGTTCGGAGGCGGTTTCATACCGGGGCTTAATGCCGGACAGGACACGGTCCCCGAATGCGTAGGCGGTTTCGCGAACGTCGCGGTGGCCAAGACCCGAATCCTTCAAGGCAGCCAGCTCCAGGTCACGGGTCTGTCAAAGGGTAAACACTTCTTTCAGTGCTGCATCCACCCGTGGATGCGCGTAGAAGTCGACGTGAAATAGCCAGTAGCAAGCGATGGCGTGAGCCGGACATCCACGAGCGTCTGGGAAAGCGCTTCGCCAACGTGCCGGCTGCCCCACCTTTCTTGCGCACTTTGCGAAAACGGTGGGGCACCCGGCGACCTCATAAGTCGTGCAGATATTGGTAGTACCAGCTGTCCGCTAGGACCATACATAATAAGGAGAAATGGAATGAATAGCGTCAAAGTAGCAACTGCAAAAATGCTTGTAAAGACTGTCAACGGAGTCGCGGTTGACGACCTCTTTAACACCATCGATGCCATCAAGGCCACCCCAGCCATCGCAAAATTCAAATTCCGCATTCGCAACCAATGGGTGGATGCCGGCCAAAACTGCTCGACCGCAGACACCTTTTACGGTGCTGGCCAGGAACAATCACGACCGAAGCCGTTTGTGCTGGAGGCCGATGAGCCCCCCGTGCTGCTCGGCAAGGACAGTGGCGCTAACCCCGTCGAACATCTGCTCCACGCCCTGGCATCTTGTTTGACTACGTCCATGGTCTATCACGCAGCGGCGCGCGGCATTCACATCGAAGAAGTCGAGTCCTCTTTGGAAGGCGACATTGATCTGCACGGATTTCTTGCACTCGACAAGAAGGTTCGCAACGGATACCAGGGAATCCACGTCAATTTCAAGATCAAGGCCGACGTGCCCGACGAGAAGTTGCAGGAAATTGGTCAGCTGGGGCCGGGGTATTCCCCGGTGTTCGAGTCGCTGACCAATGGAGTGCCTGTCTCGGTGACGGCGGAACGGCTGTAACTCCACGGAACCACCAAACTCAAGCCCTGGGTGGGAAGCAACAACCTGCCCAGGGATTCTGTGTCTCCCGACGTGAATCGGCGCGCACAGCTGTGGCAGATTGCGGACAGACCGTGAAGCAGACGCCAACTGCGACGATCATAAATCCTCGCATGTATCATTGAAGCCGGGCTGACCATTAACGGCTCATTGCTGCATGAGATTCGAGCTCTTCATCGCTTCCCGCTATCTTCGCGCAAAACGAAAGCAGGCTGTGATTGGCGTGATCACTGGGCTTTCGGTCGCAGGAGTCGCTGCCGGCGTCGCCTCCCTGGTAGTTGCACTCGCTATTAACAACGGATTCAGGCAGGACTTGCAGGACCGTCTGCTGGGCTCGACGTCTCATGTCAACCTGCTGCGCACCCTCGGCGACGGTATCCGCGAGTGGCGTCCGCTAATGGATCGCCTGCAAGAACAGCCCCACGTGATAGCTGCCGCCCCCGACATCTATGAGCAGGTGCTGATTTCGTTAGGGCCGCGAGCAAGAGGTGCAGTGCTCAAGGGGATCATCCCGAAAGATGAACGGAGAGTGAGTGACCTCCTCAGCAGCGTGAAGCAGGGATCGGCGGAGGAGCTGGACGAGCCGGCTACAGAAGCAACGTCAAAGGCAGGGGCCAAGAATGTCCGCTCCACACAAGCACTGGAAGACACTGACTCTCTGGAGGCGATCCAGCAGCGCCGGGCCGCAATGCCTCCGATCATTTTAGGGAAAGAAATGGCGGATGAACTCGGGGCCAAGGTTGGCTCGGTAGTGCTGGTGACCAGTCCTCAGGGAGAGCTGACACCTTTTGGCCTGGTTCCCAAATACAGCCGCTTCCGAGTCGCCGGAATCTTTGACTCGGGGTTTTACGACTACGATCTTTCCTGGTCTTTCACCCGGCTCTCCGATGCGCAGCGGTTGTTCGCGCTTGGGGAAGTGATCCAGATTATTGAATTCAAGATAGACGACATCTACAAAGCGGCTGAGGTTGGGCAGGCGCTGGAACAGGCTGCGGGGCCGGGTTTCATGACTACGAACTGGATGGAGCAAAACAGGCCGTTGTTTCACGCGCTGCGCTTGGAGCGGCTAGTCACTTTCATCACCGTCGGCCTTATTGTTTTTGTGGCCGCGCTGAACATACTGATCTCGCTGACCATGATGGTGATGGAGAAGACCCGCGACATTGCCGTGCTGATGTCGATGGGCACCCGAAAGTCGCAGGTCCGCAAAGTATTCATCGCACAAGGCGCGCTGATCGGAGTGGTCGGAACGGCCGTTGGGCTGGTCCTGGGATACGCTCTCTCGTGGATGGGCGGACACTACCACCTTTTCTCGTTGGCGCCTGAGGTTTATTCCATTGATTACGTGCCGTTTGCGCCACGCGTCATCGACGGAGTTCTCGTGGCAGTTGTTGCGGTTGGGACTTCGCTAGTGGCGACGATTTATCCTTCCTGGTCGGCAGCGCGGATTCTGCCGGCAGAGGCCCTGAGGTATGAGTGACTTTGGCAGGCCGGACTCGCAGATGAAGCCTTTTTCTCTCAGAAGGATGGTCCCATCCGCAGTCCCAACAACATACGCTTCCCCTGCGTGTTTTAATTGAAATAGGCAACTTTTACGACCCGACGAACGCCGCTGGTTGCCTGGCGCATTTGAGACGAGGAGCATTCCAGTTGCATCTAACACAACAGGCACTTCGAATCGAAGGACTGAAGAAGGTTTTCCGGTCCGGTGCCTCAGAGTTAGTGCTCTTTGAGAATCTTTCGTTTGAAGTGGGGCAGGGGGAGATGCTCGCAATTGTCGGCGAGTCCGGAACGGGAAAGAGTACTTTGTTGCACATCCTCGGAACGCTTGATAGGCCTTCTTCAGGTGACGTATACTGCGCCCACTTGCGGTTGAGTTCGATGTCGGAAGACGACGCTGCCGATTTTCGTAACCGCGAAATCGGTTTTGTGTGGCAGTTCCATTATCTGCTGCCGGAGTTTACGGCGCTGGAGAATGTAGCTATGCCGCTGCTGATGCGGGGCACTCCCAAGACCGAGGCGGAAAAGGCAGCGTTCGAATGGCTGGGGGAGGTAGGGTTGACCCAGCGGGCGCATCATCGGGCCGGAGAACTTTCCGGCGGAGAACAGCAGCGGGCAGCCTTGGCTCGCGCGCTAATCACCAAGCCCAAGCTCTTGCTGGCCGACGAACCGACGGGTGATTTGGACGGTCGTACCGCTGACGCGGTCTTTGAATTGATTGCGCGCTTGCATCGTGACCATCAGCTCTCCTCCCTGATCGCCACTCATAATGTGGGGTTTGCGCGGCGCTGCCACCGGGTGCTGCGGCTCGAAAGTGGGAAGATGGAAGAGGTCGTGCCGGGAACGTTGGCCGATTAGGAATTCTGGGTGCCCCGTTCTAGTCGCTGCGCCTTTTGCAGCGACTAGGGTGGGTAGATGTACCGAAATGAATACGTTCGCAATTGTTTCTAATCAAAGGAGGAATTGCGATAATGCCTTATGGTTCCTTTAGTAATAGGAACCAGTGGTAAAAAGAGCGCTGGCTCACGATAATACAAGATGTGGGCTAGTCCCGAATCAGACAGATCGTTTAGTAGTCAGGGCCAGGAAGTTCCGGAGCGTTGGGCGGGAAGTCGTCCTTTCAGTCTCTGGAGGACCTCTGGGGAAGGGGCTATATGTTCGAGCGTTATACCGAAAAAGCACGGCGCGTCATCTTCTTTGCGCGGTACGAAGCCAGCCAGTTCGGTTCTCCTTATATCGAGACTGAGCACCTGCTGCTGGGACTCCTTCGTGAAGACAAAGCTCTGACCAATCGCTTCCTGCGCTCGCATGCCTCGGTCGAGTCCATTCGCAAGCAGATCGAGGGGCACACCACCATCCGCGAAAAAGTTTCTACCTCGGTTGACCTCCCGTTGAGCAACGAATGCAAGCGGGTGCTGGCTTATGCCGCAGAAGAGGCCGAACGGCTCTCGCACAAGCACATCGGCACGGAACACTTGCTACTCGGACTGTTACGCGAAGAGAAATGTTTTGCGGCAGAAATTCTGCACGAACGCGGACTCAGGCTCTCCACGATAAGAGAAGAGCTGGCCCGGAGCAGCCAGGAAAAAGCACAACCGCAACGGCAGCGCGAGTCTTCGCTGTTGAGCGAGTTTTCACGCGATCTGACTCAAGCCGCAATGGACAGCCAGCTTGATCCGCTGGTTGGCCGGGAGAATGAACTGGAGCGGGTGGTGCAGATTCTGTGCCGCCGTACGAAAAACAACCCTGTGCTGATTGGAGAACCCGGGGTTGGCAAGACCGCAATTGTGGAAGGGCTGGCGCAGCGCATTGCCGACGGTGAAGTTCCCTCATTCCTGGCGGACAAACGAAAAAATACCGCGGGCAGTTTGAAGAGCGGCTGAAGACCATCATGAAAGAACTGATGGAGTCGCAAAACTGCATTATCTTTATCGATGAGCTGCACACCCTGGTCGGCGCGGGTTCGGCCGAAGGATCGCTGGACGCTGCCAACATTCTGAAGCCAGCGCTCTCACGCGGCGAGATTCAGTGCATCGGCGCGACGACCCCCGGCGAATACCGGAAATCCATCGAGAGAGACCGTTCTCTCGAGCGGCGCTTCCAGGCGGTGAAGGTTCCGCCTCCGAACGAGGTCGATGCTACCAAGATTTTGTTTGGAATCAAAGACCGCTACGAAAAATTCCACGCGGTCACCTACACGGACGACGCCATCAATTTTGCGGTCTCGCATTCGAACCGCTACATTCCCGACCGTTTTCTTCCTGACAAGGCGATCGACCTGGTCGACGAAGCCGGAGCGCGGGTAAAGCTGCGCCAGACTTCTTTGCCTGAAGAGATCACCGAAGTGCAGAAGCGGCTCAAGTTCATCGTCCACAGAATGGAGAACGCAGTCGCGAACCATGAGTTCGAGAAGGCGCGTTTCTATTCCGACGAAGAACGCAAGGAACGCGAGAACCTGCGCGTTCTTCGCGAAAAATATCATCTCGACGAGTCAGCCACCGGCGTGGTAAATCGCGAAGACATTGAAGATGTTGTCTCGCGCTGGACCGGTGTACCCATCACTTCCATTAAAGAAGAAGAAACCCAAAAGCTGCTACGCATTGAA
>WNGG01032200.1_pt1 | contig 11073 bp, 10 predicted proteins | sample 5400661 | NCBI WGS metagenome assembly WNGG01 (sample SAMN13153372, study PRJNA577476) | soil metagenome | isolation source: 100 cm soil or saprolite under Garry oak tree replicate 1 | place: USA:California | collected 2016-06-15 | reverse complement strand
TCGCCTCGGCCAGGAGGGACAGCCGCTGCTGGGCGCGCTCGGCTTCAGCGCGCGCCGCTCGCTCCGCTTCGTACAGCCGGGCTCGCTCCAGGGCGTGGCCGGCCTGCCGCCCGAGCGCTTGCAGGAATTGGATGTCCTCGTCGCCGAACGTCCTCGGCTGCTTGAACCCCAGGAACAACGCGCCCATGGCCCGATCCTTCACCACCAGAGGGACGCAGGCGAAGGACCGGCTCCGGGCACGCTCCGCCCAGTCCGGGAAACGCTCGAGCAGCTCATCGGGCGACTGCACGAAGACGGGGGAGCGGGTCCGCACCGCTTCGGCCATCGGAAGGGATGAGCGGACCGGCGTCATGCGATTCCGCTCCATGACCTCCTGCGGATACCCGATGGTCCGAGTGGTCTCGATCTGATCTGCTCCGGAGCGGACCAACCCCATGGCCCCGGTGTCGGCTTCCAGCTGCCCGGCGGCCCGCTCCAGCACGACCCGTGCGACGTCGTCGGGTGAGACCGCTTCGGACAGCGCCGCGGTGACCGACTGAAATACCGCCATTCGATTCGCGGTCCGCTCCGCCCGATGACGAGCCCGCTGCTCCGCTTCGAGGAGCCGTGCGCCGTCCAGGGTCATCCCCGTCCGCCGGGCCAGGTCCTCGGCCAGCGTGACGTCGCTCGCCCCGAAACGGCGATCGGGGTCAGTGGAGACCAAGGTGATGGTCCCGAGGATGCGGTCCCTGGCCATGAGCTCGCCCCCTTGCATGGTGGTCCGCAGGAATTCGTCGGTGATCACCCGCGAGAACTCAGACTGGCCCGTCTCGATGACCCTGGCCGCCGGGTGTACCCCGCCTCGAGTCGGGGGGTAACGTCCCTGGAGCTGCTTGGTCAGCGCGTCCTTCTGCGAGTCGGCGTGGATCGCCACCACCCGTTCCAGCTCCCCGGCGTCGTCCAGAACGTCGATGAGGCACATGTCGGAGATCGAATTGACCACGAGGCCGCCGAGCGACTGCAAGGCGGAGTGGAAGTCCCGGGCCGAGGACAGCATCGTTCCCGCTTCCGCCAAGAAGGCCAGGCGCCGCTGGGCCGCCTCTGCCCTTGCCCTGGCCCGCTGTTCCTCGCCGAACATATGAGCTCGATTCTCCGCCCGCTTTCGCTCCGTGATGTCGAACGAGATGCCCACGACCGCGGTGGGGTGGCCGTCATCGTCGGTGAGCACGGAATCGGTGCCGTAGATGTCGATGACCGACCCGTCCTTGCGGGCCAGCTTGAACTCCCCGGCCCAGGCGTGGCCGGCGGCGACCTCGCGGATGATCTCGCTCGCTTCGTCTCTGGACATCGGCGGGACCAGCAGATCGACGATGTTCTGCCCGATCGCCTCGTGGCTGGCCCATCCGTAGAGGAGCTCGGCGTGGCGGTTCCAGCTCGTGATGATGCCGTCGAGGTCGGTGACGATGACCGCGACCTCGAGCTCGCCGAGGACCGCGCGGTCCGTTCCCAACAGCTGCACGATGCTCCTCCGAGACCGGACGAGGGCATCGACCCGGCCAGAATGTGTCCGAATCGGATTATGAAGCGAGCTGGACACTTCTGACCAGCGAAGGGCCGGCGGCCGGTCGCGCCCTTTCGGTCAGGTCAGGCGGCGCCGCACCTTCCGAGCAACTCGTACGGCCGTCCCGGGCTGCGTGATTGGCCGGGAAAGGAGGTTTCCCCGTCGAGCGGCCGACTGGCGAATCAGCCCTTCCGGCTTCGGGCCCGGCGCCCGCCCATCATGTGGAGCTCGGCCCATCGCCCGAGCGACAGGAGCGGTGGGCGCAGAGCCCTTCCCGCTTCGGTCAGCCGGTACACCGACGCGATCGGCGGACCCTCCAGCACTTGGCGCTCCACGAGGTGGGCATCTCGCAATTCCCTGAGCCTGGCCGAGAGCATTCCTTCGGTGATGCCGGGGATGGCTCGCGCCATCTCCGCGAACCTGGCGGGGCGATCCAGCAGGGTCCCGATGATCACTCCCGTCCACGGTTTCCCCAACAGAGAGAAGACATTGGTGAGCGCTTCGTCGCAATGGACGGCGCCCTCGGCGAGTCGCTTGGCCATGGCGGCACCATTCTACGGTTCCGTAGTATCTTTCTCGTGGGGGCTATGAAAAACGAGGCCCCTCGCTCGATCGAAGCAAGGTGGAAAGGAGCGATGCGATGACCGTGCCCGCAGGTGTCATCGTGCTCGTCGGGAGGATCCTGTTCACGGCCTTCTTCGGCCCGGTGGCCGGCGTCGGGCACATACGACGAAGCCCGATGTTCGAGGGCTACGCGAAATCGGCCGGGTTCCCGGTTCCTGCGGTTGCCGGGTGGCCTGCCGGCGTCTGGCTGCTGGCGGGATCCGCGTCGATCGCGCTCGGAGTGTGGCCAGACGTCGGGTCGCTGATGATCGCCGCGTTCGTGGTGCCGGCGGCCCTGTTCTTCCACACGTTCTGGAAGATCGAGGACCAGGCGCAGCGGCAGACGCAGACCACCTACTTCTGGCGAAACGTGGTGATGCTGGCCGCATCCCTGATGATGTTCGGCACGTTCGTGTCGCTCGGTCCCGCCCTTCGGTTCACGGTCACCGCACCGCTGTTCAAGTTCTGAGGTGTGAGGGTTCGTGAGTCACCGCCCGAGGACTTCGGCGACGAACTCGAGGACGCGCGGTTCGCCCGGTTCGATGAAGTGCCCACGTGCACGGCAAGGTTCGGCGGGCGGGATACCGGGAGTCGGACGCGCGCTGACTGACGTGACGGCGCCCCGCCAGCCCCCAGGCCGATTCAGCGCGACTCGGCCGGATCGCCGAAGGAGGTCCGACCGGCGTCAGACGTGCGCGAGGACCTCGGCCAGAGGGCGCGGAACCTTCGAGTGACCGAGCGCTTCCACCAGCAGCGGCCCGTAGTCGATCTTGCGGCTCGCGTTCCCGAGAAAGCGCCGGAGCTGCTGTTCGATAGGCCGACCGCGCCACTCCGGTTGCTTCCGAAGGGTTCGGAACGGTCCGAGCTCGCCCCGCTCCTCCATCACTCGCGTCACCGCGTCGGCGCCGAGCGCGCGGATCAACTCGTCCTGGAGGTCCTCGACGCAAATCTGTTTCCTCCGTCGCGTCATACAACCCGGCCACGGCGACGCCGAACCCAGTTTCCACAACGCCGGGCGAGCGGGGAAATCGCTCCAAGCCCAACTTCCCTCGGAGACCGATGGCGAACCTAACCTTCAACACTGGGCCTCGTCACCCCACCGAAGCTTGGGACTACCAGCGCCGAGGGAAAAGTGGTAACGATGTCCCGAGACACGTGTGAACGAGGTCTCGAGACATCACACACAGTGCCCCCGGGGGGAGTCGGACCAGACCTCCGCAGATTGGTTCGGCTCCGGCAGCGGCTGTGGCTGCGGTTGAAGGGCCGGCCCAACACTCGATGATCCAACCTACGAATGACCTGCGCGGCACACTGCGCCGCTCTAGCTGCGTTGCGCCGCGGCGACCCGCCCGGAGTGTTCGATTCCAGATGGCGGAGGCGAAGGGAACAATGTAAGAACCCGAATCCCGCGGTCAGAGCGTGTGGGTGAGCGCTCGTGACCGGGTCTGGTGACGTGACTGCCGCGGCCGCGGTGGGGTCCCCCGCTTCCTCACGCGGTCCTCTTCCTGAGAGGAGATCGGGGGAGTCGTGGGGCCGACTCCATGTTTCCCTCTCACGCCGTGGAGGTCCAGCGCGCGCTCACCTCTCGGAAAGCCGGGCCACACGTCCTAGGCTTGTGAGCCATGAGAAACGATCCCGAGCGCCCGCCGTTCGGCCCCGACTGCCCGCCGGATCCGTCGGTGTAACTCTCCACGCCGAGAACCTGCATGAGCGTCCTCTTGCCTCTGGTGCTTCACTGGGCAGCCTCGGCCGAGTGGCTAGGAGCCCTGTCCGGCGTCACCCTGCCCCCATTCCAGAAACTGCTTCAGCTTCTCAAGATTCCTCGCGACTGCCGCTCTGACTCTGGGGACCGCCAAAGGCGCAAAGAGTTTCAGCGCAGTCGATGAAGGTTCAAGGTCCACCTCGTTAGTGAGCCTCGTCGCGCTCCCTGCCGGCTCCAACACGTAGCTGGACCGTGCCCGAAAGGGTCCGATCTGGCCCCGGATGGCGATGCGTCTCGGCGGCTCGAAGATGGTCACTTCGAACTCCTCTTCCGTCCTGCGTGGTATGGAACGGGTCTGGCGATAGGTTGCTCCCGCCGCAACTGGCCCGGGGGACGTCTTGATGGTCTGCTCGATGGCGTAGTTCCATGTCGGCACGTTCTCGAATGCGGCCAGGAACGTGAAGACCTCCTCGACTGGTCTGTCGATCGTTACCGTGTTTTGGAACCTTCCCACGGTTCGTCCTCTGTCTCAGCTCTCGAGCAGACGCCGCGAGGCGTTGGGATCGTGCGCCGGCAGGACGACGAGGTCCGGCATCCCCCTCCTGAGGGCGAGGACCTTGTCGCTGGTCTCCATCAGTTTGCGCCGGTTGCCTACACCCGGAACCCGGCGGCCTTCCAGGATGTCTGCACCGTAGGTCAGGTCTCCCACCAGCAACAGGGGCGACCTTGTTTCTCGCCGAACGAGCAAGGACATCGACCCAGCCGTGTGGCCCGGCGTGGGGAGAAGGGTGAGCGACCCATCGCCCGACAGGTCGAGCGAATGGTCGAAGGGAACGAGAGTCCGGTCCTGGGTCGGCGGGAGCTCGATGGGGTCCCAATGGAGTCCCAGGACCTGGATGTGCCTTCGGAGGAAGCCTCGAAGTTCCGGCAGAGGCTTGGACAGTTCCCGCCATTCGGCGGCGTTGACGACGAGCCGTGACCCCTTCAGCTCCCGAAGGCCGCCGATATGGTCCTCGTGGAGGTGCGACAGGATCGTCGTGTCCACATCCTGGGGCGAGTACCCGGTCGCAGTGAGCTGCGCGGTGAGGGTCTCATCCTCGCCGATGTGGAACCGCGCCAGACGACCGTACAGGAACCCGGTGAAGCCCCCTGGAAAGTACGAGGGGTCGATGACCGAGGCGCGATCCTGCCCCGTGTCAAACAGGAACAGGCCGTCGCGATGCTCGATCACGTAGGCGTTCAGGGGCAGTGGCGACGTCCACCGCCGAGACGTCAGTAGCCACCAGAAAAGGGGCTTCCTCGTGCCGTAAGGCTGCTCGGGATGTACCTCGACGGTTCCCGTGCTGATGGCCATTACCGCCTTGATGGGATCCTTCTCTTCATTCTGAGCCCGGGAAATGGCTGGTGGGATTTGCATCGTTCGCCTCCGGAGGATCATGCGGATCATAGAACTCTCGGTCGTGAACGGTGAACTGGCGAAGACGGAGGCTGCGATCGAGCGGTACCTGTTGGCGTTCGAGGCTGGCTCGTTGCCGGAGGCCGTGTGCGGAGAGCGAGTGCGGAATCTCGGTACCAAGGCCGGCGAACTCCGAGCCAGAAGGATCGAACTCGAATACGAAGTGCTGGATGCGGAAACGCCGACCATCACGCGCAGGGAGCTGGCAAAGGTTCGTCGGCACGATCGCTTCGGGCGCGCCGGAGGCGAAGAAAGCGCTCCTGCAGGCGCTTGTGGCGGAGATCCGCGTGGAGAGTCGCAAGGCGGTGCGGCCGTTCTTCCGGGTCCCCATCGATGCCACAACGGCGGAAGCGCCCGACCAGCAGGAAAAGGGTCGGACACCGTCAGGGTCAGCGCCCCGGGGGGAGTCGGCCCAGACCTCCTACGCTTGGTCCCTTCGGCTTCGGATAAGGCGCTCGAACTAAACCTTCTTGCGGTTGGCGCACGGCTCCGGGCACCGGCTCCATCAGGCCCGTCGGAGGCCTGACAGTGACCAAGGTCGCCGGCGCGGGGGTCCCTTGAACGACGCAGTTCCGGTGGTGTGGTCAAGCTTCTTCGTCGACTTGAACAGCGGGTGCTTGGCTGGGTGTCGCCGTCCCGCTTGCCATGAGGTTCAGCCCCTCTTGTGACGGCGAGTCCGGTTCCGTGGTGCAGACGAGCATCTGCTGCCCGGCATCGGCCGGGAGCTCAAGGGCTTCGTAGGGTTTCCTCAAGCGGCAACGAGGCGAATCGGAGTTCCGGCGCCCACGGGGTCACCGGGAAGACCGTGCCGCGCACGCTTGACGGATCGTTAGATAACGGTTATCGTAGGTGCCTAACCGTTATATGGAGGATGCTTTGACACCAGTGGCCGACGCAGCAGATCGGGAATGGTCGCGAGGGTTTCAGCTTCGGGTGGTTCAGGAGGTGCTGCTCGCGTTGCTCGCATCGGAGCCGTCGTACGGCTACCAGCTGCGAGCGCGGTTGCAGCTTGCGCTTGGGCCGCTGGCTGATTCGTTGAACGCCGGACAGGTCTATGTGACGTTGGGCCGTCTCGAGAAGGCCGGGCTGCTCCAGTCTAAGCGGGTGGAGCAGTCGGAGCGTCCCGACCGGCGTGCCTACGCCTTGACTGCGGCGGGGCGTGCGCGCGTCGGCGAGTGGCTGAGGGATACGAGCTGGCCGAAGCCAGCCCCGGCTGACTTTCACCTCAAGCTGGTGGCGGCGGCCGCGGCAGGGCTCGCCGATCCGGTTCGGCTGGTGGATGCGCAGCGGCATGCGCTGTTGGAGTCGTTGGCGGCGGCGCAGCGGGCCGCGTTGGCTGAGCCCGACGAGTCTGCTGCCGGGCTCCTGCTCGAAGGAGTGGTGTTGAGGCTGCAGGCTGATCTGCGCTGGCTGGAGGCCTGCGCGGGCTTTTGGAGCCGGAAGGAGTCACGATGATCGAACGCGTCGGATCTGTGCTGCGTGCCCGCGGATTGGCTAAGGAGTACGGCACCGGTGCAGCACTTGTGCAGGCGGTCAAAGGTGTCGACATCGACGTGGCCGCGGGCGAGACGGTGGCGGTGATGGGCCCGAGTGGCTGTGGCAAGTCCACGCTGCTCCATCTGCTCGGGGGCTTGGAACGACCCTCGGCCGGTGAGCTTCACATGGGCGACACCAGGCTGGATGGGCTTGGAGAGCATGCACTCGCCCGCCTTCGCCGCACGTCAATCGGTTTCGTCTTTCAGGCGTTCCACCTTGTCGAAGAGTTGACGGCAGCCGAGAACATCGAGCTCCCTGCGCTACTGGCCGGTCGCTCGCCGCGGGCTGCCCGTGCCCGGGCACAGGAGTTGCTCGAGCAGGTCAGCCTTCTCGACCGCGCCCGCCATCTGCCATCGGCGCTCTCGGGTGGCCAAAGGCAGCGCGTCGCGATCGCCAGGGCGCTGAGCAACGAACCACAAGTCGTCCTCGCCGATGAGCCGACCGGAAACCTTGACAGCGCGGCAACTCTCGAAGTGCTACGGCTGCTCGAGGAGCTGCGGGCCTTCGGGCAGACGTTCGTGATCGTGACGCATGACGAACGTGTGGCGGCGACCGCCGATCGTCTTGTCTCGATGCGAGACGGCGACTTCGTTGAGGAGATGCGCCTCTCGCACGGAAGCGCAGGCCGGCTCGGCGAGCTGGCCGGATTCGAGGGGTGAGGGAGATGGGACGCGTATTCCTCGTCGCTCGTCTTGCCGCGGCCAACGTCCGTCGTCATCCCGTTGAGGCAGCACTGGTGGTGCTGGCGATCACCGCGGCGACGGCGACGCTGGCGCTCGGACTGGCTTTGCGCGGGGTGACAGACGACCCCTATCAGCGCACGCGCGCAGCGACTAGGGGCCCAGATGTCGTCGCGGGCCTGTTCAATCTTCCGAAGCCCCCCGAGACGGGCGGAAGCGGTCCCGGCCCGGGGCACGAAACCATTTCGAGTACCGACAACCTGCCTAGCAAGCAACGCATGGCGGACTTCGACGCGATGGCCCACGCCGCCGGTGTCGTCGCTCACTCGGGGCCGTATCCGGTTGCCTGGGCGACGCTTGGCCGGGGCACGAAGACGGCTGGCGTGGCGGTCGAAGGACGCGACCAGATACCCGCGGCGCTCGACCAGCCGCTTGTCACCAGGGGCCAGTGGATCAGCCGTCGCGATGACGCGGTCGTCGAAGCCGGTTACGCCGAGTCGCTGGGTATCCACGTCGGAGACCAGATCAGCCTGAACGGCAAGCACTTCCTTGTGGTCGGATTGGCCGTAACCGCCGCCGTACCCGACTACCCGAGCGTGCAAACTGCGATCGGGGCTAGCCCCTTCCCCGATCCCGGTCTGATCTGGGTCAACCGCGCTGCCTCCCGCAATCTCGCCAGCCCCACGCTGCCGCTCTCGTACCTGCTCAACCTGAAGCTCAGGCGTCCGTTGCCGCACCCTCTCGAGGGGGTTCAGGGGGTCGAGCTCGGCGGTGGTCGGGTGTGGCATGTGGGCTGCCCCTGCTCGATGGTCTCCGCCGACCAGATCCTCCATGAAGACGCAAAGCCGATAGTCGTCGAGCAGCGGGCGCTGACGATCGGGAGCTGGCTACTTGGCCTGCTCGCCGTCGCGAGCGTTGCGGTGCTCGTCGGCGGCCGAATGGCAGAACAGGAGCGGCGGGTTGGACTCCTCAAAGCGGTCGGAGCGACCCCGGCGCTCGTCGCCGCGGTGATCCTGGTCGAACACCTCGCGCTCGCGCTCGGCGCTGCGGCCGCCGGGTTGCTCATCGGCTGGCTGGCAGCACCCCTCCTGACCGCCCCCGGGGCAGGTCTGCTCGGGAGCGCCGGTGCCCCGTCGATCACGCTGTTCAGTGTCCTGCTGATCCTGGCGGTCGCACTCGCTGTTGCCACCCTGGCTACGCTTGTGCCCACACTCCGGGCCGTGCGGCTGAGCACCGTGCGCGCGCTTGCCGATGCAGCCCGCACACCGCGACGCAGCAGCCGAGTCATCAATCTGTCGGCGCGCCTGCCGATCCCGTTCCTACTCGGACTACGACTGGCTGCACGCCGCCCGCGCCGGACGATCCTGGCCGCTTTCAACATCGCCGTCACGGTGACGACCGTCGTTGCCGTCATCACCGTGCACTCACATCAGGAGCTAATGACCATCGCGGGGTTCTCCGCGATCGACAACCCACGCACGGACCGGATCAACCACAGCCTCGTTCTTGTGTCCGTCGTCCTGCTGGTGCTGGCCGCGATCAACGCCCTCTTCATCACCTGGTCAACGGCGATCGACGCCCGACAGCCGCTCACGATCGCGCGCGCCCTCGGGGCAACCCCACGACAGATCACGCTCAGCCTCTCCACCGCACAGATCATCCCAGCGCTGCCAGGAGCGATCATCGGCATCCCCGCGGGGATCGCACTCGTCACCACCCTTAGTCATGGTGACGTAGTGACAGTGCCTGCGGTCTGGCTCGTGGCGGTGTTCCTCGGCACGCTTCTTGCCGTCGCCGCCCTTAGCAGCATCCCAGCCAGCCTCAGCGCACAAAAGCCAGTCGCCGAAATCCTCCAGGCAGAAATGGTCTGAATCGAGGTCCACTGCTCGCTCCGCGGCGCGACCACCAAGCGTGGCTAGTTCGACCCCCTCTCTAACAAGGAGGGGGTCGGGCGGGAGCTGAACTCAGAAGTGCGCACGCTCTGCACAGAGAGCGTCGATGGTGGGGGACGGTCGAACGGCCGCGACCGCGCTTGACCGCCTGCCGCTTCCCGCCGGGCGGCTTCAGAGCCTGCTCCAGTCGGAGCTCCGGGTGCTGTTCGAAAGCCTGCAGTTGCAGATCGGCTTCCAGCCTGAGACCCGCACGATCGACGTCGAGGTGGCGCTCGTCGCGGACGAGCCGCCAGACCGCGACGGCGAAGCGTCGCAGGTCTGGTCCGTGCCCCCGGCAGGATTCGAACCTGCGCACCGCGCTCCGGAGGCGCGTGCTCTATCCCCTGAGCTACGGGGGCCTGTACGGGCCGCGGGACGACCCGGACACCCATGGTACGGCAGGGCGTGGTCCGTGACGTACCATCGGGCGACCGACCCATGGTCCAGGAACAGCTCATCCGGATGCTCTCCCAAGCGGCCGAGGCCGCCGGGTCCGAGCTCGGGCTCGACCCCGCCGCGTTGCCGCCGCCAGAGATCTTCCGGCCCCGGCTGAAGGAACACGGCGACTGGTCCACGAACTTCGCCCTCACGCTCGCGCCGATGGCCCGGCGGCCTCCCCAACAGGTCGCTGAGCTGCTGGTCGAGCACCTTGATGCCGGGTCGCTGGTCGAGCGGGTCGAGATCGCGGGGCCAGGGTTCATCAACTTCTTCCTGGGTCCGGGGTGGCTGCACGACGTCCTCGGGGAGGTCCTCGAGCGAGGCTCCGCATACGGCCTTCGGGCCGAGTCGCGGGGATTGCGGGCGAACGTGGAGTTCGTCTCGGCCAACCCCACCGGCCCCCTCCACGTCGGGCACGCCCGGAACAGCGTCCTGGGCGACGCCATCGCCATGCTGCTCCGGGCCGACGGCTACGACGTGACTCGGGAGTACTACTGGAACGACACCGGGACTCAGATGGACCTGCTGGGCGCCTCGGTGGAGGCCAGGTATCTGGAACATTTCGGCGCGGACGGCGCCATCCCCGAGGGCGGGTACGTCGGCGAGTACGTCGGCGAGGTCGCCGCTGCCATCGCCCAGGACGCTCAGAACCGATGGGTGCAGGCGGATGAAGGCGAGCGCCGGACCTTCTTCGTCGAGGAGAGCCGACGGCGGATCGTCGAGTGGATCCGTCGGACGTTGGAGCGGGTGGGGATTCGCTTCGACGTGTGGTTCTCCGAAGCCACGCTGCAGGAACGTGGGGAGATCGACGAGGCCGTCGAGCTGCTTCGCCGGAGCGGCCACGCCTACGACGATGAAGGGGCGGTGTGGTTCCGGTCCACGGAGTTCGGCGACGACAAGGATCGCGTGTTGATCCGGTCGAACGGGGAGCCGACGTACTTCGGCAAGGACGTGGCCTACCTTCGGGACAAGTTCGGGCGCGGGTTCGATCGGCTGATCTACGTGTGGGGGGCCGACCATCACGGCGACGTGAAGCGGATGCAGGGAGCGGCCCAGGCTCTCGGGCACGACGCGGATGGGCTCGACTTCGTGCTGCACCAGTTCGTGTCGTGCTCCCGCGGGGGCGTGCCGGTGAAGATGAGCAAGCGGGCCGGCGAGTTCATCACCTTCGACGAGCTGCTCGATGA
>WNGG01021531.1_pt1 | contig 11073 bp, 17 predicted proteins | sample 5400661 | NCBI WGS metagenome assembly WNGG01 (sample SAMN13153372, study PRJNA577476) | soil metagenome | isolation source: 100 cm soil or saprolite under Garry oak tree replicate 1 | place: USA:California | collected 2016-06-15 | reverse complement strand
TCAAAATCGGGATAATCGCGTCGGAGAGACAGGCGGTCAACGCTGTGCTCGGACGGTTACAGGAGGATGATAGGATTCCCAGCAGGTTTGCTGACTCTTACTGGAACGCTCGTGGCGGGAGCCACACTGACGGCGGAGCTTTCCTCTTCACTGTTAAGGGTGGAGAGGATGGGAGGGAGCTGGAGTGTGACGACAAGTTTGGACGAGTGATTAGTCTTCCAGAACAAGATTGGCTACCCGGACCCCGAACGGCGGTCGCTCTAAACGTCAGTGTTGCAATACAATTGCCGAAGAAGGGTCCACATTCTCAGGACCCGTTGGGATTCTATGAATACGTTCGTCCCGCATTGAGGGACGCCGGCTTCCAATATGCGGGAGAGATTCTTGAGGAGTTGAAGAGGCTCGCGTTGAAGGGGCAGGAGTCGAGACGCTTCGCGATACAATCCCTGTCACTGTTATTCGACCGAGTCTATGATACTGGATACAAAAAGCGTAGCTCACTGTTGCAGTTGTATCATGAGGCTCTGAATGAGATCTTCTCTTCCGTCCCACTGTCGAACTATGACCTCTACACTCGGCTGGACTGGAAGAATAGGTCCAGACTTGTCCATCCGGGATTAGACTCGCAGGTGCTTGTGGTTGATGCTCTGGAGTTTCCGGTTGAGGGAGACGAGAGTGCCGCTAGGTTCGTAGTCGACGCGTACTTCGAAGGCTGGAGGAATATTCTGCTCTACAATCTGCGAGGCCACCGGTTCATCGGCGCCGGGCTAGGTCCACGGACGAATGGTTTGAGGATTGACTGTTACGGGGATGTGGGCGATTATGTCGCGTCAGGCATTGATGGTTGCGAGTTGACAGTTCATGGTGCTGCTCAGGATCAGGCTGCGCAGATTCTGAAGTATGGGAAGCTGGCGGTTCATGGTGATGTGGGTCAGGCTTTCATGTACGCGGCGAAGGGGGGTGACGTGTACGTGCTCGGTAACGCGGCAGGACGTCCGCTAATCAACGCGGTGGGTAGGCCGAGAGTTGTGATCAACGGGACGTGTCTGGACTATCTTGCAGAGTCATTCATGGCAGGCGACCCGCATAATGGGGGCGGATTTGTGGTCGTCAACGGTTTGAATCCGTCCTTTGACGGTAGATTCACAGAACAGGAATACCCCTACCCTGGAGGCAACTTGTTCTCACTAGCTTCCGGCGGAGCCATATTCATTCGGGATCCACACATGAAAGTTTCCGAGGACCAGCTCAACGGTGGACGACTGGCAGATTTCACCACGAAAGATTGGGAATTGATTCTCCCATACTTGAAGGAGAACGCACGACTGTTCGGGATATCAGTCGAGCAAGATCTGTTAACTGTTGATGGCAAACGTCTTGGTCCGTCCCAGATCTACCGTAAGATAGAACCAATTTCGTTGCAAGAACTAACCTAGTCACCGCGTTCCAGTTGCTCTCCTTTCTGTTGTGCTGGGTTTGCCCAGTTTCTTGCGAAAGTTGCCTAATCAGATAGCGGAGAATGCTCTGAAGAGCATTACCCCTCTATTCCCAATTTCGAACTAGTCCATGCCCGGAGGATTTGCCATGCCTTGTTGGCCTATGTAATAGGCGATGATAAACCAGGTGCCAACTGGTCAGGAATTTGCTCGTATGGGCATTTTCCATGAATAGACCCTGATGGGGCCGTCGGGGATTTTTTAAGCCGTGCAAGCTGCAAGCACTGGGCCATGCATCCGTATACGACGGACCTGTATGAGGGAATGCTCGCTGAGACTGTAATGCTACAGGGATACGGTGGGGATTTTATCAACGCGTATTTTGCGCGACCCCTCGGCCCAGGCCCATTTCCGGGGGTCGTTGTGATACATCACATGCCGGGCTGGGATGAGCTGTATCGGGAGATGACGCGGAAGTTTGCCCACCACGGCTATCTTGCGCTGAGCCCGAACATATACTACCGTTTCGGCCATGGTAGCCCGGAAGATGTGGCGGCGAAAGTCCGCGGCTCGGGAGGAGCGGCTGATGACAGCGTCATTGGAGATGCTGAAGGCTCTCTTCGGTTGGTCAAGTCGCTTCCGCTCTCCAACGGGAAGGTGGGCGTCTTCGGGACGTGTTCGAGTGGTCGTCAAGCTTTTCTCGCGGCGTGCCGGTTGAAGGGTTTTGATGCGGCCGTGGACTGCTGGGGTGGGAGAATCGTTTTGTCGAAGGAAGAGCTCACGCCTAAGCAGCCTGTTTCGCCGATTGAATACACAAAGGATCTATCCTGTCCATTGTTAGGTCTCTTTGGTGAGGAAGACCAGAACCCCACACCGCAACACGTCCAACTGCTGGAGCAGGAGCTGAAAAAGTACGGAAAGACGTACGAGTTTCACATGTACCCAAAGGCGGGCCACGGCTTCTTCTACTATGATCGTCCGGCATATCGTCAGGAGGCGGCGTTTGACGGATGGAAGAAACTCTTCGCTTTCTTTGAAAGATACCTTAAGGGCCCGAGCTAGGAGAGGAATGCCATGTGCACAGGCATAGTTGAGACCGCGGAAGTGTCAGGTAGCGGAAAAGGTCCGCAGGGATGGTTCAAGCTCGAACAGGTGAACGTGTCCTATGATCACCCCAGCGACGCTCAACTGGAGCATGCGCTGAACATCGACTTCGTCAATCCGAAGGAGGGTCCCGGAGCGAGAGTTGCGGTGGAACTGAATCCAGACTCCGCAAGAAGGCTTGTTGACGCAATCCTCACTGCTCTGTCCCGCGGAGAAGCCTCGACTACGCCACCTGCACTGTCAACCGTTCGGTAGAAGAGTTATTCGTGGATGACCGATGGTGAAGGTAAGGCCTTGTTCCTCTAACGATCTTCAGTCAGTGTTTGTGATCGCTGAGAAATACGCCTCATTTGATGCGACCCCCACGTTTGTAGACATTGAAGGGATGTACTCTAGAAACCCCGACTACTTCTTTGTAGCCGAAGACGATTCGGGGCGAGTTACTGGTTTCATAACTGGTTACGAGAGAAAGGGACTCCCAGAAAGTGTCCTCAGAACTTGGAATGCCAAGAGGGTCGGCTACATCGACCTGATGGCGGTCGACTCGCGCTACAGGAGAAAAGGAATTGGCAGAGCCCTCATGAATATTCTCTTGGAGCATTTCCAGCGAAACGGCATCGATATTGTGAATCTAGACGTGCCCACTGAACAAGAAGCGGCTGTTGAACTCTACAAGAAGCTGGGGTTCTATGTTAGAGCCTACAATATGAGAAAGCGGCTCACCTGATCGTTTTGGAAGACCCAACGAGCTGGCAAGCATTCAGTTTGGGACCCGTTCAAGCCTCGATTTTCTCCGGATAATCCAGTTTCATCTAGCTCTGCACCGTAAATCTCGCGCAGTCCCGTTCGTCATAGCCTTGGACTCATTTCGAGACAAGATCTGGAGAAACTTGCTGGATAAGGAAATCCAGCTGAAATACGAGTCGGCCCTCCCAGATGCCTTCCCAATGCCGAAACGCGAGTACCTGTTTCCCACATTCGACGAGGAGACTTGGGGTCAACTCGTCAAGTCCTACGTCGAAGCCTTGGAAATTCTCAAGGAACAGGCCGTCAAGGAAGCGCAGACTCCAAAGAAGGAGGAGGCTCCATGGATGAGAAAGAGTTCAAGTTCCGGTCTCTGGTCAAGCTTCTGACGCACGGACTGATTTGGCCAATAAGCGCCCTCGACCTCATATCTGGAGACGGAAGAAGATCGGACAAGAGTGGACCCCGGAGAGCATCGTATCTGAAGCGGAACTTCTCAACCGGGTGATTCTAACAAAGGCGCTCATGGCCTATGCTTCAAATCAGACGATGAGCTTCAAGACCGAGAAAGAAGACCTCAAGATAACACCACGGGTCGCCAGGGACGTAATGCGCGCCTCAGGGCAGTACCCGATTCAGCGGAGCCGGAAGAAGCGTCGCACTGGCAAGTAGATCATGTAGTGGGAAGGTCTGAGTGCACAGGGTCCAGGACTAGCTGTTCGTCTAGAACCGGAAATAGGATCGGGGCGGATCTGTCACGCGAGGATTGATCGATTTCAAAAATTCTCCTGAATTATGGGCTCTCCAGATCTTAACAGGGGAACGCTATGGTGGCTGGCTGGCTTATCGATGATCATTTTGACGAGATTAACATGGTCGCGGACAAGTTTTTGGTTCCAAGGCGATTCCAGGGCGTTTTGCAGGTACGACAAGGCCGCTTGGCTTTTCGAGAGTGTCCTCGTCAGGGCGACTCAGTGGCTGGGTCGCGCGGTTGGCTCATAGTCGAGGGCGACCACTCCGTTCCTGTAGACCTCTGAGCCGACCAGTCTGAGTTTGATCCGGTCTTTGCCGCGGAAGAACGGTTTCCCGTTTCTGAGAAGTGTTGGATGCAGCCAGATGCGGAACCTGTCGACTAGACCGGCTTCGGCTAGACTCTGCACCAGTCTCGGGCTCCCGAACGTGACAATGTCCTTTCCCGGCATCGCCTTCAGTTTCCTAACCTCCTCCAGAGTGTTGCCATGGAGGAGTTGCGCATTATCGTACTTGCCCCACGGGACCTCTTTCAGCGTGCTCGAGGCTACTATCTTCGGCGTCTTGTTCATTGCGTCTGCTCCGGGAGAAGTTGCCTCGGTCTGGTTCGGTCAGGAACTCGCCATGATCTGATACGGATGACGACCCATAAGGAAGGCGCCTGCCATCGACTGCAAGTTGCCCATATCCGGCCCCATTTCTTCGACGTCAAATTTGTGCATCACCCAGTCCATCTCTTCCTTGGGTCCGACCGTGAATCCGTCGAGACTAAGGAACATCGACACGATTAGCTTCCGCACGCAGAATCGACCTCATCTAAGCTATAGCGAGCAGCACAGCGGGCAAAATTGTCCTTAAAAGGTTCTCTGGTCAGCTGAGGCTACTTCCCTTCTTTTTCTGCTGCTGATCCTCTTCTAGCCGAAACTTGACGATCCGGCTTACTAGAGCCAGTGGGAGCGGCTTGTCGATCGGGAACTGTACGGACCCTTTCGCTCCTTTGTACGCCGACAGCTCCTTCTTGAAAGCCGCGATGCCTGAAGCTCCCGGGTAGAATCCGATATGATGTTTGTAACCCGCGAACCAGACCAGAATTCCGTCCAACCTAAACGCCGGCATGCCATAGCTGATGGTTTCCTCAGCTTTCGGCGCAGCCTTCCTTACCGTCAACCGGATCTTCTCCAAGAGCTGCCGCACTTCCCTCGGAAAACTGTCAATGTAATCATCGATATTCTTCGGAGTCTTCCTGCTCGTTGCCATTCCGGAATCGTGCACTCCATTCTGAAGGTCCATCTCTCGTCGAATATTTTAGCTTCCCTAGGTGCAAGGCCGAGTGACACAGCCGGGCCGGAAGGAGTCAATGGGGAATCGCCAAGCATAGGTCGGAGTAAGAGAGCTGCCTTGTTGGAGTTTCTTTGGAGCGGGCAGGCTTACCTGCGGTATTCTACGATTAGGAGAAGAGCTCCCATCAAGGCAACCACAGCCCCTGCTTCGATAAGGTGTGTCTGCAAGCTCGGAGATGATTTGAGGATGATATCTGGGATTGTGATGAGCTGGAGGGATACTCCAAGGCCCAGGATGAAAAGTGCAACGGGTATGAGGAGTTTGATTGTGTGCAGGAAGGCGTAGACGGCAAGAGCCCCTATGATAGCTATGCCTAGAAGGATGATAATCGGCCAGCTGACAGCAAGGTTGGGGAGATATGCCTGGATGAAGGCTGCCATGTTTCCGGGCCATTTGCTACCCGTCGCAGCGACGAATACACCGCTGGCGACCAGAGCCGTGATGACCTGGTATGCGCGCCATCCATAGAACGCCGCTGTTATGCTTCGTCTTACTAGTCTTGGCAAGATAGAAAGAGTCTCCTAGATGGGTTGTTTGCTAGAGTAGCATATTTCGGCTTATCCAATCCGGTTTCAATTGGATCGGTTATCTTTGGGTATAGACAAATTATCGTTCTACTGTCATGGATGTGTGCAGGAGACAAGTCTCATTACTACCCACTTCCGATTAATCGAGAAACGTGAGAACAGCCGGAAATCTCCTGGAAGCCTCAACGCGACGATCGTCAAGCTAAGAGAAGGAGATAATCGACAGCGGAAGTTGAGCCTTAACTAGAACGGGTTATGCTTGTGACCCGATCTATAAGCTGGGTCCCGTCCAGTCGATGACACATCTCGACGAATGATTCGTGCGGTCCCCGCCAGACTAGTTCCCCCGCGGAGGCGATGGCTGGTTCAGACTTCCTTAGGGTCGCTAGGTTACGGAACAGAAAGGCAAGTTTGAGGTTCTCGCGCAATACTGATACGAGTCTTTCCGCTCTACGCGGGCTCACCTTCCAGTCCGAAATGTCGCGTGGAATAGCCTCAAGGTGGCCGTAGCGGTTTAGCACAGCGCTGGCTGACTTTTCTCCCCAGCCAGAGAGACCCGGATACCCATCGGCAGTATCTCCCACGAGTGCAAGGTAGTCGGGAATCGATGCAGGTGGGACTCCAAACCGTTCAATGATGCCCTTCTCGTCAAGGACTGTCTTTCTCCGACGATCAAGCATGACAACCCGGTTCTTTACAACGCACTGGGCAAGATCCTTCAACCCGGTTCTTTACAACGCACTGGGCAAGATCCTTGTCTGGAGAGCAGATGTAGACCCGTTCAACCTCTGATAATTTGCTCAGAGACGCCGCAGCCCCGGCCAAAGCGTCATCAGCCTCCAGCTCGACCATCGGCCAAACAACGACACCCAACGCCACCAGTGCCTCCTCCAGCAGCGGAAATTGCGCGAGCAGTCTCGGGTCCACACCGGCGCTCGTCTTGTAACCGGGCCAGAGATCGTTCCTGAAGGATTCGATTACATGGTCGGTTGCTACGCCGAGGTGTGTAACCCCAGACTCGAACATTGATACAACACTAGCGAGGACCCCCAGAGTCGCAGCGACCTCCTCTCCCGCAGGGTTGGTGTGAGGTGGGATAGCATAGAAGTGACGGAACAACTCGTAGGTCCCATCGAGCAGATAGACATCCAAGATCGAAAGGCTTCTCGACCAAGGACGAGTCAGTGTCGACTAATCTATCTTATCGGAAGATCGAAGATAGGGACCTGACAGACATTCATATCGGCGTTTCGCTGCCGCCTTCTTTGATCTCTCCAGGAGGGGACCATTTGGCAGCGTCCTTCGTAAGCGGTCCCTACGGTTCAGACTCTTCTCCCAGGTCAAAATTGTCCAGCTCGTCAAAGTTGAACGGCACTTTGCCCTTGATGTACATGTTCATCTGTTCGACACACCTAGCGACCTCCGCGTCGGGGGCACGGGCATGTTCCTTCTTCAACAGAACAACCATTGCATTCCAGTACACCCTCTCCTTTGCGGTCAAGGCGGCATTCGTAAACGGGCTAACTGTCATCAAGGCTAGATTACCTTGTATCTCCAAGCCTGGTTGAACTCGACTATTATTCAATAGGTGAAATATGGCAACCAGCGATGAAATTGGCCTTAGGACAAGCGATCAAGAACTCTCCCTTGGTTTCATTTGTTGCTGAGGAGCATGGCTAATTTATGCATGGGATTCGGAATCTTGTCTTCATCTTCACTCTCGCGCTGGTTGTTACCTTAGCGACAGGCTGGTTCATGTCCGAAACGATCTTCAGCCCAGGCGGGTTCATCAGCCAATCTTACGGATTCCCGCTCCCGTGGAAGGACATTTTCGCCAGCTGTCCCCCTCCTTGCATACAGGCGAATGGAACTCAATACGACTGGGCAACCTTTACGGCCGACGTGTTGTTCTACGCGACAATCGGGTACCTAGCGCTCCTCTACATGTTTCGCGAACCGCGGCGAAAAATCCGATTTGAGAAATATCTACAATCAAGACCACTCTTACCGTTGGTGATGCTAGCCGTAGTCGGATTGGCGGTAGGCAACTACGGTTACGACTCGGTATGTGGCACAGGAAATCACTGGACTGGCTATGGAACCTTGGGTCTTGACAAATACAATTTCCAGAACGCGAATGTCCTAACGCTGTGGGTCAGAAACTTTGGGCCCGGGACAGTGACACTAACCAATCTCACGATCTCGAACCCCGGCGGCTACGGGAACAGAGCGACTTATCAAATCTCCGTAGCAATAAATCCCAGCACGGTTGCAGCAATTTCGGAAAATACTACTAGCCAAGGACTCCAACTAATACAGTACGCTGACTACAATGTCCAGTTTGTCACAGCACGAAACGTCACGATTACGTTCACGGTCACCTGGACCTAAAGGCCCTTGGCTTTCTGATGGGAGGACGCTGACATCCGCTCTCCAACCTTCATATCGGGCTCTGGCTTCTGTCCGGCGCCGTCCCGTGGCAGACTGTGCAGGTCTTCCAGCCGAGAGTATCGACTCTGAACATCTGACTCTTCCCACAGTTCGTGCAGTACTGGAGGAATCCGGTAGGATGTCTCGGCTGAGCCTGGACCTCAGCTGTTGTCGCCTCTTTCATGCCCGGTTCTTTCTTGGGGATGGGCTTCGTCAGACGTTGAAGGTATTCCTTGTTGAACTTGAGCTTCGGCACAGCCGTCCGTATTAGGTAGACCATCATCTAGGCTTTGAATACTGTGTCCAAGCTCTCGGGCCCGCTTTAGCTAGAGCTTAGTCGAAAAATGGATCTGTGGCCTGAAACAAGCAGAGGTCCAGACCGGACTGGTCCATTATCTAGCCTTTCGCTGAGGGCGTTTGAGGGGCTAGAATCGAGAGGACAGCGACGAAGAAGCAGACTCCCATGCCCGAGAAGACAAGGACCCATGCGTCCCAGAGGCCCCTGGCTCCTATGATGGGAAAATAGTAGACGGCACTGGGCCCGTATAGTTGGGCGATTCCGTAGAGTTCGTCAGCAGTGACAGACAATGCCCCGAAGCCGTAGCAAGCGATTCCGAACAGAAATAGCCAGAAGATCCGCTTTGTTATCATTGCATCGGGCTCTGCCGAGCGCTGGGCCCTTCTCTCTATAACATAATTGTAACTCTTCTATTCGAAGGGGTGCGTATTTCCTGTTACCGCGATCGGACCACTTGGTTCCAAACGTTAGGCTGGACGATAACACGTTTCCCTATCTTAGCTTGAACAATTCCCGGATTATGGCGAGATCATCAACCAGTCCTGCAAGCGTCAAGCCGTAACCAAGACCGATTATCAGAGCCATCAACAGCACAGAGTATAGAGAGAACCTGGCACTACCATGGCGTCCACCCTCGTGCCACATCTTTCATCGCTAGTTAGCCCCGCTCAAATGGAGATGGTTGTTCTCCTAGGAATCTGCTTAAATTAGGGGCCGGGTTCGGACCGAGTCACTTCCGGTTTCTCCCCTCGGCCGCGAATTCCATTGTTCTTCAAACGAGGCGTTTCTTCTGATTCGTCGCCAATGCCGCTCCGGTGTAAATAGGGTTGTTTAGGTGTAGAGGGATGGCCTTCCTAACTGGCCAATATCGAAGCCGAGCTTCCCAACCATGTGTTTGAAAACGTCCCGGCCGATCTCGGCCACCCGTGGCTCGTCGATCGGTTCCTTCCGGAACTTGGCGAGCAGACCAACCGATACGTCAGTTAGACTGGCCACAAGTGTCACTATCTCTTCCACTGACACATTTTTCCGTTCTTGGAAGATCTCTTTCTTGATGAACTCTAGGAGCATGTTGCCGTACTTTGTCATTCCGTCTCCACTCTCCTCCATGTCCCGGAGGACTCTGTCAGAATCGCTCATGTCCACTGTTGCTGACGATATGGTGATAAGAACCCGACGGTCTCTTGCGCTAGCCTTTAGTCGCTACGCGTCGAGGAGCGTTGCAGATTGACAAAGCTTTGGAGGTTGTTGAGCCAGTACAACTCGCGGGAACATGCGAGTGTCTACGTTCTCGCGACGGCCTCCAACCTGTTTCTTTCGATCCCGGAGTATCTGGCAGTCCGCGCGGCACTTCTCTCGAACCTTCCCGTCGGGGGCAGTACTGCGCGTTTCATTGCCTCCTACGGGCTGGGACTCGGCCTCGTTCTAGACTTCCTCTGGACTCTTCTAGTCTTTCAAGGGTTTCTGGCGGTTCTCGTCGTGGTTGTAGCCTCCTCCACCTTGTTGGAAAAGGGCTGGAGATGGATCTATGTCTTTTCGGCCTTGCTTCTTTCGGGCTTCATGGGCTACTGGCTCGGGGAAAAGTTCCTCCTCACCCTCCGCTTGTTCTCGCTGTTGCAGAACGGTGGGATCGATAGTTCGGGGGTCTACTCTGAGCTCTTCTGGTTTGGGCTTGGTGCTACGATCTGCTATGTGATGATGATTCTTGTATTGAGAAGGTCCTACAACAGGCTTGTAACCACGAAGACTGGCTTTCTCGGATGAGACGGACCAGTCTCAGCCTTTGCAAGACTAGACGATCATTCCGGGGCAAATGCAGTAGCGAGTTTCTTAGAATCCTCTGGGCTCAGTCTCCAGCCAACGACCCCAGCGTTCTCTCTAACATGAGCCTTGCCTATGGCCTTCGGGATTACAACGACCGACTCGTGGTTTAGAAGCCAGTTCAATGCCACCTGACTGCGGCTCTTTCCATACTTTGCCGCTATCTCGTCTAGCACCTTGAACGGTCCTCCACGACCCTTCGGAATCCTCCCCTTCCCAAGCGGACTATACGCGATCACTGTCACACCCTCCTGCTGACAATACGGCAGCACATCCGGTTCGATCGACCGGTCGAGCAGACTATACTCGACCTGGTTCGAGACGATCTGTTCCCGGGATAGAGACTCCTGCGCCTCCTTCATCTGGGTGACAGAGAAGTTGCTCACGCCGATGTGTCGGATAAGACCGTCCCGGACAAGCTTCTCCGTCGCTCTCATAGTTTCTTCGATCGGGACCCGAGGATTTGGCCAGTGGAGCTGGTACAGGTCCATCTCCTTAATCTTCAATCTCTCAAGACTCCTCTTAGCTGATCTCAGCACATCATCGTATGCAAAGTGGGACGGCGAGACTTTCGAAGCGACAAACACTTTCTCGCGCCTTCCTTCCAATACTCTTGAAACAA
>WNGG01009775.1_pt1 | contig 11073 bp, 12 predicted proteins | sample 5400661 | NCBI WGS metagenome assembly WNGG01 (sample SAMN13153372, study PRJNA577476) | soil metagenome | isolation source: 100 cm soil or saprolite under Garry oak tree replicate 1 | place: USA:California | collected 2016-06-15 | reverse complement strand
CCGAGTCCGGCGCAGACGGGGTGGTTGGTTCCAAAAAAATTGTTTTGGAGTCTGAACGAACCACCCCGTCCGCGCCTTTCATTGGAACGGGAATTTTTCTTGATGGCGCGTCCACCCCTCCTTTGCCAAGGAGGGGAGTTTGCTCCGCCCAAGCGTTCAGCAAGATTAAATGCGTATATTTCACAGGGCGTCAGCCAGTGGCTAGCGGAGTTCCGCCGCTCCGCGGCTCTGTAAGGAAGCGCCTGCGGCGCGGCATTCTTGATTATATCGCAATCGTGCAAAACCCACGGTGGACTTGGGATTGCGGGTGGAAAATAATCCCGCTTTGCTTTCAAAGACTGCCAGGGACCGTCAAAAACTGGAGCGAGAAGAGGTAACAGGTCCAAAATGATAAGAAGTGATTTCCGATTGCGGATTTCGGATTTGGCAAAAAGCTTCCATGGGCTGGATCCGAAATTTGTCGATTCGGAGCGGAGCGAAAATGAGCACAAAGAAATTCGTACATTTTGTCATCGTACTGGCCGTGGGATTGGCGCTGGCCGGATGTGAGCGAACGAAGATTGGCGACATCACGGCCGATCCAGGACGCTATATGAACAAGGAAGTGAGCGTTTGGGTACTTGCCAGCAGTAGAGGGGTGCCGAGCAAAGGTGCGCACGTTGGAGTGAAAGGGCACATCAGCCCGACGGTCACTTTCATGGGAACCAATTACGCTACGGTCATGCGTGAGAGTGACCGCCGATCCGCAGAGTAAGCTTTGCACAAACTCGAAGCAAATCGATGTTACAAATTGGCGATTGGCGGGCCTACCGAAACTTCTTATGGCTTCGGGCCTATTCGATATCGGATCGTGACGCTGGCGTGCACCTCCAACTGCCCGGCCGAAACCGGCGTCGGTGCAATCGCGTCTGCCACCATCGCCATGCGTCCGGCGAACTCGGTTCTTGGGGCCACGGATACGCCTCCCTCGGAAACTTCGAGCACTTCGATAAGACCCACATGCAGAGCCTCCGCCATGACCTGTGCTTTACTGCGAGCTTCGCTTACGGCTTGTCTCAGTGCTTGCTCGCGTGACGGCAAGTCGTCTCTCAAACCAAATTGCACGCCTTCCAACTGGTTGGCTCCCGCTTTCAACCCGGCGTCGATGACAGGGCCGATCAATGAAAGGTTTTCCAGACGCACGGTCACCACGTTTGATGCGCTATAAGCCACGATGCGCGGCGCGTCCCGCGCTTCGGGACCTCGTGGCGCATACACCGGCGTCAAGGCGAGCCGCGAAGTCTGGATTTGTTGTGGCGATACGCCGACTTTACCAATGGCGTTGAGAATCTCCTGGGCGACGGCGTTAACCTGATCCTGCGCCGGTTGAGCCGCAGAGGCTTGGCGAACAATGCCGAGTCTCACCGTGGCTTCATCCGGGACCGTTAAGATCTGGGCGTTCCCCGTGACGACGAGCACCGGCGGTGGCGGGCCCTCGGTGCGCTGAGCCAAAGACGGGGCTACTGACGCCAGGAGAAAAATCGCAAACCCGATTGTCTTCATTAAACCTCCTGAAGGATTGCAATGATAATGCACCCTATTCGCTACGGGACAGGCCCAATAATGGGGGAAAGTCAGCCGCAGATGACGCGGATTGCGCAGATCCATCCGCGCAGTCCGCGTAATCCGTGGTTCCGAAGCAAAGCAGACGGGGAAAAATAGCGTCGCGGCAAGAAACGGAAAATTTGTGGAACTCCCTTAAGTCGTGGCTTCGGCGATCAACCGGATGATCGTTTGCGGGCTCGCGGTGCCTTTCGCGGTCTGCCGCCAAGCCTGCCGTTTGCGCGCGACGAGGCGGCTTTCCTTTTCGACCTCACTGATCCACGACATGCCGGGCAGAAACTCACCAAGTCGATCCTATGGATCGGACACTTCGGCATTCAATTACCTCCTGACGTACGAAATTCTTTTTTCAGTCTAGCGTGCTCGGATAGATCAACTCAATGGGCGCAATTTAGTTTCCGCCGGAAGTTTACCGGCGGCTTATAATTGAACTTGGAAGTGTGTTTATGGAATATCGACCAGATGAGCCAATCAAGCTTAGGCGTGATTGCCAGGTGGTTGCGGTCCCTGCCGGGCATACTCTGATCTTGCCTCAGGGGACTGAAGTGATGATTACTCAATCACTGGGTGGATCGTTTACTCTGCTGGTTCCTAGCTACGGGGGCCTGTTCCGGCTTTCCAATCACGACGCGGATGCCGTCGGCCGAGAACCGCGTCCTGCCGAAACCCCCGCAGGGTCAGGCGAGGCGCTTTCAGGCGAGGCGCTGGAAAGAGAAGTTTGGCAGATGCTCAAGACATGTTTCGATCCGGAGATCCCGGTTAACATCGTCGATCTCGGTCTCGTCTATGACTTGCAGATCTCAACGTTGTCCGACGGCGCACGTGTTGACGTGAAGATGACGCTCACGGCGCAGGGCTGCGGGATGGGTACATCCATCGCTGCCGACGCACGAAACAAAATTTTGGATCTTCCTGGTGTAGTCGAAGCAGATGTTCTGGTGGTCTGGGATCCGCCCTGGACGCCGGAGAAGATCTCACCCGAAGGTCGTGCTCTTCTGGGAATCCATTAAGAGATTGCGGATTTGCGGATTTCGGATTTAGGCAACACTCCGTTGTCGACTTTCAATCCGAAATCGGAAATAGTATGTCGAAAACTACCAAAATCCTCATCGTTGCTGGGTTTGTCGCGGTCATCGCATTTATCGTCTATTCCACCACTGGCCTTGCCAAAGTCAGTTGTGAGGTCTGCATGGAATTTCGCGGCCGGACGTCATGCGGGGCTGCGGCCGGCAGGACAGACCAGGAAGCGGTGAACACAGCGAAGGGGATTGCATGTTCCGATATCGCTTCCGGCCGTGCCGATAGCATTGCGTGTACGGCGGTGCCCCCGAAAAGCGTCGACTGCAAATAATCCCTCACTCCCCCTGCCCAAGCGTTCAGGCATAAAGCCCGCGGCTACCACTACCAAAAAAAGTTTTGGCTTTATGTGCCTCTTGTATTTCCTTCTGCTAATCTTTGAGCGGCAGCTATGGAAGGGACGCTCAAAGGCATTCATATCCTTGTCGTCGAAGACGATCCTGATACGCGCGAGCTCCTCAAGGTCTTGCTACAAATGCAAGGTGGTGCTGTAACGACTGCGGCGTCTGTGCCGGAAGCTCTCTCTGCTTACGACGTCTCGCCTCCTAATGTGATCGTCGCCGACATTGGGATGCCCGATTACAACGGTTACACGTTGATTGGGCGGGTTCGCGCGCGCGATCGCGAAAAGGGAAGTATCGTTCCGGCCATCGCCTTGACTGCGTACACAACCGCCATCGACCGCGATACGGTCCTTTCCGCAGGCTTTCAGGTTCATATGCCAAAGCCCTTCGAACCTGCCCGGCTGATCTCTGTTATTGCGGATCTGGCATCGAAATACAAATAAACCGGCTGAGACCATGAAACAGTCTCATAACGATTGTGCGGGCACATAGAAAGCTTGTCTATCTTGCTTTCACGTTTTGGACTGTGGTCATCACAGTTCGCTACTCGCGAGCTGTATTGCAGAGTGTGGGTTCGCCTTTCAATGAAGGCGCTGACGTTGAGTGGCTGGAGGTATGGCTCGCAATAGCTGTATTCACGTGCCTCGCTATCACATTAAGACGTTTCCTTCCCCTGGCCTTGGGCCTTCTCATCGCAGCCTGCCTGACAATCACGATCCTGAGCGGTGCGTTCATGTCGGCGGTGCTGGCTTTATGGATATTTGTCTTGGCTTGGGCTTGGGGCCTTCGGATCTTGCAAGCTGCTAGGGTGCAAATTGAGGATGCGCTCGAGGCCGCTTCTGTTGCCGTCCCGCTAGGTTTGCTGGTGTTAGCCCTGGCGGCTTTCGGTTTGGCGCTCGTTCATCTTTTGACGACTTTCTGGATTTGGGTGCTTCTTCTCGGTTTGAGCGCATCTCAAGGCCGGGCACTAATCCGGTTGATTCATTTACCGGCGCTGACGACGCACAAGCCAAGTTTAGGAATCTGGTTCCCGCTCGTGGTTTCCGCTCCGGTGGTGATTCTGAACCTGGTTTGGGCAGTTGCCCCGGAAGTTCAGTTCGACGCGATCAACTACCATTTGGCTGTTCCACGCATTTATCTGGACAATGCAGGATTCATCGATCTGCCGTACTTCTTCCAGTCCTACTTGTTCCGCCTGGTCGACATGCTTTTTGCAATAGGACTTGGCCTCCACGACGACGTCGTCGCCAAATTGATCAGTTTCGGCCTGGGTCTTATCGCGGCCTGCGGCGTCTTTACATTGGGGAAGCTTATTTTCGATACGCGCACCGGTTGTTGGGCGGCGGCTTTCTTCTATACGACGCCCGTCGTGAGCTGGCTCTCGGGTACGACCTACATCGATCACGCCGTCGCGGTGTTTTTGACGGCCAGCATCATCGCTTTTTTCCGCTGGCGGAATGCAAGAGAGCGAATGGGTTGGATCTATACAAGTGCGTTGTTAGCGGGTGGAGCAGTAGGAACCAAATTGACCGCGGTTTACGGTCTGCCTGTTCTGTTTGGGTTCTTGATTCTGAGTTTGTGGCGCGGTTCAGCAGGCCGGATGGTCAAAACTTCGGCGATGTATGCCGTTCTTTTTTTGGTCGTCATTCTTCCCTGGTATGGCCTCACGTACTATTGGACCGGTAATCCAGTGTTTCCACTGCTCAATGGCGTGTTTAAAAGCCCGCTTTGGGACACGGAAAGCCGGTTGAGCAATTCAGGGAATTTTGGAATTGGCAGCTCTCCAAGTTCGCTGTTGAGACTGCCGTTTAGATTAACCTTCGACAGCATGCGATTTGGCGAATCTTCACCCAGCGGTTCGGCGGGAGTCGCTTTGTTGCTGGCCTTTCCATTCAGCGTGGGTTTGCTGCTTGCCGGTACAAGAAACACAGGATTGCTTCTTATCCCATCGTTCATCTACCTCCTGCTGTGGGCGTACAGCTTTCAATACGTCCGATACTACGTACCGATTCTGCCGGTCATCAGCATTCTCGGTGTCGCGACGGTGTTCCACTTCAGCGAACTGCCTCTGCTTGGGACCATCAACAGGGTTTGTCTGATGCTTGCTCTGATCATGCAATTCCCAACGACATCCGTTCAATTCTGGAATATCCCGGAACGCTTTCCTATAGCTGTCGCGTTAGGTAGAGAAACGAGGGAGCATTTCCTTGAACGTGCCCTGGGGGGCTACGCTACCGTCAAGCATTTGAATGAAGTCACAAAGACGGGCGACCGCGTGCTCGGTGTGGATGTTGAACAGTTTCGATTTTATTTGAACGTGCCACTTGAAACGTTCGCGGGCTCTACCGGAAGCAGCGTGTCGCGGACGGCCGCCCAAATGTCTCCTGACGAACGTTTGCTGAGAACACTCAAGGAAGCCCGCTTTTCCCACATTCTCGTCCGTCGCGGCGCTCTCAAAGATCCGCCGGCCTGGTATCCCTACCTGAAGCCGGCCTTTCTGGACCAATTTACGGTGATGGAATTCGGCGATGAGAGCACGCTTGTTTATCGACTGAAAATGTAGTTGCGGGCTAAAGGCCGCGTTCCAGCTCAGAACAGGAATCGTTCGTCGCGAACAGAACGCGGGCTTCAGCCCGCGACTACCGTTTGTGTCGCTGCGAAACTCTGGGTATGATGCTGACTCGTGACGCTTCGCAATTGTGTTTCGCTTATTGGGGCGCTGGTTCTTCTATTGCCATCCGCGGCTGTCGCTCATGACATCCCGGCGGACGTGACCGTCCAGGCTTTTCTCAAGCCGGAAGGGCAGTTGTTGCGCCTGATCGTCCGCGTGCCGCTAAAGGCCATGCTGGATATCGATTTTCCGAAGCGAGGGCCGGGCTACTTGGATCTCGCGCGAGTCGATGCTTCGCTTCGACACGCAGCGACGCTCTGGGTCTCCGATAGGATGGAGGTCTACGAAGATGAGATCAGCCTCCCAGCGCCGAAGGTTGTCCAGGCTCGGGTCTCGCTGCAGTCCGACAAGTCATTCGGTTCTTATGAAGAGGCATTGGGGCACGTGACCGGCGCGCCGCTGCCGGATCAGACAGAACTCTTCTGGGATCAGGCATTGCTCGACGTCTTGTTCGAGTACCCCATTATTTCCGACCGCTCGCCGCTCTCGATCCGCTCGGGCCTGTCGCGGCTGGGGATACGAGTGGTTACTGTTCTTCGGTTTGTCGCACCGGGCGGCGTTGTTCGTGCATTCGAGTTCGTGGGTGATCCGGGACTCATCAGACTGGATCCGCGATGGCATCAAGCCGCGCTGCGATTTGTCGAATTGGGGTTTCGGCATATTCTGGATGGGACGGACCATCTGCTGTTCCTGCTTTGCCTGGTCATCCCATTACGGCGCTTCGGCTCCCTTATCCCGGTCGTCACATCGTTCACGGTTGCGCACTCGATCACACTCATTGCGTCTGCGTATAACCTGGGGCCGGATGCACTCTGGTTTCCGCCGCTGATCGAGACGCTGATTGCCATTTCGATTGTCTACATGGCGCTCGAAAACATCACTGGTAGCAATTTCCGCCGCCGATGGATGATCACTTTCGGGTTTGGCCTTGTTCACGGATTCGGTTTCTCATTCGCCCTGCAGCAGACACTGCAATTTGCCGGATCTCATCTACTGACTTCACTGCTGTCGTTCAATGTTGGTGTCGAGCTTGGACAAATACTCGTCCTGGTGATTCTCATTCCCGCGCTGGAGATCCTATTTCGCTTTGCTGTCGCCGAGCGAATGGGGACGATCATCCTGTCGGCGATAGTCGCGCATACCGGCTGGCATTGGATGATCGAGCGAGGCGAACGGTTAGGTCAGTTCCAGTTTCAGTGGCCCACCGTCAACGCGGCACTTCTCGCAACCGTGATGCGTTGGCTCATGGTAATTGTGGTTCTCGTGGGTGTGATCTGGCTGGTGTCGACCGTTTTAGTTCAACGGGTCCGCACGGGCACTAAAGTTTCAAACTGATTTATTCTTGCCGCTTGAAGACGCACACAATCTCCGGATGCTGCAACGCCGTTTCGACGTATCGTTTTGCCCTTTCGACGTATTGTTTCGTGTCAAAAGCTTCACCGGTGGTTCTCGCATTCCAGGTTAGTTCCTGCATCACAAAGGCGAGGGCGTGCAGGGCATCCATGTGGGAAAAGCCTTTGCCCCGCATGGACTGATAAAGCGATTGGATCTCCGGCGGATCGTTTCGGTCCAACTGCAGCTTAACCGCAGCATCATTGTAGATGTGAACGAGAATATTGGTGGCGCGAGGTGTTTCTTCGATACTTGCGCCCAGGTTATTCCAGAAATTCCGCCACTCGGTGTGTTGCCTCATGCAATGCGCAAGAGCCGCCTCCTGGGACTGCAAAGGCACGCCACGCACTTCCCTCTCCCATACCGAAGCGGCCCACGTGGCAAGTGTCAGATTTTGAAGTGACTTCTCGTTCATAATGGCCAGACTCTCCCGTCTTATCGGCATTTTTCAGACACAACATTAGATTGGCCCTAATCTTTTTGGCCTTGCCGGCCGATATGACTGGATATGCGCGTACCTAAACAACCAAACGAGGACCGACGGTCGGCGGATCGCGTTGGTATTCCGTCGGAGAAGCCCGTCTACATTGAAACGGTGCTGGATGGGAAAGAAGTGGGTTTACTCGTCGAAAATTTCAGTACCGGCGGTGCATTGCTGATTTGTCCCGAGGGCTCAGACTCGCTCCAGGCAGGCAAACGCCTTCCGAATTGTCTGCTGGTCTTGCCGCAGTCCGGCCGTATCCGGCTCAACGCGACGATTCGCTGGCACGTCTGGCCGAAGGTCGGCGTTCAGTTTGATCCGATCAGCGCCGACGCGCGTGACCGAATCTCCCGCTTCCTCCAGGCCATCGAAGTCTAGCCGAAGTCCCTTCACACTGAGTGCACCATTTCGTCAAATACCGTCACGTGTAGCGCCCTCACCTGCCGCTTCGCGGCACCCTCTCCCAGAGGGCCCAGAGGGAGAGGGACTAACCTTCCGAATGGTCCTTCTCCCTCTGGGAGAAGGTGGCCCGCGCGAAGCGCAAGCCCGCTAGGGCGAAGCCCCAAGAGAAGGGCCGGATGAGGGCAAAGTCTCTTCTCCCAAAGCACTCTGAAAATTCGCAGGAGCGTGTGCTATATTGCGTTCCAAAAAAGGAGGAGATGTGAAAATACTGGTCTGTTTACTGGCTTTAATGATTAGCGTCCCGGTGTTCGCCCAAATTGCGCCCGCCCCTGCACCGGATCAGCAGGCGCTGCTCAGAAGCACCGACGCCAGGCTTGCGGCGAACAAGAAACTCGTATACGACTTCTGGCGCGAGGTCCTCGAAGCCCGTCATCTGGACTTGGCCGAAAAGTACATGAAGGAAGACTATATCCAGCACAATCCCAACGCGGCGACGGGCATCAAAGGTTTTAAAGAGTATTTCGCGAGGCTCGGAGGTCCTCAGCCGATCCAGGCAACGATCAGGGCCCAGGTGATCTCCATGATGGCCGAAGGCAATTTGGTCATGATGTCGCAGGTGCGCGAGTATCCGGATCCTAAAGACAGCACCAAAAAATACAAGACGACCTGGTTCGACGTGTTTCGGGTTGAGAATGGAAAGATTGCTGAGCACTGGGACTCCGCGCTTAAACAGTAAACCGGAATTTTGGGACCGAGGAAAAACTCTGTACCGGATCCGTTTGAATTTTGGGACGTAGGAATAATTCAACCTAGAAACGGCAGTACAAACGCGGGCTAAAGCCCGCGACTACATATCGGGACAACGTTGCGGTTAAGCATGTAGTCGCGGGCTTTAGCCCGCGTTCGCATCGCCAAGACATGGCCACCTTCAACTGCCGACTTTATGTTCAAGGACAATAGTTCGACAAATAGAGAGCGAGTTTTTCCTCCGTCCAGAAATTCAACAATTCTCGAAAAAAGTTGACTCTGCCCGGGTCATTTCTTACAGTGCAACGATAGTTATCGGACGGATGATTTCGTTCCCATCGCCCGGATTTCATTAGGCATTAAGCTGGAACGATTGCGAGTGCTTCTACTTTCAGGAGGTACCTATGAGGTCCAGCTGGCTGTGTGTGGCCACTCTGATCGTATTCTCCATTGTCCTTTCCGTTTCGGCACAGAACCAGGCGCAGAAACAGCAAACGACCCCTTCCACTAGTGCGGATGAGTTCGAGAAAGCGCACCAGAACCTGTTTGGGCCCCCAACGGACAAGGCTGCCGAGGCCAGCCGGCTGACGGCTGGTTTTGCGGCCGCGGGCCCGGCCGTATTGGGGGATATTCAGCGCAAGAACTATATTGATGAGCAAATTTTCGGGCGCATGGAGCGCGATGGGATTCCGCACGCGCCTCTGGCAAGTGACCAGGAATTCGTCCGCCGGGTGTACCTGGATGCGACCGGGTTGCTGCCGACCCCAGGCGTGGTACGGGAATTCATCGCCAGCCAAGACCCAAACAAACGCGACAGGCTCATCGATTCGTTGATCGGAACCGACGAATTTGCGGACCAGTGGGCCTGGTTCTGGATGGACTTGTTTCAGGCCAGAAACGACTCTTTCGCCTATTGGTTCAAGCAGAACCTAAAAGTGGACCGGCCATACAACGAGATATTTGCCGACCTGGTAGGAGGCTCCGCCACCAAGAACGCCAGCATGATGCCAACCTGGGCGATCTATTCACAGGCCTTGTACAACGCATTGCGCGCTACGACGGCAACCGATCAGGATAACTACTATTATGCGAACCGGCTCGATTGGATTGACGAGACGACCGTTAATCTGGGGCGAGTTTTCCTCGGTATCAATATGGACTGCTTCTCCTGCCATGACGCTGCCGGGCATACCGACTCGATAAACTTGTTCCTGACGACCAAGAAGCGAAAGGACTTCCACCAGCAAGCGGCATTCTTCGGAAAGACCCGCAATATTGCAACCTGGAGTGACCGGTCCAAGATGCCATCCAGCGCTCAAGATATCATCGATGATTTGGCGCCAGGGTATAACACCGACAACGACGCTCCGTTCAACACCATGGCGGAAGGGCGATTTCCCCGCAAAGGCGGCACCTATGAGCCGGCCTTCATATTGACCGGCGAGAAACCGCGGCCAGGCATGAACCCGCGACAGGAATTGGGACGAATTGCGCCAACCCACATCCAGTTCAGCAGGGCGGCCGTCAACCTGATTTGGGGCAAGCTGATGGTCGTGGGCTTCGTGGAGCCGTACGACGGCTTCGATCTGCTGCGGCTGGATCCGAATAATCCGCTACCGAAGCCATGGACCGTGCAGCCCACCAATCCCTGGTTGCTGGACGCGATGGCGAAAGATTTCCAGGCAAACCACTACAGCATCCAGACTCTGTTCAAAACGATTATGAAGTCCAGCGCCTATCAGTTGTCGACGCAATTTCCGGGTGAATGGAAAGAGTCCTACGTACCGTACTATGCCAGAAGATTTGTGCGCGTCCTGACGGGGCCGGAAGTAGCCGACGCGCTCGCCCAGGTGACGGGACAGCCCTATCAGTTCAATCTGAAGGGGCAGACCGTGACCCGCGTCAAACAAATGTCGAATCCGACGGGGCTGGGCGGTGGGGGCTCCGCCAGGCTAGCGAGCGTGAGCGGGCGGAGGTTTTCGGATGGAACCGCCGTCGCTGCGTTGATGCAGGCCTTCTTCCAGAGCGGGCGTGAGACGCCACCAGCTCAAGCGAACCGTGCAAGCGCCGTTCAAGCCATGATGATGATGAACTCACCAGCAGTGAATAATCGCCTGCGTTCGGATGCCGGCTTGTTGCAGCAGTTGCTGAAGCCGGGCAAATCCGACCCGGAGGTGATCGAAGAATTGTTCCTGACGGCGTTATCTCGCACTCCAACAAAAGAAGAAGTGGAAGTGGCTCAGCGCATTCTGCAAAGCAATCGAAATCAGGGCGCGACAGACATTTTGTGGGCGTTGCTGAACACACCGGAGTTTTTGTTGAATTATTGAAGTCCCGGCCGCGAATTACGCGAATTA
>WNGG01022901.1_pt1 | contig 11075 bp, 7 predicted proteins | sample 5400661 | NCBI WGS metagenome assembly WNGG01 (sample SAMN13153372, study PRJNA577476) | soil metagenome | isolation source: 100 cm soil or saprolite under Garry oak tree replicate 1 | place: USA:California | collected 2016-06-15 | reverse complement strand
GCTACGGCTGCCATATCGCGTCCTTCCTTTCGCTACTTCAAACTGGTACTTGTTTGCTGATTTCCTCTGGCATCAAACTACGCAACTCAGGATGTGCCTCAAGGATTCTCATTAAATCGAGTTCATCCTTCTTTCGCTTGGTCGGCCGACGCGTTTCGTCCTGCCAGGCCCAGATCTTTCCGCGTACGATGTTGGTTAAGGATGCAACGGGTAGCTGCTCGCCGAGAACTTCCATCAGTCGCGTCTCAGTCAAGAAGTCCTGGTAGCGCGCATCCGTCGTTAGCTGAATCCTGAGTTCGCTGCCCGCCATCCTGGCGTTTATTGAATGAGAAAACCACACCGAGAATCCTGCCGCCGCAAGATCTTGCTTGATTGCCTCGACTTCTGAAGCAGCCACGACGATATCCGCATCCAGCGTGTACACGGGTTCGACATAACTGTTAACCGCCAGCCCGCCGATCAGACACCAGCGCCCGCGTTTATTGAGAATGCTCACCAGCAGCGCGAAGTCGCTGCTTCCGCTGCCAGTGACTGATTCGAAAATTTCGGGTGCCCTCATTACGTCAGTTCAATCGTTCAAAGATTCCCGCGGCGCCCATGCCGCCGCCCACGCACATCGTCACCATTCCGTATCGTCCGTTGCGGCGCTCAAGCTCGCGCAGGATGCTGGCTGTCAACTTTGCTCCGGTGCAACCAAGTGGATGACCCAACGCGATCGCGCCGCCATTCACATTCACTCTTTCCGGATCAAGGCCCAGCGTTTTGATCACTGCAAGCGACTGCGCCGCGAACGCTTCGTTCAACTCGATGACCTCGATCTGATCGAGCGTGAGCCCAGCGAGCTTCAAAGCTTTCGGAATCGCAAAGACTGGACCAATGCCCATCTCTTCCGGGGGACAGCCGGCCGTTGCGTACGCCACGAAGCGCGCCAACGGCTTCGCTCCGAGACTCTTTGCCTTCTCTTCCGACATCACCACTGCCGCCGCGGCGCCGTCAGACATTTGCGAAGCATTACCCGCCGTAATCGTTCCCCTGACTTGAAACGCCGGTTTCAGTTTCGCCAGACCTTCCATCGACGTATCGCGGCGCACGCCCTCGTCTTTCTCAAAAACGATCTCGCGCCGTTGCTTGCGGCCCTTCTCATCCAATTCTTCAAACACAACGGTCAGCGGCACGGTCTCGTCTTTGAACTTGTCCTGATCGAGCGCTGCTGCGGCGCGGTTGTGCGAACGCAGCGCAAACTCGTCCTGCTCTTCACGCGTGACTTCATATTTGCGGGCAACATTCTCGGTTGCCAGACCCATGCTGAGATAAAAGTCCGGATAATGTTCGACCAGGTAAGGGTTGGGACGAATGATGTGCCCGCCCATCGGAATCATCGACATCGATTCCAGCCCGCCGGCCAGGATCACCTCGGCGCCGCCGGTCCTTATCCGATCCGCCGCCATCGCGATCGACTGCAATCCTGAAGAGCAAAAGCGATTAATCGTCATCGCGCTGGTCTCGACGGGCAGACCCGCGCGAATCGCCGACGCGCGCGCGACGTTCATACCCTGCTCGGCTTCGGGCATCGCGCAACCCATGATCACGTCTTCGATCTCCGACGCCTCGAGTCCGGGCACGCGCGCGATTGCTTCTTTGATTACGGCCGCGCCTGTTTCATCGGGACGGGTGTCCTTCAATGTGCCGCGCGGCGCTTTGCCGACTGCGGTGCGAACTGCTGATACAATTACTGCGTCTCTCATAATTTCATCCCCGGGTGTTTAGAGGCGGGCGTTGCCCGCCGGTTCAACGAGCGATATCAGATGCTCGTCTTCCAAAAGCACGATTGTTGAGACGGCGGGCAACGCCCGCCTCCAAACGAATCGTTCAATTAATTCCTCAACGGCTTGCCGGTTTTCAACATGTGCGCGAGACGCTCTTGCGTTTTGCGTGTGCCCACCAGCGAAAGAAAAGCCTCGCGTTCGAGATCAAGCAGGTACTGCTCCGAGACTCGCGTCTCGTGATTCAGATCTCCTCCGGTCAAAATTCGCGCCAGCTTCTCGCCGATCAAAGCATCGTGATCCGAAATGTAGCCCGCGCGCTTCATCTGATGAATACCGAGCTTGAGCGTTGCCAGCGCCGGCATTCCGAGCGCCAGGATATCGGTCCGTTGTTGCGGCTGCACGTAACCGCTCGCTGCCAGCGCCAGCACTTCCTTCTTCGCGTCAGCGATCAACCGATCCGCATTCATCGAAACCGTATCATCTGTGCCGAGGAATCCAAGCGAGCGCGCTTCCTCAGCGGAAGTCGCCACCTTCGCCAGCGCGATCGTTTCGAAAGCGCGCTTCACAAACGGGAAAGGATCAGCATCTTCGAGATTTTTTGGAATTGAATCGAGCGCGCGCACCAGCATCTCTTTCGTGCCGCCACCGGCCGGAATAATGCCGACGCCAACCTCTACCAAACGCAGGCTCATTGTGGACTGTTGAAAGACGCGCGCCATCATATCCAGCTCTTCCCAGTTCTCATCCTGCGCTTCCATCAGCATCAACATGATGTTGGCGCCGACACAGAAGTTCTGACCCTGATTACCGACTACCAAACCAGCGAAGTTCTTTTCCACTTCAGCCAAAGAAGCCTTCAACATCTGCAGCGTGTCGCCGCCGATGGCATTCATCTTCGAATGAAACTCCAGACAGGCAACGCCGTCGCCAATATCGATCAACGATGCTCCCGAATTCTTCTTGATAACGCCGGCGCGATCCTTGACTGATTTTAGAATGATCGTGCCGGCCGGATCAGACAACGGCAGATACTGTTCGGCGGCAAAGTCAAAATAGAATTGTTGCCCATCATGCTTTTTGTAAAAAGACTTTGCGCCTGCATCCAGCAATTTCTGCACATTCGCCGGCACTGTCCGTCCCTCTTCCTTCATCCGCGCCACGGACTCTTCGACGCCGATCGCGTCCCACGCTTCGAATGGCCCCAGCTCCCAGCCGAATCCCCAACGCATCGCTCGATCAATTTCGACAATGGTGTCGGCAATCTCCGGAATTCGATTCGCTGCGTACGCGAGTGTGCGCGAGAAAGTCCTCCACAGAAAGGCGCCGACGCGATCCTTGCCCCAGACCAGAGCCTTCAGGCGTTCGCCCGGGGCCTCGATGTTCCTGGCCACTTCGAGCGACGGCAGTTTCACTTTTTGCGACGGCCGGTATTCGAGCGTGGCCGGATCGAGCACCAGATATTCTTTCTTGTCACCTTCGCCCTGCTGCCGTTTATAGAAGCCACCCCTACTTTTGTTGCCGAGCATCCCGCACGCAACCATGTTCTGTAAGAATTCGGGGGCGACGAACATCTCGCGCTCCTCATCGTCGGGCAGCGCATCGTAAAGGTTCTTGATCACGTGTGAAAAAACATCGAGGCCAACCAGATCAAAGGTGCGAAAGGTCGCGCTCTTTGGACGACCAATAACCGGACCGGTCACGCGATCAACCTCTTCAATCGAATAGCCGTCTTCGAGCATTGACTTGATCGTTTGCAGCGCTCCGAACGTGCCGATGCGATTGGCAATAAAGTTCGGACGATCCTTCGCCGGCACTACGCCCTTGCCCAAGCGCTGATCCAGAAAGCCGAAGATCGAACAAGACACTTCCGGCCTGGTCCATTCAGTGCGAATCAGCTCGGCCAGATGCAGATAGCGCGGCGGATTGAAGAAGTGGACGCCGAGAAAATGTGCGCGAAAATCTTCCGAGCGTCCTTCAGCAAGAAGATGAATCGGAATGCCGCTCGTGTTTGAGGCGATCACCGAGCCGGGCCGCCTATGCTGCTCAACGCGCTCGTAAAGCTTGCGTTTGATTTCAAGATTCTCGACCACCGCTTCGATGATCAGATCGCAGTCTTTCAGTTTTGCGAGATCATCGTCGAAGTTTCCGATTGTGACCAGTGAAGCGACTTCCGGAGTAAGGAAGGCTGCGGGCTTGGCTTTCTTCGCAGCTTCCAGACCTGTTCGGGCGATGCGGTTGCGCGCCTGTTTTGAATCGAGCGTCAGACCTTTGGACTTTTCCTCTTCAGTTAATTCGCCGGGAACGATGTCCAGCAACAATGTCGGTATCCGCGCGTTGGCGAGGTGCGCGGCAATCTGCGCGCCCATCGTGCCCGCTCCCAGCACCGCAGCTTTCTCAATCCGCATCATCCAGGCGCCTTTCGTTGCCTCAGTCCAGTTAAGATCGTCAATCGAGCAGGGCGATATCATACTGAATGAGCGCTCATTCAGCAAGGTTGGCGAGGGCGGGTCTGGCCCCCGCCTGCAGGGAAAGGGAGGCCGGCTGACACCTCACTGACCGGTTCGCGTGGCGCCCTTATGCGGACCAAGATGTCCGCGCTCCCAGGGGTCAATAATTAGTCAGAATCGCTTCCGGCGCGAAGCCCATCTGCTGCAAACGATCGCGCGTCTGTTCCATCATCGCCAGCGAGCCGCAGATTAAGGCGACTGGCGATGACAATGATGGCAGAACGTGATCGAGCAGCGACTGCACATAACCGGTTGGACCGGACCAATCATGACCGTCAGGACGTGAAACCACCTGCCGCAATTCGACGCCCGCCCGCTCCCAACTTTCCGTTTCATCGCGATAGCAAAAGTAATCGGGCGTGCGCGCACCGTAAAGCACAACAAGCTCGCCGAAGTCTTCTTTGCGATTCAGCACGTGACGAAGCGCTGAGCGCAGCGGCGCCACGCCGGTGCCCATGGCGACAAACACAAGGTCTTTCTCCTTCTGCGCTTCGAGATCAAATCCGTGCCCGGTCACCTCGAGCAACTCGATGTGCTCACCTTCCTGCATGTCGAAGATGCGATTGCTTGCGCCAAAACTCTGCTTAACGAGAACTTCCAACTCTCGATCTTCGGGTGCGCTCGCGAAAGCAAAATATGCCGCCTCATCGCCCGCGACACCAAGCAAGGCGACCTGACCTGGCACAAACGCGACACCATGAGTTGATTCAGCGCCCTCCGGCAGGAGATCGAATGAACGTATCGCGCGAGCCTGCTGTCGCACTCGAGTGATGATCAGAGGCGTTGGTTCTTCGAGGTTCACGCGCCCGCCTCTGCTTCGTCGTAAATCCGATCAATCACGTCACGATGTTTCTCGTCAATAACTCTCCGTTTGACCTTCAGGGTGGGCGTCATTTCTCCGCTCTCGATGGTGAATTCGTTTTCGAGCAAAGCAATCTTTTTCACGCGTTCGTATTGCGCGAGATTGGGAGTGAGCGCGGCAATCTGACGCTCGAAGAGATTGATAATGCGCGGATGCCGGCACAGGGCCGCACGCGAACTCGCGTTAATGCCCTTCAGTTGAACATAAGATTCAATTTGCTCCCAGTCAGGCACGATCAAAGCGGCGGGAAATTTTCGGCCGTTGCCGATCAGCACGACCTGATTGACAAAGCGCGAGCCTTTGATCAACTGTTCGATCGGTTGCGGCGCAATGTACTTGCCGCCGGAAGTCTTGAACAACTCTTTCTTGCGATCAGTGATGCGCAGGAAACCGTCTTTATCGATGGTCCCAATGTCGCCTGTCTTGAACCAGCCGTCCTCAGTGAAAACCGCGCGTGTCTCTTCCGGCTTGTTATAGTAGCCGCGCATCACGTTGGGGCCACGTACTTCTATCTCGCCATCCGGAGCGATCCGAATCTCGACGTCTTTGATTGGTTTGCCGACCGTTCCGATGCGATTATTCTCCAGCACGCCAGCGGTGATTACCGGTGAGGTCTCGGTCAAGCCGTAACCTTGCACGATGGGCATCCCGGCGCCGATGTAGATGTAGCCCAAGTCTTCCGGCAGCGCCGCGCCACCGGAAATCAGCAGCCGAATGCGTCCCCCCAGAGCCCCGCGCCATCTCTTAAAGACCAGAAGCGAAGCAAGTTTGTGTTTCAGCGCGAGCCAAAGCGGAACTCTCTGATGGTTGACTGCGAATCGCGCCTGCTCCCTTCCCACCGAGACCGCCCAGTTGAGCATTGCCAGGTTCAGTTTTCCCTTTGCGGCAGACTTCTCCTTGACGCGCGCGTAAATCTTTTCGAAGATGCGCGGCACGCCGACGAAGATCGTGGGGTGCACTTCGCGCAGGTTCGGACCAATCTGATCGATCGACTCGCCGAAATACACCGCCATCCCATGATGTAGATACATGTACATCGCGGTGCGCTCAAACACGTGCGAAAGCGGGAGCACAGAAAGCGCCGAGTCCGCCTGGCCAAAGGAAAAATGGCCCGCGGAATCAACCAGGTTCGAAACCAGATTCGCCTGTGTCAACATCACGCCCTTGGGCTCGCCCGTAGTGCCCGAGGTGTAAATGATCGTCGCGAGTTCGTCCCTGTGAGTCTGGCGCGCGAGGTCGTCAACCAGATCCGGCTGCTGTTCTGTCAGTGCACGGCCTCGCTTTTCGAGTTCGGCGAGCGTCAATCCATCAGCCGGTGTCACTCCGGATTCGTCAAAAAAAATAATGTGCTCGATCGCGCGACATTCTTTAAGAATCTCCTGCAACTGAAGAAACTTTTCGTGATTGTTGATGACCAGCACACGCGCGCCCGAATCCTGGATGATGTAGCGCACCTGCGGCGGCATGAGCGTGGGATAGATGGGAACGTCAATCGCGCCTGCAAACTGGCATCCGGCATCGGTCAAAGTCCATTCGACGCGACTCTCCGACAACAAAGCCACGCGATCGCCATGACGCACGCCGATTGAATAGAGACCCGCGGCGATGCGACCAATGCGCGCCAACATCTCGTCGGAAGAGATCGGAATCCACTGGCCGCCCTTTTTGTAATTGAGAGTGTTCGGCTTTGGATGGGCCTGCGCGACGCGCTCGAACACCTCGACAAGCGTCGTTGGTTCAGCCGCGGCAAGCGGAGCACGCGACGGCGCTTCCGCCTTTGGTTCGATCGTTTTGGGGGAGGCGGCGTTCACGTCACACTCACTCCGTTGAGAAAGATGTCGAGCACCTGGTCGGCCATCGGCGCGAGCTTGTATCTCCGCTGCGAAAGGATCCAGTTCGTGGCCATTTCGTCGAGCGCGCCGAAAAGAATCTTGGCCATCACTTTGGCGTTCAACTCCGAGCGAAACACGCAGGCGCGCTGGCCTTCTTCGATAGTGGAGCGAATCAATCCGAGATATTCGGCAAAGCCGGCGGCGGAAAACTCCTCCATGAACTTAGTCGAGCCGCGCAACTCAACCTGAAAGACGACTGCCAGATCTCGATCGGCGCCCAGGCGCTCGAGATGGAGTTGCGCGATGCGTCGCAATTTTTCGCGCGGGTCGTTTACGCCTTCGAGGCGCTTCCGTCCGTCGGCGATCGCTTCTTCCATGCTTTTGTCGAATACGGAGTGCAGAATTTCTTCCTTGCTCTTGAAGTAGAGATAGACGGTGCCGTCTGCGACACCGGCTTCGCGCGCGATGTCCGCGACTTTCGAATTAAAGTAGCCGTTGTTTGCAAAGACGCGGATCGCGGCGCGCAAGATAGCTTCGCGCTTGTCCGTAAAGGCCGGGCGGATGGAAGGAGTTGAACGAACCGAACGCATGATATGGACTTTGACCTTTGGACTGATTTGGGATTGCGCCCTTATGCTAATAGAGACCAAAGATCGAAGACCGGAGATCGCAATCTAAAATCACAAATCAAAAATTCTTCACTGAATGAATCGTCACTCAGTGGAGCCCTAGCCTAACTTGTCCGGAACTATTGTCGCAAGCCGGAAAGGCAGCGCGCTTATCTTGGTTGCTGGCTTGGTGTACGACGCGGCGCAAAATCTCTGAAGGTGACAGACATGAATCGCTATACTCCACCCGCCTCAGTCGGTTTTCCCGATAACTCGCCTGTCTCTCGGTTTAGCTGCAAGCCAATCGAACTGAGGTCACCTCGGTCGAAGCTCCACTGTATTCGCGATGAGATGGATGTAAGCTAGTGAACGAAGACAAAGCTGCCATCCTCTGCATGCCAGGATCGACTATTCACGCCGTTGCGTCTGCTTCCCTGGTATGAACTCTGTCCCGGTCGAATCTCAATCGTCACGGACCCACCACGCTCAAACGTGATTAACCCGGCATGGACCGCAGCCGTGCATAGCGAAGAATGATCGGCATAGATGTCAGACCCATACAATTCGTAGGGTTCTCCGTGGGCGGGGCAGACATAGGCAAAACGCTGCCCGTTCTTGCCGCGATGTTCGCTCGGATTATAGTTCCAGGCCCGTCCAATTTCTCGCCTCAGATCAGTCTCACTCCTCGGCGCTTCAGCTATCGGGCGGCCAACATTAGTCACGCTGCCCTGCTTAATCATGAGAACAAAGTTTCGAGATTGACTATCCAATCCTTGCGCCAAGACCGAAAACCGAAATGCACCGGCCTGAGTCGGCGTGCCTGAAAGGTCGCCTGTCTGTGGGTCTAGCGTCAAACCGAGTGAGCTAATGCTACCCTCAGCAATGCTCCACTTAACAGGTGACGAGATCCCGACAACTTGAAATTGCGTATGGTAAGGCAGTCCCTGCGTGGCATCGGGGAGAAAGTGTGAAGTGAGGATCGTCGTACCGCGCACCTGCATGCTCACATTCTGGGATTCTGAATTATTTTGGCTGTCACGGACTGTCACTTCAAAAACAGGATTACTATTAGCGGACGAAGGTGTACCGGCTAGTTCGCCGGTGTTGGGATCGAGCTTTAATCCCTTCGGCGGAACCCCGGAAAAGCGATAAGGAGGTTGCCCTCCGGCTGCTTTCAGAGTGGCGGCGTAACGTTGTCCGACGAAAGCATCCGCCAGCAGCTTGGTGGCCAAGGCCAATTTCTTGACCGTGAGGGTGAGAAATTGCTCGAACCAGTTGTCCACCTGCGACCCGAAACCTGATCGTTTCACCATCAGGTGAAACGGCAAGGAGCGAAAAGTTGTAAGGTTGGTTGAGAATGGCTATAGGCAAAGCATTATCGGCTATATACAACCGTCTGACAGAGCCGGTAACGTTGTAGTTTGCATCGCCGCCGGGCGATTCCTCCCGGCCATCGAACACGATATCTCCCTTCGTGATTCTCCCGCGCAGACGAAATATTCGCCGTCTGCCGGCGACAGTCCCTTCAGCCTGCAAGTTGAGATCAGATCCGGATTCAGAAGCCGACATGATATTGAAGATACCCTCAGCAGTGTTGAATTCGCCCCGTAGAGAGCCGGATTCTTTCCGAAGATTAAGACTGACGGTCACCGGCGACCACGTTCCATCGGAGAGCCGCCTTCCGTAAGCTCCTTGCCATCGACCGCTGACATCGACTTGGCAGACAGGCAGGCTCACAGCGCTCGGGCCGATTAAACTGAGGGTGTCGCCCGTACAAAACGATCGAATTTCTGCTTCACCCCTCGAAACCATGAGTGAGCCCTTTTCAATTCCAGCCTCTCCTTCGAGCAGCCGCCACCGAGCTGGACCGCTCATGATCTCCTTAACTTCCTCATCCGCAACCGACTCCTGAGCGTACTTCACCGGCAGGAAAGTTGAGATGATGGAGTTGCTTATTTTTGTCAGCGTGAAAAACATCGACAAAGGTGTGTTTTTCGGGGGTGGCGTTTTCTTCAATGGGTTACCGGGCCCGGTCTTATTCCACCAAGGTTCGCAGGCGCTCGCGGTTACACCTCCAGGCAAGCAATACAAGGAGCACTTGGTGCTTGCGTGAACGTCGACATAATTGCGACCACAAAGGAGCGTAGCGTTCCTACCTCTCTCGCAGAAAACTGCAACGCCGCAGGAGAAACTTGTTATCCCGTCGCGGGGAAGGTATTGAGTGGCCAGCTTTCCACCCTCGTTTTTGAAAACCACACTGCAGCTTTCCTTTCCTTTGCCTATCTCTTTCATAAGCGTCTTTTGTTGTTCAAAAGAACTTGGATCGTTTAACCCAATTAGCAGGCCGAGGGCCTCCGGGTTCAAACCCACAGCCATAATGCAATTGCAATTGCATTTACTCTTACCCTGGAACCCATTCCGAGCCGCGTAATGATTTCCCCCAAAAATAAGAATCGTGAAAACGAACAGCGTGATGCGTAACGCTTTGGGACTCATCGCCTATCCTCCCGATGATCGTCTTCCGCCCTGCTGAGGGCGGAGAGACGTTCGCGCGGCCAAGTCAAGTCTGGCCGCAGCCAGACTAACTCGTTCAACGTGGCAATAGCGGCGGTGTGCTGCCCAGACGCCTCCAGTGCCGTTGCTTTCAAATAATAGACCTGTACATCATATCCCAGCCTCTGAGCCTGGTCTAAAGCCAGCAGCGCCTGCTCGTATTCGCCTCGCTCAACATGTAACCGTCCAAGCATGATCTGCCCATCCAGGCGAGTCGGGGCGTGCTGAATCGCTTTGCGTATGGCCGTTTCCGCTTCGTTCCACTGCTGGCCCTCCAAAGCTGCGTTGGCTCGGAATAAGGCGGCATCGGCCGCCAGCAGATGATAACTCGATCGATAAGCAACGAAGCAAATGATCAATACCAAGAGCACGATGGCGATGCGTGCCGGTGACGCCGACAGGGAGAGAGCAAGGGTCTTTTTGCAGACAGTGGCTTCGACCACGCCGAGCAACACTGCAAACAACATGAGGCTGGTCGGCAGGTGAAACGGGAAGGCGACAGCGGCGTTCACCAGCAGCGAGATCAAAGCCGCCCAGCATCCCAGCGCTACCGCATCGTCGGCTAATGCTCGCCCCCGCTTGAGCACAATCCACACCAGCGCGCTGAAAGCGAGCACGCCCCAAAGGCCGACCTCACTCCACAGTTGTAAGTAATCATTGTGGGCATAGGAGGTGAAACTCGCATGGGCAATGAACGGCGCTGCCCATTGCTGCGAGAAGGCCCGTGCCTGGTATATAGGGAATTGCAAGCCAAAGGTTCCCAGGCCATGCCCGCCCCAGGGTGCATCCCGGATCATTGTTCCGGTAACGGCCCACATCCAGATGCGCCCGCGTACTGACTTGAGATTGAACAGATGGTTTTTCGCCTGCTGGTTGCCGAGGAGCGGCACGAAGATGAGAGCAACCGCAGCGCTGAGTCCCGCCGTGACGGCAAGCGGCCTGATCCA
>WNGG01012831.1_pt1 | contig 11076 bp, 7 predicted proteins | sample 5400661 | NCBI WGS metagenome assembly WNGG01 (sample SAMN13153372, study PRJNA577476) | soil metagenome | isolation source: 100 cm soil or saprolite under Garry oak tree replicate 1 | place: USA:California | collected 2016-06-15 | reverse complement strand
GGTAGATGGACTCTTCTTGCACCCACTGGTGGGTGACACAAAGGGAGGTGATATTCCGGCAGATGTGCGTATGCGATGTTACGAGGTGTTGTTAGAGCACTACTATCCTGCCGAGCGGGTCATCCTGGGGGTGCTGCCCGCGGCTATGCGCTATGCCGGTCCACGCGAGGCGGTTTTTCATGCTCTGATGCGCAAAAACTACGGCTGTTCGCATTTCATCGTGGGACGCGATCATGCCGGTGTAGGTAACTACTACGGCACGTATGATGCGCATGCAATTTTTTCGGAGTTTGACCCGGCTCAACTTGGCATCATACCGATGTTCTTCGACCACACATTCTTTTGTCGTGCCTGCGATGCGATGGCCTCATCGAAGACCTGTCCCCACGGACCCGAGCAACATGTCACGCTGAGCGGGACGAAGCTGCGCCAGATGTTGCAGGCGGGCGAGATACCACCGCGAGAGTTCTCGCGAGCTGAGGTAGTGCAGGTGTTGATCGGCGCTATGCGCTAGGGGGTAGTGCAATAGGGTCGCAGCTGGTGCTGATCATGATTCTCATCTTCCGTATCCCATATGTTCAGGCAAGCTTTATAAAGTTATCCTAATGTTCTTGAGCGAACGGTAATGGAAGGTCCTGCTTCTTTAGGTCCGTAAGGCCATCATAAAAGCATTGCTCCTTTCCCTCAGGATATGTTGTGCTTTTACGATACCCGTACCCGTGGAGCCTGGTACTGCATGAGCCGATCGATGCGGCTCTCGATGTAGGGCGTCTCGCGAAGCCAACGACCTCCCCTGGTTGCCGTGCCTCCATCCATCGTCCATTTCAGGTCATCAAGCGCATGAATCAGCTGGTAGCGTTGCCCCAGGCGCGCTGCGTACTCATCAGCTGCATAGACCCGATCCCGCCAGTACTGCATCCACACCGGGTAGAACAGGATTTTGCCGCATGCGTTGGGGAGCCCGACCAGCGTCAAAGCGGCCCAGCGGAAAGGAGGAAACAGGTCGAACAGGGTGCGTGTGAACCGGTCAAGACTGCTTGTGCGCGCCAGTGCATGCGCCAGCAGTGCCGGGAAGTGTTTGCTCGCCAGCAACCCTTCGTCGATGACCAGGACCCACCCGATCCAGCGTATCTGCATCCCACGTCCATCCCGCACCTTCCAAAAGCGGGGCTTCTTGAGAGATGGCGCGTCCTGGTGGGTTGGCCTTCCTCGCAGGAGCTGGGTAAAGGCCTGTTCGAACCGGTCGATTTCACGTGCACTCGGGTGCATACGCACCCCCAGTTTGGTGCGCTCTCGTGCAGGTTGACTCAACCCGTGTATGGCAGCCAGCAGGTGCAAGGCCACGAACACCAGGAGAAAGAACCATGCTACCTGCTCTTGGGTGAGCAGAGACGGATGACGATGGAGATGTTCGGCGTGATACCAGTTCAACACCATGGTGTTATAGAGCCACACGATCACATATCCTGGCCCGTAGATCGTCACATGGCCCACCCCTTGCCACTGCTCAACCATCCAGAACGTGTAGACGCACCATCCTCCTCCTCCCAATTCCACTCCCCATGACAACAGCAACAGCGCTATGCCCATCTCACTGAACCTCCTCTTGCTGAACAGCCAGTATATGCACTCTTGAGTCGAGATCGTACCAGTCTTCGCGCCCACGAACGCCATCGCGCATGGCCTAGAAATCAACCGGGCTATCATCTTCCTCCTCTCCGGAGACACCTACATGGGGAACGCCTGCCGGACCAGGCGTATGTGGTGACGCTGATGGAGGTGGCACGGGGACCACAGCCTCCGACGGCATCGGCTCGGCTCCAGACGATCGCGCTTGCTTGTGGGGAGCGCCCGAGGGTTGCGATGAGACAGGTGATGGCGCTCCCTGGCCAGTATTGCCCTGCTGCATCTCTTGTCCTCTCCTCTGGTTGCCACGCCCTGCTCGCCCCGGCTTGGCTGCCTCTGCGCTCTGCATGGCAGAGCTGGCGGCCTTTCTTTTTCTCGGCAGAGGGGCAGCAGGCTGCGGTTCTGACGCCGGCACGGACGGTGGCGCCGCTGCTGGCGCGTCCCGGGTTGAAAGCGAGACCAACGCATCTCGGAGCGACTCATCAGGGATCACGAGCGGGTGGACCTGGCACCAGGCCCCCAATCCACCGGTGATCAGCGCAATCTTGCCTTGCGGAAGCTGTTGCACGTCTTCTACGGGGATCGCATATTGGTTGCGCATGTGCACCGTCGTGCGTTGTTTGGGCGTCTGGTCGGATTCACGCAGGGGAAATGCTGTCTCCTCCTCTTCTTCCAACAGGTGCGAAAACGCCGGCACCTCGCGCTCGCCTGCATAGCGCACGATCTCCTCCGGGTCACCACAGCGGTGCAGGATCTTGATCGAAGAAGCGGTTACGACTTGTTTGCGCTGCGGGCCCAGGCCCTCATACGACTGAGCCGAGGCGCACACGCTCATTCCCGGTTCGCGTACCCGCTCATAGAGGTCAATGGCGTTGGCCGAGTCTAACACCCCAAACTCATCGAGCACGAGCAAAGCGTGGCGTGGCCCTTTGCGATACTTCGCATAGTGCGCGCAGTCCTCCAGCAGGTAGCTCGCCATGAGCGCCGCTTGCTCTTTCTGTGCATCACCATCGAGCCCGATATAGATCGCATCGGCGTCTTCCATGGCCCATGTCCCGTCCAGGGCACCTGCAATGCCATCAAAAAAACCCTCAAAGGTGAGTGAGAGGTCATCCAGGTGCGGCACCAGCCTGGCGATTTTGCGGCGAGCGAAAGCGTGCTCGATGGTCTTGCCCGCATAGGCGCGGTAGAGCCAGTTCCTCTCCAGGCGTCCCAGCAAGTCCTTGCTGCTGGTGGGTGGCCCGCAGGGGGCATGTGCTGCCAGGGAGATCAGCGAGGAGGTCAGGCGACGATAGAAGGGATGGGTGCCGACATCCACCATCTGCATCAGACGGTTGTACAAGGTCTTGGCGTCGCCACGCCAGCCATCATAGGGCTCCTGGGGATAGACCTTGACCCGTTGCACCCCCAGCAGGCGCATGGCGGCGACAAACTGTGTTGCCGTCTTCACGCTCCCCTTCAGATCCAGGTAGATCACCTGCATCCCGTAGTGAACTGCCATCACTGCCAGGCGCAACAAGGTGACCGTCTTGCCAAAGCCGGGCTCGCCGAGAACGACGATGTGGCGCATCAACTCCTCGAGAGGAATGCACACCTGGTTCCCGTAGACCCACGCGTAGAGATCACCCCCCAGAAAGGCGCCGAGGGGTTCGACGGGCGGGATCTCTGTCCGAGAAAGGAGAGACGGAGAGGGTACCATGGTCGCTGAGGAAGCAGTGGAAGACAACGGGGCCGGTGCAGAAGAAAGAGGAGCCGTTCCTGCCTGCATGGTATGCGCCTGGAGTGAGCGGGCAGGACGGCGGGGGGCCAAGCGCGCATACCGCGACAGGGGGTGGAGTGCCTCGAGGATGAGCGCGCACGCGGGCGTGAGCAGGAGATTGAGTCCCCACAGCTGCGCAAGCGCGTCGATACACTGAGACAGCCCCTGGGGATGAAGCAGCCCGAAAACGATGCGCTCAGTCAGGGATGGCAGGGGGTGCGCCACGTAGAGCAGCCCACCATAGATAGCCCCGCATACAAGCGAGAGCAGCCAGGTTCCGCTCCATCGCTCGTGTGCATCCCAGGTCTTGCTCGCGCGCCACCACATGAGAAGCGCGATTACCAGCGAAGGGAAGGCAAAAAGCCCTGCTAAAGGGAGAAATAGCCAGAAGAGTCGAGCACGCAGCAGGAGAAGCACTGCTGTGAAAGAGTGTAAAGGAAGAAACGGTGAGCGCCAGGAGCGCATAGCATTATCCCTCCTGCTCAAATGGTCGCAGCGTCTCAAGGGAGTAGATTTTGACACGGGTCCGATACTCCTCTGGTAACCGGCTCCGCGCCGCCTCGATGGCAGCACGCGTATTAGAACGCACAAAATACCAGATCGTCGTAGAGAGAAGGGGTGCCTCGCCACTCTCTGCGGGCACCCCAACGATGAGGAGTTCGGTCAAGATCGCGTCCAGCTCCCCGGGAGATTTCGGTGAGCGCTCGACCTCTACTGCGACCAGCTTGGGCGTCCACACCTGTGCATCAGGCAGATGCGGCACGGTGACGCCTTCTGCTCGCCTGGGCAGGGCAGCCCGCAGGGTGCGTTCGCTGGTCCATTGATACGTGGGATGGCGGCGCTCGAGATCGAGGCGGACACGGTTGATGTGAAAGAGATGCTGGTGGGAACTGGCGGCAGGAGTCAGGGGAGCATAGGGCAGGCCCAGTTTCCGCAGCCCCAGGGATGTCAGGTGCACCCATCCCGGCTCATCGGCATCGCCACGATCGTAGATCACCAGTCCGAGCTCGACCCATCGCGCGACCACTTGGAGCACGGCAGAGAGCGTGAGTCCGGTAGGAGAGACGAGCCGTCCGCCTTTGCCCGGCATACGGGAGAGCAATGCCTGGACCTGGTCAAGGCGGGTGGCATATTGCTGTGCGATCCACAGCAGAACGATGCGGTCGCGCGTTGTCATCAACTTCTTGCCTTTATCCCGGCGGGGTTTGCTATTTATGCGGGTTCGTTTCCTCGGTGCTGAACCAGCCTGTTGTTGGTCTGATAGTGCGACCTGATTTCCCTTCGGTTGACTCTCGTCGTTGAGCATAGATGCCGTCTCCATCGAAAAGCTGTTGCTATCTGTAATGCGCATGATGATACCAGGCTATGCAGAATCCCTCCCTGCTCAACTATTCTTTTATTGGCACACAAAACGGAAATAGGAGGCAGGAAGTTACTTAATCTGAAAAGATGCGGGGCCTTTGGGAGTATACACCAACCTTCTCTTCCAGATATATGGTGCATCCTGCTGCTCACGGGAAGGCAAAGGCAGATGACAGAACTTACGTAGATCGAAAAGCGATCTAAATACAGACGAAAACGGCTCTTTATCACTCGCCGGGTGCTTTTGTAACGTCTTGAGTTATCAGAGAAGATCGAAAGTTCTTTTTAGTGATGCGATGCTCGCCGCATGCACTATAAGGGGGGAACAGAGACGAGTGCCGCCAGAGACCGCCCAACGAATTTCGAGGCGGCCTTTCCGATAAGACCCTGCAGGGAGGGGGAAAAATCGCTGAATCATTGCTCACCAGGATGTCTCATATCCTGCCCTGTATTATGTAGCGTCTTCCCTACTAATCACTTCTCCTTCAGCATCGCGATGAAAGCACGGGTCACTTCCGGGCCGGGCTTGGGGTTGGGGAGCCCCATCTCCTTGGTAATGAGCAGGCTGCGCGGGCGAATCGGCGGCACTTCGTCGGGATCAAAGCGCACATCGAAGACGGCGGGGCCTCCGCGCTGGAAGGCAGCCTGTAATGCGGATACGAGTTCTCCAGGCTTTTCGATCACACGCCCTTCCATGCCAAAGGAGGCAGCAAGCTTTACGAAGTCGGGATTTTCAAAAGTGGTGGCAGCGATACGTCCGCCATAGAGCGTTTTTTGCAGGTCGTAGATGATGCCAAGTCGCGAGTCGTTCATGATCAGCCAGATAATATCCAGTTTGTAGTTGGCCGCGGTGGATAGTTCCATTGCGCTCATCAGGAATGCGCCGTCGCCACTCACGCAAACAACCGGGCGGTCCGGGCGGGCAACTTTGGCTCCAATCACCCCGGCCACCGCCCAGCCCATCGGCTCGTAATCATGGGCGGTTACAAAGCTGCGCCTGCGTGCGGGAAAATAGCGTCCCAGCCAGCGCGTCCACTTGGAAGAATCCGAGAGAATAAGTACATCTTCCGGCAAACCCTGCCGTAGATCGCTGACCACTCGTTGTGGAAGCATAGGCACCTTCTCGCTGCGCATCTCGTTGACCCTGAACAGCGGGTATTGCTTGCGTAGTGACGCCACCAGCGTCTCCCGTTCACTTTGTTTGCTGACCCCCAGTGCTCCCAGTCTTTCCGCCAGGCGTGCCAGCATAGTGGGTAGGTGCCCGGCGCTTGCAGCCGCGACCGGGTACACTTTGCCGATCTCTTCCGGATCGTTATCCAGTTGAATCAACTGTCGTCCTGTGGCGAAGGACGGGTCCCAGCTCAGCGTAGAGATTTCGTTGAAGGTCTGCCCTACCGCCAGCACAAGGTCCGACTTCTCTTTGAGATACTTATCGGCAGCTTTGTGCCCCAGCACCCCCATAACCCCGATGAACATGGGCGACCACTCGTCCACTGCCGATTTGCAGGACATGTCGGTGACAACCGGGATGGAGAAGCGTTCAGACAGCGCCTGCATCTCCTGGGTAGCGTCAGGCAATAGTACTCGCTCTCCGGCCATAATCAATGGGTAGTGAGCCTGGGATACCTGGTGGGCAATGGCCTCCATGGCCGAGTCGTCGCAGGCCTTGTTTTCGAGCAAACGGTACTCTGAGGGGTTGAGTGGCGTGTAATCGATCGTCTGGTGCAGCAGGTTGGCAGGAATAATCAGGTGAGCCGGGCCGGGGCGTCCAGAGGTAGCAATGCGGATACTATGGCGCACAAAATCGGGGAAGCGCGCGGGCTCGTTGCACGTGGCAGTATGCTTGCAGGTACCGGCGAACATCGCCTCCTGGTTAGGCGTACGGAACCAGCCGGTTGATTCCTGGTGAGCGCTCCTGGCGTAAGCGGTCGTCTGCACCTGCCCGGTGAGCGCCAGAATAGGCACGCTGGCAACCAGGGCGACCGGTAAACCCGCGAGTAAATTGGTCGCTCCCGGTCCCAGTGTGGCAATGCACACACCTAGCTTCCCGGTCACACGCGCATATGTGAAGGCCGAGTAAGCTGCTGCCTCTTCGTGCTTCACCAGGATCAAGCGGATTTTGGGATGATCGGCCAGTTCGTCGTAGAGCGGCAGCAGTGGCCCGCCGGGAATGCCAAAGATGGTTGTCACCCCTTCTCGCCCCAGAATATCCACCAGTGCTTCAGCCCCTCGCACTCGTTTAGTTGTCATGAGAAAACTCCCCCTTCAGGTAGCGAACCTTACAATCAACCCGCTTGAGCTTGCCATTTAACGTGGTCTGGATGGTTTTGGGTCGCAGCAGCACAACCTCGCTGACAGGATACTCCGCCTCGACCAGGGCCTGGCGGATACGCTGGCGCAGGACGTCGCGTTCGGCCAGTTCTATCGCACTTGTCTCTACCAGCACTACCACCGCCTCGGTTGCCCGTGCCGGGTCTTCGTAGGAAATTGCCACCGCGTTGCCCTGACGCCCACCTGCCGCCGCTACAGCCACCTGTTCCAGGTCATCAGGATAATAATTGCGCCCGCCGACAATAAGTACCTCTTTCTTCCGACCAGTGATGTATAACTTGTCGTTAGCAATATACCCCAGGTCCCCTGTCCATAGCCAGCCGTCACGAATTGCCTGGCTGGAAGCTTCCGGCTGCCCATAATACCCCTGCATCAGGCTCGGACTACTCACCAGTACTTCACCTACCTGGCGTTCGCTTAGTCGTTCACCCGCTGGTCCGGTAACGATCACCCGCGTCTCTGGTAGAGGCCTTCCTACCGAGGCCACCATTCTGGTAGTGCCGTTGGCTCCATTGAGATGCTCAACCGTTTTGGCGATTCCCAGGGTCTGCATAGTTTCCAGGTCGATCGTCTCAAATTCCGGCTCCTTGCCCAGTGGCGTCATCGTTACTGCCAGGCTGTTTTCTGCCAGGCCATATGCTAATAACATAGTACTGGCGCGGAACCCGCTTGGTCGCAGTCGCTCGACAAATTGTTGCAGGCTCTCCCTCGAAATCACCTCCGCCCCCACCATGGCGAGTCGTACGTGGCCCAGGTCATATTGCGCAATCTCGGCGTCCTTCAGGTGCCGGGCGCACAGCGCAAATGCGGATGGCGGCCCGGCGGTGATACTAGCGCGGAAATCAGAGAGCGCTTTGATCCATAGGCTGGGGCGCAGCATGAAGTCCTCTGTCTGTAGCAATGTGAGCGGAATGGCGCGGTAAAGCGGGGTAAATAGGAAACCTATGATGCCCATATCATGAAAAACCGGTAGCCATGACAATCCGGAATCTGTGTCATGATCCACCGCCAGCGTAATAGAGATGTTCCGCGCCTGAGCGAGCAGCGCTGAATTGCTCAACTGCACTACTTTAGCATTACCCGAGGTGCCGGACGTAAACTGGAGCAGCCCCAGGTCGTGTTCAGAACCACCCGGAGCAAATTGCTGCGCAGTCGGTTGCACATCCTGTCTGGTCAGGACTGTTAAGCCTTCAATACTGGATAAAGGTGCTACACCGGCAATATGTGCCTGCGTCTCCGGCACGATCAATACTTTAGCATCAATGGAGTGGAGCCTCTGTGCAGCATTCACCAGGTAGTAGCTATTGCTGCTGAGGCGCCGGATTGGAGCGCTGGGAGCTGGTATTCCTCCCGCTAGCAATGTGCCAAAATATGCATAGACGAAATCATCTGAGTTGGGCAGCGCCAGTACCACGCGCTCCCCGCGCCGCGTGCCCCGCTCGATCAAAAGTGCCGCCCATTGACTTGCCCGCTCCCATGCCTCCAGGTAGGTGCAGGTGGCCACAACCTCGCCACGTTTGAGAAAGCGTACAAAAAGTAAATCAGGATATAATTCCGCGTTGGAGGCCAATAATTCGGTAAGAGTTCTCCATGTCATTCTGATCTCCTAAATAAGGCGCAGCATGCTATATGTGGTGTCCAAGATTATCAGACATGGGCCGTGGATTTCCCCTGATGGAGTTCTCTTCCCGAAGGCGTACAGAGGCCTGAGTCAGCAGCTCTCACCCGTCTATGCGCTAGAGCTTACCTCTACCATGTCCCTATTATAACATAACTGCCCGGTCTGTGTCTGTACGATAAAACCGCCGAGGCTGTTCTCAGCAAATTTTGTGCCAATTTATGAATCGTACTTCACAATCTTGTTTCGTTACGAAAAAAGCTCTCCTTGTTTCGTGCAATAGCAAGGAAGTACTAAGAAATATAACGAAATACACGAAAAAAAGGATACTGCAACCACTTGACAAAACCGCTCGCGCTCGGTACACTAGGCGCATCGATAGTAGAAACTTTATAGCTCAAGTCGCCGCGAGGGACGAGTACACGCAGGCTATGGACAACAGCGAGCCGGAGATGGTGGAAGCCCGGTACTCAGGCCACGTGGAATGCCACCCTCTGGTCCAATTGCAAAAAACATTGGACCGCGACGCGGGATGAACGCGACTGCTTTGTGAGCCGGGCTGCATCTCGGTTCTGGTCGCCAGTAATCCTGGCCGGTAGCCCACCGTTATCTACAGGGCAGGGCATCGAACGTATAGTGGCCATGAAAATGTGGCTCTGCATGTGGGTGATGATCAAGCATCACCCGCACCATGTGTTCCGTGCCCATAGAGTGGGAAGTTAACTTCCAATCAGGGTGGTACCACGGGCTGTATACGATGATTCTAGCCCGCCCCGAATATGCATATTCGGGGCGGGCTTTTTGCTTGTTCAGCAGAGATATACAAAAAGCGTGGCCCCTTGTGTGAACGTTCGAGAGACGCCCAGGTTCTATGTGCAATGAGCAAAATATGTTGTATGTTATTATGAAGCGAGGAGGAATCTATCCCATGGAGACGGCCGAGATTCGTCGCACATTTCTTGACTTCTTTGCCAGCAAAGGCCATACCATTGTCCCCAGCAGTTCGCTCGTGCCGGCAAATGACGCTACACTGCTCTTCACCAACGCTGGCATGGTACAGTTTAAAGATACGTTCCTGGGCCTGGAACAGCGCTCCTATAAGCGGGCCACGACCGCTCAGAAGTGCATGCGTGTCTCCGGCAAACATAATGACCTGGAGAACGTCGGCCCGTCACCACGGCACCACACCTTCTTCGAAATGCTCGGCAACTTCTCCTTCGGCGACTACTGACGATGCCGCTCGGCTCTGGGAGGAAGTAGGTGCCGATCCAGCTCGCATCTTGCGCTTTGGTGAAGAAGAAAACTTCTGGTCTATGGGCGATACGGGACCGTGCGGCCCCTGCTCGGAGATCCACTATTACCAGGGTCCCGATGTCGATGCCCAGCGGCCCGAAGGCGTCAACTCCGAAGATGATGACTACATGGAGTTCTGGAACCTCGTCTTCATGCAGTATGAACGTGATACGCAGGGCAACATGACTCCCCTTCCCAGGCCTTCGATCGACACCGGCCTGGGCCTTGAGCGTATCGCTGCCATCCTCCAGGGCGTTAAAAATAACTACGAGACCGACCTGTTCGTGCCGATCATCTCACGCACCATGCAATTGCTCGGCAGAGGCCGCAGCCATTACCAGGAGCACCGTGCGGCTTACCATACCATCGCCGACCATAGCCGCGCTATCGCCTTCCTTATCGCTGACGGCGTCAGGCCGGGCAACGAGGGACGCGATTACGTGCTGCGCCGTATCCTGCGCCGCGCCGCCTATCAGGGCCAGGTTCTCGGTTTCAGCCATCCCTTCCTGGCCGAAACCGCCGGTACCGTGATCGACATTATGGGTGGGCACTATACAGAACTGCGTAACAAGCGCGACTACATCAAAGAGGTGATCACGTTCGAGGAGGAGCGTTTCAGCCGCACGCTGTCGATTGGCCTACATCACCTGGAGGATACCTTCCTCAGCCGCATCGTGGGGGAAGACACAAAAATCCTACCCGGGCGCGATGCCTTTATGCTGTACGACACTTATGGCTTCCCACTTGACCTGACGCAGAAAATCCTGGCCGAGCGCGGGATGAGTGTCGATGTCGAAGGCTATGAAGAAGCGCTGCGCGAACAACAGGAGCGCTCTCGCCTGGCCTCCCACTTCAAACGCGGTGGTGAAGCGGAGCGCTGGAGCGCGCGTGGTCTGCCAGCGACTATCTTTACTGGCTACAAGGAACTCCAAACGCGAGCACGTATCCTCGCGCTGGAAGTCGCCGGTCAGGAGGTAGCGCAGGCGACAACAGGACAGCAGGTAAAGCTGGTGTTCGATCTCACACCATTCTACGCTGAAGGCGGTGGGCAGGTGGCGGATACCGGACTGCTCATCGGTCCGGCTGG
>WNGG01008817.1_pt1 | contig 11076 bp, 9 predicted proteins | sample 5400661 | NCBI WGS metagenome assembly WNGG01 (sample SAMN13153372, study PRJNA577476) | soil metagenome | isolation source: 100 cm soil or saprolite under Garry oak tree replicate 1 | place: USA:California | collected 2016-06-15 | reverse complement strand
GACGTGTGGCTGACTCCGACTCTTGGAGAGCCTCCGCTTCCGTTGGGCAGTTTCGACGCGACGCCGGACGATCCAGTGGCCGGAATGAGGCGGGCTGTGCAATTTGTGCCGTTCACTCCGATCTGCAACATGACCGGGCAGCCGGCGATGTCAGTGCCGCTGTTTTGGAATGACGAGGGTTTGCCGGTAGGAACTCACTTCGTCGGGCGCTTCGGAGATGAAGCGACATTGTTCCGACTCGCGGCCCAACTTGAATCAGCAAGGCCGTGGTCAGATCGCCGCCCGGCGGTGAGCGCGGCATAGCACAGACTTCAGTCTGTGTTTGGAAAGTAATGAGCGAGGGACTCAACTATCAAGCGATGCTTCAGGTCGCCGTCGCAGAAGCTCACCAGGGACTTGCCGAAGGCGGCATTCCCATCGGCGCCGCGCTGTTTGACGACCAAGGGAACCTTCTGGGTAAAGGCCACAATCGCCGCGTGCAAGATGGCGATCCCTCAGCGCACGGCGAAACAGATGCGTTTCGAAACTCAGGCCGACAACAAAGCTACCGCGGCAAAATAATGGTGACCACGCTTGCGCCTTGCTGGTACTGCAGCGGTTTGATTCGCCAGTTCAGGATCGGCACGGTAGTCGTCGGCGAATCGGTGAATTTCAAAGGCGGGATCGACTGGCTCCGAGAAAACGGCGTTGAGGTGATCGACCTCGCGTCACAGGAATGCGTCGAACTCTTGGCTAGCTACATCACCGAGCATCCTGAGATTTGGAATGAAGACATCGGAGAGGAATGAACGGTCGGGCCTTGCGACGACATTAAATCGAGTTAAAAGAGGATGGCTGAACGCGTAGCCGAGCAAATTAAATCAAACGAAAAGTGCGGTTGGTGTGGCGGTACAGGAGTAATCGAGAGGTGGAAATGTAGTGGTGAGCATGGGATATCAACATCCTGTCAAGAGTTCGGATGCTTCGTTGAGACGCAGACTTGTCCAACCTGCAAAGGAAGGAGGTATGTGGATTAAGAGGGCCTATCGATAAGATTGTTCTCGAAACACTGGTACTTCAAACTCCTAATCCCTGACGGCAGCGATTGACTCGCTCACTTCAGATGCGCGCCGAAAAACTCCAGCACTCGTTGCCACGCGTCTTTCGCAGCTGCTTCGTTGTAGACTTCAGGTCTCTCATTGTTGAAGAACGCGTGATCGGCATCGGGATAGATGTGCATTTCAGCCGATTTGCCTAACGCCTTCAACTGCCGCTCAAGCTGACGCACCGACTCCGGAGTGACGAACCCATCGCGCTCGGCGTAGAGCCCAAGCACTGGCGCTTGCAGCTTTGCCAAGTCGGGCTTGACGTTCGGGTGGCCGCCATAAAAAACCACACAGGCGCCAACTTGTGGGTTTTTCGTCGCGGCATACAGCGAAAGCGCGCCGCCCATGCAGAAACCTACCGTGCCGACTTTGTTGCCAGTGGTCGCGTCGTGATCAACAAGGTATTGAATGGCGCCGCGAAGATCCTTTTCGGCTTCGTCGATTCGCATAGCCATCATCAACTTGCCCGCTTCGTCTGGTGAGGTCGTGCTCTTTCCGTGATAGAGATCAGGCGCGAGAGCGACGTAGCCCTCATCCGCGAAGCGGTCGCAAACGTCTTTGATGTGGGGTACCAAGCCCCACCACTCTTGAATCACCACAACGCCCGAACCTTTGCCCGAAGCCGGAGTTGCCAGGTAACCCTCCGTCGTGCGGCCGTCACTCGGAAACGAAACCATCTGCCCTGCCATGGCAACCTCCATCAGGATCAATCGTGGTTTTATTTCTTAGGCGTAGCAGTTGTTATCGGATTTGCCTTGTTGTATTCGATGATGAAATCCTGAGTGATGTCGGCGCGCGGATCGTACCAAAGCACCGTACCGGACTGCACGGCGTTCGCGATGTCGATCAGCATCACTATGCCGCGCTTGGCCGTGTAGTCCTCAGCGAACTTGCCCATCTTAGCGGTCACTGGCTCTAGCGCCCTGTCGCGCGCGCGCCCAGCCTCGGCTTGCAAGTCTTCCGTTTTGCGCTGGTAATCTTTCTTCATGCCTTCGAGGTTTTCCGTCATCTCGGCGATTCGCTGGGCGGACAGCACGCCACTCTGCGACTTGATGGTTGTTTCCAGCGCGTTAACCTTGTCTGCCAGTCCCTGAACTTCTTTCACTCGCGGATCGAATTGCCGGTTCAAACCGTCGATCTTATCTTTGAACTCCGCCACCTGATCTTGGAACACTGAGGTGTTGATTACACAGACCTTTCCTTTGGGAAGCAGCGCCGGCGCCGCCGGTTTTTGCGCGGCGCCGCCAATCGGTTTCTGCCCGGAGCTGAGAGTGGGTTGCTGCGCGAGGGCCACGCCTGCGAGCAATTGTAGCGCGAGCGTTGCGATTGCGATCCTTAATACCTTCATAGTTAATTCTCTACTTACCTGACGGTTTCTTCTGAGGCTGGGATTGGAGTGGAGAAGACGCGGGCGCGCCGCCGGGAACCGGATTCGCCTTGTTATACTCCCCGACGAAATCATCGGTGATGTCCGTGCCTGGATTCCAGTACGCGAGCGACCCGGTCTGGGCGGCGCCCGCAAGATTGATCACCAGGACTATTCCGCGCTGGCCAGCATAGGTGTTGAGGAATTGAAAGAGCTTATCGCGCACCGGCTTGGTTTGCGCGTCGATAGTCCGGTCGTAATCGGCCTTCGCATCCTCATAATCGCGAGTGGCCTTTTTCTTAAGATCCTCGTAATTCCTCTGCAGCGTCTGGCAGTTGTCAGCCGTCATCTGTGGACACTTCACCTGAATATCGTTCTCCATCTGCTTCAGTTGAGTCTCCATCGTTTGAAGCTGCTGGTAGCGAGGCTGGAACTGCTTTTCGACCGCGTCGTATTTTTGCTTCAGCTCGCCGATACCCTGTGGAAATGCCTGGGTGTTGACGACAGCGATCTTGCCATCCGGCAAGGCAGCGCCGAGTCCCGCCTGAGTCGCCTGCTGCGCCGAAGCCCCGACAGCTGCGAGCGCTAGTGTCATCGCTGCAAAAGCAGCCAACTTAATCTTAAACATACAAACTCCTGTCTACGGATTGAGCCACGCCGACGGTGGGCGTCAGCGGCTGATTGCGAAACGTTGATTATAACAGCACCGCTCGATGTTTAAAACAAGAAACTCGAATTCGGGGCTAGAAGGTCCTCCCGACCGAAAAGCGAATCGCCCGCTTCTGCTCGAAGAAGAAGGGATTGACGCTGGTCTGCGTTCTGGCGTTTGGGTTCCACGCGAATATCAGCCGGAACGGGACATTGATGACGGGCACTTGGACTCGAATCTCGCCGCCCATGCTGTATCGGTAGTTGTCAAAGAGTCCGCTGGCGGCATTTGAGAGCTGAACATCTCTGATCGTCTGTTTATCGGCTACGATAAACGCGTTTCTGAATCCAGGCGGCAGCCCGCCCTGGTTCTCAGGTGGCGTCGCTTTTCTGAGCTCTCGCGCGGTTGCTATCTCGCCGCGCGTGTTCAAGGTCACCAGATCCAGACTTTGATTCGGAATGAATTCGGAGCGTTCGAACTGATCGGAGAGCCCGCGCAGATTGAAAGCCGAGCCTATATCGAAGAACGGCGCAAACTGCACCGGGCCGATGATTGGGATGCGGTACTCGGCGTTGAACAAAAGCTCGGTATCGCCGCCGATGAAGGCGGGGAAGACGGGCACTGATGTCTCGACCTGATTGGTCGCCTCATACTGCGCGAGCACGGTGGGCGATATGCTGTTGCCGTTCGCCTGGCCGGGTTTCCGCACTCTGAGATTCTTACCGGTCAGCAGATCGGTTGCATGCACGTTAGCCGTATTGAACGTGCTCGCAACTGGCGCGGTCGGCGAGATGCTTCGAATGTTGTAGCCTCGTATGTCTTGCTCTCCTCCGAGGAAATAGCGCGAGAAGAGTGGCGTCCCTCCGACGAATGACAGCGAGTTGGATTCGAAACGCGAGCCATATGGAGTTATGTGCCCGAACAGAAAGCGGAAACCGAGCGTTCGAGTCGACTTACCGGCTTCCAACCGCGCGCTCGCGTCACGCCCGGCAAAAAAGGGCCGGAAGTACTTGTATTCGAAGGTGGCTTGTATCGTATTGACCTTTCCTCGAAGCGGTCCGCCCGCCAGCGAGGCAGCCAACGTTATTGCCGTTCCTTTTGTGGGGTCCAGCGACGAGTTCAGCGTGTTGTACGATATGGATGGCGTTAGGGTCGACTGGGTAACGCCGTTTTGCCGGAATGTAACCAGAATGTGTTTCGAAGGATCGGGGTCCCGATTGACCGCAGGATCGAGTATGTCGGTAGTCTGGAATCCATAGGAGAGCCCAAGCCTGATGAACCTCCCCATGCGAAAACGTTTGGCGAAGTATTGAAGCGGGGCGCTCGCCGAGACGCTGGCTCCCGAAGTCCTTTGCGTGAACAACGAGCTTCCGTTGAAGGTACCAAAAAAGTTCTGGACCGTCGTAGCCCCGAATCCCTGGCCGATAAACTGATAGTCCTGATAGAAGATACTGAACCCGAGGCTTATCGGCCGACCTCTGAAATACGGCTCGGTAAATCCAAACGAGGCTACTTTCTGAAGATTGCCCGTCGCAACGTTGAACGACAGCGCCTCGCCGTAGCCGAGCAGATTGTTGGTCGAGTATTGAATGCCTATGTAAGAACCGCCGATGCCCGACACGCCGCCGGTGAAGCTGATCTGCTGCCGGCCCTTTTCTTCGACCTTCAGCGTGAGGTCGACCTGTCCTTCCTTCTCATTGGTATTAATCGTGGCGTCATCCTTTTTTATCTGATTGAAATAACCGAGTTGGTTCAGGCGCAATATGCTGAGCTCCCACATCTGTTCGTTGTATCTTTCGCCTTCGTTGAGCAGCACTTCGCGACGGAGCACGTTTTCGCGAGTGAAGGTGTTGCCGATGAACTCCAGCCTATGAAGCGTGTACTGCTTGCCTTCCTCGACTCCGAAGGTTATGTCCACTACGCCTTTCGTCGAGTCGTTCGGGTCGTCCTTGAAGTCGGGCACGAAACCCGCGTTGAACTGAATATATCCGCGCGAGCCGTACAGCTTCTTCAGATTATCGAGGCCTTTTTGAACAACCGTGTAGCCTTTGACGACGTCGCCTGATTTCAATCCAATGACCGCCTTGATCTGATCGGCTGTGAATTCGGTATTGTCTTCGACTTTGATCTCGCCCGCGCGATACTGGCGGCCCTCGTCAATTGGGATAACTATTTTGAGTCCCTGCCCTTTATGACCGAAGAGCGGCACCCAGGTGCCGATCCTACCCACTTCTTCCACGCGCGGCTCGCCAAATCGCGCTTTCAAGTATCCGTGGTCCGCATAGACCAAAACGCGAAGCCGATCAAGATCGGTATCGAGTTTCTCCTTGTGATAGATATCTTTCGAGCTAAACGTCGTGAACAGCCCGAGTTGCTTCACAAGTTTCATCTGGCTCCGCAGATAAGAACTTGAGAACACCTTGCTGCCTTCGAACTCCACGGTCGCGACGCGATAACGCGGACCCTCATCGATCTTGAACGTCAGCGCGACGGCGGTTCCTGATATGCGCTCAACGGCGGGCTCGACCTTCGCCTCAGGATGTCCTTCGTTCGCGAGCAGTTCTTTAATCACCGCCGCCGCGCGCTTGGCCTTAACGGCGTCGTATTGTGATTCCTTGGACAATCCGACCGAGCGCTTACGAAACTCCTCCAGAACCGTCGATTGCTGAACCGACTTCAGTCCTTCGTACTTGATGTCTAAAAGTAGAGGACGCTCGACAACTTCGAAGGTTATGATCTTGCCGCCTCTCGTGCCTTCCTCGGCATAAACCTTAACGTCCTCGAAATGACCTTGGGCGTACAGGGCGCGAACATCGCGGTCGAGTTGCACGGGATTGTAGGGATCGCCCTCGCGAGTGCCGATCCAGATCCTGATCGTCGATTCCGGGATTCGGCGATTGCCGCGAATGAGCACTTGTTCGACGTTTACGTTCTGAACTCTGCTTGCGACCGCGAGCCTACTGATTGGCCAAATTATCACTGCTGCTGTGACTGCCGCGACGAGCCAAAGAACACGCTTACTCATAGATGAACGCACACTCCCTAGAAGTACTGAGTTCGTTTCTCTTGTCTCTAAGTTCTTTTGCTGCCAAGCTTTTCAAGCACTGCCCGACTCGCTCTACGATCCTGCTCAGCGCTGGTATTCACTTCAACGGAATATAGAACGTTTGAGTGAGCGCTTATTGTAGCAAAAATGCAGCGGACAAGGCCAACTTGAGAAAGTTGGCGCCACCGCCTGCGATCTGAGTCGAGAATGTCTTTCAGCTCTAAAACGAAACATTTAAGGATGGTTCGACATAATCGTTTGTCCTCGGTCGGGATTTTTTCTGTCGCAAAGCTACGCTAAACTCTGTCTGAAGGGCATTCCTTGAAATATGACAACCGACCTGGACATCGACCGCGTAGCTGCCCGAGTGGCCGACCTGCGGCAGAAGATCGAGTACCATAATTACCTCTACTACGTTAGAGACACGCCAGAGATCAGCGATGCGGAGTACGACCGGATGTTCCGCGAGTTGCTCGAGCTTGAGAAAGCGCATCCCGAGCTTGCATCCCCGGACTCTCCGACTCAGCGAGTCGGAGGCGAACCCCTCGAACGCTTTGCGAAAGTCGAGCACCACGCGCCGATGCTCTCTCTTGCGAACGCTTTCAGCGAGGAAGAATTGCATGCGTTCGATCGGCGCATTCGCAACCTGCTCGACCACAACGAAGTGGCCTATGTAACCGAGCTGAAGATAGACGGAGTTGCGATCGCGCTTACTTATCAGAACGGCCGCTTCGTGCGCGGCGCGACTCGCGGCAATGGAGTCATCGGTGAAGTCGTCACCGCCAATCTCAAAACCGTAAAGCAGATTCCGCTCAGGTTGAAATCCGGAGGCGAACGCATTCCCGAGATTGAAGTGCGCGGCGAAGTTTATCTGCCGCTGTCTGCTTTCAACGCGCTCAATGAAGAGCGTGCGGATCAAGGCCAAGCTTTGTTCGCCAATCCGCGCAACGCCGCCGCCGGGGCGATCCGCCAACTCGATCCAAAAGTCACGGCCGCCCGGCCGCTTTCGTTTTTTGGCTATGCGATCGGTTACATCGAGAACGGCGAGCTCAAGTCTCAGAAGGAAACGCTTGAGACGCTTCAGGAATGGGGCTTCCCCGTCAACACCAACTTCCGCCGGCACGAGTCGATTGACGGCGTGCTCGGGTTCTGTGAGGCGTGGGAGCCAAAACGCGAATCGCTCGATTACGAAATAGACGGCGTAGTAGTCAAGGTCGACGACCTCGAAGACCAAAGGGTCCTCGGCACTGTTAGTCGCGATCCGCGATGGGCGATAGCTTATAAGTTCCCCGGGCAGGTCGCGACCACCAGGCTGAGAGACATCGGCGTTAACGTCGGTCGAACCGGATCCATGAATCCCTATGCGGTGCTCGAGCCTGTGCGTCTTGGCGGCGTGACAATCAAGCTCGCAACGCTTCACAACCAGGATGACATTCGCCGAAAAGACATTCGCGTCGGCGATATGGTCGTGGTCAAACGCGCTGGCGACGTAATACCTCAAGTCGTCGGCCCGGTGCTCGAACAACGCAGCGGCAAGGAAAAGATCTTCCACTATCCTGACAAGTGTCCATCGTGCGGGAATCCGGTCGTCCACGAAGAAGGCGAAGCAATGGCCTACTGCGTCAATCGCGAATGTCCCGCGCAGATCTTCGAGAGCCTTAACCACTTCGTCAGTCGCGGGGCGATGGACATTCGCGGGCTCGGCCCGTCGACGATATACAAGTTGCTGGAGTTGGGCTTCATTCGCGACGCCGCTGATCTCTACTCATTGACCGACGAGCAACTATCGGAGCTCCCGGGCTTCAAGGAGAAGTCGATTCAGAATCTTCAATCAGCGATCGAAGATAGTAGAAAGCGTCCTTTCGAAAACGTCTTGTTCGCCCTGGGCATCAGGCACATTGGAGAGGGTGTGGCCGCTCTGCTAACTGAAAACTTTCACGACATCGACGGACTGATGAACGCGAACGAAGAAGACATCGCGGGAATCTTGGGGATCGGTCCTCGAATCGCAAAGAGCGTGTTTGAATACTTCACAGACCGGCAGAATCGAGACCTGGTTGAGCGCTTACGCAAAGCCGGATTGAAGATGGAAAAAGAAGCGCGCGCCGTGAAGCGCGGGCCCCTGCTTGGGAAGACTTTTATTATCACCGGCAAACTCGAGAGCATGCCTCGGAGCGCCGCAGAGAAATGGATCGAGGAGCGAGGCGGCGCCGTGCTGCCGTCGGTTTCCAAGAAGCTTGATTATCTGGTGGTCGGTGCTGATCCCGGTTCAAAGCTCGCCAAGGCGCAGAAGCTTGGCATTACTCAGATCACAGAGAAGAAACTGTTTGAGATGGGAGAGTAGACTCAGTTCGCGGCTGACTTTCGGTGCGCGACGCCTTCCACGTACTTGGAAAAAGCTTCCGGCTTTCCCGGCGGCGCGATATCAAACTGAAGCCTGAGTCTGTCCTTTCCTTCTTTGCTGTAGATGAATCGAAACCTCGGAGCGGAGGGCAACACCTCGCTCAAGAATGTGATGCTGCTTTGATCTTTGGAACGGCTGACCGCGTAGTTAATCACATGGCCTTCGTTGTCGAAGTACGTTGCTCGAATCGTTCCATCGCGGTCGCGATAGATCACCATCAGGTCAGTGTGCGTATAAGCCGGCTTGTCTTTGGTGGACGGATAGTCGGCGCGGTTTCTCCTGACCAGAATCTTGCCGTCGAGGTCGCGGCTAAAGGAGAAACTCCCGGTCGCTTCCCCCGGCGTTCCGCTGCCTTCGGCGACCCACTCGCCTGCGAGAAAATTGAATGGTTCCCATCCAGGGTCTTGTTGCGGCCGCTGAGCCGCCAAAGCTGCAGTCGCAACCAGATTCAAAGCCAATATCAGCGCCGTGCTTCTGAATCCTCGTCGAACCATGCTCAGCTCCGTGCAAATATCTTATCGTGTAACAGAAGACTGTCAATTTCTGGTTGTCGGAGTCGAATAAGAACGAGCGTCTGCGCTTGATCGATCAGCCTGTTTAGTTTCAGCTTACTGCGCTAAAATATCAATCGTTGGCTAAAACTATGAAGCTGGTGATGATCGGCGGGCACTCGCGGAACATCGGCAAGTCTTCGGTAGTCGAAGGCTTAATCCGCGCGTTGCCCGAGTTCAACTGGACCGCGGCGAAGATCACGCAATTCGGGCACGGGATCTGTTCGATGAACGGCAAAGCTTGCGGCTGCGCGGTCAGCGAGCATCAGTTCTCGATAAACGAAGAGCGTCACCGCGACACAGGAACCGACACGGCGCGCTTCCTCGCCGCGGGCGCGCGACGTTCTCTGTGGGTGCGAACGAAACAGGGAGAGCTGTTAACTGCGCTGCCAACTTTTCAAAAGAAAATCGAAGGAGACCGGTTCGTCATTGTTGAGAGCAACAGCTTGCGACGATTCATGAATCCAGCGGTTTATCTTCAGGTGCTGGACGTTTCAAACCCAGACTTCAAAGTTTCGGCGAGGGAGTTCTTCGATTTGAGTGACGCGTATGTGCTTGTGAGAGCGAGCGGTGATCAGCCGACTGTTTTAGCTAACAGCGTGTTGCTCGAACGCGAGATGCAAAAGAACAAGCCGTGCTTCACGGTGACAAAGGAAGCCCGATTTATCAGCGAGGAGATTGTCGAGTTTGTCAGATCAAAGCTCGAACTTAGGGAATCCGATGTTGCGAGATGCATATAGCCGTCCTGTCAAGGACCTGAGAATCTCGGTCACCGACAGGTGTAATTATCGATGCACGTACTGCATGCCTCTCGATGAGTACGTGTGGATCGACCGTCGCGAGATACTCAGCTTCGAAGAGATCACCCGCCTCGCGCGCGTGTTCGTCGGGATTGGAGTTGACAAGATTCGAATCACGGGCGGCGAGCCGCTGGTGCGCAAGGATCTTCACAGGCTCGCCGGCATGCTCTCTGGCCTGGAAGGCATGCGCGATCTTTGCCTGACAACAAACGGCTCGCTGCTCTCAGAGCAGGCCGAAGCGCTGGCCGCCGCCGGCTTAAAGCGAATCAACGTCAGCATCGACACGCTCGATCCTGAAAAGTTCAAGCGGATAACCAAGCGCGGCGATTTGGCGAAGGTTCTCGAAGGTGTCTTCGCAGCAAAGCGCCTCGGGCTTCATCCCATCAAGATCAACGCCGTCGTCGAGCGAGGCCTGAACGACGACGACATCATACCGCTTGTGGAATTCGCTCGCGAGCATCGTTTTTCGATGCGGTTCATCGAGTACATGGACGTCGGCAACGCGAACGACTGGATTTCTCAGAAGATAGTTCCGAAGAAAGAGATTCTGGAGACGATCAACGCCCGCTATCCGATCAGAGAAATCGGGCGAGACAATGGCAACGCGCCGGCTGTCGATTACGAGTTTACTGATGGCGGAGGAGAGCTAGGAGTGATTGCATCGGTGACCGAGCCTTTCTGCGCGAGCTGCACACGCGCGCGGCTAACGGCTGATGGAAAGCTTGTCACGTGTTTGTTTTCAAGCGTCGGGCACGATTTGAAATCTTTGATTCGAAACGGGGCAAGCGACGAAGAATTGACCGAAGTCATCAGCTCAGTGTGGAGCAAACGAACTGATCGCTACTCAGACGAGCGATTGGAAGCGATGACATCTCCCCAAGGTTATCAGCCGAAGTCTCATCACAAGATCGAGATGATAACCTTGGGAGGATGAGGATGGGTTGTTATGATCCCATTCTAGTACGATAAGCAGTATGGGGTTTATATGGAAATCAAGATGACAATAATCTATGAGAAAGTGGACGACCTGATCCAGGCCTCAGTCGCTGAACTGCCGGGGGCAATCTCACTGGGTTCCAGCGTCGAAGAAGCGCGCCAAAACCTCGGGGAAGCAATTGAAATGGTGTTGGAAGGAAACCGGCTGCTGGCCCAAGAAGTGGCCAGGGAGAAAATCA
>WNGG01008815.1_pt1 | contig 11078 bp, 6 predicted proteins | sample 5400661 | NCBI WGS metagenome assembly WNGG01 (sample SAMN13153372, study PRJNA577476) | soil metagenome | isolation source: 100 cm soil or saprolite under Garry oak tree replicate 1 | place: USA:California | collected 2016-06-15 | reverse complement strand
GCTCAGGATGACAAGGTGGGAGTGCCGTGAAGGATGACAATCAGGACACCACTCACGTCCGTTCACGGGCACTTTTATCTCCAAACGTCTGTAGTCAAGTACCAGTTTTTGACAAGTCGGTCAGAATAGGGTATAAAGTACGTACAAGTGTTTCAATTAAAAAAGTGCAACCCCAATTCCTTGAAACAGTGAGAAAGTCATATGACAACGCCCGCTCGTAGGCAGTACCTACATATGAAGAGCCAGTTTCCTGATGCCATCCTCCTGTACCAGATCGGAGATTTCTACGAGACCTTTGATGAGGATGCGCATATCGCTTCTCGCGAGCTACAAATCGTACTCACCAGGCGTTCTTATGCTGATGATGAGATCGTACCCCTGGCCGGCATACCTGTGCATGCTCTGGAGAATTATGTTGGGAAGCTTGTCCAGCGCGGCTATAAAGTGGCCATTTGTGACCAGGTCGGGGAAGTCGGCAAGGGCATCGTTGACCGGGCAGTAACCCGTATTCTGACAGCAGGCACGCTTTCGGAACCGAATCTACTACCAGCTCGCCAAAATAACTATTTAGTTGCCATTGCCCCGTCGCGTACGCAAACTGGCCTGGCAGCGGTGGATGTGAGCACAGGCGAATTTATCGTGACCTGGTTTACTGCCGATGAATTGCCGGGCGCTTTAGAGGCAGAATTACAGCGCCTCGTTCCTTCTGAATGCTTGCTTTTAGAGGGAATGCGTGCGGATGCCTACCAGTTTCCCACTAAGACCATGAGGGCTACAGCCTGTCCCCCTTATTTTTTTGAATATGAGGCTGCCCGCACAAGGTTGTGCCGCTTATTTGGAGTACAATCACTGGATGCCTATGGCTGCGCACATATTCCGCAGGCTGTCTCGGCAGCGGGAGCAATTGTTGCCTATTTAGAAAAGATGAACGAGAAGCTGCTCTCATTGTTGACGGGTCTGCGTTCGTACCGCACCACTAATTATATGGTGCTGGATGCCCATACTCAGCGTAACCTGGATCTCTTGCAGGGCTCACGCAGCGGTTCAGTCTACGGTAGTCTGCTCAGCGTACTGGACCGGACGATCACACCGATGGGAGCGCGGCGCTTACGACGCATGATCACACAGCCACTGCTCGATTTGAATCAGCTTGAGGCACGCCTGGATAGTATCGAAGAACTTTACGAGAGTCCGGCTTTGCGCAGTCGTTTTGTCATGTGCTTGCAGGGTATCCATGACCTGGAACGCATCTCAGGGCGTATACGCCAGGGCAGCGCGGTACCGAATGAAGTATTGGGGCTACGCCAGTATTTAGGAGTAGTGCCCCGGCTGCGTGAGCTCTTGCGGGGTTGCAATGCTTCTCTTTTAACCCATCTTGCCGAAGAGCTTGACCCTTGCCCAGAAGTAATTGAGTTAATTGGGCGCGCCCTGGTGCGCGCTGTGGGTAAGGATGAGCAGGACGATGATGAGCGGTTGATTCGCCTGGGTTTCCATGCCGAACTCGACGAACTCATTGCATCGATCCACGACTCGAAGCGCTGGATGGTCTCGCTGGAGGGTCGTGAACGCGAACGCACCGGCATCAAGTCACTCAAAGTTGGCTTTAACAAGGTCTTTGGCTACTATATCGAGGTGCGCAATAGCCATCTCAAGCTCGTTCCACCTGACTACCTGCGCAAGCAGACGCTGGTCAACGCGGAACGCTTTATTACTCCCGAACTCAAGGAGCACGAGGCGCGCATCCTGAGTGCGACAGAGCGTATCGAAGACCTCGAGCAGAGCATCTATGCCGATGTCTTGCGCCAGCTGAGCGTCTTCTATCCGCAGTTAATGGCAACTGCAGCGGCTATTGCCATGGTCGATGTGTTGGTAAGCCTGTCAGAGGTGGCGGCTCACCAGGGATACGTGCGCCCGCAGTTGGAGCAGGGTAGTGGCTTAGAGATCGTAGGTGGGCGACATCCGGTAGTCGAGTATACGCTAGACGGTGATGTCTTCATCCCTAACGATGCACAACTTGAGGCAGATGAAGGGGCCCGTATTTTACTATTGACGGGCCCAAACATGGCCGGCAAGTCAACGTATCTGCGCCAGGTCGCTTTGATTACCCTCTTAGCGCAGCTAGGCAGTTTTGTGCCTGCACGCAGCGCACGCATCGGACTGGTCGATCGCATTTTTACCCGTGTGGGTGCCGAGGATGACATCGCTTCGGGGAAAAGCACTTTTATGATCGAGATGGAAGAGACCGCGACGATACTCCATCACGCAACCCAGCACAGCTTGATTATCCTCGATGAAATTGGTAGAGGCACGAGCACACATGATGGTGTAGCAATTGCCCGGGCCGTCGTTGAACACCTGCATAACGTGACGGGAGCGCGTACCCTTTTTGCCACCCACTACCACGAACTGGCCTCAATGGCGGAAGAGTTAGCGCATCTACGGGTGTACACCATGGCCATTAGCGATGATGAGCAGGGGGAAATCGTTTTTCTGCACCGCGTGACCCCTGGATGTATTGGTCGCAGCTATGGTGTGCATGTAGCAAAATTGGCAGGCATGCCCCTGAGCATTGTGCGCCGCGCGGAAGAAGTATTGAAGCGCCTGGAGTCTGGCAAGGACAGTGCGGGAGCCAATCTTGAACCCCAGCAAAATGGATATACATTCATTCCCATACAAAACAGAGTCTCTAGCAATGGCGATGAGAAACTAATAGCAGAAGGTAATGGGCGGTATGAGTGGCAGAGCGAAGAAGCCCGCCTTGTTGCGCATGCACTGGAACATGGCGATGGACAGGAGCCAGGCCTCGATGCCATCGATCTATGCGCCATTACTCCCCTTGATGCCCTGAACCTGTTGTACATGTTACAAAAGAAGAGAATTCACCGAGGACTTAACTGATGGCTGTTGTACATAAACGCATCCCTATTCTCACCCTGCCGCAGGACGTTGCGGAACGTATCGCTGCGGGTGAGGTCATCGAGCGGCCGGCCTCGGTAGTCAAAGAACTGGTCGAGAATGCCCTTGACGCGGGGGGCCACGAGGTGCGGGTCGAGATACGTGGTGGTGGATTGCGCCTGATACGAGTTACCGATGATGGCTATGGTATTCCCGGAGATGAGCTGGAGAGAGCATGTGCGCGGCATACCACGAGCAAGATCAGCAGTGTTGAAGATCTCAGTCGCTTGCATACATTAGGGTTTCGTGGCGAAGCATTGGCGAGCATTGCCGCTGTGTCGGAATTGACGTTGTTGAGCCGGCCCATTGAGACCGAAGGCTTGAGCGAGGAAGCTGCTGCCGCGCTGGTTACGCTGCGTGGAGGTGAGGTGACGCAGCGCGGGCGACGAGCGCGTTTGCATGGGACGACCGTCACTGTACGCGAACTATTTTATAATGTGCCTGCCCGCCTCAAGTTTATGCGCGGCGCTCGCACCGAAACTGGTCACATCCTGCAATTGATGAGGCGTTACGCTGTGGGCTATCCAGGAGTGCGTTTTAATCTGACCATTGAAGAGCATACGGCTTTGCAAACCAGCGGCTCTGGCAATCTTGTGACTACCCTGGCAGAACTCTATCATTTGCCCCTGGCCGAGGTGCTGCATCCGGTGTCGGTAGATATTGCTGAAGGCTATGCCCTGCATGGCTACATCGGCAACAGGGCCCTGGCGCAAAGCAGCCGGCAGCACGTGATGCTCTTTATCAATGGGCGTTGGGTGCAGTCACGAACACTACAGGATGCGCTTGAAGCCGGTTACCGGAGCCTGCTGCCCAAAGGGAAACATCCCCTGCTCGTCTTCTATCTCGATCTTCCTGCCGAGGAACTGGATGTGAATGTACATCCTGCCAAAACTGAGGTGAAGTTGCTTCGCGAGACCGAGGTAGTAACGGCTTTAACACAGGCGGTGCAGTCGGTATTGGAGCGCAGTCCGGCTCTGCCTACTTCGATGCAATTTCCAGGCCCCGAACTGGTGTACCAGCGACGCCTCCCAGGTCCCCGGCGCCGGGGGTTGCATGCAGCGGAGTCGGCAGAAGAATATAAAGCAGAAGCCGCTCCGCCAGCGACATCGCAAGTTCTGGCGACATTGCACCCTCTCGCACAGTTGCAGCAGGCGGTCATTCTGGCCGAAGCCCCCGACGGCAGTTTGTACCTGATAGACCAGCACCGGGCTCATGAGCGTGTCATCTACGAGCACCTGCGCAGTAAACACGTTGGTGTGCGCGCGGATGAAGGTGAGGAGTGGGCAGGAACGGACTCTCATCTTTTACTGGAGCCTGTGATTGTCGAATTGAAGCGCCACCAGGCAGATCTATTAGAGCAGCGTTTACCCATTTTGCGCGACCTGGGTTTAGAGTGCGAACGTTTTGGCGGGCGCAGTTTCCTGGTACGCTCTGTGCCGAGCGGTGCCGGGCAGGAACAACTGGCCGGGCACCTTCGCGAATTAGCGGAGCTTGCCTCCGAGGATAGCACTGATTGGGAAGATCACCTGCTCATTGGCCTTGCTTGCCGTTCTGCCCTGCGCCGTGGGCGCGACCTGGGCATAGACGAGCAAAGGGCCTTGATAACGGCTTTAGCCTCCGTCTCCGCACCGGCTGTTTGCCCTCACGGGAGCCCGATCCTGCTGCATTATAGCCGGACCTTTCTGATCGATAAGTTTGATTGGTGAACCAGTCTTCTGTTGCCGTTCAAGTGAGACGAGAAAAGTAGCAGCCAACCTGTAAGGGGCCCACCCTGTCATGATATTGGGATGTCTCACTCATCGAGCGCCTGGGCGACAGCTTGTTCAAGTGTCAGCTCACGTCCCTCGGTCCAGGCCGCCAGAAAAGCTGCGTCATCGAGGCGAGCATGCACAGCGGTGATAATAGCATCAATCTCCGGTTTGTCATTCAGTTGATGGAAAGCCCCAAATCTCTCCAAAGCACTTTCTGAAGCGCCAAGCAAGCGCGCTGCGCGCTGTGCCTGACCCAGCTCACCAATAGCCCCCGCAAGTGCCGCCAGAGCCTTTGCCAGTTCAAGTCTATTATTCATTGTGCGCGCTAACCGTAGCCCCTGGCGTCCCAGGTCTCTTGCACGCTCTGCATCGCCCTCATGTAGGGCGATAAAGGTGAGGTTCTGGCACAAATAGACAATCCGCCGTGTTTCTCCCGTCTGCTTCGCTACGGCCAGGCACTCCTCGTAAGCGCGCCTGGCACGGTCATCATCGCCACTGAAACGAGCTATTTCTCCAATGATGTTCAGTGCCTGCGCGATCCCTGGTTGATGATTCAGCTCGTGGAAGAGCGCCAGACTTTCCTCAACGAGAGACAAGGAGGTTTGCGGTTCTCGCAACATCGTGTAGCCCAGGAAAGCGAGGGCCCAAGCCATCTGTTGTCGATCCCCCAGTTCACGAGAGATATCAAGCATTCTCAGAAACATCAGCTTTCCTCTATCGAGATCGCGTAAAAAGGCCATGTGTCCAGCGCTGAGCAGGAACCGGGGATGGTACTCCAGCGGCACTTCATCAAGTCGCTCTAAGAGCCGTTGTGTCCATTGGTAGCCTTCGGTATGATACCCGATGCCATACCAGAACAGGCAGAGCGCAGCCGCTAATCGTACCCCTGACGACACATCTCCGCCGCTTAACGACCATTCCAGTACCCCGCGTATGTTTTCCAGATTCAATTCGAGTCGCCCAGACCAATGATCATAACCCGCCAGCCGGAACTCTGGATCAGCGCGTTCTGCCAGATCAACAAAATACCCAGCATGTCGCCGCCGCATTGTTTCCTCTTCACCGCTTGCTTTCAGTCGCTCACGTGCGTACTCAAGGATCATTTCCAGCATCACAAAACGCGGTTCGCCACCCGGCGCCTCCTTCTGCTGCACGAGATTTTTATCTACCAGGGATGCAAGCCCATCCAATGCATCAATGGACAGGCCCTCACTGCAAACGCTCTCAATGGCTTCCAGCGAACAACCCCCACGAAAGACCGCCATCCTGGCAAGCAGCAGTTTCTCATTTTCAGCAAGCAGGTTATAGCTCCATTCAATGGAGTCTCGCAGAGTGCGCTGGCGGGGTGGCGCATCCCGTGAAGCTCCTGCCAGCATACGTAAAGGCGCATTATCCCTCCTCCCTTCCAACCGTTCCAGCAAGGCCGACGGACTGAACAGCTTGCTACGGGCCGCAGCCAGTTCAATAGCGAGAGGTAGCCCATCCAGACGGGTACAAATTTGCCCAATCACCGGGGCAGTAATCTCACTCACCTCAAAGCGGGGCAGTGTCATCTGTGCACGTCTCACAAAGAGTAACCCTGCCTCAGATGCTATGAGGTGCTGAACGGAGAGTGTCCCGGCGCCAGGCAATGAGAGTGGTGGGACCTGGTATTCCTGCTCTCCAGCCAAGCGCAGTGGCTCCCGACTTGTGACGAGAATCTTCAAGTGTGGAGAAGCGGCCAGTAACTGGGAGAGTAGTGGGGCCTCCTTGATCACATGCTCAAAGTTGTCAATCAGCAGCAGTAGCTCTCGTTGAGCGAGCGCTCGTTTCAGTGTGTCTGTCAGTGTGTCTGAAGGATTTTCTATCAAACCCAGCGCTCCAGCGATGGTTTTTGCCACCATGGCGTGATCCGACAGGGGCGCGAGGTCAACGAAGCATACACCATCCGCGAACATTTCGGCAACCTCTGCCGCCACCCGTAATGCCAGCCGTGTTTTGCCGATTCCTCCCGTGCCGGTGAGCGTCAGCAGACGTGATGTGTTCAGCAGTTGCTTCACTTCAGCAATTTCGCGGCTGCGCCCTATGAAGAGAAGGGTTTGTGCAGGAAGAGTATACCTGACAAGCGGTCGCGGTGACATCGAGACGCCACCGGCTCCATCCGGCAAAATGAGGTCTTTCGCACGCGCAATAGCTTGAGTCCGGCTTTTGACTCCCAACTTGCTGTAAATCTGGCGATTGTACCACTTGATCGTGTTCAGGCTCAAGAAAAGTTCGTCGGCAATCTGCTGATCTGATAAGCCAGCCGACAGCCGCTTCAAAATCTCTTGTTCGCGTTCGTTCAGCAGGTTTGCCGATGTTACCTTTTCTTTCACGAATCTGCTTCCCATTGAGAGGAGACGTATGAACACATTGCTGTGAACAACAACATTCTACCCGCTGTTGCTGAGGCTGTCCAGTTCCTGGACAACTTTTTCCACCCTTATTTCCATTCTTTCGAATGGAGACATTCAACCTGATTCATCGTATGCTTAGGAAGACGGAAGCAATGCTGTAGGGTATATCAAGTATCCTGCAAAAGAAGTATGCATAACCCTGGTATCGTTAGCCTTATCCAATACGCTCTCGACTGCCCCTCCTGCCTGTCAGAGCGAGTAGAAAGGAACAAGAACCGATGTCTACACAGAATACCGATCAACTGCTTAGTGCGAGCCAGATCGTTGCCGAAGCGCGCAAAAACGTCCCCGAAATCACCGTTACACAAACCAGGGAGGAACTGGATCAGGGACAGGCAAGTTTGCTACTTGATGTCAGAGAACCTGCTGAGTGGGAGAAGGGCCATATTCCAGGAGCGCTGCTGGCTCCACGTGGCATGCTGGAGTGGTATGCTGACCCAACAACACCCTATGCCAAACCAGAACTTACGACGAAACGTGATGCCCGCATCATCATAGCGTGTGCATCCGGCGGACGCTCGATGCTGGCGGTCCAGACGCTCAAGAAGATGGGCTACACCGATGTGGTGAGTATGGTCGGCGGCTTCAATGAGTGGAGCAAGCAAGGGTTCCCAATCGAGGACGGTACAGGAGAGATGAAATGACCGTTCTGCCAACACGTCTGCCGGTGAACACGATGTGAGACGATGGCAGAAGCCAATTACCCTGGAGGGCTTCTGCCATGCATCTTTCTTCTATTATTCGTGAAGTTTTTCTGCAAAACCATGCTTCCCCGTCAAAACAGCAAGTTCCTGGCAGACAGTAGGTACCCTCTCCTCAACAGATTCCAGGGAGCGAGGCATTTCTTGAGAGACCAGACGTTCCTGCTCTGCATCCTATGCCTGCAACACAACCCTGCTCTTCGGGATGGACCCACACCCGTCAGGGCTTCATCCGGCCAAGTAAGCACCTCTTCCAGCGCTTTCTTGAGCGCTTTTTCCGGTCAACGTAGCTGTATCTGGTGATTGCCCAGAAGTCCGCGAGAGATCCTTCGCTGCGCTCAGGATGACAGCGCGGGGTAGTGTCATCCTGAGCGCAGCGAAGGATCTGTGGTGTGCATGCGTCCAGTAGACCTGACTCACCTAGCCTTGCGGACTTCTGGGCAATCACCAGAGCCGTGTGAAGGTTACTTTGATGGCACTGCTTGCGAGTATTCTGCCGGTGCGAAGAAGACGAGAATGGTCAGGTCCTCGGTAATGGTGTGAAAGCGGTGCTCAACATTTGCCTGCACAAACACCACCGACCCCGCTTCGACAGGTCGGCTTTCCTTGTCTACCTTGATGGAAGCACGCCCGCTGACGATGTAGTAGACTTCATCTTCTGTGTGTGGTTCTTGCTGATCGACGGCTCCTGCTGAGAGCATATACAGGCCGACGCTCAGCGAGGGTTTGCGAATAAATTCAAGGTACTGGCTTCCTGCCTGGCTGCATTCGGTGACGAGCTGGGCGAGTTCAAAGGCATCCATGAGACCAAACTCCTTTTTTATCTTCTGACAAATCTCACTAACCCATCTGCCACAATAAGAAAAACAAGGTCCAACCCGAGCAAGACCAGCAGGGCAAAGTCGATATGGGTGGCGATGGAAGAAGTAACTTGCAGTGTCGCGTTGTCAAAGACAAGGAGTTTGGCTGACCAGGACACGACAATTATCAATATAGTTACAAAGAGAATGCCAACGACGAACCAGCGCGCTCCATGCCAGTCCTGGCGGCTGGGCCAGAATTCGGAGGTGACGGTTAAAATGAGGTAGGGGGCGAAGAGCAGTGTCCACCAGGGCCAGCCAGGCCGCAAAATTTGCAGGTGAATGTCCCAGAGATTATAGCCTGTGGCCACCCAGTAAAGAAAAACAACCATGGCAATGCCGCCGAAGAGGGGAGCGGTGGCGCTTAAACCATCTCCGACAAGGGTTATGAAACGCCCCTGGGGGCGAACGTATTGCACTTCTCCAAGCTGCAGCGATTGCCTGCCGGTGTTTTTCATGACACGGCCATTGGGTCCTCGCTGCTGCATTGGCTTGATGCGGAAAAGTGCAATACTGGTGATACGGAAACCAAAGGGCCTGAAAAGCAGAACCACGAAAGCATGGCTCAGTTCGTGCAGCATAACTCCTGGCGCATTCATCCAGAACCAGACGAGTAGCCCTTTATTTCCCAGCAGCCGGTAGCCAATCTCGTCAACGCGCTTGCGCAGTTCCTGGCGCGTCACACGGAGGAGTATAAAGAAGACGAAGACGCCGGCAATGATGAGCCAGGGTTCGTATGGTGCAATTTGTGCTGCTAACGCTGGGTCCATAGCTTTCGGGCCCCTCCTACGACGATGTATAAGCTGTCACATTAAAGGTTGCCAGGCGCTCGATATTGTGATGGATCTGTAAAACGCCTCCCTGGGTCTGGTTTGTAGCCGGGTCGATTTGACCGCTGTAAGCATAGCCTGCTTGAGTATCCATGTCATTCAAGAGGGAAAGAGACGCCTGGGAAAGCAATTGATTGTCAGGTGTATTAATAAGCTTCTTTGCATCTGTGCGTACCTGTTGTAACCAGCTTGTCACTTGATTAATCGCTCTATCGATCTGAGCAGCGATCTGCCGCTGATCCTGGGTAGCGCCGGGAGCCTGTATGATGCCTTGCAGGTGCTTATTGATATGATACAGGTAGCCGGGCGGATTCTGGTTTTGTGGATCAAACTCAAGCAGGGCTACGGAACCAAGCCTTGGATCGACCAGGTTGGGTGTACCGGGTGGTACATCCGTCTGGACATATGTTTTTCCATCAAGGTAGTCCAGGATACGTATGACGTTCTTGCGTAAACAATTCGTTTGATTGTTTTGATAGCAGTCTTTAGCGCTTCCTGAAAATTGCATGATCTTTTGCGTATTCCTGTAGAGCCAGATATCCAGGCCACCGGGTAAGTGTAATGGCTCGAGATCTGGATCTTTGGCGAGTAGATGACGCAGGTGATCGAGCAAGCTGAAGTTATCGACGGGGTTCACTGTTTGGGCAAGCTCAGCGTAGTAGCGCCAGGTACTGCGATCGACGGAGGGAGCTATTGGCGTTGGGCTTGCATCCTCTTCAGTGATGAGAAAACGGCTGTAGGATGCGAGCAGGTTGCTATGCTGGGCATCGCCAGCATAGTGAAATTGCACTCCACCGTTGGTGACGGTTAACTTTGACAGCAGGATGGATGATGCCTCGGTCACTTTTTTATCGCTGAGCATCCAGGCATAAAAGGCTTTGCCAGAAGCAGGGTTAGAGAGATTGCGCAGATCGATTTGCAATTCATCGTTGATCCCCTGGCTGCTCTGCTCGTTCACCTGTCCACTACTGAGCAGGAAAACATGTCCTACGCTCTGATTTGTGCCAACGGTGGAGGAAGTACTATGAGTGAGCCAGTAAAAAGCGCCCACGCCTGATCCCAGCACAACAAGAATCACCAGGGCAATCAGGGCGATGAACAGGCCCCGCCGTCTTTTTCCTGGCACAGACGTAGATGGTGGTGCGGGTGCCGTTGGGGGCGCAGGTGTAGTTAAAAGTGTAGCTCCCTCCGCCCCTGTATCTGCAAGGGAAGAGATTACCGGTCTTCCGCCAACAGGTGTTTCTGGGGCAACTTGCCCGGCGCGTGGCGTACTTGTAGACCGGACGGTAGAGTCTGCAGCAACCTGAACGGGCGTTGCACCAGGTGAGGACATCGCCCTGCTCTGAAATATGCCCGGCTCCTGCACAAGCACGGTTGGTGCATCCATTGCATCCGTCGCATCTTCCGCGGACGAGGCCGCTCTTATATCCGCGGGTATGGAAACATTGAGCGCTTCGGCCACGGCTGCGGTCAGCGCGGATGCGCTGCTGAAACGGGCCGCGGGATCTTTGGCCAGGCAGCGCAGGATCACCTTCGACAGAGCGGG
>WNGG01017211.1_pt1 | contig 11080 bp, 9 predicted proteins | sample 5400661 | NCBI WGS metagenome assembly WNGG01 (sample SAMN13153372, study PRJNA577476) | soil metagenome | isolation source: 100 cm soil or saprolite under Garry oak tree replicate 1 | place: USA:California | collected 2016-06-15 | reverse complement strand
CGTGCCACCGCTGCTCGAGAGCACAGGCGCGTCGTTCACGAGCAGCGTCACACGCGGTTTTGCCTGCAGATCACGGCCATCAAAGAGGGAGAGGCTGTCGCCCGAGGCGCCGGAGAACACGCCGTTCGCCAGCACCTGCGTGAGACGACTCAGCTCGTCCTTGCTGAACACGCGCGCGTAGGCGCGGCGCAAGCCGTACTGCAGCGCGCCGCTCTTGGTCTCCGTGTAGCGACCGGTGAAATGTCCATCCGCGCTGAGCTCGCCGGCGATGCGCATTTCCGAGCGGTTCGCCGAGGCCGGATGCTCCGGAAGCGTCACCTCCTCGAACTTCCCGTCGTCATGCACGACGAGCGCAAACGAACCTTCCTCGGCGGGCGGCAGCTCGCCGTACGGCGTCAGGTCGGAAGTCAGATCGAGATAGATCCTCCCGCCGTTCTGTTCCGGCCGGTCGACCGCGGCAATCATATGATCGAACTGCTGCACCGTCGGCAGCGTCGAGTCGGCGCCCCCGCTCGCGCTGAGTAGCACGGGATACGCAGGTAGCCGCCGATGCCAAGCGAGAGCGAGACGTAGCGGAAGTCCTGCGATACCCAGCGATGCACCGCCCGCAGCGAGTCCTCCAGCGTACGCGCATCCTTCACGTGCTCGGCGAGCTGTGTCTCGAGCGGTGGGCTCAACGCGTACCGGCCGCTGGAGAGCCCGGCGTACCAGCGTGCGAGCTCGGCCCACGTAATCGGTGACGACATCTCGATCCTGACGCTCAAGGTGTTGGGCACCGCCGCAAACGGCTCGGTCTCGAGCTTCGGGACGTCTTTCGTGGCCCACGTGTACACGTGCCGGTCGTGCGCGACGGCTTCCTGGCGCTTGAAGTGGACGTTCTGCTCCTGGATGCGCGGTGTGACGGACGCCGGCACATCGATCAGCAGGCGCGAGCGGCGCACGAGCAGACCCGTTGTGACGCGCCAGCCGCTGTAGTAATCGCCGGGGACGAGCGGCTTCACGCGCTCGACCGTGTAGCTCCAATCGACCAACGTGCCGGGCGCGACGCCGCTCAGCGTCACGCGGCGCACCTTTTGATCCGAGTACACCGGGGCGTCGAATGCCACCGGGGCGAGCGACTCCTGCTCGTGCGCCGGCTGCGCGCTGATGACTTCGCCGGTCGGCTTCAGGACACGGATCCAGTTGACGGTCAGCTTTTCGGAGCCGCTCGAGTAGGAGAAGCTCTGTTCGCCCCACGCCTCCGCGCCGTCCTGGTTCAGGATCTGAATGACCTGCCGGTACGTCCGGCTGCTCCGGCCATCGGCCTCGAACCGCAGCACGCCGTCGTCGAGCAGGTAGACGTAGTCGTCGTCCGCATAATCGGCGGGATTCACGGCGAGCTTGTAGATCGTGTCGTTGCGAACCGATGGATCACCGGACGGCGTGATCCGGGGGGCTTGCGACACCGCTGGACGCGTAGCGACGGCGAACAGCAGGGCGAGAACGAACCGGCGCATCGGACATCCTCCAGCGAAGTGAGTCGAAGCTGGGAAGCTAATCCAGCGTTACTCGTACCCCAAGGAGCAGCGTGCGGCCCCGTGCGCGATAGCCGGGAATCTCCTGCGCCTGATCGTTGAGGAGGTTCTCCGCGCTTCCGGCGAGCACCAGCCGATGCAGCGTGTACTCCGCTGCGAGATGGACGCGAGTGTAGGGATTCCGCGAGACTCGCCGCTGCCCGACGGGACGAGTGAAGTCGAGATCGTCACGCCTGCCGACCCAGCGGGCGCCCAGCGTCACGCGGGCCGCCCCGCCCAATGTCGCGACAAGCTGCGGCGCGAGCGTGTGCGCCGGCCGCCGGATGAGTGGTTTGCCCGGCACGAACAAACCGTCTGGATCACCGGCTGACCCAGATTCCTCGACGCGCGTGTGCAGGTACGTGTAGTTGACCGAGAAGACGACGCGAGCGGTTACCTTTGCATCGAGACTTGCCTCGACCCCATCCGCGCTGGCGCCGCCCACGTTGAAGTAGTTGGGTGTGCCGGGCGGCGGCGCGGGGTTGTACTCGACCAGGTCCCGGAATCGCTGGTTGAAATACGTCACCGCGATGCCGCCGCGCGCGACGCCCAGCTCCCAGCTGCGGGAGCGCTCAGGGTCGAGGTCGGGGTTTCCCAGCACAAAGCCGTGGGCGAAGTTCTCGAAGAACGTCGGCTCCTTGAATCCCGTGCCCGCGGACGCCCGCAGCCGCGTGCTCGCCGTGAGCCGATACACGACGCCCGCCCGATACGTGCCATGCGATCCGAATTGCGAATTGTCGTCGACGCGCCCGCCCAGGGTCACCGCCGCGCGGCCCGCACCAATCACGGCCTGCGTGAAGTAGCCGGTGTTGTTGCGCTGCACGGCGATCGAATCGGGGAAGGTGCCGAACGACGCGCTGAACTCGCTCGTCCCGCGCTGGCGCTCGTCCTCGTACTCGAGGCCGCCGGTCACGGTGACGGCATCGCGGGCATGCCAGGTGAGCAGCGCGCTCGTCGTGGCGCGCCGGACATAGTCGCGGCTCCAATACGCGCCGTCTTCGCCGGGCGAATCGGGTTCGTCGTTGTAGAACTGCCGCGATTCCTTGACGTCGGCGTTGACCCGCGCATCGAGATGTGCACCGAGCGTGCGACTGGCACTCACGCTGAACAACGGCCCGCGCTCGGCGGCCCGCTGGTTCGAGTCCACCGGGAAGCCCTGGCCGTCGGTCGGGAAGTGATAGAGATCGTCGCCGTAGCGGTAGGTGAGGGTCGCCGAGGTGCGGGCGTCGGGTTGGACAGCGATCTGTGCGCTCACCACGCTGTTGCGGTAGTGATTGTTGTAGGGGTAGAGACCGTCGGAGGCAAATGTCGACGCACGCGCTGAATACCGGACCGTCCCGGTCCCGCCGGCGACATCCAGCGCGCCCGTCGTCGTGCCGTATGTGCCGGCGCGGAGCTCGGCACCGACCTGGGGAGGAGCGAGCGGACCGGAGCGGGTAAAGATCTGCACCACGCCGGTCATCGCATCGGAACCGTACAGGACGCTCACCGGCCCGCGCACGATCTCAATACGATCCACGTTGTCCGTGGTCAGGTGCGCCAGGTCGATGCCGCCGCCGGCCTGGTTCAACGGCACCCCATCGAGCAGCACCTTCACGTAATCGCTCTCGCCGCCGCGCATGAACAGCGATGTCTGCCCGCCGAAGCTCCCGGTCTCGACGATGTGCGCGCCGGGGACGGTCTCCAGGGCGTCGGAGACCGTGCGAATGCCCTGCGCGACGAGGTCCGCGCCGCGCAGCACGGTCACCGCCGCAGCGATGCGGTCCGCGGTCACCGGGACGCGAGTGGCCGTCACCACGATCGGCTGTAGAACGACAGTGTCCTGAGGTTGCTGGGTGGTCAGAGCGAGCACGAGCAGCGCGACAGTCATGGGCGGGACTCCTTCGGTTGGCGGAGCGGGATCATCTGGGGGCGGCCATCGACGGTCTGCATCGCGACGGGCCAGGAGAACACCGTCTCGACGGTCGCTTGTGTCAGGACCTCGGCGGGCGCGCCGGCGGCGACCGGGCGTCCGCCTTCGAGGAGCAGCAGCGAGTCGGCAAAACGGGCAGCGAGGTTCAGGTCATGCGTGATCATCAGGACGCCCAGGCCGTTCATTTCCACGAGGCCACGCACCAGCTCGAAGAGGCCCATCTCGTGCCGGAGATCGAGCGACATGCCGGGCTCGTCGAGGACGAGGAGTTTGGGCTCCTGGGCGAGGGCGCGGGCGACGCGGACGCGCTGGTACTCGCCGCCCGACAGCGTCCAGAGCCAGCGGTCGGCGAGATGCTGGGCATCGCAGGACGCGAGCGCGCGATCCACGGCGGCGTGATCCTCGGCGCGCTCGCGGCCCCAGAGCGTGAGGTGCGGATAGCGGCCCAGGAGCACGGTCTCGCGCACGCGCTGCGGAAAGAGGTTGTCTTCGCGTTGCGGCACGACGCCGACCAAGCGGGCGAGATCGTGACGCGGCCAACTCGATGCAGAACGGCCATCAACGTCGGCACGTCCCACGAGAGGCTGCAAGGCGCCGAGGGCAATCCGCACGAGCGTGGTCTTGCCGCTGCCGTTCGGGCCCAGGACCGCATGGAATTCGCGCGGGCCGACCGACAGCGACACTGCGCTCAGCGCGTCTCGCGATGCGCCGGGATAGCGATAACTCACCCCCGCGAGGCGGAGCATCAGGCACGACGCACGGTTTTCACGCGATCGTCCAGCGCCGCAGCAGCAGCGCGAACACCGGGACGCCGATCAGCGCGGTGACGACGCCGACCGGCAGCTCGCGCGGCGCCACGACGGTCCGCGCCAACGTGTCGGCAAACGCCAGCAGCGCGCCCCCGCCGAGGAAGGCGGCCGGCAGCAGGGCTCGGTGGCGATGGCCCCACGTGATTCGCACCAGGTGCGGAACGACGAGACCGACGAACCCGATCACTCCGGAGACCGCCACGGCCACGGCCGTGAGCAACGACGCCGCGAGATAGACGCGCCGCTTTACCGCCTCGACATCGGCGCCGAGGTAGCCGGCGGACTCTTCACCCAATGCCAGCAGGTCGAGCGGGCGCGAGGCGGCAAGCAGAACCGCCAGCGGAATCGGCACGTACAGCACCACCAGCAGCACCGAATCCCATGATGCCCCGGAGAGCCCGCCCCAGAGCCACAGGAACGCGTTGCGCAGCTCCGCCGCGTCGGCGAGCGCGACGATCGCTGTAGTGATTGCGGCGGCAAAGGCGCCGATCGCGACGCCGCCCAGCAACAGAATGCGCGGATCGAGCGCCCCCCCCCTCCCCGTGCCGCCGATTAGCCCCAGCCGGTACACGAGTCCGAGCGCCGCGAGCGCACCGACGAACGCCGCGATCGGCAGCGCCCACGGTCCTGAGAGATGCAGCGCGATCGCGAGCACCGCGCCCAACCCTGCCCCACCGGAGAGGCCCAGGAGAAATGGGTCTGCGAGTGGATTGCGGACGAGCGCTTGCAGGCCAGCTCCGGCGACGCCCAGCGACCCGCCGACGAGAAAGGCGAGCAGCGCGCGCGGCGCGCGCAGGTCCCACACGATGTCGGAGTGCAGCAGCTCGGGCAGCGGCACGGCGGCAGGACCCAAGGCCACGCTGGCGACCAGCGCGAGCACGGCCACGACCACCAGCAGCGTCCACCTCATCGCGCGAGTAACGCCTGGAGCTGCCGGATCGCCTCGCCGGAGCGGGGCCCGGGCCGGCCGAACAACGAGCCCGGCAGCATCAGGAAATGCCCGTCGCGCACCGCCCGCACCGCGCGCCATTCCCGGCGCTTCGCGAACGCGGGCAGCGTGGGCATCCCGGAGTCGGAGAGCACGGCGATCCATTGCGGATTCCGGGCGACGATCGTCTCGAGCGACACCTGGGCCGAGGGCGCGGTGATGTCGCTGAAGACGTTGCGCGCTCCCGCCGCGGTGGCCAGCTCATCCAAATAGCTGCCGTGCCCGATGATGATGGGTGGATTGTCCCAGACGACAAATGCGAGGGTTGTGGAGGTTGTGGAGGACGGTGGAGGTTGGTGAGACAGGCTGTCGAGGACAGCAGCCAGTGACTCCGCACGCGCTGCGAACCCAGTCAGGCGACCCAGCGTCCGCGTCGCCGGGCCGAGATCTTCGAGGCGGTTGAGATCGATGAGCACGGTGCGGATGCCGATCCGCTCGAGCTGCTCTGCGGCGGTGACGTTGGGCCCGGCGTTGTACAGCACGACCAGGTCGGGGTGCCGGGCCGCGACGGCCTCGACGTTCGGCGGCAGTCCCTCTCCCACACTCGGCACCGCGAGCGCGGCGGGGGGATAGTCGCACCATTTCGTGCGGCCGACGACGCGATCACCCGCGCCGATGGCGAACAGGATCTCGGTGAACGAGGGGAGGAGGGAGACGATGCGTCGTGGCGGCCCGACGGCCGGACGGCCGGACGGCCTACAGCTGGCAAGAACTAAGACGACGAATAGAAGTCTTCGCAGCACCATCCCTCCCGCGAGGGAACCGACTGGTGGCGCGAACGAAGACGTCTCCTGGCTCCGGGCGATCCAGCTCGCCTTCCCGGGTTACCCCAGTGGCATTGAGCCGATCACAGCATGCCCGTTACAGTGGCGGGGCCGCGCCGGATTCGCACCGGCTTCCGTATCCCCGTTCGCAATGTGTGGCTAGCTCAGTCTAGAAGTCTGGCACGCGGTGCGCAAGGGTGGTGGTTCTCGGTCATCCGTTATCGGTTTTCAGACCGATGACTGATGACCGACAACCGATGGCTTTTTCTTCAATGCCCACACTAATGCGACCACCATCCCGCCCGCGAGCAGCGCGATGACATACGGCAACAACGCCTGCGCGTGGAGTTTTCCCGCCGGCAACTGAATCTCCACCCGATCACCCGCGGCGAGCGGACCGGCGCTGTAGGCGGCGAACTGTCGCTGCTCGATCGCCTGGATGCCGCGCGACTCCAGCTTCGGTGCCCGGACCGTTGCCGCGGTATCCTCGACGAGCAGGTTGACCTCGGCGGTGGGCTGATCGATCGGAATGACGAAGGTGCGCGTGCCGGCCGCGACCGAGTAGGCGTAGCTGAGCTGCTTCGGCTGGCCGGGGCCGATCGGGGCGAACACCACGACGCTGTCATTCCGGAAACGCATGGCTTCGGCCGAGATATCGCCCTCCCCGCCGCGGAATTGTCCCGTGTGGGCGGGGAGGCGCCCGGCCCACGTCGGCCGCAGCGTGTCCCGGGTGACCCGTGTCGTGCCCCCAAGGTTTTGGAGCTCCAGAATCTCCAGCACTTCGCGCGTCCCCGCGTCGCTCGCGCGCGCGACCGTCGCGAGCCGCCGGGCCAGGTGAATGGGCGGCTCATCGACCGTCGTCGCAAAGGTGATGATGTCATCGACATGCATGAGCGGGCGACCACCGATCCCGATGATCGGCGAGGAGACGTACGCGAGGCTGTCGTACCAGACGCTGACGAGGTAGGCGCCGGTGCTGTCGGGATTCCGCAGCTCGATGCGATAGCGGCCGCGCGCGTCGCTGCGCGTCGAATCGACCGGCCCCGCATTCTCGCGGGTCACGTGGTGCAAGACGACGGTCGCACTCGCCAGGGGAACCGTGTCGCGTCCGCGGCCCAGCAGCACGCGGCCGCTCACGCTGACCGGGTGCGGTTGCTGCGCGGCCAGCGTCGTGCAGGCGCCGAGCGACCAGATCAGGCCGCTACGGCGTAAACTTCCCGAAATCTTCAGGATCGAGATTTTGGAGGTACGACTTCAGCGTGTCGGCATCGAGCGGAGAGCCTCCCGCGCCCGTGCCGCCCGGTTGGATGGTGCCGTCGCTCGTGTCGACGGAGGTCAGCTCGAGCAGCGTCTCGCTCGTCAGGATCGGCGCCTTGAGGCGCAGCGCCAGCGCGATCGAGTCGGACGGCCGCGCGTCGATCTGGATGACCGTGTCGCCCCGATAGATGTGCAGCTCGGCGAAGTAGGTGTTGTCCTTCACTTGCGTGATGATGACTTTGCGCAGCTCGGCGCCCAAACCGACGATCACCTGTTTGAGAAGGTCATGCGTCAGCGGGCGCGAGAACTTCACGCCCGCCAGCTCCATCGCAATGGCGCTGGCTTCGGCAGGTCCGATCCAGATCGGCAAGACCCGCTGGCCGTCGTTTTCCTGCAGAATCACGACCGGCGTGTTCGTCGTGCGATCCAGCCCGAGGTGAGCTACCCGAACCTGCAGCATGGCTCCCCCCGGGGTCGCCATCAGGTGCCCATATCCCAGGAGGCGAGATACTTCCGCTGCGCCGGGGTGAGGGTGTCGATCGCCACGCCCGTGGCCTGCAGCTTGAGGCGCGCGATCTCCTGATCGAGCTCCTGATTCGCGAAGGACATGTCCATCACGCTCGCGGGATGGCCTTCAGCGGCGGCCAGGTTGATCAAACGGCCGTCCGCGAGCACGAAGAGCCGCTTCCCGCCGATGCGCCATTCCTCCACGAACTCGCGCACCCGTTTCGGCCCCTCGGCGGTTTTCTTCAAGCCCTCGAGATCGATTTCCACGTTGAAGTGTCCCGAGTTCGCCAGAATGGCTCCGTCCTTCATGGCCCGCATGTGCTCCACCCGGATGACCTCGACATTGCCGGTCAGCGTCACGAACAAATCGCCCACCGGCGCCGCGTCTTCCATCCGCAGGACCCGGTAGCCGTCCATCTGTGCCTCGAGCGCCTTCATCGGGTCGATCTCGGTGACGAGCACGTTGGCGCCCGCGCCGCGCGCGCGCATCGCGAAGCCGCGACCACACCATCCATACCCGGCGACTACCACCGTGCTCCCGGCGATCAAGAGGTTGGTGGCCCGGATGATCCCGTCCAGCGTGGACTGGCCGGTGCCGTACCGGTTGTCGAATAAATGCTTGGTCAGCGAATCGTTGACCGCGATGACGGGAAACTGGAGCACGCCGTCTTTCGCCATCGCCTTGAGGCGAATCACACCCGTCGTCGTCTCTTCGGTGGACCCGATCACGCCTCCCACCAGCGCCTTGCGGTCGGCCGCGGACAGCGTCTCGATCCACTTGCGAACGGGAGGCGCCAGGTCGTCGAGGCGATTCAGGGCGATCATGTGCAACGCGCCGACGAGATCGGCGCCGTCATCCATCGTGATATCGGCGCGATGCGCCAGGGCGGCACGAATGTGCTCGTAGTACGTCGCGTGATCTTCGCCTTTGATCGCAAACACCTTGATGCCGTGGTCCTTGACGAGGTGCGCGGCGACGTCGTCCTGGGTGGACAGCGGGTTCGACGCACACAGCGCCACATCGGCGCCCCCGGCCTGGAGCGTGACGGCGAGGTTCGCCGTCTCGGTGGTGACGTGGAGACACGCCGCGAGGCGCCGGCCGGTCAAGGGCCGCTCGCGCGTAAAGCGTTCGCGGATCTGCCGCAACACCGGCATCGAGCGTTCGGCCCATTCGGTGCGCCGCCGCCCTTCGTCGGCCAGCCGGATGTCCTTGATGTCGTTGGTGGCTTTCGCCCCTGCCCCGCCCTTGGTCGCCGTCTCAGACATTGGCCTTCCGGGATGTACGGGACGCCCGCTCCGCGGCGACTTTCAACTCTTCGGCGCGATCGACGTGCTCCCAGGTGAATAGCTCCACATCACGCTCGCCTTTTTCGCCCGCCCCGACGCGGCGCTTCTCGGGCGCGCGGCCGAAGTGGCCGTAGGCGGCTGTGGGCCGATAAATCGGATTACGCAGATTGAGCGCCTGGATGATGCCGGCCGGCGTGAGATCGAACACCTCGCGGACGGCCCCTTCGAGCGCGTCCTGCGGTATGGTGCCGGTGCCGAACGTGTCTACCATGACCGAAACGGGCTCCGCGACGCCGATCGCGTACGCGACCTGTGCCTCGCACCGCTTCGCCAAACCCGCCGCGACGATGTTCTTCGCCACCCACCGCATCGCGTAGGTGGCAGAGCGATCGACCTTGGACGGGTCCTTGCCGCTGAACGCACCGCCGCCGTGCCGTGCCATGCCCCCGTAGCTGTCGACGATGATCTTGCGGCCCGTCAGCCCCGCGTCGCCCTGCGGCCCGCCGACGACGAACCGACCGGTCGGGTTCACCAGGACATTCTTGTCGCTGACCTCGAAGCCCGCTTCCCGCACGACTGGACGGATCACGTGTGCGAGGATCCCCGCCCGGAGCTGGGCGTTGTCGATCATGTCGGAGTGCTGCGCCGAAACGACCACCGTATCGATGCCGACGGGCTTGGAGCCTTCGTACAAGACGCTGACCTGGGTCTTCCCGTCCGGCCGCAGCCACGGCAGCTCGCCGCTCTTGCGCACCGCGGCCAGCCGCTCGGCGAGCCGGTGCGCGATCACGATCGGCAACGGCATCAGCGAGGGCGTTTCGTCCGTCGCGTAGCCGAACATCATCCCCTGATCGCCTGCCCCCCCCTTGTCCACACCCAGCGCGATGTCGGTGGACTGGCGGTCGATCGTGGTCAAGACGGCGCACGTTTGGGCGTCGAAGCCGAAGTTCGCGTCCGTGTAGCCGATGGACGTGATCGTGCCGCGCACGATGTCCGGAATATGGACATAGGTCGAGGTGGTGATCTCCCCGGCGATGACGGCCATTCCAGTCGTGACCAGCGTTTCGCAGGCCACCCGGGCGTTGGGATCCTCGACCAGAATCGCGTCGAGGACCGCGTCGGAGATCTGATCCGCGATCTTGTCGGGATGTCCTTCCGTGACCGACTCGGAAGTGAAGACGTGGCGATGAGTTGGCATGTTTTTGAGTCCTTAAAGGTTCAAACTACCGGAGCGCCGTCCCGCGGGCAACCGCGCGTCGGGATCGAGCAGTGCTAGATCCACTGCTTCTGTAAGTGCAAATCGCAAGATGTCGAGCGCCAGCGCTGCGGAGCGTGCGGCGAGCGCGGCGTCCGCCGCAGCACGCGCCTGCGCCGTGGTCACCTGCCGGATCAGCCACTTGATGATCGGCAACGCCGGCGGCCCGACCGAGAGCGTGTCGTAGCCCAGCCCTAGCAAGAGGAATGCCGAGACGGGTTCTGAAGCCATTTCGCCGCATACGCTGGCCGGTTTGCCAGCGGCGCGCGCCGCTTCTGCGACGAGTTTGAGCAGGCGCAGGACGCTCGGATCATGCGGCGTGAAACGGTCCGCGAGACGGGCATTGCCGCGATCGACAACCAGCGTGTACTGCGTGAGATCGTTGGTCCCTACACTGAGAAAGTCGCTCACTTCGGCGAGCCGGTCCGCCATCACGGCGGCGGCCGGCGTCTCGACCATGACGCCCAGGGGGACCGTCTTGGCAGCGGGGACGCCAGCTTTCTCCAGACGGATGGCCTCCTCCTGCATCATCTCCCGGGTGCGCTCGACCTCGTCGAGCCGCGTCACGAGTGGAATCATGAGATGCAGCTTCGCCGTGACGGCGGCCCGCAGCACGGCGCGGATTTGTGTCCGGAACATCTCCGGCTCGTCGAGACAGACCCGGATCGCGCGCCAGCCCAGGAAGGGATTCGCCTCGGCGGGGCTGCGGAATGGCGCGGGGAATTTGTCGCCGCCGAGATCGTAGGTC
>WNGG01027956.1_pt1 | contig 11081 bp, 15 predicted proteins | sample 5400661 | NCBI WGS metagenome assembly WNGG01 (sample SAMN13153372, study PRJNA577476) | soil metagenome | isolation source: 100 cm soil or saprolite under Garry oak tree replicate 1 | place: USA:California | collected 2016-06-15 | reverse complement strand
TGTTCGTCGCTTCATCGGTTTCGTCTTTCAAATTGCATAAAGACTCTATGTCAATAAAAATCTCGCAAGTGGAGCTTCGGCATTCACTTCGAACGTTACTTTGGAACCGCGCGCTATTCGCACAAAGGATCAAGCCGGGCGGTGATTGTCGGCAAACCGCTGAGCGACTTTTCCGCATTCATCGGCGTGAAATGCGCCCACTCCGCAGGCACTTTATCCTCCGGGAAAATTGCTTCCACCGGACACTCCGGCACACACACGTCACAGTCGATGCACGTCTCCGGATTGATCACCAGCATATCGTCGTCAAGATGAAAAGCCTCAACCGGACAGACCAATGCGCAATCCGTATAACGGCAATTGACGCAGGGTTCCGCAACGGTGTAAGTCATTCAAGTTGGCCTCCTCCGCAATCTTTGCAGTCGTCACTGAGACAACGGTGGCTCACGAGCCGCAACCGCTCCCGCAGGGACGACCGATTATCAAACGTTCTCTATATTAAGCACGAAATGGAGAGTTTTGAAAGAAGAGCCGTGCGCAAAGCCGTCGATCGTCATTGCCAAAGAATAATCATACAACGTAGTCTGAGTCGCTCTTCGCTGCTCTCAGGCTTAGGCATGACAAATCTTCTGGCTGGCGAAACGGATTCAGCCGCGCCTTGAAGGCCCGATCATAGAACCGTTAGACGGCCAGACTATGCAAGCAGGTAACTCAGATCAATCATGGAAGCGGCGCGCCGGGCAGGGCATTTCTGGACGACAACACCTGTACTCCTGCCTGCCCATCGCCGTCGAATGGTGTCACCTGACCGGTTCCGGGTGCGAAGCAAAAGTCATCGGCCGTTGGATCGGAGAACCAGATGCCCACGTGATTTAGCTCTTTGCGAATGCGGGTGGTACCGACGAGCGTGCTGGAGAAAGCCTCTTCGATAACAGCATCGACACGCTGAGAGCCACGCCCTGCCGCGTTGGTATCGAAGTCGGCGATATACTGTGCCGCACCAAACGGACTGGAGGGCTCTTCCAGCAGAAAGACCGAAAAACTGGTATTGGGAGGGAGCCCATCTGCCTTAATTTCCAAAGTGTCAAGGCCTCTTATCTGGTCCTTCAGAAAAACCGTAACATGGGCCGAGGCATTTGGCAGACAGGTCTGGATCGTGCTGGAAGCAGGCACCAAATCAAAGCTAATCTTCTCATTGTTGTGTTGAGCAGCAGATGTAACCAAACCGAGCGCGGCTCCAATGCCTGCTACTGCCGCTAGAAACAAAAATCTTTTCATGGCGTTCTCCTCATTCTTAATGAATTTAGTTTGCGAGTTGCCGTAATCTGCCGGTCACTCTATCAGGCAGCAGTCGCGTAAGGGAAGGGCGACTACACGTCGCGAAACGGCAAAGGTAAGGCCGCTCTCCGCTCGTGTTGTTCAAGGGTGAAACGGAAGATCTGGCTCCGCTATAGGTTCCAGAAAGATTGCCGTCTCTATGGAAGGTGACTTTCCGACCGTAGCAATTGGTGCTAAAATCGTTGTGCCCTCCTCTCATCTTGTCCCCCCTGACGTTTGAATAACTATATTGATGGAGGGAAAGTTATGCAGAAATCATTGAAAATGATCGCGAGATTGGGATTGGTATTCCTACTTATCGCGGGAGTCCAGGTCATGGCTTCGGCTCAGGGGCGCGGGCGTGGCGCAGGTCGTTCGGCAGGCGGCCCACCTGCGGGCACGGGCGTCGACCGGGGAATTGGAAAATCTTCTGACGCGTCGGCAGGCCGTGCGGACAAAGGCCGTGGCACTGCTTCGGACAAGTCGAAGGGACGCTCAGACGCCGGCCTAGAGCGAGCACGAGCCGCAAGCGAGAAGGCGAAGTCAAAGGACAGGCGCCGGGAGCACAAGCGCTGTGTCAAGGGATGCAACCAAGCGCACAAGAATGCGATACGTGCCTGTCGCGGCCGTACAGGAGCAGACCGTGCTGCTTGCGAGCGAGCGGCAAATGAAACGCATCGCAACTGCGTGCAAGGTTGCCCGAGATAAGTAGGCACAAATAAACAACTCGCAGCCGAAAGAGAAAAGGGAGGCCTGTGAAGCGGAGCGGATCCCTTTTCTTCGGGTTCAACCGATCGATTATGCGTAGACACTAGCCCGTGCGATCAAAAGATATGTTTTGGTTACAATCTGCGCGCCGCGATCGCATTTTCTACTGCGGCGCGCACTTCAGCGCCTAATCCTTCATCCAACAGCGTGCCGACCAAGAGATGAAAGAGGCTAAACGGAACTGATAAACACGCTCAGTTACGAACATGAGCGGTCGCACAAGTAATAGGTCTGGCCGCTCTTTTGTTTTTCTGATTCACGCAAACGGTCTCAAGGCGTCCGCGGATAAGCTGATGATCAGGTTCTACTTTCGCGCCTTGTACGGACAATGGCGACAGCCGCTCTCGCAGCAATAGCCGCGACGCAGGAGGTAACGGGACGTGAACACGATCGCGAGCCCTTCGCAATAATAGTCTTCACCCTCCACGAGCGTAGGTGATGTCATAGTGGCGTTGGTCGATCCGGAAATGTCCGCGCCCGCTTTGGGCAGTTTGGCGATTGCTTCTCTTAGACAATCAGGACAGAGGCAGTCTTGATCCGCGCCAGCAACTAACGAGACGTGTGGCAACTTCTCGCACCAGCAGTTACCTTTTCCAGCCGCGGGCCCGCAGGTGAAACTCACGCCACAATTTGAGCAGCTCTTCTGTTTTGATTGATTGCGAAATAGATCTGAAATGATTTGTTCGCTGGCGCCCACTGTCATCCCTCATGAAAGACTGGCGACCGAGAAGCTGGTGGGAGCTGCCTTTGAGAATTCGACACGGCGAAATGCTTTTTGCGATCCTTCCCACGAGAAAAGCTCGGGATGAATTAGATGAGCCAGAAGCTCCGTTCCCTCAACGACTCTCGGTCCCGGGCGCGCGAAATAGGAGTTGGCGTCCGTGGCATAGGCCCGGTCATTGCACACCGCTGGAAGATCAAACCAGCCGGGATAACCTGAGAGCTGTGGTGCTTGTTCGATCGCCTTCTCCAGGTTGAAACCGCAGGGCGTGATGATCAAGACTTCCGGCGCCCACTCCAACACAACTTCCCAGGGAATACGAACCGAGTCCGTTCCTTTGCGAGCAAGCGCATCGACTCCGCCCGCTATCTCGACCATCTCAGGCATCCAGTGACCACTGCAATAGACAGGATCCAGCCATTCCATGCAAAAGACTCTCGGCCGATGCGACAGGTCCCGCGTTACGGCCGCGATTTTCTCCAATCTAGCGCGCCCGGAAGTGATCAATTCTTCGGCCTCTTTCACGCGGCCGGTTGCCTGGCCCAACTCGCGCAGGTTATCGAAGATTTCTTCCAGCGATTTCGGCGTCAGCCAAAGGATTTGCGGTTTCTTCGGCAGCAAGCTTAGGGCTTGGGTGACTTCACTCCCCGAAGGCGCGCAGACCTGACACAAGTCTTGCGTTAGAATTATGTCGGGAGCGAGTTCCTGCAAAAGCTTCTCGTCTACCTGGTAAAGGCTAAGACCATCTCGCATTCGCTGGGTGACTGCGACATCAATCTCCGGCTGGCTCATCTTCTCAATAGGAAGAACATTACGAACGACCACCGGCTTGCCTTGCACCTCCGGCGGATAGTCGCACTCGTGTGTGATGCCCACGAGTTGATCGCCCAGACCGAGAGCAAATGCCATCTCGGTCGCCGCAGGTAGAAAGGAAACAATCCGTGTGCTCGTCATTCTGGGTTACGCAGATTATGCGGGTCTCAGATCACGCTCGCGCAAAACAGGAAATAATTTCTCGGCCAGCGCAAAGCCGCCGAAGAGCACCGCCGTGTAGAGAGCATCGCCGACGAGCGTGTTCTGGAAAAACGGAATCGCCGCGACGTAGCAAGCCAGCAGGCCAGCCGCTGTTTTCGGGTACAAGGATTCAAAAGCCCAAACGCCGAGGTTGGTGACAATAAAAAATATGATTGAGCTTGCCAGAGCTGCTCCGGCAATTCGCAACGCCGAACGCTTTCTTTGCAACCAGAAGCCGACGCAAACTACCAATATAAAGCTGCCGTAGACGACCTCCATGTGACGATAAAAGCCTAAAATCAGATCGCTGAGAAGCAGGGCAGCCAGTGGCACGATCAACGCTAACCGTTTGTTGGTGAGGTATGCTCCGCCAAAGAGAGCAACCGCGGTAATCGAGGCTACATTCGGTGGGTGCGGAATCAGGCGCGAAGCGGCGGCGGCCAGAATCATTAATACCAGGACTAAAAATCGTGGTTTGGACATGCGTTTCGTTCCTCCTTAATGTCATTTGCTTGCCGGCAAAGACGCACTCTATCACTGCGGTAACAAATCACAAAACCAGAAAGAATCTCTTTGAATGGTCTCGCCAATGGAAAAATTTACTGCCTCTTTGAAGTTCGGTCCGTCGAAGACAAACGTATGAAACTCTCCGTTCTCTCCGCATGGATCGACGTTCGCGGGGAGTGCGGAAAGAAAACTCTCGTCAATGACCATTCCGGCGAACGAAGAATCCAGAACGTCAGCATTGACGCAGGTGATGACCGCCTTGAAACCAAGATCGATGAACTCTCTGATGAATTCAACCGTGTTCCGCATCCACACCGGATAGATGCCCCGCAAGTCATGCCGAGCGAGGAATTGATCACGATATGTTCTAATGTCTTCAAGAAACAGATCGCCGAACACGATCGACTCTATTCCCTGATCACGGTACGCCGAAACGGCTTCGATCAGATTCGTCTCGTACTCCCGATTGCTTGCGCCTTTTGTTATCAGGACTTGATGAAGCGGCACTTCTAAACACGCGGCCTGCCATTCCAGCAGCACTCGTCTGACGCCATGCATGCTGATGCGATCATAGTCGCGCGTTACTGTCGTCAATAACGCGGCCACGCGATAGTCCGTCGATTTCTGAATCTCATAGAGGGCGAGGCAACTATCCTTGCCGCCGCTCCAGGACATCAGCACAGTTTCCACGAGGCGTCACTCTCCATTTTGCGAACTTCGTTATCTTCGATGGCACAACGTGTCAGGTCAATGACTTTTGGTTGTTGACGGATTGTTAGATAAAAAGGCCGGTTACAAACCATCTGCAACCCGCCCTTTTGACTATTGGTTTTGTGCTTCGTGGCTATGGCCGGTGGTTCCCCGGGGACTGCCGACACGGTCACAAAGTCCCAGCCATTAGTGCAACTAAAACTCCTTGCTGCGCCGATCAGAATATCCCGGAAGCCGCCAGCCTCCCTGAGGATTATTTGTCCCGCGTGCATGGAAAAATGTTCGACGACGTGAAAGATTGCTTCCAGCGCCGTTACTTCAGTTCCTTGGATCTGCCGGGGCGCCAGCATCTGCGCAGAATCAAATCGCTCCAGAGCGTCGTCGACTTCGACGATTGTCTGTTTCAGTGTGGCCAATAGCCTGCTTCGCGGTATGAGCGCGCGCTGGTCAAACTCTTTTTGTCGTTCGCGTTGGTCAGGAGCGCCGCCGAGACCACAGACGATCCACTGTCGCGCGTTGCCCGAAAGGTGCAACAGCAGATTCCCGATACTGTTTGATTCCTGATTGGCGCGCCACCAAACTTCCTCATCGGTCAGTTGCTCGAGACAATGCTCGATCTTGGGCAAGTAGTCGGTGGAAAGAAACGCGCGCGCCTGCACGACGAAAGCGCTTGCGATTTCTGTTTGTAAAAGGCTGTCTGGATCAGGCACGTGCGTTACCGAATGGTGTCCGGAGCAAGAGCGGATTGAACTCCCGCCGTTGTTGTCAATCTTCAGACTCTTCCTGCGTCGCCAACTCTTCCGGACGCCGCTTGTGCTTGGCCTTGCGACCTGCGGGCCGCGCTTTCTCGTCCGGCTTGGCGTGCGTCAGAGGATGTCCCGGCGGCGCGAGAGGCTTTCGGATACTTCCAAAGATGGGCCGCCGTTTCAGTTTCCTGGGACTCTTTCGGCGAGACGTTTTCGCAGTCATCTGAGTCTGATCTCCCGTGAAGGTTCCCGATTCCGGTGAAGACGGCTGGATGCTATCCCGTACACAGGCAAGTGTCAACGGGTGATTTCCTTACACGAAATCCCTGGAGTCCGGATTAGTCGCTCTTGAATAGTTTTCGAGGGGAATCGACAGATTCTTCACAAGGTTAGATTTCGCTGGGTCGTGGAGATTCAGACAGTAGCGACTTCACTGCGTCCGCGGTCTCGGTGCGACGTTTCTGCTGGAATTCATTAACCCAATTCGTGACAGTCTTAACCATTTCGCGCGCAGTTTCGCGCGGGCCAGTGGCCGGTTGCGCAACCGTCTCACGGCGATTGCGCTGTTCTTTCTTGATAACCTTGATTGTCTTCTTAGACACTGTTTAATTAAAACCTTCGTCTTTCGATGTTCTTGACTTTGATTCTATCTAACGATTCTCTTGTCGAAGAGTTCCGTCTTTTGTTGTTGCCAACACTAGAACGTGCGGCGCCAGGGTAACTTGCAAAAGTAAGGCCAAACAGTAGCGTCCGCCAAACTCAATCCGCAAAGCGCCCGCAGCCCACCGTGTACGGCTCTAATTCATACACTGTTCAGGCCCGATGTACCGTTCTGTCGCCGAGGGAACTTCACTCACCCGCGCGCGGGAGGCGCCATGCTTCCGCGCCATATCAACCTGCCAGATCTTCTTGTGCGTCTTATAGACCAACACGCACAAACCGATCAGAGCGCCGGCATTGACGTACTTTAGCCCGCTGATCATCTGCCCGGTGCCATAGCGGATCAGTAAAGCGTTAATCACCACGAGCGCCACCCGAAATTCTGTCGGGCCGAATTTGAGATAACTAATTTTCAGCTCTTCAATCGCCGCAAACGCCAGGAAAGTGCTCATGTCGTAAGCACCGAAAAGCACCAGCATCAACAGAAGTTGGAAACGCGAACGCTCAGGCAGGATGAAAGCGTAGCCGATGATCACGGAAGCGAGGAAAAAATAGTCGAGCAGATGATCCATGTAATACCCCCAGCGGGGCAGACCGGTGTCGCGATACTTACCAAGCTTCCCATCATAATGATCGGTGATGTATTGCAAGACGATCATCGCGGACACTGCCCACAACCAGCGGATATCTGTCGCTGCCAGATAACTAAATCCGAGAATGCCCAGACACCACACAACTGTCAGCATCGTCAGATGGTACGACTCGATCCACGCCGGAATTCTTGGCAACACAATGGGCTCCAATCGCCGTTCCAGGGGCTTGAGAAACGACGTGTTGATTTTGCTGGCTCCCGCAAACTCCGCACGAGTCGGAAGTAAACTCTCCTGGTTGTTCATAATGATCATGGTGATAGCAACTCTGAGACCATTGCCATCAGCCTTCGAGGCTTTGTATTTTGCCTCTCCTTTAACTCCTGGCAGGCAAGGTCGCTTTATAAACTTTCAGATGAAAGGTTTTTGCGACAGCGCCGCGGAGCACGGCTGAGAAATCGTGAGCTGGGCTAAAGAAAGACTACCGACTGAGAGCTGGGGATATCAAAGCGCTTGCGGCAGCGCATGTTCTTGCACATCAGCATGTCGTCGACGCGCACCAGGTAGTCGCGCGACTTTTGAAAGCGCATCCGGTCCTGCTCGTTGGCGCCGCGCGCGAGATCACGTTTCTTGGTGCGCTTCAACCAACGCACCTCGTAATCGGCCCGCTCATGGCAATGCGGGCAACTATAGCTCGCTCGCTTAACTTCCTGTATTTCGTTAAAGAAATCGCGTTCGTTCATAAGAATCCAATTTGCCACAGAGGCACAGAGACACAGAGCAAATTAACAATTCAACAACAGAATACTCGTTCTTCTTAAGTTTCTCCACACCGAGTCTGATCGTTCTCCTCTTGAGCAGCTTTTCTTGTCTGCTCAGCAATTCCTTTTCTTTTGTGTCTCTGTGCCTCTGTGGCTAGTTCCCTTCACACAGTTCACGCAAATACTTAAAGCTGTAAATACCGGTCTCGTGTCCATCGCTCCATTGAAAGTTCAGTGCATAGCGGCCGACCAGATTGAGGTCCCTGATCGTTAGCTCTTCAGAAATCGTTTCCGGCGCCAGCACACGCTGTCCGGTCCATTCATTCACGCATTGCGCGCAGGGGCAAGCGCGACGCAGCACCGCCGCCGCGTAGTGGCAGACTCGTTCATCCGCCCAGGTGATCCGCAAACCGGCATCACCTTGTTGCATGATCTCGCGGGGCTCGATGGCTGGTCCGCTTAGCTCGGTCACCGTCATTCTTACGACTCTCTCATGATGCGCCGCCAAAACGGGTCTTACGCGTTTTCACGCGCTGCTTGTTCGACGGCGGCAGCCTTGATCCTGGAGTGCGAGGCGTGCCATACGGCCCTGCCGTTACGCAAAATGATTACCTGCGGCGACTCGTGTTCGATGCCTGTTCGCACTTCGATCTCACGCGAAACCTCAGGCGCGCTCTGCACTTCCACTAAGGCAACAACGCCCTGGACGCGCGCCATCTCGCCGTAGGCAAACGAGCTGATCCCACAGGTTGTGCTGTGTTTGAAGATCACGACAGGCGCCTCGTTAGATCTTGCACTTAGCCCTTCCAAAGTCTCTAAGTCACTAACTGTCACGAAGTGATTTTGCACTAGTTCAACACTTCCCTGCTTGCCGACGCCGAATTCTTTACTCAATTGATATTAGCCTACCGGCATACGAACGACAATCGACCGCGCCATAGTCCGGGTTGATCGGCTTGTGCTTTTGGGCTAGAGTGCGTCGGAAGCAAATCCATTCCTGAACAAACCATAGAGAACGTTTGGTTGAGTGAGGTCTCTCCTATGCGACTACATTTGCACCGTGCGTTTCGCACCTTTATCCAGGTCTTGATCGCGGCCGTCTGTTTGAGTTCGTATCACGCGGCAATGCCTCAGAAGAATACGGGCGGGACATCCGCGGTCCAAGTGGATCCCAGCCTCTTCAGTTCGCTGCGCTGGCGCAGCATCGGGCCAAATCGCGGTGGCCGCTCGATCGCTTCGGCGGGAGTCGTAGGCCGGCCGCTTGAATATTACTTCGGCGCTGTGGGCGGCGGACTTTGGAAGACAACCGATGGCGGCACGACCTGGACTCCTTTGACGGACGGCCAGATTCACAGCTCGTCAGTGGGTGCTGTCGCCGTTTCGGAATCGAATCCGGATGTTGTCTACATCGGTATGGGTGAGGCGTGCTTGCGCGGCAACATTATGCAGGGCGACGGCGTTTACAAAACCACCGATGCCGGCAAGACGTGGGCGCATATGGGACTCGCGGATACGCAGGCGATCGCGCGTATACGGGTGCATCCGGCTAATCCCGATCTTGTTTATGTCGCCGCCTTCGGCCATCCTGCCGGCCCGAACGAGGAGCGAGGCGTTTACCGTTCGAAAGACGGCGGGAAGAAGTGGGTCAAGGTGTTCTTCCGCAACAACCACACGGGCGCGATCGATCTCGCTATCGATCGCGACAATCCGAACGTCCTCTATGCCGCGCTTTGGGAGGCGTATCGCGTGTCGTGGCAGATGTCCAGCGGCGGACCAGGCAGCGGGTTGTTCAAATCGACAGATGGCGGTGACACCTGGACGGAGATCACGCGCAACAAGGGTTTGCCGCAAGGCGTTGATGGCCGCATCGGGGTAACAATCTCAGGCGCGGATTCCAGTCGCGTGTACGCAATTGTCGAGAACGAGAATGGCGGTGTGTTCAGTTCGGATGATGCCGGCGCGACCTGGAACAAAGTGAGCGAGGATCGGCGTTTGCGACAGCGCGCGTTTTACTACACGCACATTTTCGCCGACCCAAAGAACCGCGACACGCTTTACGTGCTGAATACCGGATTCTACAAATCAACCGATGGCGGCAAGACCTACCGAACGATTCGCGTGCCGCACGGCGATAACCACGATCTCTGGATCGATCCGAACAACGCGCAGCGGATGATCAATAGCAATGACGGCGGCGCAAACGTCTCGGTCAATGGCGGCACTACCTGGACCGCGGAAGACTTTCCCACCGCGCAGCTTTATCACGTGGCGACAACGAAAGACTTTCCCTATCAAGTCTGCGGCGCACAACAAGACAACAGCACGATTTGTGTTCAGAGCCAGCAGACGCGCGCGCGCGGCAGTGAAATGTACGCCGTGGGCGGCGGCGAGAGTGGTTACATCGCGCCAAGCCCGATAAATCCGAACGTGTTTTATGCGGGCAGTCAGGGAGCATTAATTACTCGCTACGATCGCAATAACGGTCAGTTCCGAGACATCCAACCTTACCCTCGGTTTTTCTCGGGCGAACCTTCGAGCGCGCTCAAAGAGCGTTGGCAGTGGACATTCCCCATTGTCTTTTCACCGCTCGATCCGAAAACGCTCTACATCTCGTCGCAGCATTTGTGGAAGACGACCGACGATGGGCAAAGCTGGGTGCAGATCAGTCCCGACTTAACGCGCGCAGATGCAAAGACACTGGGTTTATCGGGCGGCCCGATCACGGGTGATATGAATGGCCCGGAGGTATTTGCCACGATTTTTACCATCGCGCCTTCGCGGCTTGAGCGCGGCACGATCTGGACCGGGTCGGATGACGGCCTGGTTTATGTGACTCGCGATGAAGGAAAGCGCTGGACGAAGATCACGCCGCCGGGACTACCCGATCTCGCGCGAGTCAGTTTAATCGAAGCCTCGCCCCACAAGCCGGGCACGGCGTATGTCGCGGTGAAGAACTACCTGCAAGAAGATCGCGCGCCGTATATCTTTCGCACCGATGACTACGGCAAGACCTGGGCGAAGATCGTTAACGGAATTAAGGCCGGCGACTACGTACACGCGGTGCGAGAAGATCCCAAGCGTCAGGGGACGCTCTACGCGGGTACCGAGCATGGCATCTACATTTCATTCGATAACGGAGAGAACTGGCAGTCACTCGCGTTGAATCTACCGGACACCCAAGTGTCAGACATCGTGGTCGAAGAACACGATCTCGTCATCGCCACGCACGGGCGGTCGTTCTATGTGCTCGAAGACATTGATGTACTGCGGCAAACCACACCGGAGA
>WNGG01021278.1_pt1 | contig 11081 bp, 5 predicted proteins | sample 5400661 | NCBI WGS metagenome assembly WNGG01 (sample SAMN13153372, study PRJNA577476) | soil metagenome | isolation source: 100 cm soil or saprolite under Garry oak tree replicate 1 | place: USA:California | collected 2016-06-15 | reverse complement strand
CAGGCGACCTTCCCGGCGTAGCGCTTCTTCCGCCCGTGGCTGAACAGGCTCCGGTAGACCTTGTCGACTTCCATGCTGATTCGCCCGCGCGAAAACCGCTCCGCGGTCTTCCGTGCAAACTCCAGCGAGGGTTCCAACCCGGGCGTGGGCGACTGGAAAAACACGGAGTCCGTGTCCGCGTACACCACCTTCACGCCATCCGCCTCGAGTTCGGCGATGATCCCCTTGATCCGTTCGCGCGCGAACGCGGTAATCGAGGCGCCAACCTTCGGGTCGTTGAACCGATAGAATGACGACGCCAGGACTCCGTAGAACGCGTTCATGAGGACCTTGATCGCCGCTTGAAGGCCGTCGTAGAATTCCCGCATCGCGGGGTCCGTCGCCTCGCGCATCTTCGTCCGTACGTCTTGGCGGTCCCTCATCAGGCTCGCGAGGATCACCGGGAGGAGGCCTTTCTTCACGTCGGCGGAGAGGAACTTCGCCCCCGTCGGACTCTCGATCGTCCCTTGGGGCGAGACGGTCGTGAAGCAGATGTTGTTCTCGATGATCAGGGACGGATACATCGCGCGGAAGTCCAGCGAGATGACCCATTCGTACAACCCGGGTTGCAGGCTGTGCACATACCCGCCCTCGATTTGCTCGACGCGGCCCCCTCGCATCTTCATCATCGGGACCGCGACGTGGGCGCGATCGGCGGCGCGGATCAGGATGGAGTCGATGAGGTTCGACGTGCGCCCGTGCAACACGTCCTCGAGCGGCAGCTTGCTCACGGCCGCCAAGTCCAAGGTCTTCTCGATCCGACCGATTTTCTCGAGGATCCGGAGCGAGAGGTCTGCGTCATTCAAACAATATCGGATGACTTTCTCGCGGTCCTTCGCCCATTCTTCGTCGATGTGTCGCCGCGATAGCTCGTGTTTTCCTTCCCCTAGGAGCTGGCGTCCCACGTAGTCAAGGGTCTCCTGCTTCATGTGCAGGCTCAGCCGCTCCGCCCGGACGGCCCACCAGACGTCCGTTAGGATGCGGCCGTCGACCCGCCAGAACCGCTCACCGAGGTGGAAGAAGTCCGAGAAGTCGCGCGCGAGCTGGAGCCTCGGAATCCCGTTCTTCGCGGCGCGATCGATGAGCACGGGCAGGTCGTAGCCGTCGATGTTGTATCCGGAGATGATGTCGGGGTCGAGCTCGTGGACGAGCTTGATGAATCCTTCCACGATCGCCCGCTCATTCCCCTCCAGGACGCGGGTCTTGATTTCACCGGCTTCCCGGTACGCGATGCCGATGCAGAAGATGTGCCCGTCCTGGATGCTGTTCTCGATGTCGAAGCTCAGAACGCGAAGAGCCGGGCGGAACGGATCGCACGGCTCGAAACGGTCCGCGATCAGGAACAGGTCGGTCGTGTACTTCGCGGCCGGGTCCGCCTCCGTCCCGTGGACGCGGACCGCGGCACCGAGATCCATGTCGTAGATGAATCGATGCTGAAACGGAATGTCGGCCTCCAAGGGTGTCGATCCGTACCTCCGGGCCTTCTCGCGGTATTCGGGTGTTTTCCAAGGTTGACGGAGGACGACGCGGGCGCACGGGGTCGGTCTGCCTTCGACTTGCAGCGTGACATCCTCGAGCTTGACGACCTGCGGGTCCCTCCCGAACGCTCCGCGGAGAGACTGTGGAGGCTCGACCACGAAGAAGTATGGCTGGAATCCCGAGTACTCGATCGTGATGCTCTGACCTTCCCGCGTGCGCCCGAACAGCTGGATGACCGGCAGCTGCGATGGCTCGGGTCCGTTCCGCGGCTCCCGTCGGTACGAGGCCGTGATGATGCGGACATCATAGCTCGCCATCTCACACCTTCGCCACGATCTTGATCACGTCGCCATCTTGGACCGGGTGGTCCCGACCGACCACCATTTTCGTCCGGGCGTTGATGGCGCGGATGAAGTGGTTACCCAAGTCGGTGTGGACTTTAAAGGCTACGTCCACCGCGGTGGAACCGCGGGGCACGAGGAAGGCGTCTGGGAGGATGTTCCCGCTCTTGTCGGTCCAGTGGTGCTCGTCCTCGACGGGGTAGACGACGATCAAGTCGAGGAGTTTGAAGACGGCCTCTTCGATGCACTGCTGCACTCCAGTGGAGCCGCGTTCTCGCAGGAAGGCGCGAATTTTCTCTAGCCCCTTCTCCTGAGCCGCGGTCAGTTTTTCCGGATGTAGAATCTCGAACAAGGAGCCACCCGGCTGGTATGCAATCAGTCCTGCGGAAGCGGCGCGGCGAAGGGCGAGCTCGTACTCAGCGGATGTCGGGACCATCAGGTAGCCCGCTGCCTTCGAGAGATTCTGGAGCGCTTCGGGGGAGACCATATCGGCCTTGTTCGCTGCGAGGAGCATGGGCTTGCCGCGATGTTGCAATGTGCGCGCGAGACGGAAGAGATCATCCGATGTCCACCGGGCCATTTTCGGATCCAGCGCGGTCTCCCGCACCGCGGAGTGAACTTGCATCTCCGTGAACCCGAGGCCCGTGAGCCGCGCGGAGACGATCTTCTCCGGCGGCGCCTCCTCGAGATCGGCGCGGCGGGCCTCCTTCTCCCAGTTGCGAGAAAGAATTCCGGCGATCCAATGGGCAAGTTCCTCCTCGAGGAACTGCACGTCCGCCAGGGGGTCGTGCGTTCCGGGGGGCACTGGGTTTCCCTCGAAATCAGTTCCTCCGGTCGCGTCGATCACGTGGATGAGCGCACTTGCCTGACGAAGATCGTCGAGGAATTTGTTACCCAGGCCGCGGCCCTCATGCGCTTTTGGGACCAGACCGGCGACGTCAAGCAGCTCGACGGGGATGAGGCGCGTGCCTCCCTCACAAGGTGCATTCTTCGGCTTGCAAGCACGGCCGAGCTCCTTGTGAGGACAAGTCTTGCGAACGAAGGCCACGCCTCGATTCGCTTCGATGGTTGTGAAGGGATAGTTTGCGATCTGGACCGGCGCGAGCGTTGCCGCAGCGAAGAAGGTCGACTTGCCAACGTTCGGCTTCCCGACGACCCCCAACTCCACGGCGCGAAGAACGAAGTCCGGCCACAAGTACCTTTAGAAAAGAGCGGCAACCCGGTCCCATCCCGCCGGATGAATCGGTCCGTAGCGGATGTTACCTCGCCCGGTGTCGGCGGCGGTACGAGAACAGGAGGATGACAATCGCCGTCACGGCGGAGGGCCCAGCAATCTCTTCGAACTCCGGAGCCGGGACGATTATCGTGCTGTCCTGCGATGCCCCACTGCCGTCGTACGCGAGGTCTATCGCCGGACCGGAAACGTACTCGACCCGGAGCCGAATCCGTTGGCCTGTCGAGATCGATACATCTCCACCTGAGCAGCCGAAGAGCTGATTGGCACCGCCCCGCGTTGAAGTCTCCTTCCAGCAGATGAGATTGGGCGACGAACCGTCCTGTTCTGTGACCATGAAGCTAATGTTCAAAACTGTTCCAGTCGAACTCGTGAGGTCTAGACCGGCGGACCATAGCTCTGCAGGAATCGTTTCAGGCGACGCTTCCGGATCTGTGAAAAAACAGGGTCGGGATCCGGTCGACAAGGTGAGGTTCTGGAAGAGGTTGCCTGGGGTCGTGCTTAGGCCTTTCACGGCTGAGCAGTCCGCGGAAGCAATCGATGGTCCTGTACTGCGGAGATAGAATGCCGATCCGTCGAAACCGGCCGTCTGGAGCCGCCCGGAGCTGCGGAATCCAACTGAAAGGCTCATCTTGGGCGCAAACTCGGGTGCCCCGATCGCGGCGGTCAGGTCCGCCGCCGAAGACCAGTCTGTCGATTCGAATATCATGCCAGTCGTGTTCGTCGTCGGGCCAATTGCGATTGATCCTTCGATGTCCGTCGCGTTTTTCGCGAGGGCAACGGCAGGCAATGAGACAGGTGACCAAGTGCCGGTCCACATGTATAGACTGCGCGCCGTGATTCGTCCACCCACACCCCGGACTTCGAACATGTAGTCCGCATAGATCCCACCGATCGGAACCCCGATAGCGTCGGTCGAGTTGAGATCGATGAAGGCGCGTAGGATGTCCTCGCCCGTTCGGCGGGGAAGAGGAACCGGCGGGCCGCCGGAACCGTTTCCTCCCTGTCCGGGCGGGAGCCGAATGAACCGGTCGGGAACGCGGCCCACCATCAGATCGCCCGCGACGGCCACATGGAAGTACGCCGCTGACGTGTTGACGGCAGCCGCGTATCGAAGGATGTCTACGTCTGGATTCTTCACGGGCATCGGATCCGAATCCGCCTGGTCCCTCCCGATCCAGTCCGCGAAAAGTCCGTCGACTCGCACGGTGGACGGAGGCGCCACCATGTACGCCCGGACGGGTCCGCCACGTATGACAACGGGGACCGGAGCCGTAGCGTCGGTAACGTCGATTTGGACGACATTCCCGGGCGAAATCCCTGAGGCAAAGACAGAGGCCGTAATCGTGGCTTCTGGCTGGCCCGGGGTCAGACTCACCGATCCCGTGGACAAGGTGATCGTCAAGCCCGGGGTGGCGTTGTAAACGAATGACGAAACGCCCCATGAAGCCCCGGCCGTGAGGCCGAGAGCGCGCACGCGGATCGTGAACCAGGAAGTCGTCGACCCGCTGACGATGGATGCGACCGGATGCAACTCCACGAGCACCGCTCCGGTCGGCGTGAGCGGTGCGAGGCTGCGACTCGACACGCCGGCGAAGTCGTCCGCGAAGACGGCGATGCGGAAACGACTCGGGTCGAAGCCGGTGAGATCGTACGTCGAGACCAGCGCCTCGACGCCCTGGACAGAGGCCGCCGCGGACGGAGATCCGAGCGGCTGCCGCTGACTCCAGTTGACTTCCGAGCTGCTCGGGAACCCGTAGAGCCGGGCGCCTTCCACGGTGTTGTTCGCGCCGAAGATCTCGACGACGCCTTCGGCGCCGATCCCGTCAAACTGGTAGCCGGTCGCCGGGTTGCCATCGGCGTCGATGAGGAAGTAGACGCCGTCATAGGCCGACGAATCACCGAACATCCCGCCTCTCGTCGACGCGAACAGGTACAGCGAGTTGTCATCAACGAGGCTCGCATAATTCGCAATAGACACGTTCGGGTCGGAGGCGATGGTTGCTGCGTCGAACTTCGGAACCGACGCCCAGTCGCCGAAAGCCCCGTCGATCGCGATTGGCGGCTCGGGCCCCGAGATCGGAATGAACAGGAAGCCCACAATCAGGACGGCGAAGAGGGTCGCGGCCCCGATTGCGGCGTAGCGGACCCGTTTCGAAGGGGTTGAAACCCGGATCTCTTTTCTTCCGGCTCGGGCCGACCGCATGCCGCTTGTCGTTCCATTGATCCGCCCTTGCTCGCCCATCAGGCCGTTCACCCGCCCCGCGGGCGCCACGAGGCCGTTGATCCGGCCGACTCCATTCACCAGGCCGTTCGTGCGACCCAGCCCGTTGACGAGACCATTCACGCGACCTCGGCCGTTGACGAGTCCGTTGACTTTCCCGGCTCCGCGCGTAGAAGTCTTCGGACGCGCTCCGCTGACCAGCCCTTTGCTCCCGCGCATCCATCCGGACAAGAATCCCACGGCGGGCGGAACGGGAGAGGGCTTGGCCGAGGGTTTCGTCTCGTCGCGTTTCTCCGACACGGCCGCCTTGATCGTCGCGTCTACACCCATCGTCTCTTCGAGTTCTTCGATGAGCCAATCGAGGACCGCGGCCTTCGTGAGTTCGAGTTCCTCGGGGGTGAGGGATTGCTCCAGCTCGCCGACGAGGAGGTCGTCGACCAGGATGTCGAGCTCGGGAGCCCCGGTCGCCGAGCGCGTCGCCGCAGATTCCGGAGGGACGCCCTCCAGACGAGCGCCACACGAAGGACACAGGGCCACATTCCTCGGGACGGTGGAACCGCAGCTCGGACACGTGGGTCCGGCCTCCGAGATGAGGTGGTCGAGCTGCGCAATCTCCTGGTCCCACGCGACGTCGTCGAGCAGCGCACTCGCCGTGGATCGGAGCTTCTCGGCCGCGTCCGGCTTGCGCAGCTCCTTCGCCTGAATTCGCAGTTGCGCGACCTTGATCTTCCGTTCGTCCGGCGCGGCTGCGGCGGCCCGGTCGAGCGCTTCAATCGCCTCGTCGGTCCGGCCCATCGTTTGCAGGAGCAGACCGCGGGCGTAGAGCAGGTCCGAGTTCTCCGGCTTCTCGGCTAGGCGAGCGTCGTAGAATGCCAGGAGGGCCGCATCGCCTTCAGAGGCGAACTGCTCGCGAATCGCCTCGTCCATCTCTTCTTCGTCGAACGCGGCCCCGCATTCGAGGCAAGCGGGCGCGAACGCGGAGGTGATGCAACCGCACAGGGGACACTCGTACTCGTCCTGCGCGATCAGCTCCTTTGTGCGGCGGGGCGGAGCGTACTTGATGAGATGCAGCGACGCGAGCATCTTGCGCGCGGCGACCGGCCCGATCTCGGGGATCCGCGCGAGCTCGTCGACCGATGTCCGTGCGATCTTCCAGAGGGCATCGTACCCGCGGTCGATCAGCGCCTGGGCCCGGGACGGATCCAGGCCGAGGACCTTCAACAGATGGACCAGAGAGGCCGGGTCGGACTCCCCGTTGATTCGTCGCTTCGGACGGCCCCGGGGAGCCGCGACCGTTTCCGGCTTCATCTCGGGGTTCTCGGTCGCAGGAGACTCCTCGGCCGTGGGAGCCCGAAACCGGGAGTGGCACGAGTCGCAGATGAGCTGCCAAGGGTTTCGCGCGCCGCATGCGCCGCACGAGTCGCAGAGGATGAACGGGAACAGCCTCCCGCCGCAGGCGCTACACGGGCCGAGGTTCTCGACGCTCTGCGTCACGGGCGCACCTCCCATGGCGGCGCGGCGGAACCGGGGAGGGGGGAAGAGCGTAGGCTCTCGCTGACGCGGAATCCTGCGACCATCTTGCGGCGCCTGCGCGCTTAGGCTTTATAGGAGATTATGGACTTTCGCCCGCCGTTATCACAGGGGACAAGAGGCATGGAGAGGGCCGTAATCCTGTGCGACGGGTATTTCGGCCGGAGCACGGGAAAGACGGCGAACGGGCTCGTGCGGTACTCGAAACGCTATCACATCGTGGGCGTCATCGATCACACGAAGGCGGGACGCGACGCCGGGGAGGTCCTCGACGGGAAACCGAACGGAATCCCGATCATCGCGGACCTGAAGCAAGCGGTCGCAAAGTGCACGCCCGAGACCCTGATCATCGGCGTCGCGACGTTCGGCGGGTACATCCCGAAGGAGTTCCGGCCGACCATCCGAGAGGCAATCGAGAACCGGTTGAACATCGTCGCGGGATTGCACGAGTACCTGAACGACGATCCGGAATTCGCCAAGCTTGCGGAGGCCCATAGGGTGCGCCTTGTCGATGTTCGCAAGCCCCGGCCGATCCGCGAGTCGAAGCAATTCAGCGATTTGTCCCGCAAGCTACCGTGCCTGCGCATTCCGGTCCTCGGTACCGACGGCGCGATCGGGAAGAGGACGACGGCCCTCCTGCTGACGGATGCGCTGAGCGCCGCGGGAGTGCCTGCGGCATTCGTGGCCACTGGCCAGACCGGGCTCCTCCAGGGATCCGCCTATGGGGTGCCGCTCGATTCGATCAAGGCGGACTTCATGGTCGGCGAGTTGGAGTCGGAAATCGTCCGAGCGTACGAGGAGACGCGGGCCCGCGTGGTCGTCGTCGAAGGCCAGGGCAGCATCTCCCATCCCGCGTATGTGTGCGGGACCCGCGCGATCATCATGGCCTCGATGCCGTCCGCAATCCTGATGATGCACGCCCCCGCGAGGAAGACGCGATCGTTCCGCCGGGACGTCGTCGCCTGGCCGATGCCGACCGTCGAGGAGGAAATCGAGACACTTCAGCTCTACACCCGCCCCATCGGCGCGGGCAAGGTGGTCGGCATCGGAATCAACCATGAGAACATGACGAGGGACGAAGTGGAAGCCACCGTGCGAACGTACGAGCAGCGGTACGGAGTGCCGACCGCCGATCCCCTCTGGCACGGCTGTGGAAAGTTCGTGGCTGCGATCCAGCGGATGACATGACGATCCCCCGGTCCCACCCGCGGTATGATTCCCTCGTCCGCCGGGAGCGCCTCGTCCGGGCATGGAAGCAAGGAGTCGTCGTTCCGGAGGGACTCATCGCCCACGGCCGAGGGGAAGCATGGGACTACCTGTTTGGGGAAGGGACGAGCGCGCCGGCCCTCGTGGCCGAACGCGCCGCGGCGGCGTATCTGCTCGCGGCGGCCCGCCCGGTGATTTCTGTGAACGGCAACGTGGCGGCTCTCGCCGCGCGGGAAGTCGTGCAACTCGCGCGGGCGATCCCCGCTCGAATCGAGGTGAACTTGTTCCACCGGACGGAATCTCGCGTGAAAAAGGTCGTTGGGACTATCGAGCGAGCGGGGGCGCGCGACGTCCTAGGCCTGCGGCCAAACGCGCGGATTCCAGGCATCGAGTCGAAGCGAGCTCTTTCCCACCGCGCCGGGATCTTTGGAGCGGATGTCGTGCTCGTCCCGCTGGAGGACGGCGACCGCGCCGAAGCCCTGGTCCGCATGCGGAAGACCGTCATCAGCGTGGACCTGAACCCTCTTTCGCGGACCTCCCAGCGAGCGACAATCCCGATCGTCGATGAGTTGACGCGCGCGATCTTGAACGTCAAGAAGTTCGTGGAGGAACTCAAAGCGAACCCGGAGGAAGCGGCCCGAGTCCGTCGTGCGTACCGCCGGAGCGGGAATCTGGGTGCGGTATATTCCTTCCTGGACTGGCGGCTCGGTCATCTTCGCCGCGGACTCGGCCGCGGTGAGGAACGCTCCCGTGCCAAGAAGCGAAAACGCGCGAACCGCCGCGCGGCCGGACGTCACCGCCAGTGACCGGATTTCCACTTGATCGAGCAGCCCATCGGCGGCACGAAGGTCGTGGGCGGCTGGTTGCCCGCGAGGACCGCATCGAGCACCTCGCGCATGACTTGCTTCTTCACGGCCTTCGGTTCCTTCGAGTCGTCGAGCTTCCCGCGATACCGAAGCTTCCGGGCCGAGTCGAAGACGAAGAAGTCGGGGGTGCACACGGCGCCGTAGGATTCGGCGACCTTTTGGCTTTCGTCCCGGAGGTACGGGAAGTTGTACCCCTTCCGTTTCGAGCGTTCGACCATGTTCGCGAAGTCATCTTCCGGGTAGCTTTCCTCGTCGTTCGCATTGATCATGACGAACTGCACGCCCTTTCCCGCGTAATCGCGTTGGACGGCGATCGTGCGGTCTTCCCACGCCTGCACGTACGGGCAGTGATTGCACCAGAACGCGACCGCGAGGACTGGTTTGTCTCGGAACGATGCCAGAGAATATGTCTTCTTATCGACCGCGGGCAGGGAGAAGTCCAGAGCCGCGGAGCCGATCGGGAGTCCTTCGTACTTCACGAGCTCCACGTGATCACCGGGCTACCCATCCGTGCGGCCGATATAGGCTTTCGCCACCATCATCCATTTGCGAAAGGTCTCCGCGCGGGTTGGCCGATTTCAAGACACAAACTTTATCACCGACCCGCCGGATGGAGCATTCCCGTGATTTGAGTGAAATATGTCATTGTCACGGGAGGCGTATTATCAGGACTCGGCAAGGGGATCAGCACCTCCTCGATTGGCGTCCTGCTGAAGTCCAAGGGATTGAATGTCTGCCCCGTCAAGATCGATCCGTACCTGAACGTCGACGCGGGCACGATGAACCCGTACCAGCACGGCGAGGTGTTCGTCCTCGACGACGGCTCCGAGGTGGACCTCGACCTCGGCAACTACGAGCGGTTCCTCGACGTCAATCTGACGGGCGACCACAACATCACGACGGGTAAAGTCTACCGCGCCGTCATCGAGAAGGAGCGCCGCGGAGATTACCTCGGCCGGACGGTCCAGATCATCCCGCACGTCACGGACGAAATCAAGGCCGAACTCCGCGCCGTTGGAGAGAAGGAGCGGACGGACATCGTCCTCGTCGAAGTCGGCGGGACCGTCGGGGACATCGAGGGCATGCCGTTCCTCGAGGCCGTCCGGCAACTCGGACAGGAGATCGGGAAGGAGAACCTCCTGTTCGTGCACACGACCTTGGTGCCGGTCATGGGCGCCGTCGGCGAGCAAAAGACGAAGCCCACCCAGCAGAGCGTCCGCGAGCTCCGGTCGATGGGGATCCAGCCCAACGTGATTATCGCACGGGGCGAGCATTCTCTGGAGCCGGACATCAAGAAGAAGATCGCATTCTTCACCGACGTGCCGGTGGACGGGATCATCAGCGCACCGGACGCCTCGACGATCTATGACGTCCCGCTGTTGTTCGACGGCCAGGGTCTCACGGAATACATCGTGAAGACGCTCCGGCTCGAGCCGAAGGACGAGGACATGCGGGAATGGAAGGACTTCCTCGAGAACCTGAAGAATCCCGACAAGGAAGTGACGATCGCCCTCGTCGGCAAGTACACGCACCTCAAGGACTCGTACATCAGCCACATCGAGGCGTTCCATCACGCGGGCGCCCATGCCCGCGTCCACGTCAAGCTGAAGTGGGTCGAGTCCGTCGACCTCGAGAAGCACGGGACGAAGCTCCTCGAAGGGGCGGATGGCATCCTCGTGCCGGGCGGATTCGGGGATCGCGGGATCGAGGGCAAGATCGCCGCGACCCGATACGCCGCGGATAACGAGATCCCGTTCCAGGGCGTGTGCCTGGGATTCCAGTTGGCGACGATCGGCTTCGCCCGCGACGTACTCGGGTTGAAAGGGGCGAACAGCTCCGAATTTGATCCGAAGACGCCTCACCCGGTCGTCGACTTGCTGCCGGAGCAGCGGGGCGTGAAAGGGATGGGCGCGACGATGCGACTCGGTGCCCACGAGATCGACGTCGATCCGAACTCGACGACCGCGAAGCTGTACGGCGCATCCACGATCTACGAGCGCCACCGACACCGCTACGAAATCAACCCCGCGTACATCCCGAAACTCGAGGACGCCGGCCTGCGATTCGTCGGCCGATCCGACGACGGACGGCGGATGGAGGTGCTCGAGCTGAACAAGCACCCGTACTTCGTCGCATCCCAGTTCCACCCGGAGTTGAGGTCG
>WNGG01034177.1_pt1 | contig 11082 bp, 3 predicted proteins | sample 5400661 | NCBI WGS metagenome assembly WNGG01 (sample SAMN13153372, study PRJNA577476) | soil metagenome | isolation source: 100 cm soil or saprolite under Garry oak tree replicate 1 | place: USA:California | collected 2016-06-15 | reverse complement strand
TCCCGGGTACGGACGCCGTTGCCTGCGCGTCGGACAACGGCGGCGAAGACGGTCTCGATGTGATCCCGGCTGATAGGTCGGCTGCGCGGCGGATCGGGCACGGCGAGTTCGGCCGGATCCTGGAGCTGGCGGTGGCGCCGGACGGGCGCACGGCAGCGATCGCGTGCGCCGACGGTCGGCTGCTGACGGTGGCGCTGGATGGCGAGCCGGTCATCACCGAGATCGCGCGCAGCACCAAGGCAGAGGTAGCGGGCCTGGCCTTCTCTCCCGACTCCGCGCTGCTCGCCTGGTCCCAGCCGTGGCGGCCGGAGCGCCGTGGCTCGCACATACGGCTGGCAGGCCTGGCCGACGGCACTGTCATCGACGTGACCCCGCCCCGCTTCGACGACACCTCGCCGGCGTTCACCCTGGACGGCATGCACCTGGCGTTCCTGTCGAACCGCGCGTTCGATCCGGTACGCGACATGCATACCCCTGATCTCGGGTTCCTGCCCGGGGTCCGGCCGTACCTTGTGCCGCTGCTGGCCACGACGCCGTCGCCGTTCGCGCCGCAGCTGAATGGCCGTCCGGTAGAACCGGACGGTCCCGCAGAGGTCCCCGCGACGCCGGTCGGTCTCGACGTCGCTGGGCTGGCCGATCGGATCGTGCCGTTCCCCGTGGAAGCCGGACGATACGAGAAGCTCCGCGCAATCAAGGACGGCGTGGTGTGGCTGGAACTGCCGCACGCTGGCGAGCTGGGTGAGGCGGCAATCGGCGCGGCCGAGGAGCACCCGACCCGGCTAGTCCGTTACGGCATGGCTCAGCTCACGCGCTCGATCGAGATCGAGGCCTTGGACGACTACGCGGTCTCCGCCGACGGGAGCCGGCTCGCCTACCGGACCGCGGAGAGGGTGGAGATCAAGCCGACCGGCGTGGACGAGGCTGTCAGCGTCGATCTGGACCGGATCCGAGTGACTATCGAACCGGCGGCCGAGTGGAGGCAGATGTACCACGAGGCGTGGCGGCTGATGCGGGACAACTTCGAGCGCGCGGACATGGCCGGCGTGGACTGGCCCGCGATGCGCGAGCGCTACCGGCCGCTGCTCGACCGCATCGGCTCCGCGGACGACCTGCACGATGTGCTGTGGGAGCTGCACGGCGAGATGGGCAGCTCGCACGCCGGGTTGCTGCCGCCGGGCGCGGGCGGTGACCCGGCGCCGGCTCAGGGCCTGCTCGGTGCCGACGTCGAGCGCACCGAGGACGGGGCGTGGCGGATCGCGCGGATCCTGCCCGGGGAGTCGTCGGTGATCGGCGCGCGCTCCCCGCTGGCCGCCCCGGGCGTCGCCGCGGAGCCGGGCGATCTCATCGTCGCGGTGGACGGGCGGCCGGTGGACCCTGACCTCGGCCCGAACGCGCTGCTCGTCGGCAAGGCCCACGAACCGGTCGAGCTGACTCTCCGGCGCGACGGAGCGGACCGGCGGGCCGTCGTGGTTCCGCTGGCCAGCGAGTACGCGGTCCGCTATTACGACCTGGTAGCCCGGCAGCGGGCCGCGGTCCGCGACGCCTCCGGCGGACGGCTCGGCTACCTACACATCCCGGACATGATGGCGCGGGGCTGGGCGGAGTTCCACCGGGACCTGTACACCGAGTTCCGGCGGGACGGCCTGATCGTGGATGTGCGGGACGTGGGAGGCGGCGACGACTCGGTGCCGGTGATCGAGAAGCTCGCCCGGCGCATCATCGGCTGGAACGTGTCCCGATACGAGGAGACGTTGAGCTACCCCCTCGAGGCACCGCGCGGGCCGATCGTGGCGATCGCGGACGAGTACGCGATGTCCGGCGGTGACATCGTGGTCCAGGCGCTGAAGTCCTACGGCATCGCGACCGTGGTCGGCACCCGGACGTGGGGCGGCACGCGCGGGGTTGACCTCATCCGGATGTCGAGGTGACAATCGCGCCGCACGACTGGGCCGTGGGCCGCGATCCCCAGCTCGACACCGCCGTCCGGCTGGCGTTGCAGGCCCTGGAGCAGCGCCCGCCCGCGGCTCCGCCTACCGTCTGACCAGGTCACTTCGCATCACTGTGTGTCGTTGAATGCTGCGGACATGCTCCATCTGCCCCAGTCATGGCGACAGTGCGAGCGGCCACCGTGTCCGGATCGACGAGTTGGTGCAGATGCCGGCCGGGGACCTGCTCAACGTCCCAACCACGTTCCCGGGCCTCCTGCGCCATGCGGTCATACGGCGGCCCGAACAGCAGATACCAGCATGGCCGGTTGTCCCAGCCACCAGGCACAGGAATCTGCTGCTCGTAGTAGCTCAACGGAAGCCGAGGCCACGCCGACCCGCGTCACTGTGCACAAGGTCGTTAGCTGGGGCCGCAGTGGAGTTGGGGACCAGCGATGGCTCGGCTACGCAGAGTTGGCAGTACGACACCGCCCGGGGAACTGTTCAACCACGGAGCGGCGGCTCCCCCGTCCTGGGGCCCTCGCCTGCCCACGGCGATACCGCCAGTAGTCGCGGTGGTGGGGACGTTGCGTCGTCGTTAAGATCGAGTTCCGTGTTCGTGTCACGTCGAACCTGGTCGCAGGCCGCAACGTCACAAGTGGCATGTCGAGCGAGTAGGGGACGACATGACCGACAGCGTTGGCCCCTGGTGGGAGAAGTGTAAAGAGCTCTTGGTCGTCCCGGTGCCGTCCGGGTTGCTCGTGCTGACGCGTCGTACGCTGCAAGCAGACGATCCGCAAGCCGCGCTTTTGAAGCTTGCGGCGATCGCGGCGAGCCGGCCACGGTGGGATGACGCGGTCGCGCTGTGGCTCGACCACGGCCCGCAGACGATGTCCGGGCCGGTGCGGGAGTACCTCCGCAGCAAGGTGACGACGGGCCTTGTGCGCAAGGATCAGCTCGTCGCGGTGCCGTGGCCCTGGCCTGGCGTGCACGATACCCGCGATGCCCCGGCGGCGAACCTGCCCACCAACGCGCTTGAGCACCTCGCGGACTTCTACGGGGTGCCGGTGCATATCTCGCCCGAGCCGACGGGTCCACCGAGGAACGCAGCGGTGGACGACAACCGGTTGCAAACATCACGGGAGGCGACCGCGCCCGGCGGGCAGAAGCCGTCCCCGCAGCATCCGGACCAGTACCTCCACCAGTACCTCGACCAGCTGGACAAGGTCCGTGCCCAGCTGCGCGACCCCGGGCCCAACAGCGACGGCTCGGTTAGGACCTTTTCCGAATCCGATCATCCGGCCCTGTGGTGGGTCAGGGAAACAAACGATGATGCCTCGGAGTCGGCGGCGAACCTCGCCCCAAGGACGAACGACTCGCGGATCGCCGCCCCGCAGGATCCTGCGGCCGGGGTGGCAACGGCCGACCCGGCTGGTCGGGTTGTCACCGCCGACATGCTGCCTACCCCGATCCCGAACAAGCCGCCAGCTCATCCGGATCTAGCGGCCACGCCCGGAATCGAAGCGGTGGAACCGATCCATGCCGGCCTGTACCTGCCCGGGCTCGGCGGCGGCGAACAGGCTCGGTACGCAGCGCAGAAGCTGCCCCGGTTCGACGGGTACACCACGATCGCGGCGAGCCTGGACCCGGCCGCCGGGAAGGTCGTCACGCCGACCGGCAGCTACAGCCCGCAGCGGTTCAACGACCTGCTGACCCGGCACGGCGTGGCACCGGATGCGCGGTTGATCCTGGTCATCTGCGAGGCCGCCGGGGCAGCGGACCCGTCGCAGCGGTTCGCCGAGGGCCTGTTCGCCGTGCGCAACGCTGAGCTGTTGGCAGGCAACGCGGTAGCCTGGGCGTCGCCCCACGACGACGACGTGCTGCTGGGCGAACTCTCCATCGACCCGAACGGGGTTCCCCGGATACACGCCCGCGGGGACCTGCTGTCGTTCATGCCCGGCCAGGCGGAGCCGGCGCGGCTGGGTCCGCGGTTGCGAGCGGCGATGGCCAGCCTCGGCGCCGCCGGCACGCGGTCCCCTACTTCCAGCCGGCAGACCGAACTGGTGCACTATGGCGTCGCCCGCGAGACTGCCGCCGGTTCGTCATCGACTGCTGCGCCGCTAGGTTTGTCCGCCCCCACCCCGCCGGCCCCGCCCGAGGAGCCCGCGCCGACCCCAGATCCGCTGACCGATATCGGTCAATCGCCGCACGGCTACCTCAGCATCGGTAGTATCGGCGAGCTGTCTGAGGGCACTGCGCGCGAGGTGCAGCGTCTCGCGGTTGACGCGTGGGTCAGGTACATCGCCGGCCCAAGTCCCCTAGACGACCGGCAACGAGCCGCGATCCGTGGCGCGGTCGAAGAGCTGCTGACCAAGAATCGGTTGTTGACCGACATGCCCTCGCTGGTGGGCAAGCAGGGCGGCGTATACATCGTGGGCACCGGCCGCAACGCCATCCGGTTGATGGTGAAGGTCCAGCTGCATCGGCGCGACGAGCCGGGGTTGCTGCCCTCCATGCCGGATCCCCAGGCCAGCCAGGGTGAGGTGCGGTACCACCACAGGACCAGTGCCACTGTGCAGCACTCCAACGCCAACTTCCGCGACGTGCCGTTGAACAAGCGCTTCAACGTGGACCTGGGCGCGTTCGCCGAAAACCACTGGCTGCGACGGATCCCGTTGGTGCCGATGCTGCAGTCGACCTACAACCAGTGGAAGCGGCGGGGCTCGGCGGCCATCAGCGCCGGCCACTTGGTGATCATACGTAACCGCGAGCCCAACTACGGGTACTTCTACGACGCGCAGTGGTCGGTCGAGGCGGCCCCTCTGGTAAAGCCTGCCCCCATCCCCACTGCTGCTAGTGGCGTTGCTTCTGCCGGTGCCGTTGCCGGTGCCGTTGCCGGTGCCGTTGCCCCTGCTCCTGTCCTTGGCCGCCAAGAGGTCGACGAAGGCGGCGTCGCCGCGGACACGTCGTGGGGGTCGCTGAAGGTGTACTTTCCGGAGCACATCGCGAAACCGCAGCCGGAACCGGACTACGACTGGAACGTTGACCTTACTGCGGCGCCGATGGTGCTGGACACCCTGCACGACCCGTCCTCGGTCAGCCTGGAACTGCTCGACCGCTTCCCCAACCTGGACCTGGACCTCGACTCGCAGAAGCACCTCTTGGTCTTCGCCGGCCACGACAACCTGCAGAGCGGGTTGCTGGGGCGGCTACGCAGAGGCGGGTTGGTGTCAGATCCGCTGTACACGAGCTCCGGCTTGCCGTTGGGTGTATTGCGGCTGAAGGCCGAGTTGCTGCGGGGCGGCGAGGTCGTCGGCCGGAGCACCAACGCCAAACTCGAGTTCTTCAACCAGGGGCTGGTCGAGGAAAGCGGCTCATCGGCGATATACAACGCGCTGATCGGCGGGTTGCAGGCCGGCTTCACCGTCTCCGATCAGCCGCTGAGCGCGGACAGCTACACCTCGTTTCCAACGCTCCGTTCGGGTCCCTCGTCGCCGACGTGGACGTAGCGTGGACAGCCGAACTACTGACCCCGGCCGGGCCGCCCCGCACGCACGAGTGGAGAGGTGCCGCTACGGACCGGGCCGGTGCCCGGGTGCGGTTCCTCGCGTACACGCTGCATCCGCCAAGCGCGGACCGAAACGTGTATGCGCCCGCCGGCGTGGTGAACGGTGATGCGCTAGGCCTGGTCGCCGTCAACGGGTTCGAGACCGTCGCGGACTTGGACGGATCCGTGCGCAAGCAGCTTATCGAACGTGGGTACCTGGCGGGTAGCGGCGCGGGCGGTCCGAGGCAGATGGTCAACCACCGCCGTTTCCTGGATGTCGTGGACGCCAGTTACCGGGAGACGCTGGCCGACGACCTGCTCGGCGACGGTATCTGGGTGCCGTTCGAGAAGGAGTCGAGGAGCGGCGGCGTCGAGCGGGTGATGGTGCGCTGGATTGCAACGACCCTGCCGCACACGCAACCCACCTACCACGGCTACACCACGGACCTGGGTCCCCATAAAACGGTCGGCGGTGTCGACCATCCCGGTCGCCGTCGGCCCGTACCAGTACGTCAACGAGCGCAGCGAGACGGTGTCCGGTGGCGTGTCAACTGGTCGCTCGGTGGAGATGCAGTCGGAGGCGGGTGAGCGGCTGCACAAGTTCACCGCCGGGCTGCAGTTGCGGGCCGAGATCTACGAGATGCGCCACAAGCCGCCAACTTGGCAGGTCGCCGCCCCGCAGGACGCCAGCGTGGACATATGGGTACCGGACTTTCGGGTACAGGAGCAACCGGTACCGCGCGTTGAGTCGCTACCCGCGCCGACGGGCCGGCCGGTCACGCTGCAGGACCGGGAGCTGCTGAACCGGCCTGCCGCCCAGGTGATGTCGAGCCTGCCCGGATTGGCCGCGGTTCGCGGCTCGAAGACGCTCAACCAGGTCTTCCATGACCTACTCACCGAACAGTTCGGTGACCCGTCGGACTGGTTCTCCAGCGGGCTGTTCGGCCCGCGCCCGTCCGACCAGACCTCGGTGAGCGCGCAGCAGCGGCGGGCGTTTGTCAGCCCGCTGCGGCTGTTCGGGTCACTGGCGCAGATCCTGCGCGGCGCGTACTCGTCCGAGTCGTACCAATGGGGCGCCGTGTCCGGTCCGGAGTACCGGATAGAACTGCGAGCGTACGTCAGCGGCCGGCCCCGCCTCGTGCCGCCCCGCAAGAAGGAGTCCTCGTTCTACATCGAGGAGGGCGCCCTACTGAGCCGGCCCAGCGGTACCGCAGATGGCACGGCTGTCACCCATCAGGTAGCGGGGCAGGGCGGCCCGACGGTCAAGTTGCCGCACGACGTGGTCCCGGGCATACAGGTTTCCGGCCGGTACGGCCGGACCAGCAACACCAGTTCCAGCGACAGCAGCCAGGGCACCGACTACCGGATCCACACGTACACCGGCCGGCAGTACACCGTCACCCTGCCACTGACTTTCATCGCGACGCTGCACGGCGCGGCGCGGAACCTGTTGACGAGCGTGATGTCGCTGGCCGGGAAGGGCAGTACGGGCTCCGAGCAGGCCCTCGACGTGGCTGACGGGATCGAGGCGCACCTGTCCATCAGCGAGTTGGCCGCGCTGTTGCGCACGATGCGACAGGTGGAGCCCGAGACGCCTGACGGGCGCCTGATCCTGGGCCTTGACGATCAGCGCAACCAGAGCCTGCTGACCGAGTTGCAGCGCCTGAACGATGTGTACGAGGCCGACCAGGCCGCACTGCGCGCCCACCGGGAACCCGACCGGGATCTGGACACGGTGGTGTACCTGCCCCGGCGCATCGCCGGCCGGTTGGGGCTGGGCGATGCCGTCATCGCAGATGTCCTGCTCGATCCGCAGCGGTCGGCGCGGGTGCTGTTGGACAGTGGCCTGGAACTGGTCGAGCAGTTGGTGCCGGGGGCGACCCGGTTGGGCTCCAACACCTACGCGGCCGGCCTACACACGAACCTTGCCGACCTGACCGAGCCACTGGCGATGCGCGGAGGTGTGCCACGGTACTTCAACAGCGGCCAGACCGGACGGCCGGTGGAGCTGAACCAATTCACGGTCTACACCGCCCAGCGCGGTCGTGCACTCGCGATCACGGTGAAGTTGCTGGCCCGACCAGCGCAAGAGTTCGAGACCGACGACGACCTGCGCAAGATCTTCGGCCGCCAGGTTCCCGAGGCGGACCTGGAGATCCACTCCCTGGCCCGCCGGACGCAGACCCGGGGCCACGGCGCCGGCTCCACCAGCGCGCAGACGGCGACGCTGTCGGCTCCGGTGCCGCATGCACCGGCAGCGGTGCTGCGCGACTTCTCACCGAGCCTGGCGGGCAGCCACATCCGCGACGTCGGCCGCTCCGCCGACGAGACCTACCGCCACGAGGACCGCTTCGTCACCAAGACGGTCGACGGCTCCGCCCGGGCTGAGATTCCGTTCGAACTGGCCATCGGGGTGACGGTCGAGCCGGTGCGGGAGGTCCCCGGGCCGTTGCAGGTCGTGCCGGCCCTCCTGGAGACAGCCATACGAATGCTCGGGCCGCACCACGCCGCCCTCGATCGGGTCGGCGAATGGGTCGGCGGGCACGCAGTCGTGGAGTTCATAGCCGAGGACGGTTCCCGCCAGCCGGTGACCGCGCAACCGCCAGCCGGGTATCACGCCCCGACCGTGTTCGGCGTCAACCCAATGCAGCACGACGGACAGGGGCTGCCGCACCAGGCGGGTGGCGGCCCCCTTCCCGGATTCCAGCTCCACGACGTGCGGGCCTGGGCCCCGTACGGCGGCCCGCCCCCCCAGCACAAGCTGAGCTGGTTCAACGGCGACCAGGTGTTGCCCGACCTCGCCACCCAGGTACTGCCCGACAACGCCCGATTCGCGGAGGGCGCGCGGGAAATCCAGCGGTTCGTCGAAGGGCTGGCCGGCGCCGCCAACAGCTACCGGCTCCTCTCCCAGGGCGGTGTCACGCACACTGTCACCAGCCGCAACTGGGGCATGTCGATGGTTTACGAGGGTACCCTGCAGATCCAGGTGATCGCCGCATCGCCCTGGCGTGATCCCGTGGACACGCTGGACACTGGGACCGGCGAAGCTGCCCCGATCGCGGTCGGGGAACACACCAGGGCGATATCAGAACACTTTCCCAGCAAAGCGGCCAGCTCATCGGCCTCGTTCAACGCCGACCGGCAGCTGGGCCTCAGGGCCCAAGCCAGCTCCGACGTCGGCAGTCCCACGAGCGGCAGCAGCCACGGTCCCCTGACGTACGCGACTGTCGCGCTGACCGGCGGCGAGACCAGCGGGGTCGGCGCCACCACCTTCGGCGCCACCCGCCGCGCGCTTCGGCTGTACCCCACCGACCTCACCCGCAACATGCTCAAGCAGCGCGACCTGCTGCTGGTGGTCAAGGGGAGCACCCGTACCCGGCCGCTGGGTTGGTTCACCTGGGGCGAGCCGAGCGTCTCCGAACGCTGGCTGGCCGCCACCATGGAAACCCGGGTCAACCAGTCGTTCCTGCCCGCCGAACGCACCACCAGAACCCCCACCGGCCTGCACCTGCCCTCCCTCGGGGACACCGAGGCCGACGACGAGCGGTGGCGGCAGCAGCCCGGCTACGACCGGTGGGTCTTCGTCGACGGCAAAGGGGTAGCCACACGCACGGGTACGCGTGCATCCGGGCTCACCGCCCCCGACATCCACGAGGCGCTGAACAGCCACGGGTTCTCCGCGGAGGAGGACCTTATCCTCTCCATCGACCAGGCATCCTTCCGTGGCGACCGATCGCTCGCCGCCGAACTGGGTCGGCTGCGGCCCAATGCGCGCATCCTCGCCACCGACCTGCCCAACACCCATGGCCACGCAAACCCCACCCCGTGGCGGCTATTCACCGATGGCGCGATGGGCCACGAGCTGGTACCCGACCTCGACCGATCCGTGCAAGTGGCGGAGTCCAGACCCCCGGACAACACGCGGTATGCGGGACCGGTGCTGGCTGTCGACAGTGGGAATTCTTGGCAGGGTGCGGCTGTCACGCCTGAGCAGATAGCTGCCCTGGCCCGGCAGGCGCGCCGCCCCGTCGTTGCGATCAACGTGCGGCCTGGCCTGACCGAGAATGGTCCGGAGTTGACGGCGTTGCGTGCGGTATTGCAGCGCTTCCAGTGGTTCGGCATGCGGCCGACGGTTGTCGCGACCGCGGTGACGGCTGAGTTTGAAAGGGTTATTAACCGGTACCAGCCGATCACGATCCAACTCTGGCCGGTCGGGCTCGGACAGGTCTGGCGGGTGGCCGACCCGAGTCGCACCGTGCTGGCGCAGGACGCTGAGCTGACGGCCGCGCTGTTTGACAATGGTGACAGGGTGTCGGTGGCGGTGGACGGGGGTGGGCTGCCGCCGGTATTGGCAGGGTGGTTGGCGCAGAATACCTGGCCCGAAAGCGAGGCGTTCTTGCGGGACAACGTATCCAGGCTGCTGGACCCGCGCGTCGAGGTTGCGCTGCGCGAGTTGCGCCAGAGCGAGCCGGGCGACGAGAGGATCGGCGCGTATGACGTGATCCTGGGATTGGTTGGCAAAGCCGGTGACCTCGCGTCGCCGTTGCAAGCGCCTTGGCGGCCTGACCAACCTGGGCAGCCGCTTCGGGAGACGTTCGCGCTCGACTACCTGCTGCCGAAGGCAACCAGGGAGGAGCGCAAAGCGTGGGATGACCGGTTGCTGTCGCTGATGTCTACGGGAGAGTTGTCCACAGCGCAGATGGTGGCCCTGGCCCGGGGGGTTCATGAGGTGGGAGAGCGCACCGTTGTGGTGGCGGGCGAGCGGCATATGGAGAGGTTTGACTATGGCCCGGCGAACGCGACGATGTTCACCGCGGTCAGCGACGTGCTGAACCTACAACCCGAGATGATTCAGAGGCTGACGGACTCCACGGATCCGGCTGCGGAGGAAGGCCCGTTCAAGAACGCCCTCACACAGGTTGCGGCATGCCGGCTCCTTCCTTCCGACAAGACGGCGTGGGTGGAGCGGATAGACGAGCTGCGTACGGGGTTGCGGGCGAAACAGCAGGCATTAGCGGCATTGCTCAACATCCTGCTTCAGAAGATGGTCGCTTGCTAGCTCTCCTGGGGTCGTTCCGGTTTCGTTGAGGAAGGAGACGCGATGAGGAACCTGCCTCTGCTGCTGCCCGCGGGAGACTGCGGCGACGGTGTGGTACCGGTGCCTGGGGGGTGGCAACTGCATGGGAACCCAGGCCCGGACGCCGTCGCTGAGGCGGACAACCGGCCGACGATGCCGGGTCTCACGCAGTTCTATCCCGAACAAGGCATGCTGGGCTCCTCGGCATTATCCCAGTTTCTTGAGCGTCAGCCGGCCCTGGCCCTTGACCGCACGGTGGTGACCCTGCCAGCCGCCGCTGGCGGGCTTAACCTCTTCACCTTGGGGCAGTGGGCTGACCAGCTCGGGCTTCCGGTTCAGGCCCGAGTCGCCGACCTTCGAACAGAACCTTGGCAGACGCTGCCGTACGCCCAGCACAGGGTTGTCGACCTCCATCCGGACGGGCAGATGGCCGTGCCCGGTACGGGTGCGACGGTACGGGTGGTGCCGCAGGCAAGCCGGGCGCCGCGGCCCTACGCGGATGTCCCCGCCGAGGCGGTGTCGATGGTCGCCGC
>WNGG01025709.1_pt1 | contig 11085 bp, 8 predicted proteins | sample 5400661 | NCBI WGS metagenome assembly WNGG01 (sample SAMN13153372, study PRJNA577476) | soil metagenome | isolation source: 100 cm soil or saprolite under Garry oak tree replicate 1 | place: USA:California | collected 2016-06-15 | reverse complement strand
GTTCTGACCGAACAGCAGATCGTTGCCCGAGCCGCCGCTCAGCGTGTCATTGCCGTCGCCGCCGAACAACTGGGCGGCGGGCAGCGCGCCGTTGGCCTCGTCGAGCGAGATCGTGTCGTTGCCGCCCTGGCCGAACACCTGGACCGTCGCGGTGTTGGCAACCGTCGCTCTGCCGCCCGTGATCGGTACGGCGCCGCCGTTGACGAGAATGCTGCCGGCCGCGTCGCGGCTGGTGACGATCGTGTTGTCGAGACTGTCGCCGAACTCGGTCAGCAGGCCGGCACCTGGAATGAAATTAGCGCTGATGGCCATGGTTGTGATCCTTTCGAAGTTGAAAGTGCAAATTCGTGAGTCGAAAATCCGGAACGAAATCTCCCTGGAGTTTTCGTGCCGATGAGTCCGGTCGTAGTTGGTGTCCTCAATGGTATTGGCGCACGCGTATGCGGCTGCGATGGCTAGAACTAGAAGGCACGATCTACCGAAGCGTCGTGCTATCGAACGACGTCGAGATCATCAAGTCGTGATGCAAACGTGTAGCAACGATTTCGCGTCAGCCTTTGTGCGCGGTCCAACCTGGCTAATCGAATCGAGCACGGCTAAGACGTAAGTAGTCACGACGCAATTCAGGGAGAGCTAGGCTAGAGAGAGCCGAATGACACACCTCGCGAGTATCCCAGGCTTGAGCGGTGGCCATGACCCGGGCGCGCCATCGTCTTGAGGACACTCTGTCTTGAGGAGCCCCTGAACTGCAGGCCATTCGAAATTTGGGAGATTGCGCTGTGTCGTGCAATATCTCGACTGTCAGCTTCCTCGCGGCCTGCATCGGCGTAAAATCCCGGCATCAAAAGCAAATGCATGCGGCCGGTTGCCGCGTCCGGGATGCCGGTTACGATAACTTGAACGATTGCCCTCCGATCGAAGGATGCTGGCAGTCCGGCCGCCACCTAAACAATCTGCATAAATTGGCTACCGTATCCGAGTAATGGCTGGAGCCGCTATCGTACCTGGGTTTCGTTTCGCCGAATTCGTTGCGTCCTGAACGTTTTTGCAGACCTGCAAGCTCGAACGGCCAATCGCATTTCTGGCCTGGAACGAGCGCCATGAATAATAGTGAGCAATTATGAGAGAAGAGCAAGGGTTCGCCCAACTCGTCGGCGAAATCTACGATACCGCACTTGAACCCGGCCGATGGACCGATGCTCTTGCAAGGATCGCCGCCTTCTCCGGTGGCCAGGCTGGAGCACTTCACTCGAAAGATACATCGAATCCATCGATTGAAGTTCACTACCAGTACGGGCTCGACCCCGACTACGTGCAGGTCTACTTTCAAAGATATGCGTATCTCGATCCGTTAGCCTCTGTGCTGCCGCTGTTCGACATCGACAAGGTCGTGAGTATTACCGATCTGGTTCCCTACGATGAGTATTGCCAAGGGAAGTTCTTTCGAGAATGGGTGCGCCCGCAAGGCTGGGTCGATGCCGCAAGCAGCGCGCTGCGCAAATCGGCGGCGAGCCGTGAGGTTCTCAGCATTTTTCGAAACCAGGAGAGCGGCTTGGTCGACGAAAGCATGCGCCGGCGCGTGGCTGCAATCGTGCCACATGTCCGCCGCGCAACGCTCATCAGCAACATTATCGATCGCAAGGAAATCGAAACCGCATCGCTTGCCGACGCTCTGGATGGCCTCAGCGCCGGAGTGATTTTCGTCGATACTATTGGCCGCATCGTGCACGCCAATATTTCCGCAAATATCATTCTTGGCGAGGACGACTTCCTGCGGGCGGCCGGCGGGCGGCTTATTGCCGCCGACGCAAAGGTCAACAGCGCGTTGCGGGAGATCTTCGTTGCCGCTGACGAGGGAGCCGCCAATGTTGCCGGCATTTCCTTGCCGCTAACTGCGCGCGGCGGCGAACGTTACGTAGCCCATGTATTGCCGCTCAGGTCCGGGGCGCGACGCCGCGCCGGCGCCGCGGCAACTGTGTTCGTTTGCAAGGCGACGATGGAAAACCTGAATCCCGATTTCATCGCGAATCTTTACAAGCTGACGCCTGCTGAACTGCGCGTTCTTCGAGCCATTGTCGACGTCGGCGGCGTACCTGAGGTCGCGGCATCTCTCGGCGTCGCCGTTACCACGATCAAGACCCATCTCGGTCGTCTCTTTGAAAAAACCGGCGTCGGTCGCCAAGCCGATCTCGTCAAGCTCGTGGCGGGTTTTTCAACGCCGTTGGTGAGTTGACCCAATCCCAACCCGCGGCCCCTCGGCAACCCGTTCGGCGCGCGGTTGTCATCCACGTCTTGGGTAGGTGGTGTTACCCGTGTGTCCGGGCCGGACACGAAGGCGGGTGGCGGGCCGCGAACGACGATGATGAGCACTATGTCTGCGCCATAGCCCTACCCTGATCCGCCGGCCGTTGGAGGTGCTGACAAAAGAAGGAGTCCACCGTTGCGGCGGCGCCGCGATGTGTATATAGTGATTGATCTATACACAATGATCAGGTTGTTGGGATGCGGACCAATATTGAAATCGACGACGAGTTGTTGTCTCAAGCCATGAGGGCGGCTGGCCTGTCGACCAAACGAGCCACCGTGGAAGAGGGCTTGCGGTTGCTGGTTCGGGTGCGCAAGCAGGCCAAGGCGCTTGCGGAACTCAAGGGATCAGGGTGGGAGGGTGATCTGGACGAAATGCGTCGGGGCCGCCGGCCACGCCGGTCGTGATTCTCGTCGACAGCTCCGTCTGGATCGCGCATCTGCGCGGCCATCGAACGCCAGCAACCGCCAAACTGGAGGCTGCTGCCAGTCGGGAACCGCTTCTGATCGGCGATCTCATCCTGCTAGAGGTTCTTCAGGGCGCCCGGGATGAGTCTCATGCCGCGCGGATCGAACGCGGACTGCGCCGGTATGCTCTCGTGCCGCTTCTGGATGCCGATCTTGCCCCTCGCGCCGCCCGGAACTATCGCAAGCTGAGAGAACTGGGGATCACGATCCGCAAGACGGCCGGCATCATTATCGGCACCTTCTGCATCGAGCGTCGCCACTCGTTGCTGCACGACGACCGCGATTTCGCGCCGATGGAGGAACATCTCGGTCTCATGGTCGCGTAAGCCGGCGGCGGAGGGGCCAGGACAGTCGCCGGATAACATGTCGCGCTAGCTGGACTGGCGGGCCACGGCCGACGATGATGAGCACTATGTCTACGCTGTAGCCCTCCCTTAGTCGTTATTCACGGCGCGAGGGGAGCGGTAAACTACCTCTTCCGAAAGCCGAGTGCCACGGAAGACAACGAGCCAACGGGCGCACGCTTCGATCCCACCCGGTGCCGCGCGACAATCGGGTCCGCCGCCGATGCGGCGTTATAGATTCCGGCGCAGGAAGTCACCAATTTCGGCCTCGATCCGCCGATGGACTGCTGCACGGTCGACGTCGGGAGCATCCTTGCAGGCGGCAGGCAAATCGGCTGCAACCGCGGGAGGGCACGGATCGAAAAATATGAAATGGCCGCCCGGTACGGTCTCCTGTCGAGGCGGATGGGGCAATGCCGCCGCGAGAGCGATGATATTGCCGTCAGCCTTGAGATCGCTGCCTCCCGCGCGATAGAGCAGCGTCGGCATGTCGACCGACGTCAACCCGTCCCGATCGAACAAGGCGCCAAACGGCTCCATCAGTATGAGTGCGTTCACGCCGAGCGCATCCGGCGATCTCTTGCCGACCGCGTTGGCCAAAAAGCCATCGGTCGGCACGGCTGGTTGGGATAGGGACCGTCCGGGTTCGTCGCAAGCCATCGGATCGTCGGTACGGTCTCGGCAATAGGCCGCCAGGTGAGCCAGGCTAGGAGTCGCCCCCGCCACGATCGGCGCGACAGCCCCGCCGTAAGAAAATCCCATCATGCCAAGGCGGTTAGGATCCGCATGCGTCGCGAAGCGTGGATCGGCCAGCATTGCATTGAGTGCCTTGTGAATCTGGCGTGGTCGATCTTCGAGAGCTTCGCGAGGGCGCTTGGATCCGGGGTGAAACGGCGCGACCACGACAAAACCTTCGCGCGCCAACGACGTGAGATGAGCGGCATAAGGAAGCGGACTGCCCCCCGCTTTGATCGTTCCCCCTCCGCCATGCGAGAAAAGAATTGGAAAGCGCGCCCCGGACGCGATCGGCGCATCGCGGCTGGCGACAATTGTGAATGGCCCAGCCTGAAAGGGAACTTCGGTCGCGTCTGTCGGATACGCAATCAATGTGTCGAACGGGACAACATCCTGCACTGTGATGCGCGTGATGCCAGCACGAAATCGCTGTGGATCTGCTTGTGCGGATGTGCCTGCGACCAGTAATGCGAGCACGAGAAGCAAAGCACGGATGTGCACCGCAACGCAGTTGGATATCCGATCGAGGCTCAGCGATCGAAATTCTGCACTGACCCATGTCATCGTATCTTCACCCCACAGGCGTCCAGTCAGAACATTTAGGTTGCGCGCGAGTTCACGCCAACGCTTCCTCCGAAGCGCCGTCGCAGCGGCCGCTCTCATCCACCGACGCCGTGGCGTCATGCGAATGCCGTGGGAGAAGGGACGGCAAGATAAAAGCGCCGACTGCCGTCGATCGTTCGCTGAGGCGAGCCGGTGCAACTTCAATTGTGGGTAAGGATTTTTTGCCTGCAATCGCGCCGAAGAGCGCCGAGATCTACGACGAGGCGTGGCTGCTGGAGATCGAAGCCGTCGCTATGGCGTAGCTCTAGCGGATGTTGAGTAAGAACGTCGCCACAAGGCGGCAAATGGCGGAGCGAGAGGGATTCGAACACAAGGTACGACCTCTTAAGGTCGCCCTTTTCGGCTCAAGATTGAGTGTTACCTTTCGTTTCGCTGCAAAGATGGCTCCCTAAACCGTCGGATAGCCTTGCGGAGTCAGATTTGAACCGATGACCTTCGGGTTATCAGACGGACGTGTCGGCCATTCGCGGATTATCCGACGAGAGCCCCGCAATTTCCGAATGGAATCGCTGTTTTCAGCGTCAACGCCGGAGAAGATTTCCGGCAGGTCTACACGATCATCCGACGTGGCTCGCCTGCCTATCCGCAATTGCTCGCGGAGCGAAAACCGTTTGAAAAACCGTTTTAATTTCGTCGGCTCAAGCGGTGATTTTCTATAAGCATTTGATTTTATTGGCGCGCCCGAAGAGATTCGAACTCCTGACCCCTAGATTCGTAGTTTAACGGTGAGGCAGCGTGGCGGGCGCAGCAATGATCGTGAACGGCCCTGCGAGCCGTGATCTGACGTGAGTTGCGGCGCTCGCCATCGACCTGCGATCACAATTGAGTCATCGCGCCTCCTCCACCTTCGCCGATTTTACGCTGCGACTTTCCGCCTGCCGCTTCCACGGCGCTTCCACGAGCGAAATTTCCAGCCAAATTGGGAACAGCAAAAAGCCCTTGAAAACGATGCGTTCTCAAGGGCTTGAAGCTTGGTTGCGGGGACACGCAACCATCTCAAATTGCTATTCGAAGCAGCGGCTTGAGCAGCCACCTAATGTTGGCGGCAGACGGTATTCAGCTTGGAAGTCTCCAGATTTTCGTAATATTTTCAAGAGCCGTTCCGACATTTCGCAGCTTGTTGGGCGATTGAGATCACTACGGAATTTTTTATTGCCGCTGTCGGACTACCTCAGCACCCTCAGCCCCCTTTATTGAGGGGCCGCCGCGAGCAGATCGCGACAGGCAGGTTCAACAGGCGGGGGCGCGTCGTCTGCTATCAGGTGACACTGCATTTGATGATGCGTGACTTCCGCTCAAACATGCGAGTTATCTGCAGCGTCCCCGTAATTCGGTCCTGGCCGGAGGTTCGCTCTGGCCCACTCGGACGTCGCCGTTCGTTCACTGAACCGAAGCGGCCAAAGACGTAGACGACCAAATGATGATCGCCTGAAATTAGAGCGTCGAGGTGACTCCCATGGTTTTCTGGATAGCGAGTGTGGTTGGACAGGAGCGTCCCCATGACCAATGAGGCCATGAGCCCATTGCGGCGGCGCATGATCGAAGACATGACGATCCGCAAGTTAGCGCCAAAGACCCAGCAAGGCTACATCCGCCTCTTCGTCCTCCAATCGCAGGACGCATGGCGTGTACGCAACCGGCTAAGGACCGTCTGGAGGCAAACTCAGGCTGATCTCAGGGATAAATCAAGCCTCAGGGAGAGTTTTCGGCCACGGTGGGTTCATCATGATCGCACCACAGACCACTTCGTATACCAGGAGGAAGAGCCATGACCAACGCAACAGCGACTATCGCCAGACAGGCCCACTATTCCGTGACTGCAGCAGCATTCGAGCCAGCCTCGCCCGGCCGGACCCAGACCGGCGCCTTGAAGTCTTGGAAGGACACCATGTCATCTCGACTCGCGCTCATGGCTTTCGTCGTCCTCGGCGTAAGTGGCGCATTGGCAGACGATATGAAGATGCCGATGAATGGCAAGGACATTAAGTGGGGACCGGCGCCGCCGTTCTTTCCAAAAGGCGCGGAGTTTGCGGTGCTCTCGGGCGATCCAAGCAAGGACGGTCTCTACGTTGTTCGTCTGAAGATGCCAGCGGGTTACAAGATCCCGGCCCACAATCACCCGACAACGGAAAACGTGACGGTCGTATCCGGCAATTTTCACATCGGGATGGGCGACCACCTGGACGAGAAAAAGGGAATTGAGTTGACCTCAGGAGGGTATGGCGAGGCACCCGCGAAAATGAACCATTATGCTTGGGTAACCAGCCCAACGATTGTGCAGGTTCACGGTCAGGGTCCCTTTGCAATTACCTACGTCAATCCGGCGGACGAACCCAGCACTAAGAAATAGTTGGCAGCGCAACGGCGGCTGCTCGCGACGCGATATGCCGGCGGTCCATCTCGGCTGCATACATCATGCAGCTGGTTCAGCCGCCGGCCGATGTCAATCCGCACAGAGGGCATCGGCCAGAAAACCCATCCCCTCTGGTTGCTTGTCCGCATATGGAGGGGAAAGTCCGCCATACCAACCCACGAGCCCCTCTATTCAACCATTCAGGGCATACGGGCCGGCACCCGAGCTCTGCGACTGTATTCCAATGGCACAAGAACTGCATCGTCCTCCATAAGGGAGGCGATTGGATATGCCATTGTTAAGCCTCGATATTCGTATGCTGAGGTCATTCGTGTCGGTGGTTCAGACCGGCAGCATCACCGTTACCGCGCGGCAACTTGGGCGGACCCAGCCCGCGATCACGCTGCAGTTGCAGCGACTGGAAGAACTGATCAACACGACGCTGCTGCGCCACGAGGGGCGCCGCCAACTTCTCACCGACGACGGTGACCTCGTCCTGTCCTACGCAAAATCCATCCTCCGGCTTCACGACGAGATGCTGCAGCGGCTGGCCTCGCCGGACGTCGAGGGGACCGTGGTCCTGGGCACGCCAGATCTTTACGCAGCCTTCGTTCTGCCCGCGATTCTGAGCCGCTTTCGCAAGGCGTTTCCAAAGGTGCAGGTCGAGCTGCGCTGCGAACTGTCGACACCGCTGGTTGGACTGGTCCGCCGGGGAGAGATCGATCTTGCGCTGGTCACCAAGATGGAAGGTTTCTCCGGCGGCAAAGTCGTCGGCCAGGAGCAGTTGATCTGGATGGTCGGCGCTGATTCCGATGCGCATTGGGTCGATCCGGTGCCGCTGGCGGTGCTGCCTACCGGCAACATCTATCGGGAGCATGCGATCGACAAACTGGAGCGGATCGGGCGCAACTGGAAGATCACCTGTATCAGCGCCAGCGCCGTCGGGTTGCAGGCAGCAGCCCTTGCCGGCATGGCGGTAACTGTGCTGGGCCGCAGCGCGCTGACGCCCGGCCTGCGCGAAATCGGCGCGAATGAGGGTTTTCCGCTATTGCCGCCGGTCGATCTGCTGCTCTACCGGGCGGCCGGCCGCAACCTCGCGGCCATCGATGCGCTGTATAATTATCTCGAGAGCTATCTGGGTTCGGATTCCAGCCGTCTCGAGTTCGCCGCCGAGACGGCGAACGCCTCGATGCGGCCTGCTCTCCCGGAGGCGGCCGAATAAGGCGCGATCTCCGTCACGACCTGCCGCCTCGTTGGGCACACGTCCCGCACGGCGGCTGCGTCAAGATGGCTTGTGTCCGAGGGCCTGTCCGACAGCCCGGCGGGCCATCACCACCACCAGATGGGCGCGATATTCGCTGTCGGCATGGATGTCAGAGTTCAATCCTGACGGCGCAATCGAAATCCGCGCCAGCGCCTCGGGCGAAAAGTTGCCCGCTAGCGCGTCCTCGATGTCCCCGGATCGAAATACCACCGGCCCAGCCCCGGTAATCGCGACGCGCACGGTGCCGCCGAAACGCGCCACGAAGGCGCCAACCAGCGCGAAACGCGATGCCTGACTCCTGAACTTGGCATAACCGGCTGCGTCCGGGATCGGAAAGCGGACGGCCAGGATGATCTCATCGGGTTCGAGCGCGGTCTGAAACATCGCCGTGAAAAAGCTGTCCGCGGCGACCTCGCGACGATCCGTGATGATCGTCGCTCCAAGGCCAACCGCTGCTGCCGGATAGTCCGCCGAAGGGTCGGCGTTGGCCATCGATCCGCCGATGGTGCCGCGATGCCGGACCTGGGGATCGCCGATCAGGCCGGCGAGCGTGGCGAGGGCGGGGATCGCTGCCTTGATCTCAGCCGAAGCAGCGACCTCGGCATGTGTCGTCATCGCGCCGATGGACACGCTGCCGCCATCGACCCTGATCGCGGTCAGCCCAGGCAGCGCGGCCAGATCGACTATGGCTGTTGGCGATGCGAGCCGCATTTTCATGGTCGGCAGGAGTGTCATGCCGCCGGAAAGGGGCCGGTTCTCACCGCTGGCGGCCAGCAGGGCGACAGCCTCGGACACCGTGGATGGCTTGTAGTATGAAAAGTCCTTCATCGCCTGCTCCTATTCGGCTGCGCGCAGCTGATTAGCGCTGTTGTAAATGATGCGCCAGATACGGCTTGGCGTTGCCGGCATGTCGACATGACTGACGCCGAGATGCGACAGCGCATCGACCACGGCATTGATCACGGTCGCGGGCGACCCGATGGTGCCGACTTCGCCGCAGCCTTTGACGCCGAAGCTGGTATGCGTGCAAAGCGTCGACAGGGTGACGATCTCCATGTTCGGCATGTTGTCAGCGCGCGGCATGCAATAGTCCATGAATGACGCCGACAGCATCTGGCCGGATGTCTCGTCATAGACGCAGTTCTCGAACAGGGCCTGGCCGACCCCTTGCGCGATGCCGCCGTGCAACTGCCCCGCAACGATCATGGGGTTGATCACAGTGCCGATGTCGTCCACCGCTACATAGGATACGAGATCGACCGAGCCGCAGTCCGGATCGATCTCGACCTCGGCAATGTGGGCTCCGCCGGGATAGGTGAAATTCACCGGATCGTAGAATGCCTGGGCTTCCATGCCCGGCTCAAGCACGTCGATCGGAAAATTCACCAGGCCATAAGCCGCGCCGACCACGTCGCCGAACGATTTCGCCCGGTCGGTGCCCTGCACGGCGAACGACCCATTCTCGAATACGATGTCACTCTCACCCGCCTCGAGCATATGCGCGGCGATCTTGGTCCCCTTCGCGATGATCTTGTCGGTGGCCTTGGACAGCGCGGTACCACCTACGGCCAGCGATCGCGAGCCATAGGTGCCCAATCCGAACTGCACTCTGTCGGTGTCGCCGAACACGATCTCGATCTTGTCGGTGGGAATGGACAATTTTTCCGACACGATCTGCGCAAAGGTCGTCTCATGGCCCTGGCCGTGATTATGCGTCCCGATCAGCACCGTGACATCGCCGGTGACATGGACCCGCACCGTGGCGCTTTCGAAGATGCCGGCACGGGCGCCGAGCGACTGGACGATGCGCGAAGGCGCCAGGCCGCACGCCTCCACATAGGTGCAGAGACCGATGCCGCGGAGCTTGCCGCGCGACTTCGATTCTTCCTTGCGCCCGGCAAAACCGCCCCAGTCGGAGATCTCCAGTGCCTTTTCGAGGCAGGCTTTCGGGTCGCCGCTGTCGTATTTGACGATCACCGGCGTCTGATAGGGATATTGCGACGCGTCGATCATATTCTTGCGCCGGATTTCAGCCCTGTCGATCTTCATCTCGCTGGCCGCGATATCGACGAGACGTTCCAGCAGGAAGGTCGCCTCGGGACGGCCGGCACCGCGATAGGCGTCGACCGGTACGGTGTTGGTGAACACGCCTTTGACTTCGCAATGGATCGCGGGCGTGGTGTAGACGCCGGCCAGCAGCAATCCGTAGAGGTTGGTCGGGATGTTCGGGCCGAACGTCGACAGGTAGCCACCCATATTGGCGATGGTGCGCACCTTCAGGCCGAGGAACTTGCCGGTTTCGTCCAGCGCGAGTTCCGCTTCGCTGACATGATCACGCCCATGGGCGTCGGACAGGAAGCCCTCGCTGCGTTCGTTGACCCATTTCACCGGACGACCTGCCTTGCGCGAGGCCCAGGTGGTGATGATCTCCTCGGCGTACAGGAACTGCTTCACGCCAAAGCCGCCGCCGACGTCGGGCGCCACGATGCGCAACTTGTGCTGCGGGATGTTCAATACGAAGTTGCCCATCAGCACCTTCACCACATGCGGGAACTGGCTGGTGGTCCACATCGTGTAGTGGTCGCGGCCGGCATCGTATTCCGCCACCGCCGCGCGCGGCTCCATCGGGTTTCCGACCAGGCGATTGTTCACCAGGCTGATCTTGGCGACATGAGCCGCATTCTTGAACGCCGCTGCCGTCGCCCTGGCGTCGCCGCACTCCCAGTCGAAGCAGGTGTTGTCGGGGATGTCGTCGAACACGGCGGCAGCGCCGGGGCGGATCGCGTCAAGCACGCCGACTACGGCCGGCAGAACCTTATATTCGACCTCGATCGCGTCAGCCGCATCGCGCGCCTGTTCGACCGTGTCGGCGATCACGAACGCCACCGCGTCGCCGACGCATCGCACCTTGTCAACCGCCATCGCCGAGCGCGGCGGCTCCTTCATTGGCGTGCCATCGGCGTTGCTGACGCCCCAGGCGCAGGGCAGGCCGC
>WNGG01018577.1_pt1 | contig 11085 bp, 11 predicted proteins | sample 5400661 | NCBI WGS metagenome assembly WNGG01 (sample SAMN13153372, study PRJNA577476) | soil metagenome | isolation source: 100 cm soil or saprolite under Garry oak tree replicate 1 | place: USA:California | collected 2016-06-15 | reverse complement strand
CACAACACCATCCGCGGTGGTGCGGGAGGGAGCGTCTTGAACGCGGAACTCGCGCATCGGAGAGGGTACCTTGGTTGAGTCCGCGAAAGTCGCGAAGTTCGGCGGCGTCTGCGTGAGCCGTTCGGACATGTACGACCGGATCGCGAAACTCCTTGATGAGGACCGGATGCGACGCTTCGTCGTCGTCTCCGCGGTCGCGGGGATGACGGACTCGCTCATGACAGCAATCGCAAAGCCCCGCACGGAGAAGGAAATCGACCTCTATGTAGCCGAGCTGAGGCGGGTGCACTTGAAATTACTCCGGCCGACGCACAGTGACCGAAATGGAGGGACCGAGGCGATCGAGGCCCTGTGCACAAAGCTCGCACGCCTCCTGTACGGCATCTCGTATACGGAGGAGATCACACCGCGTGTGCGCGACTTTGCCCTTTCCTTCGGGGAACGACTGGCTGCCCAGGTCGTCGCGACAAACCTCCGGGACCGCGGGATCCACGCCCTGCCCTTCGAGGCGGACCAAATCGGGCTCATCACGGACGATAACTACGGCAACGCGACCGTCTTGTTAGACGAGACAAAAGCCCAACTGACGCCTTTCCTTCGCCGCCAGGCATCCGAGGACGTCGTGAGCGTGATCACGGGCTTCTTTGGGCAATCTTCGGAAGGGAAGACCGCGACATTCGGCCGAGGGGGGTCCGACTATAGCGCGGTGGTCGTCGCGGCCGCACTGGGCCTCCCGTTGACCGAGATTTGGAAGGACGTGGACGGCTTCATGAGCGCCGACCCGCAGATTGTCCCAAGCGCCTTTCCTCTCGCCGCCCTCTCTTACGACGAGGCCGCGGAGCTATCCTACTTCGGTGCGAAGGTCCTCCACCCGCGGGCTGTGCAGCCCGCCCGCGCATCCGGCGTCTCGATCAGCGTGAAGAATATCTATCGACCGTTGCAACCCGGGACACGGATTGGCCCGGACACGATCGACAAGACCGGGGACGTGAAGAGCGTCTCCTACGTGCGCGACTTGACGACGATCAAGGTCTTCACCGCCGGTGTCGGCGGCAAGGAAGGACTGCTCTCGCAGGCAGCGACGGCCCTCGCGGGGGCCGAGGTGAACGTGTACAGCGCTGCTACCTCGCAGACGTGCATTGCGTTCGTCATCGAATCGGACTCCGTGGGCCGCGCGAAGAAAGTGCTGAGCCGATTGCCAATCGGGATCGTAGAGCGGCTTGAAGTCGCGCCTCACGCGTCGCTCATCTGTTTCGTCGGCGAGGGGCTCGGACATGCCAAGGGCATTGCAGCTCGTGTCTTCCAGGCGGTAGCGGCCCGCGGGGTCAATGTCCAGATGATCTCTGCAGGCGCCTCCATGGTCGCCTACCATTTCACTGTCGACACAAAGGATCTCGAGCGCGCAGTCCAAGCGGTTCACGGCGAGTTCTTCGGCATCCGGCGCGTGACCTCGGAGCCGTCAATAGAGGCGAGCGTGTGAACGTCGTGATCGTTGACAATTTCGACTCGTTCGTGTACAACCTGCACCAGCGCCTCGGAGAACTTGGGGCCCGTCCGTCCGTTTACCGCAACGACGTGATTACACCCGATATGGTGCGACGGCTGAAGCCGGATGCGATCGTGCTCTCGCCAGGTCCCGGCCATCCGGCGAACGCGCGCGACTTCGGTGTGTGCGAGGACCTAATCCGCGAGTTCGGTTCGACGACGCCGATCTTAGGCGTGTGTCTCGGTCATCAGGGAATCGCCACGGCCTTCGGCGGCCGGGTGGGGCACGCCCGTCGAGTCCTCCACGGCAAGACGAGCTTGATACGGCACGACGGCCAAACGATCTTCGAGGCACTGCCCAACCCGTTTGTCGGCGGGCGATACCATTCTCTCGCGATTGAGCCCGACTCCGTCCCACGCGATCTTCAGGTGAGCGCGATCTCAGACGATGGGGAGATTATGGCCTTGCGTCATCGCCGTTTCCCCATTGAGGGGGTTCAATTTCATCCGGAATCGATCCTCACTCCGGAAGGCGCCCGGCTCCTGGGAAACTTCCTGCGGATCGCAAGGGAATAGCTCCGCTCACCCGCGGAAATCGAGAAGGCAGATTCGTCGCGTCAGTGCGTATGCGCGTGACCATGATGCGATTCGTGCTGGTCCGGAGCTTCCTCCCCCTTCGGGTTGAAGCTCTGGCCGCATCCGCACGTCGACCAGTTGTTCGGGTTGCTCACGAGGAAGCCGCTCCCGGCGACGCTCTCCGCGTAGTCCACGCTCGAGCCGTCCAGGTATTCCTTACTGTTGCCATCGACGAGGACCTTGAGTCCGTCGAGTTGGACGACCTCGTCGTCCTCGTGGATCTTCCGGTCGAGCGCCAGACCGTAGCGGAAGCCGGAGCAGCCGCCGCCCGCGACGTACATACGGAGATACGTGTCTTCGAGAGAGCCCAATGGCTGGCCGGTCTCCGGATCGGACCGCTGGATGAGCTCCTTGACTTTGTTCGCTGCGGTTTGGGTCAGTGTGACTTGAATCATTGCGCTACCCCGCATCCCCCAAACACGATGACGCCGTTATTTAACTCTTTGGTGGTTAGTTGCGCGACTCCGAGCATGTACGGCGACTCACTCGATCAGCTTCCCCATATAGCGACGTTCGGCTCGGAATCCCAGGCTCTCGTAGACGTGGCGCGCCCGGGCGTTCGACTCGGACACCTCGAGCTTGATTTTTCGATACCCGCGCTCTCGGGCCCAGTCGCTCGCCCACTGGATCAGGAATTTCCCTACACCCTTCCCGCGCCGATCCGGCGTGACCCAGACGTCGTAGACAAAGCCCTGGGCCTCCGGCGTCATGAAACCGCCCTCGCCGAGAATCAGATACCCGAGGAGCTCGTGGTCCGCCGTTTCGGCGATCCAACGCTCCGTTCGGTCTCCTGTCATATACGGTTCGATTTTCTTCCGGAAATGGGCTTCCCACTTGCCGCGAATCAGCAGCTCGCGTTCGTCCTCCGGGATATCGTCCCACACAGTCTGTAGGGTTGCTCGCCACATGATGTCGTCGTCGGCGCGTCGGGCCCGGCGCATATGGACGTCCACAGTAAGCCCCCTTCGCGACACGGTATCCCGCTGAATGAACATGTCGGCCCTCCCGTGAGAACCGCGGGTTCACAAAGATTCGAGCGGTCATCATTCAGTGCCTAGCTTTTATATGACCCTCGGCCGTTGTTGCGGCTGTGCTCCCCTCGCGCTGCGCTCGATGCGGCGCCATGAGTCGAGATTTTCTGTGCGGGTCCTGTCTCGATTTCCTTGTGGCCGATCGGCCGTTGTGGTTGGATCCCGGGCTCCTCCCCGGGCCGTCGCTCTTGAATCTCACCGGCGCGAACGAGATCGCAATCGTTGGGGCTGACCTCGCCGAGATCGAATGGCATCGGCCAGCGCGCGAACCGGCGGCGACCGAGGCGGTTCGGCTCGTACGGCTTCTTCGACTCGATTCCGACGAGCCCGCGATCGTGAGCGTTGGCGATGCGGAAGTCCTTCACACATTCCTGCGCGACGCGCGTCGGGCTACCCCATCGAAGCCTGAGGAACGGACCGCTCTCGCGGCCCTGTGCCGCTATCTGCAGTCTCGCGAGTGGATGCCTCCTCATTTGGCGTCCGAGTATGGGCTTCGAGCGAAGGTGATTGAGCCTCCGAGCACAGAGCCGAAGCCGGAAGCTGCGCCCCGGGCACCCCCGGAAGCACTGCCTCCGATCGAACCGTCTCTGCTCGAGGTCTCGATGGAACCGGACATCCCTGAAGGCCCGTCCGAGGCTGCCCTCGAGGAGTTGAAGGACCTCGACCTGCTCGAGGAAGACATGCCCCTGTCTGCGGCTCCGCCGGCGCCGCCGAATCCTGTGCCCCGCCCAGAGCCTCCACTTCCGCTTCCCCAACCCGAACCCGCGCCCGGTCCGGTACCGGAACCTGAGCCCGAGCCCGGACCGGGACCGGAGGAGGCCTTCGTCGGCGTGCCGCAGCGGGCCGAACTCGAAGAGTCCCGTCGGGCCCTGGAGAAGGAGCGAGCGGACGCCGATGCCTACGTCCGATCCCGGACGCAGGATCTTCTCTCGAAGGAGGAGCTGCTCTTCGCCCGCGAACGGGCCGTCGTATCGAAGGAAGAAGAAGTCGAGGCCCGCGCCCGGGCGGCAACCGAGCGACTCGTCGAATTGGAGAAGGACTCGGCTCGTCGCGAGGTGTTGCGGTTCCTCGGCGCGATCCCCGGGATGTCCGCAGCCCAGGCCGATGTCATTGCGACTGCGTTCCCCGATATCGCCTCGTTGACCGCTGCGGACGAGAAGGCCCTGACCCAGTGCAAAGGTGTGACCGATGCGCTGGCGCGCGCGGTCCGACTCGAGCTTGTGCCGGGCGAACTCGAAGATGAACGACGGTCCAGCCGACTCCGGGAAGAAGCCCAGGCGTTCGTCGAAGAAGGGAACTATGACGCCGCCCTCGAATGTTACGACCGCTTGCTCCGGTCGAGACCGGAGGAGACGAGCGTCTGGTTTGACCGAGCCGAGCTCCTCGTCCTCCTCGACCGCCCCGAGGAGGCCCTCCAGTGTTACACGCGGATCCTCGATTTCGATCGCGGGAACCGACAGGCGTCATACGAGCGCGCGAACCTCCTCTTCGGGCTCGGCCGGCTCACGGCCGCGGTCGATGGGCTGCGCGAGGCGCTCCGTCTCGAGCCGTCGAAATCACGAGAAGTCGTGCAAAAGGCGGAACAGCTGCGGCGAGACGGTCATCCGAACGAGGCTGCCCTGCTGTTTCACGCCATCCTCGAAATCACTCCGGATGACCCGCGTGCCATCCTCGGCCTCGGCGACACGCTCATCGATCTCGGAGACTCGGACGCCGCAGAGGCCCAGTTCACGCGCGCACTCGGGAAGGACCCGCAGAACGCGCCCATCCTCTTCCGAAAGGGAGAGCTCCTCGAGCGAAAAGGCCGTTGGGGCGCGGCGATCCAATACTACAACCGCGCCATCGCCCTTCGATGGAATTACCCGGAACCGTGGCTCGTGAAAGGCGAGATTCTCCTGAGTCACGCTCGCCCCAAAGAGGCCCTCGAGTGTTTCGAGAAAGTGGCCTCCTTCGAACCACAGCGGATCGAGGCATGGGCCGGAGCGGCTCGCGCCCATGCGGCTTTGGGTCAACGCGACGAAGCGGAGGCGGCCCTTGCGAACGGGACCCACCTCGGAGCCGACCATCCTGCGGTGCGCGCGGCACGCGAAGCGATTGTACAGATGACCGGCACGGCGCCGGAGGTCGCCGAGCCCTTGGGGCCCATCACCGATCTCCCGTCCCTCGCGAAGGCGTTCGAAGGAATCGAGGAAGAGGTCGAGCCGCCCGCGTCGTCCGTCCCGGCCGATTTCCAGTCGTTCGTCGAGTCAATCGAGCCGGAGAAAGAGGACACCCATGTCCTCCTGCAACTCGCGGAGCTGGCGATCGAGGGCGGGGACCCGCAGATGGGTCTCCTCCGGTACGAACAAGCGATCGAACGCGAGCCCCGCAACGCCGACGCGTGGACCGGGAAGGGCGTCGCCTTGCAACAGCTCGAGCGATTCCGGGAGGCCCTCGAAGCGTACGATCGCGCCCTCTCTCTGAAGCCGAGCCACGAGCTGGCGCGGAAGTGGCGCGAAACGTGTGCCCGGCACGTGCAGTCGGAGGCGACCGAGTGACGTTGTCGCCCGACACGACGGAGCGGTTTCTTCCGAGCGTCGATCGCCTCGAGTCCGCGATGCACGCTGCGCGACGCGCCTTTGACCGGGGAGACACGGACGGCGCGCTCGGCCAGCTCGGCGTCGCCCTCAAGCTCAAGCCGGAGTACGACGCGGCTTGGATTCTCAAAGGTCACGTCCTTCAGAAGGCGGGGGATCGGGAAGGCGCCCTGGACTCGTTCATGCAGTCGCTAAAATGCAACGGCGATTCCAAGGAAGGCTGGATGGGCCTCGCCTCCGTGTTACACGAGCTGGGTCGATTGAAGGAGGAAGCGGAGGCGTACGATCGGTTGTTGGCCTTCGACCCGCGTTCGCTCGAGGCGTGGATCGACAAAGGGGCGGTCCTCCATGAATTGAAAGATTATCCCGCCGCGATCCTTTGTTACGAGGAAGTTCTCGCGCTCCGACCGGAGCATGCCGCGGCATGGAACAACAAGGGTGCGGCCCTGCTTCGCCTCGGTCGGGAGGCCGAGGCCGCGCGGTGCTTCGAGGAGGCCCTGCACCTCGATCCCGACTGCGTCGACGCGATGGCAAACCGGACCTACCTCTGCGAAACGGAGGGGCAGCATGGGGAGGCGGTTCTCTGGGCGGACCGCGCGTTGCGGATCCGGGAGGTGCCCGGCCTCTGGTACGCGAAGGGTCTTGCCCATCTTGGGCTGCTCGAATCCACCTTGGCGATCCGGTCGTTCGAGCGCGTGCTCGCCCTCGATCCGACACTCAAGGAGGCGAAGGCCGCACTCCGACGGGCGAAAGCGATGCGCGAGAAGTCGGACTTCTACCGCGGTGCGTACGAATGCTTCGGCACGCACCTCGCGGGCGATCCCGGTTGTGAGGAATGCGAAATCCGCCCGCGTTGCCGCGAGGTGACCCCGTGAGCGTTCCCTCCGCCGCGGAAGTGGAGCACGCGGACTGGCCGACGCTCCAACGGATGTGCGCGTCCCTCGGTCTGAATCCGAAGGGCCGAAGCGGAGTCGTCCGCATGCGCGTCCTCGACCACGTACGTCGGCGCGGTCGCCCGGAATCTTGGCGAGCGGGGCGGGAACACATGGCCGCATTGCTCACGCGAATCGGGTTCCCGGATCTGTCCGAGGATTTGTGGGAGTCAGCAATTCGACTCGATGCGCCCGCCCCCTGGATCGGTCTCGGACAGGCGCAAGTCGCCGCCGGGTTCCTCAGCGAAGCGGCCAAGTCGTTCGAGCAGGCGGTCCAGATGGGCGACGCAACCGCGCTGCTGCATCGCGCGGAAGCGCTCGCCGCGGGGGGCGACTACGACCGCGCCATCGGCGCGTGCGAGGCGTACCTTGCGAACCATCCCGGGAATCTCCGAGCCCTCGGCATGAAGGCGGATTTCCTCGCGCGGTCGGGGTTCAAGGAAGAAGCAGCGCGTGTCCTTCTCGCGGCGGTCGACTCCCATCCTGAAGCTCCGTTTCTGCGCTCGAGGGTGGGTACCCTGTTCCTCAAGGCCGGGCGTCCGTCGGACGAACGCGCGAAGCGGTTGGCCTTTTCCAGAAGGCGCTCGAGGCCGACCCGCATCGCGCCGAAGCCCTCAACAATCTCGGCGTCGCCCAACTTGAGCTGGGCCGACCCGAGTTGGCGGCCTCAAACCTCACCCGCGCGGCGAAAGAGGTCGGCTCTCCACGCATCCGACTCAACGTCGCGAAAACCCCCAAAACGGCCCCTCGCCCGCGAGCCAGGAAGCCCGCCTCCCGGAAGAAGCCGAAGCCGTGAGTCCGCGGTTCGGAAACAATCATTATGGGTTGCGTCGTGGCGGAATCGATGCCGGTGCGATCCACGGAATGGGAGGGCGTCTACGCCGACGGGCCGTGGCTTCTCACCCGGAATCTGGTTCCCGGTGCCGTCGTGTACGGAGAAGGCCTGGTCCGACGGGGCGATGGAGAATTCCGCCGGTGGGACGCGAACCGGAGTAAGCTCGCGGCCTATCTGAAGCGAGGGGGCCGCGTCTGGCCGTTCCGTATTCGGTCATCCGTCCTCTACCTCGGCGCGGGTAGCGGGACCACTGCGAGCCACGTTTCGGACGTCTGCGCGGACGGCACGGTCACCGCGGTCGAAATCTCGCCGCGATCCTTCCGGGATCTGCTCGCTCTGTCGGAGAGGCGGCCGAATCTAGTGCCGATCCTCGGTGACGCGGCGAAGCCGGAATCGTACGGAGGCCGAATCGGCTCCGTGGACGTCGTGTACCAGGACGTCGCCCAACGGGACCAAGAAGGGATTTTCCTCCGGAACCTCGAGCTCGTCCGATCCGGTGGCACCGGGTTCCTGATGATGAAGGCGCGATCGGCCGATGTCTCCGCGTCGCCCGCCAAGATCTTCGACTCGACGAAACGCACGCTGGCCGACGCCGGCATCGAAGTGATCGACTTCCGGCACCTCGAACCGTTCCAAGCCGACCACGGCGCCCTTGTGGTCCGGAAACCGTAGAGCCGTTTCCAAGGTCACGGGCTCAATCTTAAATACGATTCCGCGGTATGCGCAGCCCCTCCCGAGGAACCCGATGGCTCGTATCCATGCGCACCGCAAGGGAAAGAGCGGATCGACCCGACCGTACCTGAAGGTGAATCCGGAGTGGGTCGGGATGGAGAAGGCGGAGATCGAGGAGACGATCGTTCGCCTACATCAGGAGGGCCTCTCGACGGCCTCGATCGGCATACGGCTCAGGGACGCACACGGCGTGCCAAACGTGCGCCTCGCGACGGGTCGGAGCGTGACCCAGATCCTGTCTTCCAAAGGGACGAAATTCGCGTTGCCCGAGGATCTCGCCAGTCTGATCAAACGCGCTGCGAGCCTTCAGACCCATCTCAAGGATCATCGAAAGGACCTGAGTAACCGACGCGGCTTGGAATTGATCGAATCCCGAATCCGCCGTCTGTCCCGGTACTACAAGTCGCACGGCGTCCTGCCGCTGGACTGGGACTACTCCTTGAAGCTCGCGGAGCTGCAAGTGAAGTAGGTGGCCCATGGTCAAGGGCCTGGACGATCTGGCGCCCGAGGGCCTGCTCGATCGAGCGCGAAGGGCCGCGAGTCTCGTCGACGACGCGGCCCGGGTCCGCATCTTCTGTCATTACGATCCGGACGGGACGACCTCCGCCTCAATCTTGACGCGGGCCCTGATGCGCCGGGGCAAGCGAATCCACGCGACGATGGCGCATGCGCTCGATCGGACGTCAGCGGCTCGCCTCCGCGAGGAGTCGAACGAGCTCCTGGTCGTGAGCGACATGGGATCCGGGCAGCTCGATCTCCTCGAAGGACTTCCGTACCCGGTCGTCGTCTTGGATCACCACAAGCCGATCCGAGACTCGGAGACGATCGCCCACGTGAACCCCCACTTCTTCGGTGTCGACGGGGCGCGGGAAATGTGCGGCGCGACGACGACGTGGCTTTTCGCCCTCGTCCTCGACGAGCGAAACTGGGATCTGGCTGGGCCGGCGATGGCTGGCGCGATCGGGGACAAGCAGGCGGTCGGGGGTTTCGTCGGCGTGAATGCCGCGCTGTTCGAGGAGGCAAGGAACCGCAAGGTCGTCGTCTTGGAACGCCGACTGGCCCTCCGCGACCTGCCCCTCGGGAAGGCGCTCGCGCTTTCGATCGAACCGTACTTCCGTGGGCTTTCGGGGCGACCCGAAGTTGCGGCAGACTTTCTTCGCTCGGTGGGGGTCGACCCCGAGGCGAGCGTCCGCGATCTCGATGCGGGCGGCCGCCGAAAGCTCACTTCGGCGCTGGCCGCACGACTTGTGGAGCAACACGCGGCTCCGGAGGCGCTCGATGTCCTCGTCGCCGATCGATACTGGATCGAACCCGACCAGATGTACGCCCACGACCTCGAGGCGTACGTGAACAGCTGCGATCGTCTCGGACAGGAAGGGCTCGGGATGGCGGTCTGTCTCGGGGATCGCGAGGCGCTCTCGAGGGCAGAGAAGTTGCTCGACGAATACACCTCGAAGGTCCTCGGTCACCTCGTCTCCCTCGAGTCAAAAGGGCTGTTCCCGAAGAAACACATCCAGTTCTTCTATTGTGACGACGCAAGCTTGGCCGGCGTCGTCGCCGGAGCGGGTATGCTGTTCTTCTTCGATCAAACGCGACCGACCCTCGCGCTCTCCGTCCTCGACGGCGTCACGAAGGTCTCGGCCCGCGGCACCCGCGCGCACATCGCGGCCGGAGTCGACCTCGCCGCGGCATTGCGAGAAGCGGCGTCCGAGGTTTCCGGGAACGGCGGCGGCCACAACATCGCATCGGGCGCGACGGTCCCGAAGGGCAAGGAGGATCGGTTTCTTACCCGCGTGGACGAGATCGTGGGTCGCCAACTCGAAGCCGCGCGGGCGAACCATCAATAGTTGTCCAAAAGGCGACTCACTTCACGGGATTCCAGGTCCGTCTTGAGCGCGGGAGACTCGAGGACCTTCATGTTCCGCTCGAGGAGGGCGAGCTCCTTCTCCTCGAGGGTGTCTGGGCTCACGGGCAGCAGGATGATCGCCCGTCGCTGCATGACGAACTCGTTCACGTGTTCCACGAACATGAGGGTCTGCAGAAATCCGTTGTTGATGATCAGGTACTCTAGGCCATCGAGGAGGACCGCGCCTTCGCCGTTGTTGTCCTCGATGAATTTCTGGATCACTTTCGCGAGCGTGCCGATTGCCGTCGGGTTGTGATAGTCCTCACCGGGCGTGTGGCTGAGCCAAATGATTCGCACGTCCGTCAGGCCGCGTTCGCGACGCACGCGTTCCGGATACTGTCGAGTGATGCACAGGCCCGGAATTTTCTGGCCGAGTAACATTTCGAACAGTCGGAAACTCAGTTCGGGCTTCTTCTCTTTCACGAGATAGCAGACGCCCTTCTCGAGTTCCATGGGCATCGCGGAGCGAAGTGCCTCAGCCTCCGTGCCCATTTCGCCTTCCTGAGGTTGCACCCATCCCATCGGTTTCTCCATAGCGGCTATCGTCTCTTCAAACTTCGTTCCAGATTATCACTGAGCACTTTGGCCGGAATTTCCGGGAGGGAAATCAGCGTCGTCTTGCCCACGACGCCCTCGCCGCTCAACTTCGTATCGACGAGGCCCAGCGCGTCGAGATCGCGCACATACTTCCAGAACTGGGTGTGGGCCCGCGGCTTCTCGTCGTACTCTTCGCACACCACGGCATACGCCTCTTCGGCGTCGCCCATCGTGATGTACGCTTTCTTGCGGCTCTTCCGGGCGATTGCCAAGAGCACGAGTTTCTTCGGGACATCGAGGAGACCGAGGCGCTCTTGGACGTCCGTCGGATGGACGTGGGCCTTCGCGCCGCGGAGATGCTCCGGTGCGACTTCCTCCAGGTTCTCCTCATCCGCGAGCATGCCGGCCTTCTCGA
>WNGG01008801.1_pt1 | contig 11088 bp, 10 predicted proteins | sample 5400661 | NCBI WGS metagenome assembly WNGG01 (sample SAMN13153372, study PRJNA577476) | soil metagenome | isolation source: 100 cm soil or saprolite under Garry oak tree replicate 1 | place: USA:California | collected 2016-06-15 | reverse complement strand
GCGGCCTGCGCCATCACGATCGTGGAGAAGCCGTACTGCGCGCCGAGCTCCAGCACGTCACCGCCGGACGCCAGCGACGCGAGTTTCGCCGCCTCGCCGCTGGTGACCGCGGTCGGGATGTCATCGGGCAGCGTGATAGTCATCGGGGCCAATTGCAGGATCCTTAGTCTTGCGCCCCGGCCGCGCGGACGGCCGGGGCGTCGCTCGGTTTGCGGGACAGGTCAGCCGGTGGAGTACTGCAGCCACCGAAACGCGTTGGCCGTGGACACCCCTGCGCCGACCCGCCAGAACGCGAGCCAGCCCTGACTTCCTGTGGGGACGTTCGCAGAAGCGCCCGTGCCCTTCAGCATAGGATCGAACAGCATACTCATGCCGATCCTGTCAACCACATAAAAATTGTCCCACGCGCCGAACACGGCCTGCGCGGACGCGGTGCCGCTGGACGCGGTGCCGGTCCCGGCCGCCGACGTGAGCGACGGGGACTCCACGATCGTGTGGTTCAGCAGCCGGGACGGGGTGCCGTCGCCGAGCGTCGCCCAGAACGAGGACCCCGCGCCGCTGGGTGAGGCGGCGCGGATCTTGTTGATCGTGGTGATGTTCGCCGCGAACCCGATGGAGTCGGCCAGCCGGAACCGCGGGCCGAGCGCGGCTTCCAGGTTGTACACGTCGCCGGCGGCGATGGCGCCGGACGCGGCGGCGTTGACCCGCTGCGTGGTGGTGAGCGACGGCATGATGCCGAGCGGCTCGCCGGAGTTCAGGGCGGTGCCGCCGGTCCCGACGGCGAACTTGGACTCCTCCAGGATGTCCTTGCCGTCCTGGATCAGCCGGGGCAGCTGGTCCGCGAAGTTCGTGTCCTCGGCGGCCTCGAAGCTGCCGTACACCCAGGCGAACGCCTTCTTCACGCCGATCTGCACCTGGCCGACGCCCTGGTAGTTGCCGGTCCCGGCGACGGTGGCCTCGTCGACGAACGCGGCCTGGACCCCGGCGGAGTTGACGCCCTGGTAGGCGTTGGTGGTGATCTGCTTGACGTTCCCGATCCGCCGGTAGGGATTGGTGGTGCCATCGGTAGTAATCACGATCGTCGGATCAAGAAAATAGGGAAGGAGATACCCGCCCTGGGCGCTGGACAGCGACAATGCGCCGGCGGCACGCTGCAGGCCCGGCCCCATCGGGTCGTTCGCGTAATCCCGGAACGCCTCGTAGTACTCGTCGGCGCCGTACATCAGCATGTGCCGGGCGATGCTGGGGGTCTGCGCGGACCGGGTAGCCTGCTCGCCGCGGCCGGGCAGCCAGTGCCGCCTGTCGTGCAGTTCGATCAGGCTGGACGCGCGGGCGATCACGTCGGACTGCGGCAGCATCGCGTAATTCTTCGACTCTTCCCGGCCGGCGAGCGGGTCCCTGCGCTGCATGAACTGCGGGGACTGGCCGCCGCCCCACTGCTCTCCGCCGCCATCGCCGGACTCGGTGTTCCCGCGGTCGGCCGACGCCTTGCGGATCAGGTTCAGTTCCTCCATCCGCGCGACGATCTTCTCCCGGTCCTTGTCCAGGTCCTTCCACTTCTTGACCAGCGTGTCCCGGATGCCGCCGTCGGCCTCCTCGGTGGTGGAGTCGTCGGCGGCCATCCGCTCCAATTCCTCGTGAATGGTGTTCTGCTCGTCGATGATCTCGTCGAGGGTTGCCATTACCATCCGCCCTTCAGGGATGCGATGCCCGCGTCGCGGAGCATCTGCTCAGTGCGCAGGGCGTACAGCCGGTGCGCGTGATCCCGGGTCGGGTGCACTTCGGGCGGCCCGCCGGTGGCGGCTTCCCCGTCGGGGGGAAGTGTCACGTCTTCGTCGAGTTCGAGCCTGTCGATCTCGCCGGTCTCCTCGTCTTCGTCGTCGCCGGCGGCCTGCCAGGTGCCGAGCGGCGACATGCGGACCCCGACCAGTTCCGCGCCCTGGTAGGCGGGGAACGGCGTGGGCCCGTACTCCTTCAGCCCGAGTTCCAGCCGGCGCACTTGCGGCAGCTGCCCGTTCCTCGGCTTGTACTTCTCCCCCGGGCGCAGCTCCGGGCTGGACCGGATGATCGCGCCGGTGAACGACTGCGCGGTCACCGCGCCGGACCGCCACATCTCCAGCACCTCGTTGCCCAGCGGCGTGTCCAGGTACCGGGAGCGGGTGACCGGGCCGCGGGTGTCGGCGCGGATGCCCTCGCATACCGCGGTCGGCATCGAGTACCGGTCCGACGGCGTGCCGTGGATCGTCATGCCGTGGTTGTAGAACACTTTCGCGGCGGCGAACCCGTTCCGGGAGCGTTCCAGGTCGGCGATGCGCTTGTTGAACGCGGCCCGGTCGATCGCTTCCCTGTAACGCCCCTGGCCGTCATAGATCTCGGTCTCCTCGTCGAAGACGGTCATGTACGCCTCGACGACCCGGCCGGTGCTGTCGCCCTCGCCGGCACGGACGACGTGGTAGTCCTCGAGCGGGTAGGAACGGAACAGTTCGGCGCGTGACATGCGGCCGCCCTTCTTCTTCCGCGCTGCTGACGCGAGCGCGGTGAACCTGGCTTTTCCGTAGCGCTTACGGCCGATGTGAGCCGCGAGCGCGCCGGGGTCGGAGGCGCCCTTGGCGGCGAGCTTCGCCTTCAGCGCCCTGAACCGGGCGCCGGAGCCGAGCTTCGCGGCCCGCGACACGCCCGGGTCCGGACCTCCGGCGGCGGCCTCGAAGTCGGCCACGCCGAGGCCGGACAGGTCGGGCAGGTCGTAGTCGCCGTCCCAGGAGCCGTCGAGGCCGTCAGCGTCGTAGCCGCCGCTCACAGGCGTGCTCCTCGTCGCGTGCGTCCCGGCCTTCAGCCGTTCCCATTCGGCGACCGCCGCTGCCGCCTTCGCCCTGGTCTCGGGCTTGACGTCCTGCCCGCCCGCCGCCCACTTCTTGCACATGCTGACCGCCGTCGCGATGGCCTCGGATTCCGGCATGCCGCGGGACTCCATGAGATCCCGGGCGATGTGCTGGATGTCTAAATAGGCGGGAAGCTGCCGCCGCTTGTCGTGCCAGAGTCCCGGACCGCCCGGCTTTCCGAGCGGCTCGTGAGCCAGGGCCCTGCTGGCTTGCGCAGCTATATACCTATCCGCCATTCCGCACCACCTCCCCTCATGTACGTCGGAAATTGATAGACTTAGGCATGTCAAGAACCGGGGAATGTGCTGTTGACGGATGCGATAAGCGGGCGCGCTGCCGCAGCTGGTGCTCCGCCCACTACAACCGATGGCGTAAGTACGGTGACCCGCTCGCCAGCAAGCCGGACCCACTCCGAGTCCGAAGCGTCGCAGGCATGATCTGCGCCGTAGACGACTGCGGCAAACCCGTCAAGTCCGCCAGTTACTGCGCATCGCACTACCAGCGCTTCCGCAAGCACGGTGATCCGCTGGCCGGCCGTACCCCTCCCTCGCCTAAAGGCTCACCCTGCGACGTCGAGGGCTGCACGCGTCCCCGCCTGGCACGGGGTTACTGCAAGCCGCACTACCGCCGATTCATGCAGCACGGCGATCCGCTCGGGAGCGGCGCTCCTGCGCACCGCGTACTGCCAGAGGACATCGACCGTGACGGCAAACGGACATGCACTCGCTGCGGCCTCACCAAACCGCTTGATCAGTTTGGCCTCAGTTCACGGGGCCGCAGCGGCCGCAAACGGTGGTGCACCGCCTGCTACAGCGCTAACAGTTCTGCCTGGCAGAAGGCCAATCCTCAGCGAGTTCAGACCGCCCGGCGGGCCGCGCTAGTGCGGCGCATGTACGGCGAGGCGGGCGTCCTGGCCGAACAGCGAAGGCTGGCCGGCGAAGGATGCGACGTATGCGGTCGGCGACCGCCCGGCAAACGCGGCATGGCTATCGATCACTGCCACGTCACAGGCCAGTTCCGCGGCTTGCTATGCGCTCCCTGCAATCAAGCGCTAGGACTCGCCGATGAAGATCCGGCCCGGCTCCGGGCACTGGCCGACTACCTAGAGCGCCCGCCGCAGGTCTAGGCCCTGTTGCGCACACAGTTCCTGTGTGCGCTGAACGAAGGCACCATGCGCGCGGCTGGCCTTCACCGGGGCGGTCTTGGCGGGAGTGGTCTTGGCCGGGGCGTGATGCGCAGCGGTATGCGCGGGGGCATGATGCGCCGCCGGGGCCTTAGCCCGCAGCGCCGCCGTCGTCTTCGGCCCCACCAGCCCGTCTACCTTGAGGCCGTGTGACTGCTGGAACGCCTTCACCGCGGCGAGGGTCTTCGGGCCGAAGATCCCGTCGACCTTCAACGCCGGCTTGAACCCCAGCGCGTTGAGCCGGGCCTGCAGGTCCGAGACGCGCTTGCCGGTCTCGCCTGTGCCTACCGGGTGCTGGTTGCCCGGGACAGGCCGCTTGTCCCCGGCGTTCTTGCCGGCCTGGCTGCTGCCGGAGGCGGGGGCGAACTGGCCGCCGGCCGGACTCCCCGCGGGCACGTGGGCCGGGGTGTACCGGGACGCCCAGGTGTCAGTCATCCTCTACTCCGCCGTCACCGTGCGGCCGGGGTTCTGCTGGGCAAGCCGCATCGCCTCGCGGATCCTGTCCTGCTCAGAAGACTTCCTGGAGATCTCCGGATCCGGCCCGGCATCATCGCTGAGGGCTTCCACGTCACGCCACAGCCGCTCCACCGCCGCCGTCACCGGCTCCGGCAGCCCGTCGCAATCGCCTAGCGCCTTCAGCAGGGCCACGACGGACGCGTTGAACCGCTGTATCTTCGGCAGGTCCGCGATGCGGACGTCCACCGTGACGGTCTTGGCCATGGGTTATCCCCTTGCTCCGTTCGGCATGCCGGGCATCGGCGCGAACCCGGCGGGCAGCGCGTTCGGCTTGTTCGGCGCGACCACGCCCGGCAGGTCCTGCGGCACCCCGGCCTGCGGGGCCCGCGTCCCCGTCGGCGCACCCGGCGGCGCCGCCCCCGGATCAGGCTTCAGCTGGGACAGGTCACCCGAGTCCGCCGCGGCGACCGCGCTTTCCCTGCTGTACCCGGCGGTCACGAACGACGCCACGGCCTGCGCCTTCACCAGCACCGTCTGACCGCGGGCAAGCTCACCCTCACGCAGCGCCGCGATGTCGCTGACATCGAACCACAACCTCGTCGGCGGCTGGACGTCCGGCAGCAGGTGCTGCAGCGAGCTGCACGCCATCCGCCAGTGGGGGCGCGCCCACAGGTCCGCGAACCGCCGCATCGCCAGCTCGTAGTTACCGGACGCCTCACGCGCCCCCTCCAGGCCGACGATCTCCGACGGGACCATCGCCGCGGCCAGGATCCGGGTCTGCCCCGCCGCCTGCACCGTCACGTACTGCAGCTGCTCCAGCGTGCTGCCGGCCACCGTCACGTCGGCGCCCTCGTCGAGGATCAGCGTCCGGCCGGAGTTCCCCGGCCCGCCGTACAGCGCCTCGAACCGCTTCTTCAGCCGGTCCACCACCGGCTGCGACAGCTTCTGGGAGTACTTGATCACCAGGCCCGGCATCGCGCCCTGGCTGATATGCGCCGACTTGTACGCGGTCAGGCCGTTATCCGCCCCGACCTCCCGCAGCACCGGGGTCAGCCAGCTCATGCCCCGGAACCATGCCTGCGGGTCCGGGAACGGCGAGTAGTGCGCCACCTCATCCGGGCTGTACACCTGCGGTTCCCGGTCCGTGATCCCCAGCGGCGTCAGGTCCTCCGCATAGCCGACCGGGACCTTGTAGATCCGGCCCGCGTCGTCTTCCCGCTGCTCGCTGATGATGGTCACGCAGTCGGGCCGCATCTGCACCAGCAGCGGGTCCGACCCGTCCGCCGGGTTGACCTTGCGGATATAGGAGTTCCCCGCCGTGGACACGTCCTGCTCGAGGCGGGCGAGGAGCTCACCGGCGGTCGCGTTCGGCCACGGGTACTCTAGCAAGCTCAGTGACGGCAACCCGAACAAGTGTTTGTCGACGGTGGACTGGAACTGAAAGCGCGCTTCGCTGAAGATCGCCGCCCTGGCAGCGATGCAGGCGTACACGACGCCGTTGCCCGCGAGGGCCTCCCGCGCGCTGCGGACGGTCCCGGGCGGGGCGCCTTCCTTGTGCCGGCCGGACGGGTCCGACGCCGTGACCAGATATGCGCCGGAGCCGGAGTACTCGGTCATGTTGTTGTAGCTGGCGCGGCCCAGCATCCGGTCCAGGAGCCGCGTCACGTCAGCCGCCGGTATTCCTCGGCCACGTCAGCGATCGTCCGCTCACCGCGGCGCGGCAGCGGCTGCCCATCGTCCCGGTTCAGCCCGGCCCACACCGCCCCCGCCGATTCGGCGAGCAGGACCAGGCCCAGGCACCACCGGCCGATCAGCGCCCCGCCGCCCAGCGCCCCGCACAGCCCCGCCAGGACCAGCGCGGCGGAGACCAGGACGTGACGGGACCGGGCCAGCCGCGCCCGGACGTCCCGGCCGTGGCCGCGCCACGCGGCCAGCTGCGCCCGGACCTGCACTGCCATCGCGCTCAGATCAGCCATGCGCCCGGGTCACCTCCGCCCTCAGCCGTCTTGATCCTCAGCCCCCACGCCGCCAGGGTCACCGCCACCAGCGGGCTGATGTCCGCCGAGCTCTTCCGCCGGCCCCACGCCTTCCCGCCGTCACCAACGTCCCGGTCAACTGCCCCGGCCAGGGCCGCGTCCAGGTCGGCCTGGGCCCGGTGCCGCAGCGTCTTGGTGTCCGTGGCGTCCTGGATGAAGTCCTGGTACGCCTCGGCCACGCCCTTCGCCCGCGGCTTCATCACCTCGATCCGCGCCGCCTCCAGGTCCTTGATGACCGCGCCCTCGTGACTGGCGTCATCCACGACGACCGCCAGCGGGTCATGCCTAGCCGCCCTGTCGATTAGCCACGGCGCCACCCACGCCGTGCCCTCCCGGTAGTCCGCCACCTCGACGTGCAGCAGGCCGTCCGCCCGCCACCCGGCCAGCCCGGCCGCGGCATGCTGCTGGTCGTGGGAGAACGCCGCCGCCAGCACGACCCGCGGCACCGGGTTGGACTCCGGATCCGCCAGGCCCGCCCACGCGGCCTGGCCGATCACCAGCCAGTCATCAGGCACGTCCTTCGGCACCCACTGATTCAGGTACGCCCGGCGGAACTCGTTCACCGTCCCCTGGTCCACCGCCTTCAGGTACTCCGCCCGGATCGCGTCCACGCTGATCGTGCGGCCCAGCGCGGGCATGCACCGCCACCACACCGCCTCGTCACCCGGGTCCGCGTCCGCCGGGGCCGACCACTCGAAATACGCCAGCCCGGCCCGCCGGTCCTGCTCCACGGCAGCCCGGCCGGCCTTCGCCTTCGCCTCCAGGTACGGCGACGCGCCCAGCCACCCCGCCGTCGAGATCCAGGCCAGCAGCTTGTTCACCCGGGTGATCATCGCCGGGCCGAACGCCTGCTCCAGCCGGAAATCCTGATGCGCGAACGCCTCGTCCAGGTACGCCTCGTCGATCGTCCCGCCGTGCCCGGCCTTCTCCGTCGCCGCCTCCAGCCCCCACCGCGACCCGTTAGCGAACCGCAGGTGCTCGTTGCCGTTCGCCCACGACGGGTGGAACCGGCCCCGGAAAGACCGCGACGCCTCCAGGTCCGGGACGAAATCCTGCTCCCACTTCTCCCGGGCCTTCTGCCGCGTCTGCGCCGTGTACACCAGCCGCTGCCGAGGCCCGAAAAACCCCGTCGCGCTGGACCTGTGCACGGCCTTGGCCAGCACCAGCGTCGACTTGCCGGACTGCCGCGGCACCGTCAGCCCCAGCTCGGTGTACGCCAGCCGCCCGGTCCGCGGGTCGACCTCGAGCGCCACGTCCGCGACCAGCTGCTGCCACGGCATCAGCGGCTTCCCGAGCTTCGCCGCGACCTTCCCGACGGCCGGGCCGAGCGTGGCCCGGTCAGGACTCCGGTTCGTCCCGGACCGCGGCGGACAGCTCAGCATCAAGGTCGTCGTTGTCATCCACCGCCAGCCGGGACAGTTCCAGGAGGTTCGCGCGCAGCTCGCGGTTCACCGCGGCCGTGGCCAGGCCGGCGCCGTCGTCCAGCGTCCGGGCCAGGTTCAGCGACATCGCGGCGAGCGCCTCGCCCATCGGATGCTCGGTCACCAGCGCGCCGATGTCGCGCTTGACTTGCCGTTCAACCGGCCCGGTCCGGCGGCGAGCAGGCACAGGCGGTCACCCTCCGGGTCCCCCAGCTCACGCCGGAGAGTTTAAAAACGGCGCTGCGCGGCGTCGTACATAACCGCAGGTCAGAGCACTATCTGCATCGTCGCAGGTCAGCGGCCTGCCAATTGCGGATGGCCGCCGGATGGTCGATCAGGACCGGTCATGCCTATCGCTGAGGACGACTGGCCGTCTTATGCGAGTGCGGCAATGCCAAGCGGAAGCTGTTCGCCTGGCCTGCCATTGCCGCGCGCCATGTTGCAGCGAAGATGCGCAGCCTTCTTGTTAAACGCAGTGTCGTCTCCGCCGAGCGATAGCGGCAGCAGGTGGTCAATGCTGGCCGATCGCGGGTGCGGGTACTTGAAGGTCTTGCCTATGCGCCGCTTGCAGATCCAGCACATCCACTTGTCACGCTCCAGGATCTGCTGATCGGTGATGCGGTCCCATGTGGCCTGATGACGCATGCGCCTGCGTCGTCGTGCTGCGACCCGGCCAGCGCCGTTGGATTTCGGCCGGTCTTTCCAGTAGGCACGGTTGTTCGCCTTGCTTGCGCAGGACAGTGAGCAGTACTGCTGTGGCGGCCGGTCCTGCACTTTGGGCTTGGGCTGGAAGGTCTTGCCGCATTCGGCGCAAGGCCGTGGCAGGTACTTCGGCGTCCATCCCTCGCGGCCGTATGGCCCTGGCTGCTGCTGCCTGCATTCATGGCAGGTGATCTCTGGCCGTGATGAGTGGCTACGGTAAACGGGCTTACCGCAGGTAGAGCAGGCAGCATTAGGGTTTCTCGGCATCACCAGCGAGTGTATGTGGCAGGTCTGACAATCCGCCTGCCACGCCGCAGCTGGTTGCCCAGCCGCGTGCCCGCCTTGATGTTGCAGGTTGCGCAGGTAAGCCGCTTGGGCCCGTCATGTCCGCCGAGTGCGCGCGGGATGATGTGGTCATAGTGCAGCGGCTTGCCGTCATGGTTGCGCGCAGCCTCCCGGTGCATGGGCCGCCCGCATCCTGGGCATGGCGTGCCGTCGGGCATGGCGCTGATTGCCGCTGCGCGGTTCTTGCGGTAAGCCCAGCCGAGCCCGACCGTCTGGCTGTTGCCCTGCCTGGCCATGACTAGATCGCCGGGGTCATGTCGTCGGCGAGGAGCTCGAGGACCCGGTGCGGCACGGAGAACGCCCACCCTGCCGAGGTGGTGAACGTCTCGCCTGCGCCTGCGGACAGCGGCCCGGCCTCGAGCGAGCCGCGCTGGGTTTCCCACAGGTGGCGCAGCTGTTCCTTGGCGGCGTGCTGGTACCGCTCCGCCACGATCACCCGGCCTACCACGTGCACGACGTCCCACGGGCCGTAGTAGAACGGGACGGCGCCGAGCTGGGTGGTGACGATGCCCGCGTCGCCGTCGAGGACGAGGCTGGCGCCGGTCCAGGACGGCCCGCCGGTCCACACCGAGGTGACCGAGGTGACCGAGATGACGGGCGCCTGGGTCAGCACGATCTGGCCGCCGCCTGACGCGGCGACCCGCTGGGTGACGGTGCGGCGGACGCACGGCCCGACCTTGGATTCGACGACCTCGGTGACGGCGGCGAGGAAGTTGCGGAGCTCGTCGTCGTCGCCGGTCCACGCGCTGATATTGCCGCCGGACAGGTGCGTCTTGCCCTCGGCCAGGGACAGGATGGACGCGAACGCGCGGACGTTGAAGTAGTCGGTGGCGGCGGTGCCCGGCGAGGTGGTCTGCCAGGCGGTTTTGTGGAGGCCGGCCTGGACGGTGGCGTAGTCGTAGGCGACGGTCCAGTCGGGTCCGGATGCGGCTCCGGTGCCGGGGCTGGGGGTGACCGTGGAGCCGTCTGGCAGGGTGATGGTCAGGGTGACCGTGCCCGGCGGGCTGGCCTGGTTCCTGAGGGTAAGGGTGGCGTGATAGACCTGCCCGGTGTCGATCATGGGCGGCCTCCCGGTGTCGCCGTGGCGGTGGTGCCTCCGCTGGGTGTGGCCTGGACGGTGGCGCCGCCTGCGGTGGCGGCGGTCCGGGCGGCTCCGCCGGGGGCCGCGGCCGCGGCCGCCTGCCCGGCTGGGACGGCGGCCGTGAGGACGGCGCCGCCGGGGGTGGCGGTGCCGAATACGGCCGGTATGACGGTGCTGGCCGCCGCCGCTGGGGCCGCACCCGCGGCGACGGCGGCCAACGGGAGCACGGCGAGGCGGATGGCCGGCTGTGCTGCCGTCCCGGTGGCCGCCGCGGCGGGTGCGCCGATCCCGCGGTAGACGGCCGGGGCGGTCCCCGTGGCGGCTGCCAGGCCGGCCGTGACAGCGGCCGCGAGGACGGGTGCCGGGACGGTCCCGGTGGCCGTAGCGGCTGGTGCGGTGACGGCCAGCCCGGTGATGACCGACGGCTGCGGCGCGGTCCCGGCGGCTGCGGGAATGCCCGCGTTGACGGCGGCCGGCGCGGCTGGCTGCGGCGCGGTGCCCGTGACTGCTGCCAGGCCGGCCAGGGCGCTGACGCTGACCGAGGGCTGCGGCGCGGTGCCCGTGGCCGCGGGCATGCCCGCGATAGCCGTGGCCGAGACGGCGGGCGGCGGCGCGGTCCCCGCAGCGGCCGGTATTCCCGGTTTAGCCGCGATGGCGGGAACGGCGGCCGGGGCGGTGCCCGTGGCGGCGGGCATGCCCGCCGGGATGCCGGCCGAGATGACCGGGGCGGGTGGCGTGCCAGTGGTCGCAGGGATGCCGGGCAGGACGCTGATCGCGGCCACCGGGCCGGGCGCGGTCCCGGCGGCCGCGGGGATCCCGGCGTTGACGATGGTTCCGGTCTGGACGGCCGGGGCCGGCGCGGTCCCGGTGACCGCCGGGATGCCCGCGAGGACGCTGACGCTGGCGGCGGGCTGCGGCGCCGTCCCCGCCGCCGCGGGGGCTCCGGCCAGGGCGCTGATGGCGGCCGTGACCTGCGGCGCGGTCC
>WNGG01019357.1_pt1 | contig 11089 bp, 8 predicted proteins | sample 5400661 | NCBI WGS metagenome assembly WNGG01 (sample SAMN13153372, study PRJNA577476) | soil metagenome | isolation source: 100 cm soil or saprolite under Garry oak tree replicate 1 | place: USA:California | collected 2016-06-15 | reverse complement strand
CATCAGGTTCCTCGAGGAGCAGGCGGCACAGGACGAGGAGCTGAAGGGCCAGGTCGCCGAGCTCGAGAAGAGTCCGGCCGCCCGGCGCTACTTCGCCTCCCGGCTTCGCCGCCGCCGGGTCCTGGACAGGCTTCTCGAGATCGTCGGGTCTTGACTGAACCCGGGTGACCCGTGTCTAGAATGACGTGATGCCCCAAGGAGACCCCATGAACCAGATCCAGCATCCATCGAGCTACCTCGTCCCAATGGTCGTCGAGAACACCGGGCGGGGCGAGCGGGCGTTCGACATCTACTCGCGACTCCTCAAGGAGCGCATCGTCTTCATCGGCACGCCGATCGACGACCAGGTCGCGAACCTCGTCGTCGCCCAGCTGCTGTTCCTGCAGTCGGAGGACCCGGAGAAAGAGATCGCGCTGTACATCAACAGCCCGGGCGGCCAGGTGACCGCGGGGCTGGCGATCTATGACACCATGCAGTACATCCGCCCGCCGGTCTCCACGATCTGCATCGGCATGGCGTACTCGATGGCCGCGGTGCTGCTCGCCGGCGGAGCGCACGGACAGCGCTACGCGCTGCCGCACGCGAACATCCTCATCCACCAGCCGTGGGGCGGCATGCAGGGTCAGGCGACCGACATCCAGATCCACGCCAAGGAAATCCTGCGCACGCGCGAGCAGCTGAACCAGATCCTCTCGCGCCACACAGGGCAGAAGATCGAGAAGGTCACCCTCGACACCGAGCGCGACTACTTCCTCACCGCGGAGGCCGCGAAGGAGTACGGGTTGATCGACGACATCATCCTCACTCCCTCCAAGCCCGGCGCGGTCGAGAAGGACAAGTCGAAGGACGAAGAGAAGGTCAAAGAGAAGGTCGCTGCCGGATGACCCCGCCGGCCACCCCGTCCACATCTCATCGGCTCAGGACGCCGATGCGTGTGTCAGGGAGCCCGGCACATCTTCGCTGCCCCCGCGTCCACGGCGCGGGGACCCCAGTAGGTAGTGCGCTCCTAGCTGTGCCACCCCTTCCTTCGCCTCGGCGCCCTGACCGGCGACCTCTCGGTCGCCTGCCGCGATCTGTGGCCGGTTCGGCCAGCGTGGTCATCCGATGATCTTCCGTCGCAGGACGAAGCGAGACGAGGTCACCAGGCACCGACCCAAGTGCTCGTTCTGCGGCAAGCAGCAAGGCGAGAGAGGCATCAGGCTGATCGCCGGTTCGGGAGTCTTCATCTGCAGCGAGTGCATAAGCATTGCCAATGAGATTCTCTGGGGCCATAATCCCCCGGCGCCGGCATCCCCGTAAGGTCATATCCATAAGGAACCCATGAACGAACGAGAAGACCGCCGCCGCTATACGAGGTGCAGCTTCTGCGGCAAGGGCCAGGACCAGGTTCGCAAGCTGGTGGCCGGGCCCGGCGTGTTCATCTGCGATCAGTGCATCGACCTCTGCCAGGAGGTCCTCGAGGACGACAACCGCTCGGCCGGCACGAAGAAGCAGAAGACAGGTTTCATCCCCAACCCGAAGACGATCTGCGCCGCGCTCGACCAGTACGTCATCGGCCAGGAGCGCGCGAAGAAGGTTCTCTCGGTACAGGTCTACAACCACTACAAGCGAATCAGCGCCTCGAAGTCGGTAGGTGACGTCGAGCTGACCAAGTCGAACGTCCTGCTCGTCGGCCCGACCGGCTGCGGCAAGACTTACCTGGCGCAGACGCTGGCGAAGATCCTCGACGTGCCGTTCGCGATCGCCGACGCGACGAGCCTAACCGAGGCCGGCTACGTCGGCGAGGACGTGGAGAACATCCTGCTGCGGCTCATCCAGGCCGCGGACTTCGACATCAGCCGCGCCGAGCGCGGAATCATCTACATCGACGAGATCGACAAGATCGCGCGCAAGTCGGACAACCCGTCGATCACGCGCGACGTCAGCGGCGAGGGCGTGCAGCAGGCGCTGCTGAAGATCCTGGAGGGAACCGTGGCGAACGTGCCGCCGCAGGGCGGTCGCAAGCACCCGCACCAGGATTTCATCCAGATCAACACCACCAACATCCTGTTCGTCTGCGGAGGCGCTTTCGACGGTCTGGAGAAGGTCGTCGAGCAGCGCATCGGCCGCCGGGCGATTGGATTCGGCGCCCCGAACAACCGCACCGAGAAGCGCATCGTTTCCGAGACGCTCAAGCACCTGCAGCCGCAGGACCTCTTGAAGTACGGGTTCATCCCCGAGTTCATCGGCCGCCTGCCGATCATCGTCACCCTGCACCACCTCGACCAGCAGGACATCGTCCGCATCCTCACCGAGCCCAAGAACGCGCTCGTGAAGCAGTACCAGAAGTTCTTCACGCTCGACAACGTCGAGCTCGTGTTCCAGAAGGGCTCGCTCGACGCGATCGCCGAGCTGGCCTTGCTGCGTGGCACCGGCGCGCGCGCGTTGAAGTCGATCATCGAGGAGGCGCTGCTCAACTCGATGTTCGAGATCCCCTCGCGGCCGGAGATCAAGCGCTGCATCATCTCCGAGCGCTCGATCCGGGACGCGCTCGAGCCGGAGTTTGAGGTCTCCGACGAGACCGAAGGCCCGGTCCGGGCGGTGGGAGAGTCGGCCTAGCTTTCACGGGCCCGGAGTACCTGGAGTGTCAACGAGGAAGGCAGACGTGATTCGCACATTGAAATTCGCCGCTGTCGTTGCGTCGGCACTGGTCGCACTCGGCGCGAGCCCCGCGCTCGCGCAGACCAGCCCTTATGTTTCCGGTACCACCGGATACGACGTGTCATATCCCAATTGCTCAGCCGCGCCTTCCGGCGCGTTCGGCATCGTCGGCGTCAATGGCGGGAGGGCGTTCAGCTACAACAGCTGCTTCGCTTCGGAGTATTCGTACGCGACGGCGTTCGGGACGCCTTCCGCGTACATCAACACCGGGTACTCCGGCGCGTACGGCAAGAACATAACCACGCCGTGCTCGAGCGCACCTTCCACGATCGTCGGCAGGGCGCATCGTCAGGCATGGTCGATCGGCTGCAGCGAGGCCGACACTTCGTACTCACACGCCGGCGTGACGCCAACGATGTGGTGGCTCGACGTCGAGACCGGCAACAGCTGGTCGACGAGCAATCTGACCTTGAACCAGGACGCCATTCAGGGCGCGACCGACCGGTTCACGGCCCTCGGTTTCTCGGTCGGCGTTTACTCCGACGCGTCTTTCTGGCAGACGATCACTGGCCCGAACGGCTGGACGCCCAACGGGCTCGCGGCCGAGTGGCTGGCCGCGGGCCAGTGCCCGACTCAAGCCAACCCGAACACCGGTTTCAACAGCGCTCCGGTGTGGCTGCTCCAGGGCGGCACGGTGAACGGCGTCGACTCCGACACCGCCTGCTGAAGGTGGACCGCGGTCGCTCAGCACACTGTGCTGAGAAGTAGGTAATTCGGACCGAAATGTGCCGCTTCCAGCACTGTGTGGGATCGTGGATCTAAGGGGTAAGACCGTCCTTTTGACCGGCGCGTCGTCCGGTCTTGGACCCCACATCGCCCGCCGCCTGCACCGCGAGGGAGCGCAGTTCGTCCTCTCGGCGCGCAACGAGGCCGCCTTGAAGCAGATCGCCGGTGAGCTGGGTGATGCACGTGTGGTCGTGGCCGATCTGTCGCTTAGAGGCGAAGCGGAAAGGCTCGCCGCCCAGGCCGGGCATGTCGACGTCCTCGTGTCGAACGCCGGCGTGCCCGCGAGCGGGCGGCTCGACACCTTCGACATCGAAGAGATCGACAGGGCCCTCGACGTCAACGTCCGCGCGGGGATCGTCCTCACCCGGCTGCTCACGCCCACGATGGTGAGTCAGAAGTCCGGGCACGTCGTCTTCATGTCCTCGATCGCGGGCAAGCTGCCGACGCCCGGGCTCGCGATCTACAACGCAACGAAGTTCGCCGTGCGCGGCTTCGGGCTCTCTTTGCGCGAGGAGCTGCGGGGCACGGGCGTCGGCGTGTCAGTCATCTGCCCCGTGTACGTCAGCGAGGCCGGCATGTGGGCCGCCACGGGCCTCAAGCCACACCCAATCGTGGGTGAGGTGACGCCGGCGCAGGTCGCGGATGCAATGGCCAACGCGATCGCCAAGAACCGACGAGAGGTGGACGTGGCCGGCCTCGGTATGAAGGCAAGCCTGGTCGTGCAGGCGCTGGCGCCAGGCGTCTTCGCCGCCGCCGGCCGCGGCCCCGCCGCGAACATCGCGGAGCAGCAGGGCGAGCGGCAGCGCGACAAGCGGTAAGACCCCCGGCATAATCGCACGCGCCATGGCATACGGCCTCAAGCGCCTCCGGTCGGCGCTTGTCTGGATGGCGGGGGGCCTCGCAGCGGGGCTCAGTGTGGGTTTCCTCGGAGCCGCCGGGGCGGCGTTTGCGGACTCCTTTTCACATGCCCCAACTGCTCAGTCGGGCGCGCTTTTCGCCATCGCCGTGATGGTGCCCTTCGTCGTGTGCTACGGCGTCGCCGTGGTTCTTCTCCTGATCGCCCGCCGCCGCCTCATCGACGCCATGACAGATTCAAGTCTCACCCGGCTGCAGTCCGCCAGATCGTCGTTGCGTGCTGCGCAGATCGTGATCGCCATCGGATTGGTGCCGAACGGATATCTCGTCCTTTTCTCGGGCCTGGGGGCCATGGGACTCAGCTCCGGGGGCGGCTTCATCGGTGTGATGGCCGGCTGGGCGGCTCAGGTGCCTCCCATCGTCGGGGCGATCATCGCAATCGTCCAGCTGATCCGAAGCAGGCGCGCGACCCGCGTCCCCATCTCCGACGATCGACGTTGGTGGTGGGATGGATCCGACTGGAAGCCCCTGGATTCAGCAGCGGACGTCGCTGCGTCGGCCAGCGAGGCGCCCCTCAGTCTTCAGACGCTGGGCTCCAGAGCACGGAAGGCGACACGGAGATCAGTCATCGCGGTCGGCGTAGGCGCGGGCCTGGCGCTCATTGCAGCGTTCGGGGGCGTGGTCGGCGGCGGCCAGCTGGACGCGCGGGACGGCGTCCGAGGCACCTCGCTGGAGGTCGGTCTCGTCTTGCTCGTCCCGTCAATGCTGGTGGCAATGGCCGTTTTGGTGCTTCTGCTGATAAGTCTCGGGAGCCTCGGCGGTAAGGGAGCGGGAGAGCGAAACGCACTCCTCAAAAGCCGCCCGTGGCTCAAGGCAAGTCGCGTGGTTCTATGGTGCTCGCTTCCAGTCACCGCCTATCTGGCTTTTGGCCTCGCGTTCACGCCGCTGATGGTGACCAGCCAGGGCGAGCTGGCCGCCGATCTGGCTGGTGATGTTGCGCAGTGGCTGCTCCTCGCGGCCGAAATCGTCGCCCTTGTCCTGGTGTTCAGAGCTGTGCGCGTGGCCGCAATGCGCATTTCGAAGGATGGTCGGTTGTGGTGGAACGGGGCCACGTGGCAGCCGTTCGTGGAGACAGGCGCCGCAGCACCGGTGCGGTAGGATGTGGGGACCATGAGCCGGGTAGGGAACGTCTCCGTATCCTCGCCGGCTCCGTCGCGCTAACCGCGACCATCTTGCCGGCGATATCGAACCAAAGCCATGGATGACGCACGCCCCATGACCGCAGAGACCGAAATGCCGAAGGCGTTCGACCCACAGGCCATCGAGGCCGGCTGGTACGCGCGCTGGGAGGCGGACGGACTCTTCGTCGCCGACGCGACCAGCGACAAGCCGAAGTTCGCGATGTGCTTCCCGCCGCCGAACATCACGGGCGAGCTGCACCTCGGGCACGCTTTGCAGACCGCCGTCTACGACCTGCTCGCGCGCTACAAGCGGATGGCGGGCTTCGAGGTCCTCTTCTTGCCCGGATACGACCACGCGGGGATCGCGACGCAGAACGTGATCGAGAAGCAGCTCGCGCGAGAGGGTACGACCAAAGAAGAGCTCGGCCGCGAGAAGTACGACGCGCGGGTGAACGAGTGGTACGCGCAGGTCGGCGCCACCATCATCAATCAGCTCCGATTGGTCGGCGCGTCGATGGACTGGTCCCGGCTGCGCTTCACGATGGACTCGCGCTATTACCGCTCGGTGATGACCGCGTTCGTCGGCTTCTACGACAAGGGCTGGATCTACCGCGCGCCGCGCGTCGTCAACTGGTGCCCGCACGACCGCTCCGCGATCTCCGACCTCGAGGTCGACTGGCAGGAGCACCAGGACACGCTGTACTTCATCAAGTACCGAGTTGAGGGCGGCGGCGACGTGACCATCGCCACCGTCCGACCGGAGACGATGCTCTCCGACACAGGTGTGGCGGTGAACCCGGAAGACCCGCGTTACAAGGACCTCGTCGGGAAGGTGGCCGTGCTGCCGCTCGTCGGGCGCAAGCTGCCGATCGTCGCCGACGACGGCGTGGAGAAGGACTTCGGCACTGGCGCTCTGAAGGTGACGCCAGGGCACGACCCGCTCGACTATGAGATCGGGATGCGCCATGGCCTCGACATCGTCAACGGCATGCACCCGGACGGGTCGATGAACGTGCCTGGCCTGCCATACGACGGTCTTCCCGCACTCGAGGCGCGAGCGCGCATCGTCGCCGATTTGAAGAAGCAGGGCTTGGTGGTCAAGGAAGAGCCTTACGTCCATGAGGTCGGCCACTGCGACCGCTGCCACTCGATCATCGAGCCGCTGATCAGCGAGCAGTGGTGGCTGCGGATGCGCGAGCTTCGCGACGACGCGGTCGCGGCGTCAGAGGCTGGGAAGGTGCGCTGGCACCCGGAACGCTACGAGCGCACCTACCTCGACTGGCTGCGCGGACTCCGCGACTGGAACATCGGGCGGCAGCTGTGGCTGGGCCACCGCGTCCCGGTCTATTACTGCGCCAACGGCCACACGGTCGTGTCGGTCGATCCCCCGACGCAGTGCCCGGAGTGCGACAGCACCGACTTCAAGCAAGACCCCGACGTGCTGGACACGTGGTTCTCGTCCGCGCTGTGGCCGTTCGCGACCCTGGGCTGGCCCGACGAGACCGATGGGAGGCGAATGTCCAAGTCGCTCGGTACTGGCGTCGACCCCCGCAGCCTGCTGACGAAATACGGCGCCGACGCTTTCCGCGCGTGGGCGACCTCGGTCGCGATGTCGACCCAGGATGTGCGGTTCGATGAGAGTCGCGTCGAGGGCTACCGGCGTTTCGCCAACAAGCTCTGGAATGCCACGCGTCTCATGCTGCGCTCGCCGGGAACGCCCCCCTCGGCGTCGCCGGGAACGCTCGAGGCCCGCGGGCACCTCGAAGATCGCTGGATCCTGTCCCGCCTGTCGGCGGCGAGCCGGGACATCACCGACGGCGTCGAGGGCTTCAAGTTCCAGGACTCGATCAACGCGGCTTATGGCTTTGCGTGGAACGAGCTGTGCGACTGGTACCTCGAGGCGGTGAAGGACCGCCTGCGCGACGGAGACGCGGCCGCCCAGGACGTGGCCTATTTCTGCCTCGACAACCTTTTCCGGCTGCTGCACCCGTTCATGCCTTTCGTCACCGAAGAGCTGTGGTCGCGCTTGCCGGGCGATCACGACTACCTGATGCGTGCGGAGTGGCCGGACCTGCACGACCGCTACGTCGACCCCGAGGCCGAAGAGGAGTTCGCGCAGGTGATGGCGATCGTCGAAGAGGTGCGCGGCCACCGGCAGGCCGCCGGCGCGCCGCCGCGCGGAGGGCAGCTGCAGCTGGACGGTGTCAACGAGGAGATCGCCAGGATCGCCGCGCGGCTGGCGCAGGTGGAGCTGGTCGGCGCGCTGGAGCAGGGCACGCCGCTGGCGGCCGCGCCTGGTCGCGTGAGCTTTCCAGCGGGCGCGGGCGATGCGCGCCGGGACAAGGAGCGGAAGAAGCTCGAGGAGGACCTGGCGAAAGTCGAGGCGAAGCTCGACAACCCCGAGTTCCGGGAAAAGGCGCCGGGGGAGGTGGTGGCGGGCCTGGAGGAACGGGCCACGGGGCTGCGCGAAGCGCTCGAACGTCTGAAGTAGCGACCGCCTCCCTCGCCAGTTGTGGGGAGGGCTAGAGAGGGGAGGTGCCTCTTGCGCGCCCCTCACCCCAACCCTCTCCCCTGCGGGGAGAGGGAGGTGCACCCCGGCCCTCTACCCGCGGGCGGGGAGGTGAAATACCCTAGGCCCGTGCCGTCAGTCGCCGTCCTCGGGCCTGTAGTCCTGCCCCTCGTCGTAGCCGCCGTGATCGCGATCCTCGGCTTCACCGGGATCGACCTCGGGCGCGTCGCGGCGGGAATCGGCGCGTTCAGCTCTCTCGCCGCCTTGACCGCGGTGTGGGTGCCGGTTCGCTCTTCCGTGGAGCTCACGCTCGGTCCGCTCGGCTTCGGCTCGGGCTTCGACATGAGGATCGACGGCGTCACGTTCGCGTTCGGCGTGATGATCGCGGCTCCTGCCGCCGTTCTTCTCGCCCTCCAGCCGCGCGCCTGGCCGCAGGCCGTGGTCTCTCTCCTGGCCCTGTCGGCGGCTATGGCCGCCATCGAGTCCGGCGGCGTGGTGCTCACAGCGATCGCCGGCGGGACCGCCGCGACGCTAGCTGTCGTTCTGCTCGACACCGAGGATCCGCGCGCGCCGCGTCCGAGCTGGGCGATGCTGCTCGCGGGCTGGCTCGCGCTCAGCTGGTTCGGCGTGCTCCTCCAGGTGCGCGGAGGGACGTCGGTGTACTCGGCCGTGCCGGTGGCCACGGTCACCGGACCTCTGTTCGCGCTGCTCGCGGGGTCCGCGCTGCTCGTCTCGTGCGTGTTCCCGTGGAGGACCTGGCCCGCCGACCTCTGGGCACGGCCTTCGTTGCGCGCCGCGGGCATCACCATCGCAACGCTCTATCCGCTTGGCTTTTACCTACTCGTCCGCGCGTACGAGATGGGCGATGGCCGCTACCCGAACGAGCTGTTCAACGTAGGGTTGGCGGTGATCGGCCTGATCGCGGCGTTCGCCGCCGCGGCGCGGGCGCAGGCCGCTCCGACCCGGCGCCGTTTCCTCGGCGAGGTGATCCCTGGGATCGGCGGCTTCGCGCTGACCGCGATCTCGCTCGGCACGCCGCTCGGCCTGGCGGCCGGCCTGATCCTGCTGGCCACCGCGTCTGCGATGTTCGCATGCCTCGCCCTGCTGCCCGACCACGCCGGCGTCGCGTCGCTCGTCACCATTGCGGCGGCCGTCGGGCTTCCGCCGGGCCTTGCGTTCGGCGCTCGTGTCATGGGAATCGAGGCCACCTTCGAGGCCGGTGACTTTCTCGGCCTGATCGGCCTCGCGGCCGCCGCGGCGTGGGCGACGTGGATGGTCGGAGGCGCGCGCGCCATCGGGCTACCGGCCGGACGAGGTCATCCTCTCGTGGAGACGTTTCCGACGATCGCGCTGGGGATTGCTCTGCTCACGCTGGTCGCGGGACCCGCGCTCGCGCTCTTCGGAACCGGCTTCGCCAACCCCGTGGCGAGCGAGGTGATGCCGGGATCGGCGAGCGGGTTGTCAGGCGGCTTCGCCAACATCGTCACCGTCTCGAGCGTGCTCCCCGTGGTAACCCTGCTCGTGCCGCTGCTGATCTTCGCCGCCGTCGCGTACGGCATCGCGGGCACGTCGGCCGTCAGGACGCAGGCCAGGCCGGCGCTGTTCAAGGTGCCGGCGGCGGCATCGATCGCGAGTGTGCGCGCAGCGCTCCGTTCCCTTGCCGTGCCCGAGCAGTACCGCTCGATCCTCAACGTGCGTGAGCTCGAGATGGCCGCGGCCGGTGCGCATCCGGTCCTGTGGCTTGGAGCACTCATCGCGCTTGGGTTCGCCGTGACCTGGAAGTGGTAGAAGGGGCAGGGGCTTTTCTCGCCTGGCTTGGCGCGACCCTCATCGTGCTTTCCGACGGCCGTCGTGGACTCGCGTTGGGCGCTCTTGTCGCGGCCGCGGGAATCGCGCTGGTGTCGTTTTCGACCGCCGGCGCGCCGGCGGCGGCCGCGCTCGCGCTCGGCGGGCTCATCGCGGGCGCCCGTCGCATGGTGACGGGCCCTCCTGGATGGGCGATCATGCCCTCGGGCTCGACTCCGCGCCTCGTTCTCTGCGTCGCGGGCGGCCTGGTCGCGCTGTGGGTCAGCCTCGCGGTGATGTCCGGCGACGACGGAGGCCTGCGCTTCGCCGTCATCGCGGTCATCGGCCTGGCCGGAGCGCGCGCCCTCGCGAGCGAGGACACGTCGACGGTGCTGACCGCCGTGTCGGTGCTGGCGTTGGCCGTCGGGGCGGCCGTGGGGCTCGGCGCGGAGAGCCCGAACATTGCGCCCTACGCTTTCGCCGCCGCCATCGCCGCGACCTCGACCTGGATCCCGATCAGGACGCCGCGTGCAGCCTGAGGCGGTCGAGCTCGTCGCCTTCGCGGCGGTCGCGCTCGTTCTCGCATTGCTCGTGGCTCAGCCCGCGGCGTCGCGGCGATCGCTGTTTGTCCGGGGGGTCGTGGGCCTCGCCGGAACCGCGGCCGTGGTCGCGGTGCCGACGTTCGACCTCGCGCTGCTCGTCCTGCTTGCCCTCGGTGTCCTGCACTCGACGATCGACGCCAGCCGCACCTTCACCGCTCGCGTGCACCTGCCGGTGCTGGGCGTCGGGCTCCTCACGCTCGCGGCCCTCTTCGCCCGAGTCTCCGGCGCCGTCGTGCTCGATCGATTCGCGGCTGTCGGCCTCGCGGCCGGCCTGGCCGCGCTGGTCGGGGTGCTGCCCTACATCCACACGTTCGATCCCGACGAGCCGGTGTCTTCCTCACCGGTCGCGTGGCTTGCGTACATCGGTCCCGCGGTCGCCGCGGTCATCGTCGCCGACGCGCAGGGTCTGCTCCCCGCTGACGCCGGCGCCGCGTTCGCCGCGAGCCTCGTCGGCATCGGACTGCTGAACATGGTGTGGGGGAGCGTCGCCGCGTGGCTCACCGAAACCACTGCGGCTGCCTGGCGCTACTCGTTCATCGCCGACTGGGGCCTCGCGCTGTGCGGCTTCGGCATCACGCTGGCCGACGGCAAGCGTGCCGCGCTGGTCGTGCTGTTCTCGGTCGTCCTCGGCCGCCTGCCTCTGTACCTCGCGTCGCGCGAGGCGGTGCGGGACAAGGTCGTGACCGAAAGGCCCATCAACCTTCTCGTCGCGGCGGCGCTCGCCGGGTCGG
>WNGG01019232.1_pt1 | contig 11089 bp, 13 predicted proteins | sample 5400661 | NCBI WGS metagenome assembly WNGG01 (sample SAMN13153372, study PRJNA577476) | soil metagenome | isolation source: 100 cm soil or saprolite under Garry oak tree replicate 1 | place: USA:California | collected 2016-06-15 | reverse complement strand
TGGTCTCCGAACATCACGCGGACGAAAAATATCCGCCTGTCTCGGCCGCGAGCATCCTCGCGAAGGTCCGAAGAGATTCTAGAATCGAAGAGCTAAAGAAAGAATACGGCGAAATTGGATCAGGGTACGCGCACGACCCCATAACCGTCCGGTTTCTCAGCGAGTACTATTTGGCAAACCGAGACTTTCCACCGATCGTAAGGAGATCCTGGAAAACACTCAGAAACCTTGTCCGAGAAATCTCCCAGTCAAAACTGCGCTGACCGGTGGACTTGTATTCGACGGCTCAGGCAAATGCCTTCTCGCTCATCTATTGGTCCGAGTAACTTTGACCAATCATCGCCGTCTGACGCTAAAACCAATGGTGTCCGGTTTAAGGTATGCGGCGTTGACGGTCGAGACAAATCCCAGACCTGAGATGGTTTCAGCACCGGGGAGCGAGTGACTTAGCTGTGTTTTCTTAGACCTTCCTCTAACTCACTCCGGAGCCTTGTTATGAACGACCGAGTCTTAGAACCGAGAAACATCTTTGACGAAGCCTCAGACACCCCGGTCTCCTTCGTTCCCAATACTTCGGATAGTTCACCCAAATCATGAAGAAGGAATGGTGACATTGGATTAGCCATCGGTGTAGTTGCCAGAATCCCAAAAAACTCCACGACTCGGTCCCTCAGAGGTTGAACGACAGCGGTCAAGGTCACCACTGAGAAGTTCTCGTCGAATGGGAGAATCAGTCCGAGAATACCTTGGAGCAGACGCCTCATCTCGGGCGTATATTTCGTGGTGCGAAGAGCGTTGTCCTCTGGTCTCACGACAATAGCGAGTTCTCGTTTGACGAACTGGTGGCATGTCTGAAGCCCCACGCAACCAGTTATGCTTACCCCCAGCCCGACTCCACATCTTTGGCAATATTCCGAGCCGTCGCCAGCAACAAAACTATGGGCGGTACTAATTGGTCTCTTGCAAACGCTTTGCACCCCAGCCCTTTGACCACAACAACTGCAATAGATTACACCAGTCCGAGTCATGAAGCTGTGTGAGGAAGACAGACGGGTGCATTCGCTTTGGGCACCGCCCGGAAAAATGCCGCACCGTTGACAGTAGGTTACGGTCTCGGCATTATGTTTGGTCGTTGGTGGAGTCAAGGCCATGTCGAGCGGTGGCGGGGGGGATTGTTGGCTCTCTCGAACGATTGGGGTCGGTTTGATGAGTCCCTTCTCCGCTCTTTGATGGCAATTGGGACAAAGAACAGCTAAGTTCGTGGGGTCGTTGCTCCCACCATTGGAAAAGGGCTTGATATGGTGCACTTGAAGAATTCTGATATCTTTCTCTCCGCACTCGGTGCATTTGCCAGCCCTCATCACAATATTCTTTTGCTGTGCTGGCGTGAGCCTACGCATAGGACTCTGTTTCGAGCGCATATCTTCAGACGCCTACCCCTCGACCCTTAACTTTACTTCCACAGAAACTGGGTCGAAGTCTTCTCCATCTTCGTCCTCGTAACCGTTCGAGACAACAAAATGGAAGCTCCGGAGCTGAGAGGCTTCGTAGGAAACCTTGGTGCGCGTAACGGGGTCTTCTCGTCCCCACTCATAGCTGAAGCCCCCGCCATCATCAAATGAACGAAAGCTACTCCCTCCTAAGAGATAGGCTGATACTTTCCCGTCAGCCTCAACGAATCCCACTAAGCGGTCTCCCTCGTTCATGTCTACGGAAATGTCTTGGTATTCTCCACCTTCAAGCTCGAATTCTTCCTCTACGTCCCACTCCTTCTCCGAGCTTCGAGGCTGTTCGGTTCGAGGCGGTTCTACCGTCTGGGGTCTCTCGGTCTGCGAAGATCCAGTCCCATGAAAGTGAACCCCACCTTGAAAGACGGTAGAGTTCCGTACTTCTTGAATCTGGAAGACTTCCTTCCCGCTAACACGATTAACGGTAATCTTGAAGACCATACGGAACTCGTTAGACTCTAAGAGTGGACCGAGGCTCAGAGGAAGCCCAACCACCCAATTCACGAAATTGATGGGTGCGGTGTAAATGATGTACACCCCAATGGCTACCAAGAAAAGACGAGTAGTCCATTCCTCAGCCTTCCTTCGAGTCGGCAAATCTTGCTATATGCCCATCTTCGCCAATATTAAGATTGGACACCTTTCAAACAAATCAATCACACACTCTCACCTAACCCATGGAATCTGGTTGTCAATTCAATCGTTGCGGACGTGTAGCTCTGTCAAAGTGCCGGGGCTGTCTGCAAAGGTTTTGCGAACCTCGCTACCGTGATCACGCGAAAACTTGCCCGTTCAAGTAGCTCCTAAACTTTCAACCGAACAAGTTTGCCGAGTTCCTCGTCAATTCGAGGGCGAGCCTTGATTCCTAATTTCCTGAGTTCGCTATATTTCTTTTGAAGTTCTACTGCTTTAGGTTCGTGACTCAGGTAGGTCAACGCGACTTCCGCAAACTGCAATGCGGTATTGTTGTCCTCGGTTGCGGTCATCCCATCTATCTGAAGGTCAAATTCCCAGTCGGTCCCAGGAAAGTTCGTGTCCACAAATTCCTTCCCGTACTCACTGAGGGTTTTTCCGCTTACCCAGAGCTTTTGTAACCATACTCCACCAAGAAACTGGGGACCGGACAATATTCGAAAGGTGACTTGACTTTGTCCGGGACGAGCTTGGGTAAGGTTCAGCTTCTGGCGTGCCGCAACGAATGCTTTCTCGTAGGCTCCGAACAACGCGAGGTTCAAAGACGACATTTGGACCCATGCCAACTTCGCTCGATTGAAAATTTCGGCAATGTCCTTAGGCACCAAACGAATAAGGTAGGGTTTCTCTGCTTCGAGATTAGACCAAGTCCCTACGGCATAGGTAGGAGTCATGGGGTCGAGCCAAGATGTTGCTTCCTTCAGAAGCGGCGTGTAGACGAGTTCAGCTAATTGTTGGGCGGTCTGACTGGGGTTTGTCTCAATCTTGACTCGGGAATTGTCTCCAACTTGGACAGCTTGTGCACCAGGGCTTTCCTCGACTCGGAGAATCTGTTTCCGTCCTTTCCAGTTGATTTTGACCGCAAGATAGTTGGTTATCTCTGGGGTTGCCATGACTCGCCAGAAAGCGAGCACCGCTCCTAAACCAACGCCTTGCCAGTATCTCTGAGAGATACTTCCCGCAATGATTACTGCGCTTACGAGCCATATCACGCCGTTTAGAAACCAGCGTTCCCCTCTATCCTCTGGGTGTTCGACTACCTGGTTTCCCGGATTCCTTGACAATTCCCCTGGGTAAGCCTTGAGCTTGCTTTTAAAAATTGGAAGACTTCTAACAGTAATATGAGAGGACCTTGGGCTATTGTTTAAAGGATACCCATGGATACCCTCGGGTAGGAATGTGAGAGGAGAAAATGGCTGAAATTAAGGTCCCAGTTGGGAGGGACGAGACCCACGTGGTCCTTGCTCATGCTTCCTTCTGGACCCACGAGTTGACTGTTACGGTGGACGACAAGCCCCATTCCAACAACAAGGGCTTCTGGAAGTGGGAGAAATCCACCACTCTCAGCGTCGGAGATAAGGAGAAGCATGTAATCGATATCTCAATGGACAGCTTCATCCCAAAGCTTCACCTGAGCGTGGATGGGAAAATCGTCGCTACAAGCTAAGCGGACGTAGTCAAACGTAGCAGAACTTTCCGGAGCCGTTGCTTAGGACCCCTCGACCCGTCAGTCGAATGCTCTCTGTCCTCGGAGTTGCTCACGCTTTCCGAGAACTACGATTGCCTTGAGAGTCAGAGTAAACGTTTTGACACGTGCGTCTGTGAGTGCCTTCCCGCTACCCGCTGACACTCTTTATCGTCTTCATGATCTTCTATCGAGACCTTCGCAGGTATCGTTGGAAAGACCAGCCGTCTGTAAGCTTCAAGCCTATGACCACCGTCCCACACATCGTAGCGGTTACACTTTCGACAATAGGCTGCGCTTATTGGTTCACGCAGTCCCTCGCGTTTTATCGACTCTGTGATCCTTTGCTGAAAACCTTCGTGCCACTTGTCGTTACCCGTGCGTATTTCGCTGCCATGATGGTGGGGCTCGGTTTGAAACCAGCAACGTATGTCGCCAATTTGCCAGGGCGGCATACACCGATTGAGTGGAATTTCTTGTCTTGATTCTGGGAATGGCAACGTCCGTCTGCGAAGGTCTCTCAAATCGAGTACTGACGAATTGTGTTGGCATCACCCAAGTATAGGAACATAGACCTGGGAAGGCCAGGTACTTCCAGCCAACCATTGTTGATCGTCCCACCGACATAGACTAGCTGATTGACCGAGGGAGTCCCGATTCTCATCTTTCCCTGCAGTTGCTGCCTGACTCTCTCCAAGTAGATGTTCGCCATCTTTTCCGCTTCTGCCCTCGTACAGAATGCTGGAACCACTGGCGTTGAGGATGGCAGTCTGATCTTGGCGGGTGTCAGTGAATTGTATGCCGTCCCAGTTGTGAGAGTCTTCTCCCTTCCCCTGATCCTGTCAGAGAAACTAGACTCGGATCGAACCGAGAAGATGTCAGTGACCAAGAATTGAGAGGAGCTCAGGATATAATGAGGATGCATCGTGAATGTACCGGAAACTAGAAGTCGCTCTTGGACGCCTTGACCTTTCTTCATGAATAGAGCGCCAGTCTCGAACGAGTAGCTGAGTTCAGCAAGCCAACAAGCAGCCCAAACATTCCCACTCCCCAATCCGTTAACTATGGGACTGCCAGCCTTTGCCATGCTTACGTCCCTGAACGAAGAAGAAATTTCTTTGAACGTTTCAGGATCAAGATGTTCCCCTGAAGACAGGGTCCTGCCTGAACTCGCACGTGCTATCTCGAAACCCTTGACGTAGGCCTCGAAACGAGAAAGGACATCAAGATGGTTAGCAGCATATGTCCTAGACGCCTGAAGAGATTGGAGGATTGATCTCATCGAACCGACCATTCCCGTCTCCGCCTTGATGCCTGGGTACCATGATACTATCGATGGTTGACGAATAACCTCAGTGAGTGAGGTGGAGAGGTACTTTTCGGATTCGACGAGTTTCTCGTCAGCTTTCCCCAGATCACCTTGAATCATCAGCTCGGTGCTCTTAGAGAGGGATGCTAATCCTCTCATCCGCGATGCCGCACCGGTACGAGACTTATCGTCTTGAAGTGTCGATGCGGCGCTTCCAAAATTCCTTGAGATTGTCTCGTAGCTTCGTTGTGCTGGACCTTTGTAGATTCTAAGAACATTGGACAAAAAACCGAGTGTTTCTGTGGTCGCAATCGCCTCGCTCATGAAAGCAACCTGGTCATCGGCCACAGCGAAAGGCCTCAGACCTTGGAACTTGGCTCCTTGAGACAGCATTTCCTTGGGATCTGCGCTAATAGGAGCCATCATGCTCTGAAACGGGCCAAAGTATGGGGGCAAGAAGAGCGGGCCAGCGCCGATCTTCATCAATTGCATGCTGGCTGCGTTTAGTCTACTGCTGACTTCTCCCCTAAGACTCTGTTCGAAGATCTGAGACCTCGCGACGGGGTCAACGTTCTGCCCCCCCACGGTCGCGGATGGGACTAATGACCTGACCCATCCATACACATCGGCTCTCAGTTGAGAAATGTACTTCTCGACATCCATTCGTTGCTGTGACGTTCCGCAGAATTCGCACCTGACTATCTGGGAGTCTCCAGCCGCAGTGATCGGGCCTCCGCAATGAGGGCACCGAAGCTCTTGAAATGTCTGAACGGAGGTCAAGGCCGTTTCAGACCCTGACTCGGATTGAGCTGACTTGAGACCGAAGCGAGCTGATCTGGCTCTCAAGAGAAGCTATCTTGGTGTTGAGTCGCTGTTCGAGTGAGCGCATTTCGGTTATTGCTCGCTCGAAGTAGATTCTGGCCACATCGTCTGCCACGTTTCGAATAGATGAGGCGCAGTTGTTGCAAGCGACAACCATGTTATCTTCCATTGTCGGAGGGGTGGTGGAGCCGTACTTTTGGCGGGTGTATTGGCTGACCGAGGCGCGAAGCAGGACGTAATGAATTCCGTGGCCTTGCATCTCGCGGCCGCAGAACCAGCATTGACCTACCTTGCTCCAGTTCTCCAGTTTCGCTCGAGTGACCGGAAAAACGCTCATTCGCTCCGTCCCGGCCATTTCCAAGTAGGTTGCAGCTTCCGACAACAATGACACGCTCTTCTTCGGGTCCACTTCAGCAACACTGTTCGCTTGTATGAGACTTGCAAGTCCGAGAAGATAGTAGGCGCGCTTTTGTGGATCTATGTCCTGCTTCTTTAGCTTCCAAAGCGAGAGATCGCTCCCAATGAGGCTCATGTACTTCTGAGCCAGATCGCGTACTGAGTCGACTCGGGACGCGTCCTTCGATTCGGCATCGAGTTTCCCGCTAATTGTGAGATCGTACGATTGAACGATTGCTTGCTGGGCAAGGCTCGAGGATTGAGCTGAGAATCCTACGTTGATCTGAGTGTCGGGAAGCTTTCCCATCGCCTGGCTGCAGCTCATCCATGCTTGATCAGATGGATTTGTTAATGCGTAGAAAAGAGTGGCAAGAGCGTAGGTTTCTGCAGATTTTTGGGCGTTTCCAACGGTCGCATAGTGTTTTGACGCTTCAGAAAAATGATGGGCTGCGTCAGGCCATTTCTGAGGCCCTAGGTGTACGCCCTTCTCATAGGCCTGCCTAAATTCATCGTCGGCTTTCTCCTGGGGTTGCTTGAAGATATTAAGAGGCAATCTCTGTGCGCACCCTTACTACGACTATGCCCAAAGAATCAGTTCTCCCGCATACTCATGGTTCGAGCATTCAAGAATATTAAGAGATTTGTTGCCTTGGGGGGAAGCGGGTATCCCAGGATACAACTCCAAGCTCAACTCCCCATGGGAAACGGTCCAAGCTCGCAGCTTGAGCCCGTAACTCGCCTCATTACCAGCTCGGCCTCGAATCCGTGTTTTGTTCTAGTTCTTTTAGTCGTTTTTCCCAGTCTTTTAGTTGTAGGTCTCGTAGTATTGTGTTGAGTACTTGTGCGGTGTAGGTGTGTACTTGTGTCCAGTGATGACGTTCTGCAAGGGATAATTCTGGGTTGTTCATTTTTTCCTGCGAGGCCCGGATGCTTTCGCGTAGCTGGTAGACGAGTTCGTGCCGTAGCCTCTCCAGGCTCGGCAATCTCTTACGCTTCTTCCTAACCGGAACTTGATCGACTGGACCAGCAGTATCGGTCGATAGTCCTTTGACCTGTTGTCCTTCTTGCTCCAATCCTTCTCTCTCCTTTTTTCGAATTAGGCGTCATCTCTCGTAGGCGCATCGCTGCTACTCAGGAAGAGACTCTACGCGGATCCTGGGGCCAACCAGGCCTATGGACGCGGGACGCCTTCTCTACAAGACACGTCATCGCTTCATCCAAATAAACGATGTCATCCGAGAGGCATGCTTGTCGACAACGACGTTAAACGTCGGACAGGGACGAAAAAATACGTAGAATAGATCTCAGTTAACAGTGCGAAGGATAGGACTGACGCATCCCCATCGGCTCAGGCAATGTTCGAAGGAGCAGTGATGCCTATGTGCAGTGACGGTTATGAGTTCGCGGACATGATGCGTCACACGAAGCGAAGGGTGGACCCTAGTAGCGCTGGGGGTTTTATGCCAAGACGATAACTACAGCTCGACGACAAGAGATCCTCATCCAGGCAACCGGTCCGCTTTTCGGTATACGACTATCCAGCCACCATACTGGATCAACTCTATTCGCTCGAACAGAAAGCAAGAAATGTGCGTTGTAGGAGGAACTATCGAGCAAAACTGCCAGGCCGATACTCCATCGTCATCGGTTATGGCGGAAAAAAGGGAGAGCACACCGCGGAACAAATGCGCATCGCAATGAAGCAAAGAGGACTCAAAGTGTTCGTGGCTCCCAGTGACATGATCGCTACACCTGATTGGCGAGCGGTTGTCAGGCAAAAGATAGAGACGTTCGACGCATACGTTCTTCTCTGTAACAAGGAAGCGTGTTGCTCTGAAATCGTCATGGAAGAGATGGATTGGGCCGGGCTGGAAAAGATCATCCCATTTCGACTGAACAGACAAAAAGTCCATCCAAAGGCTGCGAAAGCCCACAACTTTCGTTACGACACCAGACACCCCAACTACGATTTGTACAAAAAGCAAATCCGAAACTCCATCGAGGACTTCCGCGACAAGGTCAGGAAAGCGAACAGGAGTTTGCAGGTGATTACTCAGCCAACATCACCTCAGTTGGTGCCGACGCCGATACCCCCAGAATCGCCTTCTGGAGAGAGTACTAAGTGATCGATCCGGAACGACTCAGAGAAGAGCGAAGGTGGAAGTTCCTTGCGGCTCTAGAGGAAGGCTATAGCCGATACTCCGTCGTTCCGTCAGCAACGAAGTCCCGCCCTTTCAATGACCCTGATGATGCAAACCTAGCATTTAGTCAGATAGCATTTAGTGAAGCAGTTCCGGAGACTTGGTTCACTGATCCTCAAGAAATCGCTGACATGTATTTCTACGAGACTGGGCAGGCGATCTCAATAGCGGAAGAAAATCATATTGTAGCGAAGATCCAGACTGCTTTGCCAACACCTTCTTCCTTAATCGAGCCGCCAAACGAGCGCAATATCGCCCAGACAATTAGGGGATTTTGCACCGAACTCCTGCGAAAGGTGCACCAACCTCCATTTCGGTTTGCTCCGGTACTCTTCGCTCCCATTCGGTTCATGACTCCCATGATGCTATGGATGGATGGTTCCGTCCCCTGGTTTCAAGTTAAGAACGAGAAAGACTTTGTTCGAGTAGACCCCATCACATGGTTAGAAGTAATCTGGTCAAACAATTACGTGGAGTTCAGCGACTTCTTTCTGCTGGATAGAGAGCAATTCGCGGAATGGATTTACAAACCTGAGAACGGGAACCGACTCATTACAAACATTCAGCGACGAGATTCGGATTATGCTATGATAGCCAAGACCGTGTTCAACTACAAGATAACCAATCCAGAGGCTGCCCTCCGTATTGGGCTTTCAAGGGCAAGTCATTGACCCCGCTCTATGTCCAGATTTGGTCGCTAAGGATTCAGCCCAACTGGGTGATGCAGAGGGGTCGTCAACCCTGGCGCAGCAGAAGCCAGATCCGTTCTCGGTGTTTGGACCAATATCCGCTTCCATTTCAGAGATTTGTGACATGCGGCTAAACTGTAGCGGCACCGCTACGGTTTTCATCCGTCATTCCCTCGGACTGAGTGTCGGTGAAAAGGGAACCAGAAAATCTTCTTCCACGGTCTTTTGCAAGTACATGACGAGCACGACTAGAACAAAGCAGCTCACAACTGTAATTATGCCAACAGCGTAGACTAGAGCGCTGGTAACCTTAGGTTCTACTACGAACGTCTCGTACGCCAAATCATAGATCTCTCCAGCAAGAGCTCCCTGGACGAACCAGCTCGCGATCCTAATGACTGAGTTGGAGAATGGTCCGATTCGTACTCCGGCACGATGTCTTCTGGACCTCACAAACCACGCAAGCGGTAGAATGTATAGGGTACCAGCTAGCAGCACGCTGAGCACCAGGACCAACCAGCCGTTGATACCGCCGACGTAGTTTCCCAGGGCGATTCCTGACAACAGGCTGATCGCAGCCAAAACACTGTGTCCAAATCGAAGGAGGAGCTTGCGTCTTCGGATCGGGTCGACGGGACTATGTGCGGAGCCCACGGTTTCTTTTGTTTCGTCGGCTGGGTTCTCAGTCGAGTCCTCGCTGGATCCTCTGATGACATCAAGCCTTATCCTAGCCATTACTGCAACTCCTGTGGAGATCAGAATCAAACCAGGGTCCGCTATGAGACCAACGCCCAAGATCATAGATGCCCGTTGCTTAGCGCTGCGATCCAGGCCAGTTAGCGTTCTTTTCCTCTCCAGCGACTAGGAGGGTGGTGCGACCCTTCCGAAGAGAACCAGCCAACGGTCTTAAAAACAGCGCCCCCGCCGAGGCAATCTAATTCCTCTCGTGGAAAAATGCAACTGCTGTATTTGGACGCAAGCGGCGGTGATGATTGGCCCCCGCCGATCGGCAAGAGCCCAACGAAGTTCTACGTCCTAACTGGCCTGTCCATCACACCGGAGAGCTGGGAAACTGCCTACGAGGGCGTGACAGGTCTGATCAAGAAATATTTTCCAGACCCAGACAAGAGACCTCGCGAGCTTCACTATACAGAGCTAATCGCAAAGAAGGGACGGTATGGCCTTCTATCGGAAGCCCAGAGAAAGAGTTTGGCTGACGAAGTGTTCGACATCACGCATCAACTAAAGCCAACACTCTTCGCGGTAGTCGTCGACAAAGCCCGTCATTATTCCAAGTATTCTGCTCCCGAGCATTCTAAGCAGCTAGCGTTACGCTTCCTCGCGACGCACTTCTCAAAGTTCCTGCAGCGGAAGGGCGAGCTAGGCTTGATGATTTATGATACTACGCAGGGTCGAAACGATGCCTTCCTCAGAGTCTTCCTGGAGAAAGCGAGAGGATCGGGGCTAGTTCTTCAAACGTGGGATGACCCGTTGAGATCGCAGAACCGGCTCAACAACGTTGTCGAGAGCATCTTTTTCTTGGAATCTGACCTAAGCCCTGTTATACAGCTTGCCGATTTCTGCGCGTATGCGATTTTCAGCAAGTTCGAACACGGGAAGAAAGACAGGTATGATCAGATTGCCGATCTCTTCGACAGGGACGACGGCAACGTCTGGGGTTTGACGGTATGGCCTAGATAAGAACAGGTGGACACAGCCCGCAAGGGGCTGTGCCAACGGGTCATCACGGACGGCCCTCCTGTTCCGTACTTGAATTATGTCGTGGTTGATATTTAAGGGAGAGAGCGAGAGAGGGAGAGAGCCTTCCATCCTGCAGGGAGCGAATGCGGCTCGAGCTGCATAAACCATGTCGTCCCGGAGGCATGCTTGTCGACAACGACGTTAATCGTCGGACAGGGACGAAAAGATACACAGAACAGATCCTAGTACAACCCTGTCGACACGGCTACAGGTTCTTCGGATAGCCACCCACTAAATCGGACTCA
>WNGG01014276.1_pt1 | contig 11089 bp, 11 predicted proteins | sample 5400661 | NCBI WGS metagenome assembly WNGG01 (sample SAMN13153372, study PRJNA577476) | soil metagenome | isolation source: 100 cm soil or saprolite under Garry oak tree replicate 1 | place: USA:California | collected 2016-06-15 | reverse complement strand
TCCGTATCCTCGGCGCTAAATTTCGCACTCAGTATTTTCTCAGTACGCCGATGACGCGCCCTTGAATCTTGATCGTGTTGGCGGGAACCACGATCGGCGCCATTTGCGAGTTGGCCGGCTGCAAGCGGATTTTTCCCGGGCCCTCCCGATAGAAGCGCTTCAACGTAGCGTCCTCTCCTCCGATCAACGCGACCACGATATCGCCCGGATTGGCCACCTGCGTCTGTTCGCAGACCACATAGTCCCCATCCACGATGTGGTCTTCGATCATCGAACTGCCTTTCACTTGCAGCACAAACGAATTCCCGCCGCGCGTAAAATCCCCGAGCGACAGCGTCTCGCGCTCCTCCACCGCTTCCAGCGGGCGGCCCGCGGCAATGCGCCCGACGAGCGGTAGTTCATGCACGCGCCGCTCGAGCACTTGCTCTTTCACCGGCTTCGGCAACTGCACGATCTCAATCGAGCGGCTCTGGTTGTACCCGCGCCGGATGAATCCCTTCTTTTCGAGCGTGGAAATATGCTTGTGCACGGTTGCAAGCGACGTCAGCTTCAATCCCTTGCCGATCTCCTCGAAGCTCGGCGCGTAACCGTTTTTCGTCTCGAACGCAACCAGAAAATCGAGGACTTCCTTTTGCCGTTTGGTGAGGGCCATGGCTCGCCTCCGGGGTGCTATGCACTGGTCAGCACTTTAGGCGAAAACAAAGCGAACGTCAAGCTTTCTCTTGAAGCGGCAGTGGGCGACAATACGTCCGGGATGGCGCTGTGCAACAATAAACCGATTTGTTTCCATATTACTTTGCGCGTCGTGGCACCAGTTTTGTAACACCTGCAGGAGCGCTTGCAATCGGCCTTGTCCACCGCGCCTTGGCGGAGCCTTAGGCGAACATGGGGTCTGTGGCTCTACTGCTCTCGTCTCCGATTGAGCCTTAGGAGGAAAAATGTCTTCTCAGCCAGTACCCAGCGCACTCGACGTTCGCACGCAAGCGTTTCCAATCCTGACCGCGGCACAAATCAGCCGCGTTCGCCCCGGCGGCAAGCTGCGAGAGGTCAAGAAGGGTGAAGTCCTGTTTGAACCGGGTGACACAAATATCCCATTTTTCGTCCTGCTCTCCGGAAGCATGGAGATCGTGCAACCGGATCTTACGGGCGAGCGCCCCGTAGTCACACACGGCCCCGGCGGGTTCACCGGTGAGATGACAATGATCTCTGGGCGGCGCAGCCTCGTGCGTGGCCGCGTCACGGAGGCCGGTGAGTTTCTGGAACTGAGTGCGGAGAGCTTGCGGTCGCTCGTCGCAAAGGACGCCGAGCTGAGCGAGATTTTCATGAGGGCGTTCATCCTGCGCCGGTTGGAACTCATCCGAACGGGTCAGGGCAACGTCATTTTGATGGGTTCGCGCCACTCGGCTAACGCGCTGCGCCTACGCGAGTTTCTGACCCGGAATGAACATCCTTATACGTACATAGATCTCGACACGGACAAGACTTCGCAGGAACTTCTCGATCGTTTTGACGTCAAGTTGGACGAAATTCCGGTGATCATTTGCAGCGCTCGCTCCGTGCTGCGGAATCCCTCGATTCAAGAATTGGCTGAGTGCCTGGGGCTGAACAGCGCGATCGACGAGTCGCAGGTCCGCGATTTGATCATTGTGGGCGCTGGACCGTCCGGCTTGGCAGCGGCCGTTTACGCCGCTTCGGAAGGCCTCGACGTGCTGGTGATTGAGACTTCCACACCCGGAGGACAGGCCGGATCAAGCTCGAAAATCGAGAATTACTTGGGCTTCCCGACCGGAGTCTCCGGCCAAGAACTGGCGGCGCGCGCGATCGCTCAGTCGGAGAAATTTGGAGCCAAGATGATGGTGGCGCACAGCGTTGCGCGGCTGGATTGCGAAAAGCGTCCGTTCAAGGTTGTGCTGGACAACGGCAACAGGCTCGCGGCACGCTCCATTGTCATTTCGACCGGGGCGCAGTACAACAAGCTGCGCATCGCCAATCTGGAGAAGTTTGAGGGGCAGGGAATCTACTACGGCGCGACTTACATGGAGTCGCAACTATGCGAACAAGAGGAGATTATCGTCGTTGGCGGTGGGAACTCTGCCGGACAGGCGGCGGTTTTTCTCTCGCAGACCGCACGCAAGGTACACATGCTGGTGCGATCGGGTCAATTGTCGGACACAATGTCACGCTACTTGATCCAGCGCATCGAAGAGAACCCCGCAATCGAATTGCACTACAAAACCGAAATCGTGGGCCTCGAAGGTGACACACATTTGGCGCGTGTCACTTGGCAGGACAAAACCAGCGGTGAGACTTCTACACATGGAATCCGCCATGTGTTCATCATGGCGGGAGCGTCCCCGAGAACCGAGTGGCTGCGAGGTTGCATTGCGCTCGACGACAAAGGGTTCATCCTCACCGGGCGGGATTTGGATACCGCCACCGGAGCCCCGGTGTGGGCACTGGGCCGTTCTCCACAAATGCTGGAAACCAGCCTTCCTGGCGTGTTTGCGGTTGGCGATGTTCGCTCGGGCAATGTGAAGCGCGTGGCCTCGGCTGTCGGCGAAGGAGCGATTGCAGTCCACCTTGTCCACCGTGCCTTGGCGGAGCGCTAGCTCGCAAACGCCTGGATGACAGGTATCCGGAGACTGACCCACTGCCCCTGAAACGATTCCTGCCTCGCGCCAGACCCTTTGCACTTTGTGGCACACATCGGCAAGGCCTGAGCCCTCGGTCACGCCATGGCGGCTCCCTTGTGCTATCCTTTTTATGGGTGACCGCACAGCGGTCAACAGAAATTGGTGGCTCTCGGTTTCTCGCGTGGATTCTTTGACACGCCCTAAGTTCCGTTGAGCCGCACTCCTCCCGAGGCAAAGGGGGAGATCTCGTTCATCGGGGTTTTTTGTCGAAATGTCCACTCTCACGGAAGTCTCACTCCCGAAAGCGAAGCGCGAACTCGTCGACCAGGCGGTGATCCGCTTCGCCGGCGACTCGGGCGACGGCATGCAGATCACCGGCAGCCAGTTCACGAACACCGTGGCGCTGTACGGCAACGACCTGGCCACTTTCCCGGACTATCCGGCGGAAATTCGCGCGCCCGCGGGCACGCTTCCCGGCGTCAGCGGCTACCAGATCAAGTTTTCGTCAAAGGATGTCTATACACCCGGCGACGCTGTCGACGTTCTGGTGGTCATGAATCCCGCCGCGCTCAAAATGAACGTTGCGGATCTCAAGGCCAACGGAATCCTGATCGTCAACAGTGACAGCTTCAAGGAGACCGATCTGCGCAAGGCGCAGATGACGTCGAATCCGCTGGAAGACCATTCGCTGGACAAATTCCGCATTTTCCCTGTCGACCTCCAGCGTTTGACGCGCGTGGCCCTGCAGCATCTCGGCCTCGACGCGAAATCGGTGGACCGCTGCAAAAACTTCTTCGCGCTGGGCATGTGCTATTGGCTCTACAACCGCTCGATGGATTCAACCGTCCGCTGGATCGAGGACAAATTCAAGGGCAAGCCGCTTCTGGTCGAAGCCAACAAGCTCGCCATGAAAGCCGGCTACAGCTATTGCGAAGCCACGGAAGCGTTTCAAGTCAGCTACGAAATCCCGCCCGCGCAGCTCGAACCCGGCGTCTACCGCAACATCAGCGGCAATCAGGCGTTGGCCCTCGGCTTCATCACCGCCTCGAAGAAGGCCGGCGTCACGCTCTTCCAGGGCTCTTACCCGATCACGCCCGCGTCGGACATTCTCCACGAACTCTCGCAGTACAAAGATTTCGGCGTGATGACGTTTCAGGCGGAGGATGAAATCGCCGCCATCACTTCGGCGATCGGCGCGTCCTACGCGGGCGCGCTCGCCATCACCTCCACGTCCGGACCCGGCATGGCGCTCAAGACGGAAGCGCTCGGCCTCGCTGTCGCCGTGGAGTTGCCCCTTGTCATCTGCGACATTCAGCGCGGCGGGCCTTCCACGGGGCTGCCGACCAAGACCGAGCAGGCCGACCTGCTCCAAGCGCTCTTCGGACGCAATTCCGAAGCGCCGATTCCCGTTCTCGCCGCAGCCACGCCGGGCGACTGCTTCTGGACCGCTCTCGAAGCCAGCCGCATCGCCATCAAGTACATGGTGCCGGTGATCCTTCTCTCCGACGGCTACCTCGCCAACGGTGCGGAGCCCTGGCGCATTCCCGACCTTAGCGAAATTCCGGAAATGCCCGTCCACTTCGAGAGGAACCCCGAGGGTTTCATGCCCTACAAGCGGAATCCGCAGACGTTGTCGCGGCCGTGGGCGATTCCCGGCACGCCGGGCCTCGAGCACCGCATCGGCGGCCTCGAGAAGCAGGACGTCACGGGCAATATCAATTACGAGCCCCTGAACCACGAAAAGATGGTGCGGCTGCGCGCCGCCAAGGTCGAGGCCATCGGCCAGGATATTCCTGACGCGGTTCCCGCTGGGGACCCGGGCGGCGACCTTCTGATTGTCGCGTGGGGCTCGACCTGCGGTTCGATCACTGCCGCGGTGAAGGCGCAGCGCGAGAAGGGCCGCCGCATCGGCCACGTCCATCTTCGCCACCTGAACCCGCTGCCGGGCAATCTCGGCGACCTGCTCAAGCGCTATCGGAAGATCCTGGTGCCCGAGCTGAATATGGGGCAGTTGCTCTGGGTTCTTCGCGCCAAATACCTTGTGGACGCCGTCGGCTTGAACAAGATTCAGGGCCGGCCGTTCAAGCAAAATGAACTGGAAGTGAAGATTGAAGAAATGCTCGGCGTCTGAGCGGCGCAAACTTCGGTCTGTGCCTATGCGCTGAGAACGGATTCTGGGAGATTTGCGAATGACCACGGCCACGCTTCCGACTCTGACGAAGAAGGATTTTCAGACCGACCAGGAGGTCCGTTGGTGCCCCGGCTGCGGCGACTATGCGATTCTGGCCGCTGTGCAGTCCGTGTTCCCGGAGCTCGGCATCCCGCGCGAGAAATTTGTCGTGGTGAGCGGAATTGGCTGCTCCAGCCGCTTTCCCTACTACATGAACACGTTCGGTTTTCACACGATTCATGGCCGCGCGCCCGCCGTCGCCACGGGAATCAAGGCCATCAACCCAGACCTGGAAGTCTGGGTAGCCACCGGCGACGGTGACGCCCTCTCCATCGGCGGCAACCACACCATCCACATGCTCCGCCGCAACGTCGGTGTCAAGGTCCTCCTCTTCAACAACCGCATCTATGGTCTGACGAAGGGACAGTATTCCCCGACTTCCGAATTCCACAAGAAGACGAAGTCCACTCCCTTCGGCTCGCTCGATCGTCCGTTCAATCCTGTGTCGCTGGCGATCGGCGCGGAAGCCACCTTTGTGGCCCGCTCGGTGGACATCTTCCAGCAGCATCTGAAGGACACGCTGCGTCACGCCGCAGCGCATCGGGGTTCCGCCTTCGTCGAGATTCTGCAGAACTGCAACATCTTCAATGACGGCGCTTGGGAATCGCTCACGGAAAAAGATGCGCGCAGCGAACACGTTCTCCAGCTCGAACACGGCAAGCCCCTCATCTTCGGCACGAACCGCGACAAGGGCATCCGCCGCCGCTCCGACGGCGACATCGAAGTCGTCCAGCTTGGCAACGGTGTCACGGAAAAGGATCTCGTGATCCACGACGCGCATCACCCCCGGCCCTCCTATGCCTTCCTGCTCTCGCACATGGAACACCGTCCCGGCTTCCCCACTCCGCTCGGCGTCCTGCGCGCGTGGGACGATCTCCCGCGCTACGAGGACATCATGAATTCGCAAATTGCCGAGGTCATCGCCAAGCGCGGTCAGGGCGATCTCGCGAAACTCCTTCGAGCCGGCGACACCTGGGAAGTTAAGTAACAGGACCCCCTACGGCACCGCGATTCTGGAGAACGCAGCCAAGCGCGGCGCTGGCGCTTCCAGTTCGTTGTGGTGAGGGTTTCTCCAAAGCGCGCGAAAAGGGTCACCATTAAGCCGTCCGTGCAGGAAATATTTTCGCGTTTTAGTACTACTAAACCGCAGCCGCGGGGCATTTCCCACTCCTGTATCCCATTGAACTCACAAGGCTTAAATGAATCATGCGCACTCGAGGCCGGCTTTGGCTTGGTTCTTGCCTCCCTATTTCTAGCCCGGTCGATTCCACAACTGGAGGTACATTTATGCGCTTTCGTACCATCTTGACTCTCGCCACCTTTCTACTCCTCTGCTTCACGGTGGCGATTTGGTCTGATCCCCTGCCGACCCACGCCGTGGTAAGCGCCTTCAATCCCGCGGCTCCCACTCAATCCGTTTCCGGAAAGGTCTCCGCTATCGGAGACACTTCTTTCTCGGTTGACGTCAAGAAGAGCCAAGACGTTCAAACCTTGCAGTTCCTGGTCGACGAAAACACGAAGATCCAGGGCAAGCTGGAAGTCGGCTCGCAGGCCATCGTCGAGTACCGCGAGGACAATGGCAAGAACATCGCCGTGAACGTTGTCGTGCAACCGTCCTCTACGCTTCATCCCTGACAACCTGCAGCGCGCCGGGATCTTGCGGCGGAGCAAAAGAACCTCTATTCTTTCTTTACATCGCTCCCCGCTCCCAGCCCCGGCGCTTTTTCTTTTGCCTGTCGAAGTGTTTGCTTTCGCGCGTGAAGCCTGTGGTTTACTCTAAGTCTTACGAAACGAGGCCTCCCGATGCGCACGAGCCTGAAAGTGGTTGTGCCGTTGATTGTGAGTGTGGCCTTCGTGTCGCTGCTCTTCGCCGCCTACCAGGTGCGCACGGAAAGGCGCGTCCTGCGCAACGATCTCTCCCGCCGCGCGGAGATTCTTGCGGAGAGCCTTCAGGAAACCATCGAGCCTCTCTTCGATCGCGGCGCCGACAAGAATATGCAGCGGCTGGTCGAGCGTTTCGGTCAGCGCGAACATCTGAAGGGAATCGCTGTTTATGACGCGGAAGGATCTGCGCTCGCGATCACCTCTGGCCTTCCGCCGAACTTCCGCACACGTCCCGCCGCGGCCGCCCGCGCTGTTCAGTTGAAGAGCGGTTCCGGCGAATTCCTGCGCGTTTCGGACACCCCGCTCCACGTTTTCGCGCTGCCCCTGCACCGCGACGGTGAAATGGCCGGCACACTGGTTGTATTTCATGACGCCAGCTACATTGAAACTCAGGTCTCCCGCACGCTGCGCGATTCGCTCCTGAACGCGCTCATACAGACGCTTCTGATCACCGCGCTCGCTCTGTTTCTTGTTCGCTGGACTTTTACCGATCCGCTCACGCGCACCGCCAACTGGCTGCGCACCCTGCGCCTGGGCCAGTCGCATCCACCGCCGTCGGTGCCCCAGGGAGAAATCTTCGATCAGCTTCACCAGGAGGTCTCGCATCTGGCCCGGGATCTGGGTACGGCGCGCGCCATCGCCGAGGCGGAGGCGCGCCTCCGCGATTCAAACGCTTCGCTCTGGACCGCCGAGCGGCTCCGCGTCAGCCTGCGCAACAAACTTCAGAATAAACCGCTGTTCGTGGTTGCCAACCGCGAGCCGTATATGCACGTCTGGAGCGACAAAAACGACAAGTCCATAGACGTGATCGTTCCGGCGAGCGGCCTGGTCACCGCTCTCGAGCCGGTTCTGCTCGCTTGCAATGGCACGTGGATCGCCCACGGCTCGGGAAGCGCTGACCGCCAGGCCGTGGATGCTCACGATCGCCTGCGCGTGCCTCCGGAACGTCCGAGCTACACGCTCCGCCGCGTGTGGCTGAGCAGCCAGGAAGAGCAGGGCTACTACTACGGATTCGCCAACGAAGGTCTTTGGCCGCTCTGCCACATCGCGCACACCCGCCCCATCTTCCGGCCCCAGGATTGGAATGACTACCAAAAGGTTAACGGGCGTTTTGCCGACGCCGTCCTCAAGGAGATGGAAAGCACGGAGTCGCCGATCCTTCTCGCGCAGGACTACCACTTCGCCCTCCTCCCGCGCATGGTCAAGGAAGCGCGCCCGGACGCGCGCGTGGCCATCTTCTGGCATATCCCCTGGCCCAATCCAGAAGTCTTCGGCATCTGTCCCTGGCAGCGCGAGCTCGTGGACGGCCTGCTGGGCGCCGACCTCATCGGCTTCCACATCCAGTCGCACTGCAACAATTTTCTGGAAACCGTGGACCGCGCGGTCGAGGCGCTCACCGAGTGGGACCGTTTTGCGGTCAACCGCAAAGGCCACGTCACCCGCGTCCGTCCTTATCCAATCAGCGTAGCGTTTCCGGAAAATGCTTCACCGGCCAAGCAAATGCGGAGCGCCGGTGAGGAGCGCGCTGCGCTTTGCGAAGAGCTCGGCATCGAAGGCTCGCTCCTCGGCGTCGGAGTGGATTCTCGAGCGCTTCCGCGCGATCGAACGTTTCATCGAGTCGCACCCGGGCTATCAGAACCGCTTCACCTTCGTACAGATAGGCGCGCCCAGCCGCACCCATATCGAGCGCTATCACCGTTTTCTCGACGAAGTGGTCGCCGAAGCGGAGCGCATCAACGCGCGCTTCCCGGCGGGCCGCTGGAAACCCATCGTTCTGCTCAAGCGGCACCACTCGCACGAAGAGATCGCCCGCTTCTACCGCGCGGCCTCCCTGTGCCTGGTCACCTCGCTGCACGACGGCATGAATCTGGTCGCCAAGGAATTTGTCGCCTCGCGCGAGGATGACCAGGGGGTCTTGATCCTCAGCACGTTCGCGGGCGCCGCCCACGAACTCTCTGACGCGCTGCTCGTCAATCCCTATGACGTCCAGCAGCTCGCCTCAGCCATCCTGCGCGGCCTCGAGATGCCGCAGGAAGAACAGGTCGCCCGGATGCGGCGCATGCGCCAGATCGTCCGCGAGCACAATATTTTTCGCTGGGCCGCGCATCTCCTCTCCGACCTGACGGAAATTCGCATTGACGTGCCGGAGCGTGTCGAAGTCCCATGAGCCTTTCGCCGCCCAAGCCCTCTCGCCTCTTTTCGAACTGGGATCAGGTGGCGCGCCGCATTCGCGAGAGCCGGCGGGTGCTGCTGTTCCTCGATTTTGACGGCACGCTCGTGCCCTTCGCTTCGCGGCCGGAGCAGGCGCGTCTCTCCGGCCGCGCCCGGCGTATTCTCCGTCGCCTCGCGCGGCATCCTCGCGTCACGCTGGTGGTCATCAGCGGCCGCCGCCGCGCCGATTTGCTCCGCCACGTGGGCATTCGCACCATCCGTTATTTCGGTCTTTACGGATGGGAGCGCACCGGCCGCCACCGTCTCCCCGGGCCTGCCCAAAACGCGCTGCACCGCGCCCGCCAGCAGCTCGCGCGCCGCCTCTCGCCTTATCCGGGCGTGTGGGTGGAAGACAAGCGCACCAGCCTCTGCGTGCATCTTCGGGGCGTGCCCGCGCGCGTGCGGCGCCGCGTCCGCCGCCAACTTCGCGCTCTCTCGCGTCCGTTTCAGCGTTCGCTGCGTCTTTTCGAAAATCTGCGCGACGCGGACATTGTCCCGCGTTTGAATTCCGGCAAGGGCGCGGCCGTGCGTCGCCTTCTGGCGCAGCCTCGCTTCCGGCGCGCATTGCCCATCTATTTTGGCGACGATCACTCCGACGAGCCTGCATTCGCGGCCCTTCGCCGCGGCATTTCGGTCCGCGTCGGCCCGCCGCTCCCCACGCGCGCGCGGTACCGCGTCCGCGACCCGGATGAGGTGGCCAGCGCGCTCCTGCGCCTGGAGGCAGCCTTGCCATGAAAACCGCCGAAACCCCGTTCGATTTCTATGCCGTCGCTCACGTCACGCGCATCGGCAATCAGGTTGCCGGCACGCTCGCCGAACTCCTTGCGGGTCTCGAGCACTGCAGCGACGCGTCCATCTTCCATCACACCTATCAGACCCTCGGAACGCATCACTTCCTCACCGAGGGTTTTTCCAACGACTTCGCGCAATGGGTGCTCGCCTCCGCCAACCGCAGCGAACTTGCCGAGCAGCTCGCCGTTCTCGACATTCGCGACTACCTTTCCATTGCCGGGCTGCGCAGCGATTTGCGCCGCGTCGTCGCCGACTACTGCGCCGCCCAACCCGAACTCGCCCGGCAGACGGCCCTCGAGCGTTTCTACTTCTGCGAAGACGTCGAAGTCCTGGTGCCCTTGGGCTTCACGGCGCGGACACTCGAAGAGTTCCGGCACGGCCTCGAACGTTTGAGCCACGCCTCCTTCTATTTCCACTTCATCTCTTCGCGCTTGCGGCTGCACTTGCAGACGAACGATTTTTCGCTGTGGTTGATGACTTCTCTCGGCCTCGACACGCTCGCGAACTCCATCAACCGCATCGATATCTACACGAATACCCTCGACAGCGCGCGGACCAAGATGTTGCGGCTGATCGACCGCGAAAGGAGGAAGGCATGACCGAGGTCCAGGTCGCCAGCCGCGTCCCGCTCGACGACTATGCTTCCCTCCTTGGCACCGGCGAAATCGACGAGCTGCGCGCCCTCGCCAAGCCCTTGCGTGGCCGCAGCGCGCAAATGGTCAATTCCACGGCCGTAGGAGGTGGCGTCGCGGAAATCCTGAATCGCCTCGTGCCGCTCACCGAGGAACTCGACCTCAAGATTCGTTGGGACGTCATGACCGGGGGCAACGACTTCTTCGAAGTCACCAAAGCATTCCACAACGCCTTGCACGGCGGGCCCTATCATTCCCGTTCCGAAGACTTCGATATCTTTCTGGCGTACAACGAGCAGAATCGCGCGCGCATGGCCTTTGACGCGGAATTCACCGTTATTCACGATCCTCAGCCCGCCGCGCTCATCGACGCCCGCAATGATCGCTCCGGCCATTGGATCTGGCGCTGCCATATCGACCTCTCGCATCCCAACTCCGAAGTCTGGAATTTTCTCGAACGCTTTGTCTCGCATTACGACGGCGCCATTTTTTCCTCGCCGGAGTTTTCGCGTCAGCTTCCCTTTCCGCAATATCTTTTCTATCCTTCCATTGATCCCCTCTCGGAGAAAAACCGCGATCTTGATCCGGAATTCATCGCTCTGGTCCTCTCGCGCTTTCAGATTGATCCGCTCCGCCCGATCCTCACGCAGATCTCCCGCTTCGACCGTCTGAAGGACCCCGTCGGCGTCATCCGCGCCTACCGCATC